>OLNK01000162.1_pt1 | contig 105175 bp, 82 predicted proteins | sample 1672791 | NCBI WGS metagenome assembly OLNK01 (sample SAMEA3136724, study PRJEB25190) | human gut metagenome | biome: human gut; feature: human-associated habitat; material: faeces | place: Austria | collected 2013 | reverse complement strand
CGCATCCAAATCTCCGACATGCAAAGCCTGCTGAATATCCTGTGTCTTCATTTCCGTGACACGAATATCCAGTTCGGGATATTTTTCCATTAGTTGAGGAAAAAAGCGAGGAAGCAGATAGGGAGCGATAGTAGGTAATACCCCCAAGCGGAATACGCCTGACAATGACTGTTTATCTTCACTGATTATTTCTTTCACTTGAGCTGCCTGCGCCAGAATCACGCGAGCCTGGTCTATCACTTTCTGCCCGATGGGTGTCGGACAAACGGGTTGCACTGTCCTATCGAACAACTTTACTCCCAGTTCATCTTCCAGTTTCTGAATCATTGCACTCAAAGTAGGCTGCGTCACACGACAATATTCAGCTGCCCGTGCGAAATGCCTGAACTGGTCTACAGCCAGTATATACTCTAATTGTTGTATCGTCATCTATCAAATCTTATTAAGTTATAGATTTCATCTATGCAAAGATAGAAATTTTCAGTTTGACAGCAAGCATTTTACGCCTTATCTTTGCAGTACAGAAAAAAAGAGAACAAGTATAAATCATTAAAAATAGAAGAATATGAAAACTTTAGAATTTATCAAATTGAACGAATCGGGAGCAAACAACGTAGTAGCATCTTTGCAACAACTATTAGCAGACTTCCAAGTGTATTACACCAATCTTCGCGGTTTCCACTGGAATATCAAGGGACATAATTTCTTTGTACTCCACAGTCAATTCGAAAAGATGTATGATGACACGGCTGAAAAGGTGGATGAAATCGCAGAACGTATCTTGATGTTGGGCGGCACTCCTGCCAATAAATTCAGCGATTATCTAAAAGTAGCAAATGTGAATGAAGTGGATAAGGTAAGCAACGGAGACGAAGCATTGAATAATATCCTTCAGTCTATCAGCTATCTGATTGGCGAAGAACGTAAGATTTTGTCTATCGCTTCTCAAGCCGGAGACGAAGTAACCGTTTCGATGATGAGCGATTATTTGAAAGAACAGGAAAAATTGGTTTGGATGTTGGTTGCTTATAATAGCAAGTAATTGAAATAAAAGGTTTAGGTGAGAAAGAGAGGATATTTCCGCAAAAGGAATATTCTCTCTTTTTTATTAAGAGAAAACGAAACAGGAAATCTCTTAATATAGATATTAATAAAAATTACTCCACTAAAATAACATTCTGCAACCTAATATCATTAGAAGCGGCACCAATCATAAGATGGAAATTTCCAGACTCTACTACTTTCTTCAAAGTATAGTTAACCAAGAAAAAGTCCTCCTCTGTCAAAACAAAAGTAACTTTTTTCTCTTCTCCTTTTTTCAAATGGAAACGTTCAAAATGTTTCAACTGTTTCATCGGCTGAACAACTGATGCATATTCATCTCTCATATAAAGTTGTGATACTTCTTCGCCATCATACTTCCCTGTATTCTTTACTTTAAATGAGACTTCAAAACAACGAGCAGATTTCTGCACTACCTGCAAATCAGAATATTCAAAAGTGGTATAACTCATCCCATAACCAAAGCTATATAACGGAGAAGATGACACTTCCACATAATCATGATTCCGAGGAGCTTTCTGATTATAATAAACCGGAATCTGACCTACAGAACGCGGAACGGAGATTGGCAAACGTCCAGAAGGATTATAATCTCCAAAGAGAACATCCGCTATGGCATTTCCACCCTCCTGCCCCGGATAGTAAGCAGTCAGTAGTGCATCAGCATATTCCGAAGCCCAATTCTTTTCTAAAGGACGACCTTCAATATAAACGACAATCAAAGGCTTACCTGTCTTTTGCAAAGATTCCAATAGTTCTTGTTGTCTACCAAGTAAGGATAAACTGGCACGGTCAAATCCTTCTCCACACTCCATATCACTTACACTACCCTCTTCAGCTACAGCCGCACCTGTTTCTTTATAGCTCGTTTTAAAATCACGGGCACTGGAACCACCCACAACCACAATTACAACTTCGGAGCGACGGGCAGCTTCAATTGCTTGTTCTATCTCATTCACTGTAGTATCACGAATAGCACAGCCTCGTACATATTCCACACGAGAAGGAGATAATTTTGTTATAATTCCATCAAGAACAGTTTTCACGTTACTATCTTCCTGCGGAGCTGTATAGTCCCCTAACATATTATATCGATTGTCAGCATTAGGGCCAATTACCGCCACCTTATTTATCATCTTGCTTAAAGGAAGAATTGAATTCTCATTTTTGAGAAGTGTTATGGAAGACTGTGCGATTTTACGTGCCAGTTCGATATGTTCTTTACGGCGTACTGTTTTAGCAGCAATTTTCGGATCCACATAAGGATGCTCAAACAAGCCCATCTCAAACTTCATCCGTAACACCCGGCAGACAGCCGTATCAATCACAGTCTTATCCATTTGTCCGGATTGAACTGCATGACAAAGGTTGGTATAAGCATCCCCACCCAAGTCAACATCAACGCCAGCCATTACAGATTGTATGGCTGCATTCTCTTTGGTTGGAGCAACAAAGTGGCTTTCGTGAATCCCTTCAATACTATATAAATCGGAAACTACAAAGCCGCGAAACTTCCATTCATTACGCAAAAGTTTAGTCAGCAAATAATGGTTCGACGTACAAGGTATCCCATCTATCGAATTGTATGAAGTCATTACAGACAATGCCCCTGCATCTATTGCCTTACGAAAAGGAGGAAGAAAATTCTGATGCAAATCACGAATACCCACTGAAGCATAATTACCATTCTGTCCACCCTCCGGCACAGCGTATGCCAGAAAATGTTTCAAGGTAGCTATGGTAGCGTATTTTTGTGATAGATTACCTCCACCTAAACCGTCAACCATAGACGCCCCTAAAATACCGCTTAATACCGGATCTTCCCCAAATGTTTCTTCCACGCGGGACCAACGGGGATCACGGGTCAGATCAAGTACGGGACCGTAACTAATATGCCCACCTTGGGAACGAATTTCTTTAGCGATAACTTGACCAACTTCTTTTACTAACTCCGGTGACCAGGTAGCCGCCATTCCGATACCCGTAGGAAAAACAGTAGTACCAATTGCCATGTGCCCATGAGGGGCTTCTTCTGCTAAAAACATCGGAATTCCCAGACGGGTATTCTCCATCACATACTTTTGCAATGCATTTCCTGCCTTTGCTGCCAGTTCCGGATTAAGTCCATTTGCTATAGTTTTCTTTGTCCAAGGATCGGCACGATAGGTTGCCCAAAGCATTCCTACATTCCTTTCTTTGATTAATTGCTTGAACTTTTCGGAAGGATGAACTTCACTACCATGGATTTCATACATTTCCCAACCTAAAGGACAAAGTAACTGACCGACCTTTTCTTCTAAAGTCATGCGGGAAAGTAAATCTGAAAGTCTTATATCTATCGACAAACAGCGATCTTTGTAAGCAGGTAACGAGGGAGAGGATTGAGTAAACCCCAAAGTACATACCATCTGTACTATCACCAAGATATACAATCGTTTTATCATAATGTTATATGCAGTAAAATGACTCAATTAATTTATAGTGTATTTCTAATCTTTCAAATAGAGATATTCAATCCTACTTACCTATTTCTCCTTCAAATATAACTGTATGTACAGGTTGATGAGCATCATTTGTTATCAACTTGACCTTTGCATCCAATAGATGGTTTGAAGATGATACATTTAATTCAAACAGAACCTCCAGACACTCATTTTGCTTCAAAACCTTTTCACCCCGGATATTAGTAGAAACAAATTCCGGACATTCTATCTTGCGGATAATAAGAGGATTCGCCCCTTCATTAGTAACTTTTACTTTTCGCTGAATATGCTTTTTTAATGAGATATTCCCCAAATTAAAATAAGATTGTGAACATTTCATCCGGGGAGCAGTTGCCGTGCTTACTTTTCTCATATCATCAATCACTGTACCAAAGATTTGTATAGGAGAACTGTGTACGGAATTGGCACTAATAATAATCTTATCTTTAAATGTACCGTAAAAGCCTTTTAAAGGAGAAGCTGTTATTTTTATAGTCGCATAAGATCGACCTTGAAGAGATGATGGCATAGAAATCGACAAACATCCGCTCTTATCCAACAGCGAGTATGACAACCTGACCATTTTATCCGATCGGTTATAGATTCTAATTTCCAATTGTTTTGGCCTCCCATTATGTTGTAACAGATCATAAGATAGAGTCATTCGGTCTGCCAGAATATCTGATGATAAAGAATAAGGATATTCATCCTCTATACGATTCATTGTATTTATCGTGCCTTTTACCCAAAGAGTATTGACACTTTGCCCTGAATTAGAAACAACCCTTATACTCTTAGAGAAAAAGTTTGTTCGCCCTTTAGGATCGAAAGTTACGGTAATAGTGCCTGTATGCCCTGGTTTTACAGGTTGTTTACTATAAACAGAAATGGCACACCCACAAGTTGAAATCACTTCTTCAATCACAACCGGAGAAGTATGCATATTAGTAAAATGAAAAGTATGACTCACTTTGCCTCCTACTTCCTGAATATTACCAAAATTCCAAGTAGTAGTATCAAAACGCAATACAGCTCTTCCCTGTTGTTGCGCACATACGCCAACAATAGAGCACAGTAAAACGATCAAAGCTGACATAAAACGTTTCATCATCATTTCTTTAAGTTAATATTGGGAGCTACGTAAAAACACAATAACTCCCAATATAAAATCACATTTTAATTATCTTGAGGCAAATCATTGAATTCTGCATTCCAAATGATATTTGCCGAAGCCGGGAAAGTTAAATCACGCCCATTGCCCGAACTGTCCTTCAATGTATTTCCTTCTCCTTCATCCAATTTCCAATAGCCATATAAGTCCGAAGAAGATGGAGAAGCTATTGTACGCAAGTTAGCTTTTACTTCTTCCGCTGTCAGACACTTCTTCCACATACGAATATCAGAAATCAGACCATCAAAATACATACTTGAACTTGTATTACCAAACTGAATACCAGTCAACGTATATCCCACCTTGAATCTTTGAGAAGAGGATGGTCCCCAACGTTTAGTAGGTTTTGCAGAAGCAACTTCCTCACCGTTAATATATAAACGATAAGCAACCTCAGTATTCTGGCCCGTTTTCGTTCCGTCACAAGTAATAGTCAACCTAACCCATTGATTAGCCGGCAACGTTATATTTTGATTAGCCAATGTCAAGTCACATTGACGATTACCAATATTAGACGCTCCCGTTGCACCAGTTACACGTAGTTCACAACCACTAAAAACCTCATTATTATTGTTGGTATCCTTACCACGCCATGTACCTATATAATTAGTTCCACTGTGCCAATTATATGGATATACAAGCATTTCAAACGTATGTGTATTATCTTCAATCGTAACTACTTCATCATTTGCGAAACTTAACGTACGATACATATCCGTTGAATAAGAACTCATATTCAATCCCGGTATATAATCCAATTCCCCATCAATGCTAATCGTAAAATAAGAAACAGAACGAGTGTCCGTTACAAATTGTCCTACACACGTTTCATCTATTGTTGCAACAATAGGAAGCAAATATTCTTCACCTTCCACCAAACCGAACAATGATGAAAACTTAACTGATAAGGAATTGGATTCTTGCTGTCCTGCCTTCACTATCGCATTTTTAGCTTGCAACTCATAGACAAAAGCGGGCATCATCTTATAAGACGTGTTATTTGCAGCGTTATAAGCCTCTACCATACTTTCGTCCACGGCAATGTCACACAATAAAGTAGTAGCAGCAGGTTTATCCAGTTTGATAGTATAATCATAAACATAGCTTCCTGCATCCAGTATCTCCCTATAATCAATAGAAACAGGTCCTGCCTCCGACTGTGGCATCTCTATTGTCGGCAATTCAATAAAATCATTGTCATCATCCGAACAAGATGTGAATCCTACTCCTCCCAATAAAACAAGCAAAAGGAGAGTTAATCTATTTATATTGTTTTTCATTATCATACAGTCTATTCATTTATTATTACCTTATTCAAGACATTTATTCGTATCATCATAAGTCCAGTCAATCGTGATTCCATTCTTATAACTGATATCACGCTTTGACGGAGATAAATCATAGAAAGTAGTTCCTTCTCCTTCATTCATTCTCCAATAAGACACAAGCCCATTGGTAGAAGGGTCTACCCCACATACATTTGCTTTAATTTCACGAGCAGACAAAGGACGAGTCCAAAGACGCATCTCACTCAAACGACCATAAAACAATTGTGAAGATTGATAACCTTTTGAAGGCATACCGATCTGTACTCCATAAAGCGCATATTCATACGGAGCAACTGTCATTGAGTTATCTTTCTCTCCATTGATATACAATGTCAACGTACTGCCGTCATTTACCAAGGCAACAGCATACCAGGTATTTAAAGCAAAGCGAGTATTCGATGACATTTTACCCTGTTTAGTTGTTACATGCAACTGGTTCGGTTCATCCGTTCCTTCACCAAAACGAAGCAGGTTCTGGTCACATTTAAAGCCTCCATCATCAATCGCTCCCCCTTCTACAGATGCTTCACTACCTCCAAATGAGCAAACACGGGTAGTACCGGAAGCTCCGGAAGAACGGAATTTAGTGGCGTAAATCTTCACTTCCCATGTATAAGTAGGCAAAGAAGGAATAGGATCCGGAAGCAAAAATTGATAAGCCATAGAAGCCTGTCCTACATACGGAGCATGGAAACGCAATGTTCGAGATACTTTCAGGAAAATAGTACGCCCTGCTTCTATAATATCCAAATCTCCCGTCGCACTTTTTATGGTAACCGGTATCAAATAAACACGTCCCGGAACAAATTCCGAATCATCGGCAATTGAAAGAGAGGCAGCAGAAGAAATTGCCTGTCCTGCTGAAATCGTAACCTCCGGATTTTCAAATGTATATGATTTATCCGGAATGGGATAATAATTGGTTCCCATTTCCTCATTATAAGTATCAACCAGACTTGCATCAACAGCCAAATTCACCTGAATATCCGATTCAACGCGAGAAGTTGAAGTCACAGAAACAGCATACGCAGATGGAAATCCATCAATGGCGAACTTTACCAATCTATCCGAAGATGTTCCGGTCATTAACAACCCGTCACCTTTTTGAGCGGCTTCCTGGCATCCCTGCAGCATAAAAGAAGCTATTCCTATCAAAGCAACTCCCCATATCTTTTTTATATTATTCAATGTTTTCATACCTTGCATACAAATTTAAAAATCATCCATTTTCTTCTTCCGTTTCTTGTTTAGTAGACTGTTGTACAGGCTTTCCGGCAGGATTTTGTTCCTGAATACCACGCCGAAGGCTATAATAAGGAATAGCGGCTTTCTCTTTATCACCTATAGCCTGATTAGCAGGACGAGTGGTATTGTATTCATATTCAAAATAATATCCGCCGAATCCGCCTTTTCGTCCTTGTGTAGGATTCCAGCGTGCCATACCTATTACAGAATAGATTGGATTGCCCCATGAATCTACTTTATTTCCATCGGCTTCCGTAAATTCGACTCCACCATTCTGCCAGTACCATCCCATTTGTTCCGTAGCAACGAATTTTTCAGGAGGACACCAGCTGCTAAGCTGGTCAAATTTAGATTGCAAACTTTGAGCACTACCGGTGGTGTAACATTGTCGTACAAAATAATCGACATAAGGTTCTGTTTCCTTAGGAGGAAGCTGATTATAGAAGTCAACAATTAATAATTTGTCTGTACCCGATTGAGGACCGAAATAATTTCCCAATACCTTTATAAACTTTGTAAAGTTATCATTTTGCAACCAGTCGCCTTCCGGTTCGTAGTCCAAGTCCAAACCATCCAGATCATTACGCAACACACATCTCGCAAGATGCAAAGCATAAGCCTCGATACCTGCGTCGGTTTTAGGAAACTCCGTACTTCCAATACGGCAAATCGTACACATCACAACGCGAGTTCCCTTTACTGTACGGATATAATTCATTTCCTCATAAGCAGTCGGCAAATAACGCTCGTTATAATAACTCGTTTCTACATAAGCCGGATTGTTGGAAGGAATACCTGACCACAGACTGACAATGTCCAGACTATCCGGCAGACCAGTGAAATGAAGCCCCTGCGAAGGAGATGCTTCTGAAGTATAACCGGCATACCAGCCGAAACAAATAGCATGATCTGTTTTCTTATATTCACGCAGGTTCTGATAATATTCTTCATTATAAGTATTAGCTGCCTGTATAACTTCCGGTTCAATATCCGTATCACAACCACTCACAACAAATGTCAAGAGACAGGTGAACAAAAAATATACATAATTTCTTTTCATATTCTGCATTATTTAAGTAACCAATTATTTATTAGGCACATCCCACCACAATCTGACACCCGGGTTATCTACGCCACCTAAAAGTGTGATGCCTTTATCCAACTCTGTTCTATTCGTATTATATTCCGATTCCGGATAAGGTAATCTGCGGATTTGTATATTTGTGTCTACAGAACCTCCGGAACTTTCGTTCACAACAACCGGAAATACTTTCGGATAACCGGTACGGCGGAACTCTGTCCATGCCTCTTGTCCCACCGGATAAAGAGCAATGTACTTTTGAGTAATGATTTGTTCCAGATTTGTTTTAAAATCCCCCGATTCATCCCAAGCAATAGAAACAGTACCTAAAGCATCCATGGAATGAGATGATGTCACCGGATCCTCATAATTGGCTGGCACATATCCACCCGCCGCAGTTCTTGTCAGATACGCGTCAGCTCCCGATGCGCCATGTTCATCAAAAGACATTCTTATTCCATCTTCATAATACTTTTTAGCATCGGCATTCGTTCCCCAACGCAAAGCATATTCCGCCAACAAGAAATATGATTCGGATGAACGCATCCACACTACATTGGAAGTAGCGGTTGCCTGTGGTTCGGCAAAGATTCCTGTTATATATTTATCCTTACTTACGTCCTTTGACATTCCGGCTCTTATACCCCGATATTTTCCACCCGTACCTGCCTCGAAGTAAGCAGAAAGTCGTGGATCCTGATAACCATTCATGTATGAATCCAGCGTCGCTCCCATACAAATATCATCCCATCCTTTCAGAATATACAGAGGACTTTCATAAGTCGCTATCGGAGTAATATGCTGAAGTTCTGCTAAATCAGACTTTACATTCATCAAACCATAACTGTTGCCAATAGCCAGTTGGGCTTCACTTTTTGCCTTTGTTTCATCCACATAGGCAAGACGCAATGCAAGACGCAAGCGAAGTGAATTGGCAAACTTTATCCAAGATGTAACATCACCGTTGAACACACAATCCCATGATGACAAAACTTTATTTCCGGATGCTGCGTAACTATCCAAGTTATTGATAGCTCCATCCAACTCCTCAAAGAATCTGTAATAAACATCCTTTTGCGAATCATAAGGCACTTCTTTTGAAACTCCAAAATTCAAATAAGGAATAGGACCATAGGTATCTGTCACACGATGCATTGCCGCTACTTTCAGAATTTGTGCCATAGAAAACCGGGGATCTTCGTCATTGTTAATCGCTTTTCTTATTTCACGCCAAGCATTCATAGTCGTCAGGTAATTGGTAGTGAACATATCACCATACCAACTTCTTTTATCCCAATTGTAACGACCGGCAGAATTGATACTGGGAGCAGGAAAACCAAAATAGCCGACATAACCATCTCCACCCATCACTTCCACAGTCTGATATCTGTCCGAACCGATATTAAGTCCCGGTTGTGCTACCACCAGTACGTTCTGCTCCATCTGTAAAAGAAGAGAACCAGTTCTCACATTATCCCAATCCGTCATCTCATCGGTTGCTTCATTAGGATTGGTATTGTACTCCAGAAAATTCTTCGTACAACCTACATTTATCATGATTACTCCAAGGAGTAAGTAGTAGTTCCTTACTTTAAAAAACTTACGTATGTTCATCATTATTTTTTTTAAAGGTTATCCAATTAGAAAGAAATCTTTGCAGAAAATCCCATCGATCTCAAACTCGGTTGCATGAAATAGTCCATACCCTGGTTATAAGTACCTGTACTTGCAGTAGATTCCGGGTCAAATGGAGCCTTACAATATAGCATCCATAAATTACGTCCTACAAAGGACACATTCAATCCAGAAATCCATTTACACCATTTATTGATCGGAATATCATATCCCAATGTCAATTCTCCCAAACGAACATTCGTCATACTATATACATACATAGAACCGACATAACCTGTACCATTAGCTCCGATAGTCTGATACCATGTCTGGGCATCAATCATCTGACCGTTTACTTTCACGCCACCATTATCCCGCGCTTCTGCCGATGTCTTAGACACTCCATAATAGTCCATTACAGCTTGAGTGGCAGAAACTCCGATACCACCTACACGGGCATTCAACATAAATCCGAGACTGATTCCTTTCCAATTAAATTCATTTCTCCAACTAAGAGTATATTTCGGATTGGTATTACCGGCATAGACATAATTATTCTTATCCGTTTCCAATGCACCTGTCATTGAATTCATCCAGATATATCCATGCTCGTCAGTTCTCATTGTATTCACATATACATCTCCCATAGAGCCCCCCACTGTTAGCCGTTGTTTGGCACCGCCTAATGAATAAACATCCATTTCGTCCAGATGTACTGTCACTCCCAACTCTTCATTTGTATATTCAGGGAGTAATTGGTCAATGCGGTTTCTGTTGAGCGACCATAGTAAAGTTGTTTTCCAATCTACAGGCCCTATATTCTGTTTAAAGCCAAGAGCTAACTCAATACCTTTATTCGTTACTTTACCTGCATTTACATATAGTTTAGAATATCCGGTTGTTGTAGAAATTTCCGGACTGAAGAGCTGATTCTCCGTATATGTCTTATAAGCTGTCACGTCCAGTGTCAGTTTATTATCAAACAAACCTAAATTAAATCCTCCTTCCCATGAATGAGTTCTCTCCGGTTTAAGGTCTTTTATCGGGAAATAAGAAGTGGTATTCAACCCTCCCAACACTGCGTAAGTAGTGATAGCCCTGAATCTTTCCGGTGCATTACCCACCTCACTATATGAAAGGCGGACCTTTGCATAAGAAAGAATGTTAGATTTCATTGTAAACATATTAGTCAGAATCGCTGAAGCACCGATAGAAGGATATAATATGGAAGAATGGTTTGTTCCTGCCAAAGCAGATATCCAGTCATTACGTAACGAACCGTCTACATAAACCATGCCCTTATATCCTAATGAGAATGTTCCGAATAAAGAATTGGTACGGTCGTGATAGTTCGTATTTTTATAGGTTAATTTACCGGAAACGTTCGCATTGTTAGAAGTAAACAGATTAGGAATGGTCAGCAATCCGCCGCCAAAATTAAGTTCCTTATAATCCAAATCCAATAAACTGGCACCTAAAGATGCTGTCAGATTCCATGTGTCGTGATAGAAATATTTATTGATATTCAACATGGCATCCGCATATATCTGACTGGTATTCTTGTTCGATTGCACGTATGCTCCTTTATCCGAGTTTTCAGCAATCACATTCAAAGTGGAAGCATACATTTTCTTTTCCGAGTTGATAGTTTCCTTATCCAGTTTCACGCGTCCGGAAACATTCAACCAATCTGTTATCGTATATTTTAGTGAACCGCTTGCCAGAAAACGGTCTTTCTTGTTGGTATACATATTCCGGTTCGTAATCCAGTAAGGATTCTGCATGGATAATCCATTTTCTTTCAATGGCCAGAACTGTGTTTTTATGTTACGGTCTACATCATATCGTTCATAATACTGATATTTCGAGAAATCATCACCGCGCGGAAATAAATAAACGGGAACCAATGGATTGGCATACTCTCCTTGCGACAACATATTCTGTTCCTTTACATTAGAATACATAAAACTTAAATCCATCGTCAGTTTATCATTCAGCATAGAGGTCGTGTTACGAACAGAGAAATTATATCTGTCCAAGTCATTATTCTGAATGATACCCCGGGCATTCACAGCACCTACGGATACATAGGTTTGATTTTTTTGTGTCCCTGTAGTCAGACTTACAGTGTTTGCTACATTGTAACCTGTCTGAAAAAAATCTTTAACTTCATAATCGGTAGGAGATGACAATTTAGATGCCCAACTATACCACTCTCCAGTTTCCGAACCATACGTATTCTGGAATTCCGGCAATCGGAATGGTGAATAGAAAGTTGAATTATTACTGTAAGTCAATCTGGTTTTATCTACAGCTCCTTTCTTCGTTGTGATAAGTACCACACCATTGGCAGCAGCCGAACCGTATAGTGCAGCGGCGGCCGATCCGCTAAGTACTGAAATTGATTCTATATCATCAGCGTTGAAGTTAGCCAATCCGTCACCGGATTGTCCGGCACCCGTATACTGATCGTCGGGTTGTTCACCTGATATATTAGCCAAAGGAACTCCATCTACTACATATAGAGCGTTGTTATTACCTGATATAGACTTCGTACCACGCATTACCACACGGGCACCGCCTCCAATACCGGATGAACTTGCATTGATATTCACACCCGCCACCTTACCGGCAAGACTGCTCATCACATTCATATCTTTCGCCTTTGCCACTTCGTCGCCGCCAATCTGCTGCACATTGTATGTCAAAGACTTGGTTTCGCGTTTAATGCCCAAAGCCGTTACAACAACCTCATTCAAGACTTTTGCATCTTCCGTCATCACAATGGAAAGCGATTTATTATCTGTAACCTTCACCTCTTGAGAAGCATATCCAATATAAGAGATCTCCAATACCGCTCCCTTTTTAGCTTGAATCTGAAAGTTTCCGTCGAAATCTGTAATAGCACCGGTAGTTGTCCCTTTTACTTTCACATTCACTCCGATCAAAGGTTCTCCTTTTGTATCTTTCACTGTACCTTTTACCTGAATAGTCGGATCTTGCTCTGTTACATTCAATTTATTGGTAGACAAGATAATCTGCTTATCAACCACTGTATAAGTAATGTTGGTTCCTTTAAATACCTCATCAAGAATATCCAGGATCTTACCTGAATTGTTTCTCACAGAAACAATACGATTCTTCTGAATTGTTTTATCATTATAAAGGAAAACATAGTCGGACGTCTCCTCTATTTTATTCAGTACCTGTTCTACAGATACATTGTTCATTGAAATGGCAACCCGCGTTCGCTGGGCATAGCCATCTTCGGCAGAAAGTTGTAATACTACTGCGAAAAGTAGTGCTAGACTAATCCTCATAACTAAAGGAAGTTTTAGATTTAAAGCATATTTAGGACATAATGCTGTAAATGAATGATTTTTTTTCATACATTTGTGGCTAACTAAAGTTTATTACTAAATGAACTATGGTTTGATTCCGGCTAGTGTTTGCGAGACCTTGTACCGTGAATCTGGAAAATTCGGAGGAAGACAGCTGTTGGTAGCAGCTTTCTTCCTTTCTTTTATTCTCTTGTGTTATTCCATGGGCTTTTATTTTAAGGGTTACTACTCTAATATAAATCTACTCTAATTTTAGTCTTTGATAATGTATCATCTGCCTGTTGTTGCGGTTCTTCAATTTTCCATTTTAAATCGGCAGACCTGGCCAGATAATCCAATATCTGCGACAGAGTTTCAGTCCGGAAAGTAGCCCGGTACTTATATTCTTTTCCAGACCTATTGTTAAACTGAATTTCTACATTGAAATGTCGTTCCAGACGCTTCAGGATTTCTTCTAATGAAGCATTTCTGAAAATTAGTTTTCCATCTTTCCAAGCTATCTTTCCATAGACATCCACTTTATTTTTTTTCGACTTTTGACTCTGTTTGTCGTAAAGCAACTGTTCTCCAGGAGCCAATACGATTGTTTCCTGATCGGGGGTTATCACATTTACCTTACCCTTTTCCAATACTGTTTCTATATAATTATCATCCTCATAAGCAGCTACATTAAATTTGGTTCCATAAACATATACGCTCAAGCCATTCGGAGTATTTACATAGAAAGGACGATCTTTGTCTGCCTGCACTTCGAAATATGCCTCACCCTTCAGTTCTACCAACCGGTTGTCTTTCTTGAAAGTGGTAGGATAACGCAATGTACTACCTGCATTCAACCATACTACAGAATGATCCGGAAGTTCATAACGTATGACAGAACCGGTAGCGGTTACCACCTCTGCATATTTCTCGTCGGTTTCTGTTCCACTAAAATATAAATATCCCAAAACCAGAGAAGAGAGAAATAAAGGTATAGTCAGAAATGCTGCATAACGCATCAGTTGATTATACATGTTCTTTCTTCTATTAGTTTTTATTTTGGTTTGTGCTTGATAATAGGCACCCAATACATCAATGGATTCCATTTCTTTAATATCATCTCCCAATGCTTGTGCTTTACGGAGCAATGATTCCGGACTCATATTTTCCATATTTTCTTTCAAAATCTTATCTTTTAATTGTAATTACACTTATAATACAACTGAAGTAATTGGAAAAGGACAGCAAAAACAAACTTTTTTTATTTTATTTTTCGAGCCATGCCAAATTGAAGCGGTAATGCAATCGGCTACTAAGGATATGAACCACATTATCAGGAGTTTGTGTTCCTGCAAGATAGCCACGTGGTTCAGCATGATTTTCATCCATTTCGAAATATCCCGTCCATGCTCCACCGTTTAAAAAACGATATTCACCGTCCGTCAGTAGTTTTCTTACCGGCCATGTTTTTCCCTCATCGTAGGAAAGAGCCGCATACATGCCATATCCTTTCTTCACATTTCCATTTTTATCCTTAAATTCCAGACCACGTTCTTCCAAAGGCGTACGTTGCGGATGGTCTGTGAAAGAAACCAATAGCAAAGGTCCTTCATTCAGTCTCATTAAAACAAGACGCTGACCTCCGTCAATAGGAGGGAGTTCGCTTGCTACATATTTCCAGGTCTTTCCCATATCATCTGATATGCTCATTGGCATTCGGAGCTTTCCTTCTTTATTCCGTATGCTATTACCACGCCCCATAGCCATCAAACTTCCGTTCCCTAATTGTACAATTCCCGCATGGATACCTGCGATTGTACTTCCCGTTCCTCCTTCTTTGAAATCCGGCAAAGGAGCGCCATCCCAAGGATCGCACCATGTTTTTCCTCCATCTTTACTGATTTGAACAGCTGCCCCGTCATGACTGCCGGGACCCGCATCACAGGCTTGAACCAGCCATCCCTCACGTGTGCGAATCGTACCAGCTATTACCTGATGACGTTTGGTATGTTCGGGAGCTATCAGTTTAGGAGTGCTCCATGAAGCACCGTTATCTGTGCTGGTACGTAGTACCATTGCGAGATTCTGCCAGTCTCCCGATGCTTCCACTCCATTGATATGATACAATTTTCCTTTCCCGTCATTGAGCAAAGCGCTTCCTGTCATATTCCGATCCGGAACTTTAAAGAATAAAGAAGCCACATCCCAATCAGTGTGCCCGGCACGCAAGCGGGAACCGAGTACTACCATCCCTCTCCCATTCTCTTCATTTGCAGAAAACCATATTGCCAGCAAATCTCCATTATCACACCACGTAACTGCAGGCTGATGATTATGCAGATAAAATGGGGTATTCGAATCACATACCGGACGTACCACAAATGGTATCGGAGGCAAAAACATCGGTGTGATAGCAGATACTTTTTTCCATTTTATAGATGTATTTTCTACAGATTTCTGATTGAACGGGACAGGGGCAGATGTTCCCGATACATTCAAACGAGTATCTGCTTCCACAATTCTAAATCCGGTTTGGGAATGTTTATCTTCCGGGAGCATAGCCAGTCGATTGGCACTTCGCAAGTATTTCTCCGGGGTGTGATGACTCCCTCCTCGAGTGACCCGAAACTCTCCGGTCAACGGTCCTGCCGGGTCTTTCTGCTTTTCTGCGGAATAAGGAGCATACCAATCCAAGCACCATTCTTCCACATTTCCATGCATATCATAAAGCCCGAATGTATTAGGAGGAGTCTGGGCTACTTTTAAAGATACCGGATCAAAGTCACGAACCACTTTTTGATTCCGATGATAAACTGCAGGTAACCCGTCTCCTGTAGAAAATAGTGTGTATGTGCCTGCCCGACAAGCATATTCCCATTCCGCTTCTGTTGGCAAACGATAGTTTTTGCCTTCTTTCCGGCTAAGCCATTCACAAAAGGCAACAGCATCGGAATAACTCACATTGACAACTGCTTCATCATCTTCCAGCGAAACACCGTTTTTTCCTCGTAATGCCCGATGTTCCGGACGGAATGATTCATATTGCGCATTCGTTATTTCAGTGATTCCCATACGAAACGGGCGAGAGATTACTACCTGATGGATAGGAGCCTCATCAAAATCTTCGCCTAATCCGTCACTTCCCATATAAAAACTTCCGACAGGTATTTCAGCCATCGGAATAAAAGACTTGGAAATTTCTTGAGAATGTATTGGCAAACAAAAGGTTATAGCCAATAAAAAAAACTTGTTTTTCATATTTCAATCCTGTTTATATATAATACAATCAACCTATATACAAAAGGACAGCCTCATCTGATTATTTTCTATTCATTAGTGTTGAAAGCAAAAAAAAGAATCGAAAATTAGGCTTTGATAATTATCTTATTATATATTTGCAGCAAAATGAAAAACTACAGAACCTCTAAATAATGAAAATATCTTTTTCCAAACAGACTAAGGAACGGGCTTTCAAACAACTTTATGAGGAGTATTATGCCCCATTTTGTCTGTATGCAAAAAGGTTTGTTGATGATAAAGAGACACGTGAAGACATCGTTTCGGATGTATTCGCTTCATTATGGGACAAGATGGATACCGATTCTTTCGACCTACAATCGAACACAGCATTGGGATATATCAAGATGTGCGTGAAAAACAGTTGCCTGAATTTCCTGAAACATCAGGAATATGAATGGAGCTATGCGGAAAACATACAGAAGAAAACTCCAGTCTATGAAACAGAACCGGATAGTGTATATACTCTTGACGAACTGTACCGAATGCTATACGAAACATTGTACAAACTTCCGGAGAACTACCGTACAGTATTTATGAAAAGCTTCTTTGAAGGCAAAACGCATGTAGAAATTGCAGAAGAGATGAATCTTAGTGTGAAATCCATCAACCGTTATAAGCAAAAGACAATGGAACTTTTGCGCAATGAACTGAAAGACTATCTGCCATTGTTACTTTTGTTAATCTATCGCACATAACAGTCTCTCCTTATCACCACATACTAACTATTACTTGTCCGTCCGGAAAGTATTAACAGTAAAGTTGCTATCGACTAATAGCAAACTTGCAAACCCTTATATATAAAGTTATTTTTGACTAATCATAAACTATAAATGCAATCTTCGTTTTTATAATCAAAGGTTGCATTTATAAAAATAAAACTTGCAATTATATAATCAAAGCTTGCAATTATAGTTTATAATAGGTGAAAAACAAGTTTACTATTAACCCAAAACAAGTTTATCTATAATGAAGAATAACTTTACTATTAATGATTCAGGCGTAAAATAGCAGTAGATTGTTATACAACTGCTATGAGAAATAACAAGAATGAGTATGAGAAATGCCTGTTTTTAGGGATAGAGCACAGGAAAAGTATGAGAAATGCCAACTTTTCAAAGTATTTCTCATATTCTATTACATTATGTTTCAACAGGTTGACTGATATTCATGAGAATATGAGAAATAGAATTGCCAAATCACTCGGGGTTCCTCAATTTACAAGTTCACTAGTTTTACCGGAAACCTCAACTACATTGCATCATCATGTAGTTCTATGGATGGGAACTGATGCGAATGGGAAAGGTATGATGCTGCCAAAGCGCGGCAGCCGACCCGGTCTATTTTACCGTTTTCCGTCTGTGGGATAGATTCTGTAATAAAAAAATGTTTGGGACGATAGTATGGTTCCAATGTTGTCTGCAACTTATTTTCTAGCTCTCTCGTATCCAATTGTCCTACTATCAATAAAGTGACAGCCTGTCCTAAGCGCTGATCCGGAACTGAAGTAATGACAAAGGATGCAGGAATAAACGGGCGGAGTAACTTCTCCATCTCTTCTGCTTGAATCTTAATTCCTCCACTGTTAATCACATTGTCTTTCCGCCCTAGAATCATAAAACTTCCATCGGGATAGATACGTGCAATGTCATTGGTCTGCAATGTTTCGTCACATACCAAAGGGGCATCGATGATTAACGTATTCTCTGCGGATAAAGACAATTTTACTGAAGGAAATGGATAATAATGTTCTGAAGCCGATGCTCCGTTCAGACGACGAAGGGCAATATGCGACAAAGTTTCAGTCATGCCATAAGTGGAGTAAACAGCAGTCGGAAGATGTTTTATCTCCGTTTCCAGAGCCTCATCAACGGCTCCGCCTCCTATAATCAGAATATCCGTTTGTTTTAATCGCTCTTTTTCTTCGGGAACCTGCAACGTGTTATAAACTTGCAATGGGACCATTGCAACAAATCTCAAAGGTTCTTTTATATCCGCCAACGGATGGCCGGAAGCAGGACGAATAATCAAATTCAAACCTGCAACCAATGAACGTACGACCACCATCATTGCACCGATATAACGGAGATTCATACATAATAATGCCGACTCACCTTTCTTCAAATTCAGAAATTCACAAGTCAGACGTGCACTTTGCATCATTTGATCCTTGCGTACCATCAGTTCTTTAGGTATACCCGTGGAGCCCGATGTATGAACTGTAATAACAGGAGAATCATTAAACCATTCGTTCAGGAAAAGATATAAATCCCAATAAGCAGGAGAATGAGCTTCTGCTCCTCCTACTATCAGTTGGCTTATTTCTTCAAAAGTGTATTCTTTTCCTTCCAGTAGCAAGCGCTGTTGTTGTCGATCGAATATCATCAGAATATCCTTTAAATACCACTAAATACCATCATTTACAAAACCACAGACAATCTTTTCTGATTTCAAGAGGCACTTCTATATTGTCAGTAAAGAGCATACCCGTTCCCAATCCTTGTGGTAACGGATTATTGAATGTTGCACACCAATGGGCGATAGCATTCAAACCAATGTTGGACTCCAAAGCGGAAGTGATCCACCAGCCGATATGTTGCTTTTCCGCTTCCATAATCCATTCATCCCCTCCACATATTCCTCCGTGGAGAGATGGTTTAATGATGATATATTGCGGACGGATGGTTGCCAGCAGTTTCTTTTTTTCTTCCAGCGTGTTGCATCCTATCAGCTCTTCATCCAATGCTACTGGCAACGGAGATTCAGAAGTGAGCCGAGCCATTTCTTCCCATTGTCCGGCACGAATCGGCTGTTCGATAGAATGTAAATCAAATTCTGACAGACGTTTCAGTTTTTCCATTGCATCACCCGGAGAGAAAGCACCGTTTGCATCTACACGCAACTCTATTTCTTTAGAAGAGAAATGGGTACGAATATGACGTAGTAATGCCAATTCTTTTTCAAAGTCGATAGCGCCAATCTTTAGTTTGACGCAACGGAATCCGGCTTCCATCTTTTTCTCGATCTGGGATAACATGTTTTCAAAATCTCCCATCCAGATCAGGCCGTTGATTGGAATCCCTACCTCTCCACGTGAAAAAGCCGTATCGGACAAAGCCCAACTCCCTGCAAAGAAATGCCAGATAGCCGTTTCCAAGCCAAATAAGATGGAAGGATACTTGCATAGACCATCTTTATCCAATTTTCCCTGTTCTTCCTCTACTTGCCGGCAAGTTCTTATTAATATATCTTCGTAATCAGGGAGATCATCACAACTTAACGCAGGCAAAGGCGCACATTCTCCAATTCCCACTCTACCCGGAAAATCAGGAGAAGTAAAGTGAAGATACCAGACTTTTCGTGTAGTATATGTTCCCCGGGAAGTTCCCGCGGGTTGCTTGAAATGAAGCAACCGAGGAATAATATCTATCTTACAATCCATAATGAATATCTTTTCAATCTGCTAATTACTGCACAATCAGTCTTTCATTAGCCTATTATTTTAAGGGAATTTCGGATATTGTTTGAAGTTCGGTTTACGTTTCTCCAGGAACGCATTCTTTCCTTCCTGTGCTTCATCCGTCAGGTAATAAAGTAATGTTGCGTCACCTGCCAACTCCTGAATACCTGCCTGGCCGTCCAGTTCGGCATTCAATCCCGCTTTAATCATGCGCAAAGCCAATGGACTAAGCAACATCATTTCTTCCGCCCATTGCACGTATTCATCTTCCAGCTGTTCCAAAGGTACTACCTTATTCACCAATCCCATATCCAATGCTTCTTGTGCATTATACTTGCGGCAAAGGAACCAAATTTCACGTGCTTTCTTCTGTCCTACCACACGCGCCAGATAAGATGCACCGAATCCGGCATCAAAACTACCCACGCGAGGACCTGTCTGACCGAAAATGGCATTTTCCGAAGCAATGGATAAATCACATACTACATGGAGCACGTGTCCGCCACCAATGGCAAAGCCGTTCACGGCAGCAATCACAGGTTTCGGAATACTACGGATTTGCTTTTGTACATCCAATACGCTCAAACGAGGCACACCGTCTTTCCCAATATATCCGCCACGTCCTTTCACGTTCTGGTCGCCTCCCGAACAGAACGCCTTATCACCGGCTCCGGTAATTACAATCACATCAATATCCGCTTCTTCACGGCAAATGCGCAATGCATCACTCATTTCGGCAGTGGTAGTCGGGGTAAATGCATTCCGATAACGTTCACGGTTGATTGTGATACGGGCAATTCCATTATAATAATCAAAAAGAATATCGTCGTATTCTCTGATGGTTGTCCACTCTCTTTGTGTTGGCATAATTTATTTTTGTTTTAATTGATGATAATAATTCTTCAACATACGTGCATCCTTGTTTTTGTTGGTAAACACTTCCAGGAGCACAGGTTGTTCCATAGTTTCCGGCTGGGTGAAAGTTTTCATTGCTTCAGTCAGCTCTTCATCATTTTGTGCCTGCAGATAAAGGAAACCACGTTCCTCCGCCCAGCCTTTGGCTGACGTTTTATGAACTGCTGCAATAAATTTATGTGAGGTGCCCGACATATCCAATCCCGGTAAAGTATGGAAAATCTCTCCTCCTCCGTTATTTAATAAAAGGATACGCAGGTTGGAACGGACGTTGATATTCCACAACGCATTCATATCATAGAAGAAACTTAGATCTCCGATAGCTATGAAATTCAGTTTGTCGGAAGCTGCCGCATAACCGACAGCGGTAGACAACGATCCTTCAATACCACTTGTTCCCCGATTGCAACAAACTTCAATTGTAGGAGGAATCGAATATAGTTGTGCATAACGAACTACCGAACTGTTTGCCAGATGCAATGCACAGGACTCCGGCAAAGCTTTCAATAATGTACCGACAGCCAACATCTCCGAATAGGCAAAATCCGGTTCGGGAATAATCTTACAATAATTCTCCCATACACGGGGATAGTCAGGAGTCCGGTTATCCAGCAGGCTGGCGATCTTCTCCAGAAATTCAAACGGGTCCATCTCGATCACTGTAGTCAATGAGCCGTACAAATCGACCACCTCACCATCCGGCGATACGTGCCAATGCTCTTTAGGCGGATGCTGACGGAGAAACTTCTTCAATCGTTTGGAAACGACATGTCCTCCGTAAGTAATCAGCAATTCGGGAACCATCTGGTCTATCTTCTCTTCGGGCATGGCATAAAGTGCCGCATCGAAATTCTTTACCGGAATACCGGGAACTGTCTGATTGCCGATATGTTCCGTCAACCAGGCAAAATGTTTATATAATAACTTGATATATCTTTTTTCAAACAGATAAATAAGGTTCATCTGACCGATGATAATCATGCGCTTCTGATATTTATTCATCCGGTCGACCAGATCATTATAATCACGGTCATAGACGTTCAATCCCTGATAACGGGTTATCACACGTACTTCCGGGAGTGCATCTACCGTGAATTGAAACAGCGGTTCGGAAATAGGAACATTGATATGCACCGGGCCTTTTCCATGATGATTCGTCTCCAGCAAGGCTTCATTCACCAGGCGATTACAATACCATTCATCTTCTTCCGTATGAATCTCCGGAAGATTGACCGACTTCTTTACCAGCGTTTGAAACACACCCGGTTGCGGCACTGTCTGTCCATCCATCTGTCCGATCCAGACAGCGGGACGGTCTGCTGAAATGACAACTAAAGGAACATTCTGATAAAATGCTTCCGCTACAGCCGGATGAAGATTTAATAATGCAGTACCGGAAGTGCAGCACACAGCAGCGGGCTTACCACCATTCAACGCAAGACCAATAGCAAAATAACCGGCACTCCGTTCATCCGTCACTGCATAACAGGTGAAGTTCGGATGATTAGACAAAGTATGTACGATGGGCGTATTACGACTACCCGGACACAACACAACCTTAGTAATCCCGTGCGCCTCGAGCAACGCAACCAACTGGAGTATGTTCTTCTTGTCTGTATACATGATGATAATTATTAGTAGTTTATGATTTTAAAGGAGGCGTTGCAATCAGCCGTTTGATGGTTTGCAACTTCTTTTCCGTTTCCAGCCATTCGTCATTCAATTCCGAAGAAGCCAGTAGTCCACCGCCGGCATAAAGAGTCAGTTGTTCATCTTCAATATGCATGCAGCGCAGATTCACATAGATGTCAGTTCGCCCTTCCGGGTCCAGCCAGCCGATAAAGCCGGAATAATAGCGGCGGTCGTAGCCTTCGTTCTGCAATATAAACCGATAGGCTTCTTCTTTCGGTAAACCGCATACAGCAGGCGTTGGATGCAACACTTTCAAGAGATCTCCCAAACCTTTGTTATCTTTCAAAGAAAACTGGAAATCTGTTTTCAAATGTGACAAAGCACCTGCATAAGCCGGATAAGGCCCGTTCTCCGTAGAATGAATACCCAACGAAAGGAGTTGGCGACGAATGTAAGAAGCTACATAAGCCTGCTCTTTCCGATTCTTTTCATCCCATATTTGGGGCAGTTTACCATCTTGCAAAGGCTGTGTCCCGGCCAACGCTACTGTATTCCATTCATCTTTTTCACCCGATAAAATGATTTCGGGAGTGCTTCCCAACCAGATTCCTGTCTGCGGAGTGTAGCACAAGTATATATATGAATGAATATAACGCCTGCAAGCTGCACGAAATATAGATAAAGGGGAAAAACCGGATACTTTATCAATAGTAAGATGACGTGAAAGTACTAATTTATCAAAAGTATTATCACGCAAAGCATTTATAAAGGTATGAAAGCAGGAGGCATATTCCTCCGTAGAAGAAGTCAGGAACGATTCTTGTCCTTGCATCCGCAAAGCGACTTCCCGTTCTTCTGCCGTATCATTGTCAATCGGCAAAGGTTGCCCCCACTGATCGGGTTGAATCAATACGACAGGACACGTCTCACTCACCTGAAACGGAGCGATGACAAATCCTCTCTGTCCATTCAGTTCTTTCAGGTCGTATATCAGACGTACCGCTCCTTCCGCCTGTGTCAACAGACGGGGAACTTTCTCCCCGGGAATACGGTAAACAGCAAACGGCTGCTTCCGCTGAATAAATGCATCAATAGTTGTCAAATTACTTATTTCTTCGTCGGTCATCTCTTTTTCATCACACTGTTGACTACCCGTATGGAAGACACTAGTTTGTTTGTTGAAGTAAACACGTCTACATTCCATACATGGGAGGAACGTCCCTTATGTACAACTGTTCCTACTGCACGCACTGTATCTCCTTCATGTGCAGAAGATATGTGGTTTCCACTGACCTGCATTCCTACTACAATCTCGTCCGGCTGGCAAAGAATCATTGAACCGAGTCCGGCAACTGTTTCCGCCAATGCAAGAGTAGCCCCGCCATGCAAAATGCCAAAAGGCTGACGGGTACGATGGTCTACCGGCATTGTTGCTTCCACACGGTCTTCGTCGGCATAGGTATATTGAATTCCCAAGTTTCCCATCAATGCGTGGCGTGCCTGCGCATTCAGTTGGTCAAGGGGAATTTCGGCTACACGCACTTCGGATATGATAGCCTTCTCCACTGCAACGGCCACTCCGTCTTCCTCATTCGAAGCAGTCACATAATCGGCACAGGCTTTCACCGAGTCTTGTGAATGTCCCATAGCTATGCCCAGCCCCGCCAATTGAATCATTGTTACGTCACACACACCGTCGCCCACAGCAATCACTTCCTCACGCTTCATACCTAGCACCTCCAGCAAAGCACCCAAAGAATTGGCTTTGTCGATGGCGCAGGGAACTACTTCCAGAAAATAGGGCTCCGAACGGAATACGTCCAACGCCCCATTCAGTCGTCTCTTCCAGTGATCTTCCAAACCAAGCAATGCTTCTTCGTCATCGCTCACCAGCATACACTTACAAGGAGCAAAATCAACGGCAGCAGAAAATTCTTCTTCTTTGATTATTTGCAGGTCATTCAACCGGGCTTCATTTTGGATATGTTCATTTTCAGGAGAATCCGTTATGATCGTATCATCATGATAAGTGAATAAAGCAAAACCGTTTTTACGGGCTTTCTTTTCCAGATACGGCAACATTTCGGGATTAATCCGACGTTCAAACAGAATTTCTCCGTTTTGTGCATTGATAATCTGACAGCCATTATAGGAAAGGATAAAACCTCCATAGTTTCCAAGTTCGAGCATCTTAGCTAGTGGCATTAAGCCATAAGTCGGTCTGCCGGATGCCAATACGATACGTACTCCCATTTGCTGAACCTTCAACAGGGCAGCCAATGTACGTTTACTAATTTCTTTCGCATCATTGAGGAGTGTTCCGTCTACATCAAGAACCAATAATTTATACTTCATGATTACACGATTTTGATTTAGATTACAAAGGTAGGAAATTGAGTGAACGACAGAAAGCGTAAACAGATAAAATTACTTTAATTTCACTCTCTCAAACGCATTTCCAGATAATCGCGAAGAATTCGGGCGTGATTATACACCGGTTCTTTTGAAGCATAAAGTAGTGTTATCACCGGATGTGGTTTGATAAGAGTCAGAAAATCAGCCATTGATGGAGAAGCATCCAGCTCTTTTTGATACTGCGTGACAAAATCTCCCCAATGTCCGGGAATATCTTCATGAAACCATTTACGTAATGTAGGGGATGGTGTTATGTCTTTTGCCCAATAATCGTATTTCAACCATTCTTTCTTCATTCCGCGTGGCCATAATTTATCTACCAACACCCGGTATCCATCTGTTTCTGAAAAATCTTCGTAAACCCTCTTTATCCTTACCTGTATCATTTCCATTAATATTTAGTTATCAATAGATAAACCGGGAAAAACGAAAATTGTTTAGTAGAACTATTTAATTCCTCAATGTGTCCTGCGCTTTTTTAAATTCATAAGGAGTCATTCCCGTCTTTTTCTTAAAAAGGTTATATAATATCGGGGCACTATTAAATCCGGATTCATCAGCGATGGCACGTATGGTATAGTTAGGATATTTTTTCATTAGCTTGATCGCATAATTAATGCGCAGTCCGTTGATGTACCCATTGAAATTAGTTCCGGTGCATTCTCTTATCATCCGGGCAAAGCGTGCATTATTCAGATGTACAATCTGCGCCAAATCTTCTCTTGAGAGCTCTGGAGAAAGATATAGCTGTTTTTGAACGACTGTATGATTTAATTCCTGGAATATTTTCTTGTTCTCCTCTTCTTCCCCACTTTCTTTGTCTGTTTCGTCCAAAAGTTCATCCTGTTCTTCAGGAGAAATCAATTCCGGTTCCAATTCTGATGAAACCTCCTGTTCCTCGTACACTTCCAATAACTGATTACCATCTTTTTTATTGGCAAATTTCTCGTTTATCAGTTTGGCAAGCATCCTGTTTTTATACTCGATTATATGGTTGAAACGCCACAAACGCCAAAGTATAAACAGGGTCAGCACTACAATACACGCCAAAAAGCAGAGTGAAACATTCCTTATTTTTAGCTGTGAGGCTTGCTCGGCGATGTATTCTTCTTTTTCGGAAGCACCGTACATCGCGTTCAATTCTAATGCAGCATTTTTCCTGTCGGTACTGTTAATGCTATCCGTTATTGCAATGATGGTTTCACGTATTTCTGCGGCTTCTTTATAACGATTCAGCCCCAGATATGCCTGGACTTCCTTATTAAGTATAGTTAAATATTGAGCGTTCAAGGTATCCCGCTGTGTTCTCAACAATTCTTTAAAGTCCTTACAGTTGTCTATTACTGTCTCATATTGTTTGGAAAGAATCAAATAAGGAATCGAATACATCTTGCCATCCGGAGTATGAGATTCTTTTATTGCCAGATATTTTTGATAATATCCTTCTGCTTGCGCATATTTCTTTTCTAAATAAGAAATATAGGCCAAATTTGCATATAAATAGCTATATTGACCATCAATGTAGCCTTCGGGAACCTCCGGTACTTTCTCTAATTTTTTAAGAAGTTTTTCACGTTCATAAGCAAGAGCCAAAGCTTCATCAATACGGGAATCTGTCATTAAAAATCCCATCTCTGCTCCATAATAATAGGAAAGCAGCATCATTTCTCTCATATCCTTTGACCCACGCAGTAATTCAATCGTACGACCAAAATAATTATACGCCTCATCTTTCAATGACAGCCTCCAATTATTCTCTCCTATGCAAAAAAGCAATCTAGCTTCCGCCTCTCTGTCCTTCAGTTTTTGAGCCTGCATAATTCCACTAAGAGCATAATGCATGCTCTCATTATATTTACTCATTATGGATGAAAGTTCAGCTAAATAAACCGTCATCTTCAACATGTGCTTAGGTTCTCTTTGAGAGATGGAATCAAGCAAGTACGACTTCCTTGCATACATAAAAGCTAGTTTATTCATATACATATTACGATATGACAAACTGCGCAATTCATTAATCAGACGCAGAGGGAAGGCTTTTCTGGTTTCGGCCTCATCCAACAACTGTAAAGCACGTTTGGGGTTGGAAATATAAATATCTCTGATATATTTTTCTGTATACAAAGAGTCATTATTTATAATTTTATCAGCCCTTGAAAATTGATTGTGTACAAATAGAAGCACAAAAATACATACCCAAAAACGCATAAAACTCTTAATCGTGTTTAATCATTAATTATCCAAAGGTATGTATTTTCCAAAAAATGTGCAGACACAATTTAAATTTGCAAAATAAAAATAAGAAACATTAGCTAAACATATCAGAGACGTAACATGGTTCCAAGTCAGCTATTCTCCTGAATCACAGCCCAATGCTTTGCTCAATCGCCCTTCAAGGCATACACTTAAGTCAGTCGTTACAAACTTGCCATTATAAAAAAGAGTAAATATGGTAGCCGGAGTAGGTGCATTTTGCGCCTGTTCCATACTTTCCAATTCAATTATTCTCAATGGAATGTCTTTGCTCTTAGCAGCACTGACCAAAGAACCGCGAACGTGAAACTCCGTAAACGGGCAGCGATGGGTATAATAAACGACTATTCCATCCTTATCCGGACACTCACCGCTCAACACGCAATCATTAAAAGAAGGATCAGGAGCAGCCGGGTTTAGTTTCAAACTTAAAAGGCTGAATCCGTAAGGGAGTTTTTCTATTGTTTGGAAACCTTGTCGCAACAGCCATTTCGTGTCACTCATAAAATGAAATTTAGAAGTGCCCACCACTGTGACAAGCCCATCTTTCCCCTGCAATTTTGCATCATCAATGGCAGACTGCAATAATGCCTTACCATGTCCGCAACCTTTATATTTACCTGACACCCAGAAACAGTTTATCATCAGATAATTGGGAGCATTCACCGGAACCCATGCTTTTTCAGCAGGACCGTATTCGATAAACACTTTTGCCCGTTCATCAATACGTCTGAACACATAGCCGTTATCGAACTCTTTCTTCAGCCATTCTTTTTTGAGTTCATAACTATCCTTGCATTTCTTATCTGAGAAAGCACAGCATATATGTTCGTTTGCAATATTCTCCTTTGTCAAAGTGATGTAATTGGTTTCCATAATATTCTATTTAATTAATAGGTTAAACAAATAACAGTTCGATATTCACTCATTGTTATGAGTTGGTAGCAAATCGCCAAGCTAATATCCTGCTACTTTTAGTTCCCTGCTGCATTCGAATAACTTTATATTCGGACACATTCACCGATTTTAATTTGGTATATAACTTTTCCAGATTTTTTTCTTTAGAAACCAAACTCGTAAACCATTCGCAGTTCTTCTGATATTTTTGGCTCTCGGAAATCATATTCAATAAGAAACGAACTTCTCCGCCCTCGCACCAAAGTTCATTCGCACTCCCGCCGAAATTTAGCTGCACTTTATTTATCTTCGTACCTTTCAGACTGCTTAATTTGCGTAACGTTCCGTCTTCCGCCTCTGCACGCGAACTATGAAACGGAGGATTGCATATTGTCACATCAAAATACTCATCAGGCATAATAATTCCATCGAAAATCTTCTTACTATCTTTCTGAAGTCGCAAGTCAATCTTATGAGCCAACACAGGGTTGCAAGTCACTATCTTTCGTGCATTTTCTATCGAAACCGGATCAATATCAGTACCAACGAAGGTCCATCCATATTCAGTGTGTCCTATGATCGGATAAATGCAATTTGCACCTACCCCAATATCCAGACATCTACATTTAGACTTCTGTCCATTAGCATCTCCTGCCGGTAAATCCGGTGTTGTTCCGTTCGGCTGGATAAGATCGGCAATATAATGAATGTAATCCGCCCTTCCGGGAATAGGCGGACACAAATATTGCTTCGGTATGTCCCAATACCGGATGCCATAATAAGTTACCAATAATGCTTTGTTCAAAGCCTTCACCGCTTGCGGATTAAAAAAGTTTATAGTTTGTATTCCGAGGGGATTGAGCGATACGAATCTCTTTAATGGAGGATAATTTTCCATCAACAATGGAAAATCATACTGACCATTGTGCTTATTTCTTATATGTAACTCACCTTTTTTTGCCATGCGGGCAAAGATACAGAGAATTTTCCTGCCTACAAATTCTTCTTAACTCTTATCCTAACACTCTTCTGAATATCATATATAATATTCTACCATTTCAATCAGCCCGGCGCGTAAAGTATACTTAGTTGCTTCATATACATTATTCACACCCAACTTCCGGAAAATATTCTTTTTATGGGTGATAATAGTATGAATGCTTGAGGTTCTTTCCAATGCTATTTCTTTCACAGATTTCCCATGTGCTATCAATTTAAGAATGTCAATCTCTGTAACAGTCAAAACAGAATGAATTTCCGGTTTGTCGGAACCGATTATCAATAAATTGGTTATCTGATGACAAAGAAATCGCTCCCCGTGTGCTGTACACATCAATGCAGAATGAATTTCCTCACCGGAGTTCTCTTTCAAAATCATACCAATATTCCTTTCTATACTCATCCTACGAATAAAGTCTTCGCTCAATTCATTGGAAAACAATATCCAACGAACTCTCGGAAAACGTTTTTCTATAATAAGAAACTCTTCTATACCATTGATGTCAAACAGTGTATAGTCAAGTATAACGACACTGTCATTACATTCTACCAATGCAAGCATGAGCTCTTTCTTGTCTGTCACATCTATCATGCGACATCCACTGAATATAGCGGAAATATATCCATGCATTCCCATTCTGGTTATATCCTGATTATCTGCTATGATAAATGTAATGTCAGTGTTCATTGTTATTCTGTTTTTTTTAAATTCAACGGATATTTTTCAAACGCATATTGCAGCCCGGAGACACGGAGGTATCATCGTTCTTTATTAGCTACATCAAACCACAAACGGGTAGTAATCTCATCTGCTCCCTGATGGGATATGGCAATCTGATACTGCTTACCATTCAGTGATTGTTCCGTTACGGGATAAAAAAAGCGACGAGGTAACTCTCCGGAACCCAAAACGGAATCGGGACCAGGGATAAGCTGGGGATAACCGAGCCTGCGCCAGTCAGTGAAAGCATCGGGTCCCTGTCCATAATAAGCGATCCACTTCTGCCAGCCGATAGATTCATACCAATGTGCGGCGTCGAACCGAATCGCCTCCTGCTGTAAATAGGAATCGATTATACGATTGTCTATAATGCCAAACTGATTCAATGAAGCAGTAATAGCTTCGCGGTAGAGCGTTTCCGCATCAGCCGTTATCCAGCCGCGTGCAGCGGATTCTGCAAAGATAAACAAGACCTCGGCATACGTATAAAATACAGCCGGAGAGCTATCTTTCAAAAAATAAGTACCGGGACGGGAAACTTTATTAAATCCCTGATTATTAGCGGCATCAGCAGATAAGGAATTGGCAGCTCCTACATAGTTTTTCACACCTTCGTCTTGAGGTAGCTGGGCTAAAATTCCAATTCTCGGATCATTCCATTCATTCAGTTTATCAATCAACGTTTTTGATACCCGCTGATCATCACGTGAATTGAAAGCAGATGCCCATGGATTCCATTGTGGTGAAGAAGTAAAAACAAAACGGGCTATAGCATCATTGCTATCTATTACACTGTTACGATTATCCCAAAGGGAAGCAATAACCCGACGCGCTGTATCCTCATCCCGGTCAGCTAATTCAAGGGCGATACGTAGCCGTAGGGAGTGGGCCAATTGTTTCCAGCGGGTAATATCATTTCCGTAAATCAAATCCCCTTCTACCGTTCCTCCTGTGGTAGAAAGCAACTGGTCAGCAGCGATCAACTCCTCCAAAAGCCCGCGCAAAACAGTCTCTTGTGAATCATAAGCGGGTGTTACACTTTGTGCATATTCACTGTATGGTATATTTCCATACAGATTGGTCAGCAACAGGTAAACCCACGAACGCCACACTGTAGCTATCCCTCGATAATTATCATTTCCGAGTTCCGAACTGATAATAGCATTCAAGTCAGTTATTAGCGTTGCATAGCCGGTGTCCCACGTAGTGGTAAAGCTGCCATTATCCACATTATAGCAATCTGGCTCTGTATATTGTATTTTAGCCCAATGTTGCACCCACAACAGAGTAGAATTATAGTTCGTACTACTTCCCCAATAAAGATTGGCGGCATGATACTGTGCAGCGGCAAGTAAATAAGCCGGCTGTGGATTTTCAGTGGCATTGGGGTTGCGGTTGATATCAGTCAATTCATCATCACACGATGATAGAGAAATGGCAACCACTTGTACCCATATTATATATAAAAAATATATTCTTCTTTTCATCTTATCCTATTATTTAAAGGTTCACATTTAGAATTTCACGGAAAGGTTCACACCAAAGGAACGTGTTGTAGGCAATGAATAGGCTTCTACTCCTTGTGCGTTTCCAGTAGTCAAAGCCGATTCCGGATCTATATTAGGGACGCTCTTATAAATAGTCCACAAGTTACGTCCCGTCAGTGTAACGGAAGCTTCTTGCAAATGCAGTTTCTGCGTCCACAAGCGAGGTAGACGGTAACTCAAAGCGACTTCTCGCAGTTTCACGTAAGAAGCATCATATACATTAGCTTCAGCAATACTGTAAATACGATGGTAGTATTTCTCGGCAGATACAACCTCTTCGTTCTTAGAACCACTTTCCGTCACTCCTTCTACCATAATGCCATCCTGATACACACGGGTGGATTGCTCATTGACCTGGGCATAGTAAAGTCCATCAGAGGATACGGAATAAGAAGGAGATTCTGGTAATCGTACATTGTTACCCATGGCGTCAGTATAATACCACAAGCCACCGTGCTCGGCATCCCGGCCCGATAATGTGTTAGCTAATACACCGGTATATTTTCCAGTTTTATTAGTGTTGGAAAAAATAGAACCACCTACACTTGCATCTATCAGAAAAGAAAGACTTAACGAACGATAACTGAAAGTGTTACTGATACCGCCTGTCCAGTCGGGCGTAAACTTCCCCAACGTTTTATTAGTGGTCGAAATCTTAGGCAGACCGTTAGCATCCACCACAACGTTTCCATTAGCATCACGCACGTATGAAGTGCCGAACAGGGTTCCATAAGCTTCGCTCACTGAAGCCAGTATCTGAATACCAGACGAGTAGAGCTGGTAACTCGTAATCAAACCTTCATCATCCAATTTGACAACCTTGCTGCTGTTGGCACCATAATTCAAATCCAGATTCCAACGAAACCCTTTCGATGTTTGTATAGGAACAGCGCCCAATTGTATTTCATAGCCACGATTACGGATATGTCCGGCATTACGCACCTGCGACGTGTACCCACTGGCAGCAGTAGTAGCTAGTTTCAATATTTGATTACGACTATCGGTCTTATAGTAAGTGAAATCCAAGTATAGGCGATTGTCCCAAAAAGCCGCCTCGAAACCAGCTTCTATAGATGACGTCTTCTCCGGTTTTAGATTCGGATTCATACCAATGGTAGAAGAACTTTGAAGTGGATTCCCATTGAAAGCTGTTTCTGAAGTAAAGACCGTTGCCAATTGATAAGGATTGGCATCTGCTCCCACTTGAGACCATCCTCCACGTATTTTTAGGTAGTTAACAGCTTTACTTCTCCATCCGAAAGCTTCAGAAAGCAACACACTAGCCGTCACCGAAGGATAGAAATAAGAATTGTTGTCCACAGGTAGTGTAGACGACCAATCGTTCCGTCCTGTTATATTCAAGAAAGCCCAACGACGGTAATCCAGTTGTATGGAACCGTAAAGGCCATATTGCCGTAAACGGTAGAAATCATTGGACGAAGTGAGCGGATCACGCGAGTTAGTCAATGTATAAAGATCAGCAACCGCCAAACGGGGAGCAGCCTGATAATTATTCTCATATTGTTTGTTACGTACATTAAAACCCAGAAGAGCGTCAATTCCCCAATTTTTATTCAACTGTTTGATATAAGTCGCCAATACTTCTGTGTTATTCTCTTTCACCGTATAGGCATCTTCAGCATAACTGCCGTAAGGCGAACCGGCACCTGCACTCCCCCATTTTACTTTGGATTTCCTCCGGTCATTATACCAGTCGGTACTAGTACGGAAACGCACATTCAACCCATCTGTCAGACGGAATTCGGCATGCAGATCACCTATCAGACGATGACGTTCCTGACTCTGTGTATTATAAGAAGCACTCCAAAAAGGATTGTCGTAATAGCTTGAATTCCAGTTGCGAGTATAGTCCGCCTTCAATGAGTTCGTATCCACTTGACGTCCGAACCACAAGAACTGAAGCATAGGACTGTTAGAACGTACGTTACTGCCCGAGGGGGTAGCTGACCCCGGTAAACTGGGAGCTGTATAAACGATGTAATTGGCCGTAGCTCCCACCACAATCCATTTTGCCAGATGGTAATCCGTATTTAGGCTGATATTCGTCTTATTAGTTCCAGCATCAGGAACGATACTGACTTGTTTTTCGTAGTTATATCCTACACGGAACTGGTATTTGTCGTCTCCACGGGCAACAGAAATACCGCTGTTTGTAGAAATACCCATGCGAAAATAATCGCGTACATTGTTGGGATGGGATACCCAGGGAGTAGCCACACGATTACCGTCAGCGTCCAATGGGCTATCGAACTGAGGAATCAACAAACCAATATCAAGACGTGGCCCCCAGCTTTCGTCTACCCCGTCATTCACACCTGCACCCTTGCCATCTACATAACTGAACCGTCCCCCTGCCCCTTGTCCAAAAAGATTTTGAAACTCCGGCAAGGTAGCAACAAAAGAGACTTGCGTGGAAGAATGTAATGTAATCCCTATCCCTTTCTGCCTTTTGTCTCCTCCCTTAGTAGTGATGACAATAGCACCGTGAGCAGCACGCGCACCATAAAGGGCAGCGGCATTCGGACCTTTCAATACAGTAAGTGTTTTTATGTCTTCCGGATTCAGGTCTGCTATTGCATTTTTAAAATCGCGTCCGCTGGAACGTGCATTAAGCTGCGAATTATCCACTGGGATTCCATCCACAATAAAAAGCGGTTGATTCTCACCTGCAATAGAAGTTTCACCACGAATAACGATGCGACTGGAACCAACATCTCCTTGTGTATTGGTAATACGCACACCAGCTATCTTACCACTCAACGAATTTAACAGATTATTATCTTTCCCTTGCACCAAAGCATTCTGTTTTACTTCCTGTGCCGTATAGCCCAATGCCTTTTTCTCGCGTGAAATACCCAAAGCCGTTACTACTACCTCATCCAGCAGATGCGTATCACTCTTCAGTGTTACCGATACCTGTGGTGCAATAGCCACCTCTTTTGCCATCAGACTAATGTAAGAGATTAGCAGCCGGGTGGCTGATGGCGGGAATCCACTCAGTTCAAATCTCCCGTTGACATCAGTTACGGTACCCAATGAAGTTCCTTTCACTATAACTGAGGCACCGATAACCGGCTCCCCATCTTCTTCTGTGGTGACGATGCCCCGCACTGTTGTCACCTGTGCTGCCCCTTGTATCACTCCTATTGCAAGAGCAAGCAAAAATAAATGAATCCTTTTACCCATTATTGTTTACTGTTAAAATGATGGGGCAAAGGTATTAGATATATACAAGCTGATAAATCCCGTATGAATGGCATTTTATATACCATATTTGCGGTATATTTACAGTTGCGTGTATGACTTTCAGATTTTTGCTTCTAATCCTTTTTATTATTCAAAGCCTGTCTGACATCGTCAAACAGATCATCCACATCCTCCAAACCAATTGAGAAACGGATAGTCGTATCCAACACATCCATGTCCTGTCGCTGTTTATCAGTAAACGGTCCAAAAATAGTACTTGCAGGATGAATAGCAAGCGTCTTATTGTCAAACAAGTTAGTAGCGCGACGTATCAATTTCAGTCGGTTGATGAAAGCAAAGCATGCCTCTTTACTTTCCAGGTCTATCGTAATCATAGCACCGGCAGTCGGACCAAACTGTCTTTGTGCCAAAGCGTAGTATGAATTATCCTTCAGCCCCACATAATTCACACGTTTGACAGCAGATAATATGCGAAGCTTACCAGCCAACATAGCGGCATTGGCAGACTGTATCCGATATCGCGCGTCCAATGTTTCCAATCCGATAGTATGCATATAGGCCACATGAGGAGTCATATAAGCTCCCAGATTGAGTAACATCTCTGTACGCATACGTTTACCGAATCCCGGACATGTACCATAATCAATTACTAAACCACCAATGGAAGTGGCTCCCCCTGATAAATATTTGGTACTGGAAACCACTTCAATATCTACGCCTAAGCTATGTGAATCGAATTCTGTGAAAGGAATAAGCGTAGTATCAACGATGAGAGGAATTCCCCTTTCATGAACTATCCGTGAGAGCGCCTGTAAATCCGCCACTTCCATCTGCGGATTGGTGATAATCTCCACATAAATGCAGCAGGTATTACTGTCTACTACTTTCTCTACTGCTCCAATGTCTGTCAAATCACACAATCTAGGTTCCACCCCGAAGCGGGACAATGTACCAGCAATAAACGAATAAGTATTACCAAACAAATGACGCGATGTAATTATATTCTTTCCTGCAGCTGCAATTGAAAATAATGTATTACTAATAGCCGCCATACCGGAATTGAGGGCTATGACTTCTGCTGCCCCCGTAAGTTCCTTCACCTTATTCTCAAAAAAAGTCACTGTGGGATTCATCACTCTGGAGTAATCCGGAGCATCTGTCCGCCCGCAAAAAGCATCAGCCATGTCATCAGCATTGTCAAATTCATAAGCCGCTGTATGGTAAACCGGCATACTGAGAGAATTGTAAGCATCTCTTCTTTGGAACTGCGTATGAATCGCTTGGGTCTGTTTTTTCATCATTCTATTCATTAATATTATAACTATCAAATCTCGTACAATCAGAACAAAGGTAGATATAAAAACTGAAATCCGACAGTAGATCAAAACAGATATTTAACTGATAATAAGCATTTTGGAATAATATTCTTTAAACCGATAAATTCAATCTGAAAAAAGAGTGTTTATTCTAAAATAAACAGTTCAAATAGTGTTATTTTCTATTTCAACAGAAACCGCCCCTTTTTATGCTTATCTTATTCACATACACAAAATAAAAAATCCCCGTAAAGTACTACTTTACAGGGATTTATCTATTAATTGAAGCGGAGAGACAGGAAAATGAACCTTTTTCTCAACTCCTTGTATCATAGCAATTTATACTTTCCAGTTTTCTCTCTGTAACCAAATTGTAGCCACAAGAGAGTATTTTGAGAGTACCCATAGATACTGTTATGAGAAATACACACTTGTATTTATCGCGTTCAAAGGTACAAAAAATATGAACTGCCGCCAAATATTTGATTGAAAATCTTTTAGAAAGATTCCGGCTACAATTTCAGTGCACGGTGCAAGCCCTTATATATAAAAGGGACTTGCACCGTGCACTGACGGTCTTTCCGTGTGTAAAACAATAAAAAATGCAAATAGTATCATATTGCCAACATTGGCAATCCAATATTCTTAAAAAAGGTTTATTTCTTTGGAACTTTGCACCTATAAATCAAATAAACAAACAAATATGGATAAGAAGATGATACCTCAAAAGGGAGAGGGACGCTTGTTTATCGTGCTTCCCACTCTTGAAATCATGCTGTCTTCTTGCGATAACAGCAAGATGAGAGCCCAAGTTGCCGGCATGGAGAATTCCAATTTCAGGAAGCATTGCAAGATGCAGACAGATTTGAGAATTGACACCTACACCAAATGCGCCTCCGCATTCGACATGGATGTACTTCTTTTGCATCTTCCCAAAGGAATGATAGAATCTTTGGTACATACCACCGAAGACAAAGACCATCGTTTCTTCACAATTGAGAAAGAAGACCTCATCTTTTTGTTGAACAGGCTCTGTCAGGTAGATCACAAAAGAATGATTCAACATATCATACTTCTTGCCAACCGTATAGTAAAAAAGCAAGACAACCTATCTACATTTCGTGATTTAATGGCAGCTATTGAGGAACTTATCCAAAAACTGATGCGTGATGACAGAGAATAACATGCTTCCTTCCGCCCTTTTGGAAGAAATACATTCCTTGAAAGAAAATATGGAACGGATTACAGGCTTCATCCTTGAACTGAAACAGGACTATGCCGTGTTGGAAGAAAAGATTGAGCTGAATTCTTCTGATGTCCTGCGACTTCTCGGCATATCCAGAGCTTCACTTGCGCGATGGAGAGACAGCAAGGTTGTCCCTTACCGTTATGTTTCCTGCAATCACGTGGTCTATCCCTTCAAAGGACTGTACATTGCAATCAAGACGGGACGCGCTTCCTTCAAAGGCTTTCGCAGGGTGGAAGCCCTTCAAAGGCTCAATGCCTACAAAGACGGTATATTGAAAGGCTATATGGGAGACTCACAAATTTTGTTTGAGGAACTATGAACATTAAGGAAGAAATCTTGGAACATACAAACAGGGGATTGGAGATCTTCAGTTTCTATATGCCGATTGACTTTGTTCCGAAACGGAATTTTCGAAATCCACTATATGAGGACAGACGGGCTTCCTGCAATATCTATTTTGACACGAGATCGAAGTGCTATCGGATGAAAGACTTCGGTAACGAAATGTATTCCGGCGACTGCTTTTGGTTCGCAGCCGCAATACAAGGCTTGGATATGCAGAGAGACTTTATGAGGGTATTGAAGATGATTATCAATGACCTGCAACTGAACATTCCATTACCGTACCATGATTGGAGCGAGAAAAGCAAGTCGAATGCCAATATTCCTCCCAAACCTCCCATATCCGTGAATGCCAGTAAGCAGGCAGGCTCCAAGAAATGGTTTAGGATCGCAGAACAATCTTACAAGGATAACGAACTTGGATTTTGGGCACGGTATGGTATCGGAACGAAAACCCTGCAGCGCTTTCAGGTCAAGTCCATAGCCCGTTTTGAGTCGGTTTCAAACCAAGGAAAGGCATATACCATTCATTCTTCTTCGGAAGAACCTATGTTCTGCTATTCCATGAGGAATTTTGTTAAAGTGTACCGTCCATTCAGTAAAATGCGGTTCTTGTATGGAGGAGAAAAGGCAGAAGATTATGTGTTCGGATTCGAGCAGCTGCCCAACAAGGGCGACATACTCTTCATCACGGGTGGAGAAAAAGATGTGCTTTCCCTCTCCGCCCATCATTTCAATGCTATCTGTTTCAACAGCGAGACTGCACAAATCCCGGAAAGCATAATCGAGAGCCTGCTGCTTCGTTTTCGCCACATCATTCTCTTATACGATACGGACGAGACCGGACTCAGGGAGGCTGAACGGCAAACGGAAGTCCTGTCCGCTTATAAGGTACTTACCCTGACGCTCCCCCTTCAGGGCATCAAAAGCGAGAAAGACATATCCGATTACTTTGCCTTAGGGCATACTGAAAAAGAATTGAGAGGGTTGCTGTCAGCCATGCTCTCCCAAATTTATACACAGACCATCATGATGTTACGTTCATGTGAAATAGACTATGACAATCCTCCTGACGCTTCAATGTCCGTTGTAGCTGTGAATGGAGTGCCACTTGGTACACAGGGCAACTTGTTTTGTATCACAGGTGGTGAAGGAACGGGCAAAAGCAATTATGTGGCTGCCATTCTTACCGGAACATTAGGAACAGAACGGTTACCTGCCGAGAGGACATTGGGATTGGAAATTACGCCCAACCCTAATGGTTTGGCGGTATTACACTATGATACGGAACAGTCCGAAGCTCAACTGCACAAGAATCTGGGTAAAACCTTACAACGTGCTTCATTGAAAACCGTACCGGAGTTTTACCACTCCTTATATCTGGCTTCGCTCTCCCGTAAAGACCGACTGAAACTTATCCGTGAGAGCATGGACTTGTTTCATCATAAGCATGGAGGCATCCATCTTGTGGTGATTGATGGTATAGCCGACTTGATACGCTCCGCTAATGATGAAACGGAAAGCATTGCCATCGTTGATGAGCTTTATCGTCTGGCAGGTATTTATAACACTTGCATTATTTGCGTGCTGCACTTTGTACCGAACGGCATCAAGCTTCGTGGACATATCGGCTCGGAGCTGCAACGCAAGGCAGCAGGTATCCTCTCTATAGAGAAAGATGACAATCCAGAATACTCGGTGGTAAAGGCACTGAAAGTCCGTGACGGAAGTCCGCTGGACGTGCCGATGATGCTCTTCGGCTGGGACAAGGCAGAGGATATGCACGTCTATCGTGGCGAGAAATCCAAGGAAGACAAGGAAAAACGCAAAACCGACGAACTTATTGGTGTTGTTAAAGAGGCTTTCCGAAGTTCTCTCAAACTCTCATACCAAGAACTGTGTGAGATTCTGATGCGTGAAATGGAAATCAAAGAAAGAACTGCGAAGAAGTATATTGCCTATATGAAAGAACAACGTATCTTGGCACAAGATACCAATGGTAACTATCAAAAAGGGGAACTATGCCGTACTTAGACCATCAGCCTGAAGACACATGGCAGAAACGCCTGTTTGATAAACTGAAGAATGTGGAAGACAAGCTCGACCGTCTGCTTGTCCTGCGGGAACAGGAAATAGATACGACAATCCGTCCTCCATTGAAACCGGAATACTTGGACATCATAGATGTCTCCAAAATCTTGAAGGTGGAGCAAAAAACCATTTATAACTGGGTTTGGGCAGGGAAAATCCCTTATCTCAAAGCCAATGGCCGATTACTTTTCCTTCGAGAAGAGATAGATGAAATGTTGCAGAAGCGAGACTTATGGTAAAAGCCTGTTTCATACAAGTATGTTGGGAATGTCTTCATATTCCATTTCATCCTCCTTTTTCTTACAATGGTTGTAATTTTATCCTGTATGTCAACTATTAGTTTACTTTCGGGAAAATAATTCAACCAATCGACTGTAATTAGCAAAGTCTTTTGTACCTTTGCGTTTGGTTTTAATTACAGCAAGTAAACTATGAGTGTACTAAAAGGAAAAAAAATAAACCAAATGCTTCAATCCGGGCAAAAGAACGGATTGCTGTTTGCGACATGGCTTGTAGAGCATGGCTATTCCAGGCAGTTGTTGAGCAGGTATCGTTCTTCCGGTTGGTTATCCTCTCTGTGTAAAGGAGTCATGTACCGCACAGGCGACACGCTGTCCGCTTTTGGTGCTTTGCAGTCCTTCAACGAACAGGTAGGAAAGAGTTTTCGTGTTGCAGCGCATTCTGCTTTGGAGCTTTGGGGCTTCAACCATTATGTTCCTATGGGCAAGCCTTTGTTAATGATATCAACGACAAGTGATAAGATGCCGCAATGGATGAAGCATGACGTTTTCGACCGTGAATTTAAGTTCTTCAAGACAGAAGTATTTGTCCGTGCACAGATAACAACTTTAACATATTTGGACTGGAGGCTGCTTATATCCTCCCCGGAGCAGTCTTTTATGGAATGTCTGTTGCTTACACCGCGACAATATGATTATATGGATTTATTTTATATCATGGAGCAGCTGACCACTCTGCGTCCAAATGTTGTCCAATCGTTATTGGAAACCACAAAACATTACAAAATGAAGAGGCTGTTTCTATATATGGCTGAAAAAGCGGGGCATTATTGGTATGAAGACTTAGACCTTACAAAAATAGATTTGGGGACACATAAACTCCAACTCGTCAAATCCGGTATATATATCAGCAAGTATAAGATGATTGTCCCAAAAGAATTAAACGATTATGAATGATCAACAATATAAAAAACAGGTGGCATTGTTACTACGCATTATGCCTTTGGTTTACAAGATAACGGATTTTGCAGTTCATGGAGGCACAGCTATTAACCTGTTCCACCAAAATTTGCCACGTTACTCGGTTGATATTGACCTTACCTATATTCCGATAGAGCCACGCACGGAAAGTTTGGAAAAGATAAATCAATATCTCGGAGAGCTGAAAACAAGTATAGAACGTGCCATTCCCGGAATACACGTGATACATAAATCCAAAGTATGGAAATTGCAATGCACGTATGATGGCGCCACGGTGAAAATAGAGGTAAATGGTACTAAACGGGGCATACTTGGAGAGGTTGAAATCATGGAACTCTGTCCGAGAGCGAAGGAAGAGTTTCAAGCCAACTGTAAGGCACGCATAGTTCCTTATTCTCAATTGTATGGAGGGAAGATTACAGCTGCCCTCAGCCGCCAGCACCCACGTGACATGTTTGACTGCAAATACATGAAAGACCAAACACTTGAAGATGTAAAAGACGGGCTCATCTTATGCTTATTGGGAAGCGACAAGCCTATCGTAGAATCTCTGTCTCCTAATAGCATAAACCAAGAGGAGGCACTTGAAAACCAATTCAGGGGAATGTCAGATATTCCATTTACCTATACAGACTATGAGCAGGCTCGCGAATCCATCATTAAAAAGGTAAATGACAGCCTTACAAATACAGATAAGGAATTCCTCGTTTCCTTTGAGGATGGAACACCACAGTGGGAGAAATGTTGCGCAGGGGATTTAAGCCAATATCCATCCGTACAATGGAAATTGCTGAATATAGGCAAACTCAAGAAACAGGCTCCCGATAAGCACAAAGAGGGAATAGATAAGCTAAAAGGTTATTTACAGGTATAGTGATAAAAGTCAGACATCCATATTGAATGTCTGACTTTTATTTAGCCCCTCGACATGTGTTTAGTGTCTCCATTTGGGTCTGAAGTTTTGTGAACGGTGGTCTTCTTCCTTGTCTTGGGCAGGATAGCTCTCGTTCTTGACTCCGGATGAATGATTGTGGTCGGATAAAACCTCTCCTTGCTTCATTTCTTCCATTTCCTCTTTTTCCTCATCAGGTGGAGCAAGTGTAAGTGCAATCTTTCTGTCCAGCTCCGCAGCTTCACTTTTAAGTGAGCGAAGCTCGTCCTCTTTTTTCCACGAGCTGTTTGCAATAGTAATGTAAACCTCCTTACCAGCTGTTACTTTCTCCATTTCCTTCTCGTGCGATTCTATCACCTTTGGAATACGCTCCAAGGCATTAACGAAGTTCTGACATGCGAGTTTCGGGTCTGTTGCCAACTTTCCATTATTGTAAGTGTAGTAGATAGACTCCTGCCCTTTCACAAAGAAGCGGTTCACCGAGCAGTCGAACAAGTCCTTTGAGGTGCTTTCGGTCTTGACCATGATGGAAAAGCCGTATATCTCGCCAATTTTGTTGTACTCGCCCTTGGTTCGTGCCTTCTCGTCTATTTCTTGCAGACGGGTAGCAATGACCTTGATGTCTGTACTGTCTTCCACACCCTTGATTGTCAGTTTATTTATAGGTGTACCTTCATCATCACACTCCACACGCTTCTCAAAGAGAGCCAAGTCAGACTGTGCCTCTTTGATTTTGTCCGTATGGAAGGATACAGAACTCTCAATCTCAGCCAACTTGCCTGTTGCGGCATCACGCTCACGGAGGAAGTTCTTGCGCTCTGATTCCAAGGTGGTAATCTTCTTGTCCAGCCTTGCTTTCTCCAAAAGGTCAGTGTTGCCCGAAAGCACCGCTACGTATTCGGAGAAGTTCATGCCGCTGTCCTCGTCCATCGAGCCCTCGTCAATGGTACGACTGCCAAGCGTGTTTGTCTTTAGCTGATTAATGAAGAGCTGCTTGTTATGTAGCAGGTTGAACTTGTAACTGTCCAGCGACCGCTCTACGGCATAGATAATCACATCGACCTTGTTGTCGGCAAACTCCTTGGCAACAAGATTTCCTTTACGGATGGCACGCCCGTTACGCTGTTCCAGATCCGATGGCCGCCACGGCGTGTCAAGTTGATGGACCGCTACTGCCCGCTGCTGTGCGTTCACACCTGTGCCCAACATGGATGTAGAACCGAAGATAATGCGAATGTCCCCACGGTTCATGGCATCTACCATTGCCTTCTTTGCCTTCTCGTTTTTACATTCCTGAATGAAGCGTATCTCATAGGACGGGATATGGTAGTCTTCCACCAGCTTTCGCTTGATTTCCGAATAGATATTGAACTCTCCGCCAGGCTTGTAAGTTCCCAAGTCCGAAAATACGAACTGCGTTCCTTTCTGTGCATCGTACTTTTGGTAATAGTCATTGAGCATCTTGGCACAATGGCTTGCCTTGTTGTCGATATGATCTGAGTATCCATTTTCATCTATCATGCGTAGGTCAAGGCTCATCTTGCGGGCGTAGTCTGTTGCGATAAGCATCTTTGCCTTTTCCTCGCTCTCACTCAGAGGTGCTCGTCCCAAAAGCGTGGCATCGCCACTCTTGGCAAACTCCATCAGCTTTCCGATAAAGACTTCCTGCTCGGGTGTCGGTGGTATGTTATGCAGTATCTCATTCTTCTCCGGTCTGTCGATACCGATGTCCTTGGCAGTGCGAAAATCGCAAATCTCCGCATAAAACGCAGCCAGCTCCGGAACCTTGATAAATGTTCTGAAGCGTTCCTTCTGAATAATCTCATTCGTGATGGAAAACTCATAGTCGGTGGACTTCTTGGCAAAGACAGCAGCCCATGCGTCAAAACTATTGATGCCTTGCCTTTCCAAGGCTTGCGGGCGCAGATACTTGAAAAGCAGATAAAGTTCCGTCAGACTGTTGGAAATAGTTGTGCCTGAAAGGAAGGTTGCGCCCAAGTCCTTGCCCGACCGCTCCTGTATGGTGCGAATGGCAAAGAGCATGTTTAAGGCACGCTGTGAGCCATCAGGATTGCCCAACCCCGACACACGGTCATGGCGTGTGTTGAACATCAGGTTCTTAAATTGGTGGCTCTCATCCACGAACAAATGGTCGATACCCATCATCTTGAAGTCTACAGCATCGTCCTTTCTTTCGGCGATGCTGTCCTGTATGTTCTGCAACTTGGCTTCAAGCGTCTGCTTGCGTTTTTCCAGTCCTTTGAGCATCCCACGGGAGATGTCTCTTCCTTGTTGCCGCAACACTTCGAGATTTTCTTCCACGGAGTCCAGTTCCTTCTGCATAATCGCTTCCTGTATCTCCAAAGCTTGCGGTATCATACCGAACTGTTCGTGCGTGAGGATGATACAGTCCCAGTCGTTGTTCTTGATGTCGTTGAAGATACGTTGGCGGTTCTGCTTATTAAAATCGTTCTTGCCGGGATAGAGTACCTTAGCATTGGGATAAGCTTTCCTAAAAGTATCGGCAATGTCGAAGACGTTTGCTTTCAGTCCGATAATCATCGGCTTGTTTGCCAGTCCCAATCGCTTCATCTCGTAGGCAGCTGTACACATGATAAGTGTCTTTCCCGCTCCCACCTCGTGGTCGCAGATGCCGCCACCATTGGTTTTGAGCATCCACACGGCATCCTTCTGACTTTTGTAGAGGTCGGCAATACCCAATCGTTTGAGGTCAAGATCGGGAAATGTCTGGTGCGTTCCGTCAAAATTAGGGCGTACAAAACAGTTGAAAAGACGGTTGTAACGGTCGGAGAGCTGCTGCTTGAACGTGTCTGGTGTGCGTCCGAGCCAATCGACAAAGCCCTGCCTGATTTCCTCAATCTTGGCATTTGCCATCTGTATGGCATGTCCGTCCCTTACTTTGATGGTCTTGGTCTCTCCCGTAACCTTATCTGTCACCTCCTTGCTCTTGTTGATGTCGGGAATGGTATTGTGCAGGGCGTGCTTCAGGAGATTGATGCCGTCATAGCGGCGGAACTCACCTTGTACGGCATACTTGTGCCAGATATTGGCATTCTTATGGTCGCAGACAATGCTGTACTCGTCCATATTGGAATGGTAGGACACGCCAATGTCTGTCCCGAAGAACTCCGAAGCGAACCTGCCATAGACCTTGGCAGGTATCCAGCGTTCACCGAGATTGAAGTCAAGGTCTGCAAATGGAATGGGTGTTGGCGTGGCTGCACGTAGGGCGGCAAGGCTCTGCTTTGCTTCTTCGTGTTCGGGATGGTCCAAGAGCCACGACTCGATACGCTCCGCCTTTTCTATTACATTGCCCGAAATGAACTTGTCCGCAACCTCGTAGGCATTCTCTTCGGGATTGTAATAGATGCGACCTTCCAAGGAAGAAATGATGTCGCTTTCCTCCATATCAGGTAAAAGCGAACTCATGTAGTCAAGTTCCACCGTGCCGTACTTGTTGAGCGATGCACCCAGTGCCTCCATCGGGTCTGCGGCAACGGTCAGTTCCGTGGTGGAAAATGCCGTTGGATGGTCAAAGATGTCCGCCTTGACGTACCTGCCGTTCTCAGAGCGTTCCAAGAACAGCATTTCCACGCCTGTAGCATCCATCTTGATGATGTCGGTGTTCGCCTTCTGATTGAAGTAGCCCCAGCGTGCAACATAGTCATTATAAAGGTGGTTGAGCCTGCTGCGGTCTTCCCTGTCTTCTGCATGGTTCTCTGCCTCGTAGTCATAGAGACGATGATAGCACTCCCGTATCTCAATATAGCTTTTTAGTCGGGAAAGCTGCGCATACGGCAAGTCCATCGGGTTAAAAGTCGGATGTCGCTTTAAGTCAGAAAGAAACCCCACCTGCCCTTTCTGCACGACAATGGAGCCGTCTCTCAGGTGAGAGTCCGGCGAAGAGAGAAAAGGGCGTGGTGAAGCGTCAAACTCCTTTCTGACTTCCGCTATCGGTTTTGGCTTGCGCTCCTCGGCTTCGTTCATGAAGTCGAAAAGTGACGGCTCACGTGGAGAGGAAGAAGCCTTTTTCCTGCTACTACGGGTACGCCGTTGAAGAATGGTCGCTGCCTTTTGCATCTTGGACTCCGATGGTTTCTGGGGAACAGTTTGTGTTATAGGACGGTGCGCCTGTGAAGTTCCTGAATTATCCTTGATTTCATTGTTCACACGGCTGACCTCTCTTGTCCAAAGGCTGTATTCCTCCGGGGCAAACAGTGACAGTTGCTCCGGTTGTCCGATATCTTCCATGTTATGGTCCACCACCGGATGATGATCGTCGTCAAAGAATATCGTCTGTCCGTTCATCTCTCTTGGGGCTTCAATATCCGTACGGATTTCCTGCGGTTCCTGCTCGTATTGATGATGAAGCGTCAGGGCGGGTACGCCTTCGGGCGCAGGTTCAACGTTTATGGACGGTTGCTCTGACACAGATTGCTGTAGTACAGACTCCGATGATGGTGGTTGCAATGGAGTAGTCTCTCCATTGGAAACGGTATTTTCTGTTGCCTGTGCCTTGGTAATGGTAAAATCGTCCGGTTCTATGACTTGCCCGACATTAATTTCTGTTTCAGTTTCCAACTCTTCCTTGGATATCTTGATTCCAGAAGTACCGTTCACAGTCTTCTTAACCGTGTCTTCTGTATTTGTTACCGCTTCTTCCTTGATTTCCTCTGCCACCACTTCTTCTTTGGTATATTGTCCCCTGACTATTTCTTCCAGTTCGGCTATCTCGTGCAATTTCTTAGGAGAGAAGTACAGGTCACGTTCAATCCCCAATCCTCTTACCTTCACGCCTTCCATCTCATCGAGGGACATATTGCCAAGCTCCCAGCCATAACCCATCGTGACAGCACCGAAACCAATGCGGCTCTTAGGGTCATATTCCAGAAGGTAGGCTGTGTATGCTCCCATAGGGAAGAAATAGCGTGCATAGGCTATCTTATCACCAATGAGTTCCTTTTCCGTGCTGTAAAGTTTTGGCAGTTGCTTCCTGATATTGTCGGGCATGAGGTTATAGGCATCGTTTATACCCTTGTCTTCAGTCTTTGTCTTCTCTGTTTCTTCTTTCCGACTTATGGTAATACCCAACTTGCGAAGCTGTTTCTCTGCTTCTGCCTCTCGCTCTGCCTCTGTCATCGGTATACCTGTTTCATATAGTTTACGGTCGATACGTTGTCCCATTTCAAGGGAGAGTTGTGTTCGGAGACTTTCTGCCATTTCTTCAATCCCTCCTGAGAACCGATACTCCCATGCCGGTCTTCCATAAGGGTCTGTACCCATTATGCGCTCTGTGGCAACGGTGCGATGAGAAATGTCCTTCCATTCTCCTACAAAAAGAGAGTTGTGCTTGAAGACGACAGAAGAGCCTTCTTCCTTGGGAACAGAAACGGTTTCTACGAACTGCTGCTCAATGCCCTCGCTGATTTCTTTACCCGTCTGCTTCTGCAGGACGATGAGGTCACTGCCCACGTCCGTTCCTGCATTGTCTGAAAACATACCCGATGGTAGGCGGAGGGCAGAGATAAGGCGGCTGTTCTGCATGAGGTAACGGCGTATGGCTTCATTGCGAGGACTGTCCAATACACCCTGTGAGGTGATGAATGCCAGTAAGCCACCTTCCTTGATGCAGTCCAGACCTTTCACGAAGAAGTAATTGTGAATGGCACGTGTGGACTCACGTTTAAGAGTGTCCTTACCTTTGCTGTATTCTCGGTCATAGACCATGAAATCACCGAAAGGAATGTTACTTGTAATAAGGTCGTACTTGTCTTTGTTTTCTAACTCCCCTATAGCTTCAAAAGGCTCATTTCGGACGAAGATATTGCCTTTGCCATAGGGGTGCAGGGCTTGACTGATGCGGGCAGTGAGCAAGTCCTTCTCCATTGCATCTACAACTCCTGCTTGCTTTGCAAAGGTCTCGGCAAAGGCACCCATACCAGCCGAAGGATCCAAACATCGGCGTATGGGTACATTTACAGAAGTGAGAGCATCGGCAATGGCGGTAACGATACGGGTATCAGTATAGAAGGAGGTCAGTACGCTTGCCTTGATGCTCTCCCAATACCGCTTGGCGGTGTTGGCATCTACGGCTTCTCGATAAATCATCTGCTTGATCTGTTGGGTTGGTTCAAAGAGATTCTGCTCCGACTTGCTCCAATAGCGTATGTCATCGGGATTGTCTGTGCGGTTGAGTACACATTTCAAGCCACCGAAGCCCTGATAGTTCCGCAAGATACTTTTCTCAGTTTCGGTGGCTTCACGACGTTCTTTCTCTAGGCGCAAGACCACACGGATGGCTTCCGTGTTGGCTTGCAGGACTTCTTTCTTATTGTATGCCATAGTGTTTTCTTTTAATAAAGTGGAGGTAAAAAGGTCGGGAGGTAGTACTTGTATCTCCCGACCTATATCTATTCCTCGTTGTTTTTGCCAGGATTATCTCCCTCTTTGTTTTCCTTTCTTATTCTCAAACTCAAAGAAAGTGATGTAATCTTCGCCCAGAACAAGTCGGGCATTGAATTTCTTTCCTGCCTTGCTGGTCAGCCCTTTAAGGGTAGACGTACGACCGGAGCTTATCAAGTCACGGATGTTATCTTCAGAGAGATGTATGCCGCAGACTTCACGAAACACGTGGAAACCACAGGTTTCATGCCTGCACTTGGCTACCTTGGCATAGATGCCGACACTCTGCTGTCCGCATTTTGGGCAGCGGTAGACAGGATAGAACTTTTGTTCGGGAGTAAGTGAAAGGAGTTCCTCACAGATGGTGACGACGTATGAGTTGATGCCTTGTGAAAACTTATCTGCAGGCATCTTTCCTGCTTCAATAGCGGCAAGTGCCAGTTCCCATGCACCTGTCATCTCCGCGTTGGCAATCTTTTTATCTTTGACAATCTCATAGACTGCCAGGCCTTTCTCGGTAGGTATGATGGCTTTCTTGTCCCTGCGGATATAATCACGGAGGATAAGCGTTTCGATGATGTTGGCTCTTGTGGCAGGTGTGCCAATACCGCACTCTGCCATTGCTTTGCGCTTATCGTCTTCCTTCACTTCCTTGCCAGCATTCTCCATAGCAGAAAGCAGTGTCGCTTCTGTGTAGAGAGGTTTTGACTTGGTCTTATGTTCGGTGATTTCTGCATCGACAAGTGGCAGGATTTCACCTTCAGTCAAGGTCGGCAATGAAGACAAAATCTGTTCCTCGCTATCCTCTTTCTTTTCAGCTTCTACTTCTTTACCTTTCTGTACAGCTTTCCAGCCTAAAGAGATTTGTCGGTATGCTTTCCAAGTAAAGGTATCGGTGCCATCCGTGAACCGTACTTGCATACGCTCTTCCTCGGAATCAGGAGAGAAGGCTTCTATGAAGCGATTAACTACCATTTGATAGATAGTTGTTTCATCTGCCGACAATCCTAATGGTGTTTCACCTGTCGGTATGATGGCGTGGTGGTCAGTTATCTTTGTGTTATCCACCGAATGGCGGTTAAGCGGAGTCGGAAGTGTTTCTCCTATCTTACGGAGCAGGGCGGATACTTCCTCGAAGACATCCTCGCTGATGTATCGGCTGCCTGTGCGGGGGTAGGTCGTGATTTTCTTCTCATAGAGACTTTGGGCTATCGAGAGGGTTTTGTCTGCAGAAAAGCCGTGGCGTCTGTTAGCATCTTTCTGCAAGGCAGTAAGGTCGTACAAGAGTGGTGGCGGTGTATCAGCCACCTTTCTTACGACCGATTCCACTGTAAGCTGGCTCTGACTGCGAAGCGTAGCGAGAGTAGTCTGTGCCGATGCTTCACTCTCATAGTCTTCACTGCCAACGGCTTTCAGCGACAAGCCCTCTTTTTCTGTGTGAACGGATAATTTCCAATAGGGTACGGAAGAAAAATCACGATTCTCTATGTACCGACGGCAGACCATAGCAAGAGTTGGGGTCTGTACCCGTCCCAAAGAATAGCCGCCTTTGCGGACGATGGACAATGCACGGCTGGCATTGATACCCACCAACCAGTCGGCTTCGCTTCTTGCCTTGGCGGAATGATAGAGATTGTCGTAACAGTTTCCAGGTTTGAGATTGGAAAGTCCTTCACGGATAGCCTTGTCTGTGAGTGAACTTATCCAAAGGCGGTCGAAAGGCTTTCGACAATTTAGATATTGATAGATATAGCGGAAGATGAGCTCACCCTCACGCCCTGCATCGGTGGCAACGATGATGCGGTCTGCCTTGTCAAAGCAGGAGCGTATCACTTTGAGTTGCTTCAATGCTGCAGGGTCTGATACATACTCCTTGTCCTTACGTACTTGTCGTACCACTAACTGAAAAGGATTGGGACGAATGGGCAAGTCTTCAGCTTTATAGGCAGAAAAACCGTAGGCTTCGGGCATGGCAAGGGCGATGAGGTGTCCCATTGCCCAAGTAACGACATAGCCGCAGCCTTCCATATATCCGTCCTGCTTGCTCGTTGCTCCTACGATGCGGGCAATATCTCTGGCTACCGAGGGTTTCTCGGCAATAATACAAGTTGTCATAGTGCTGAATGGTTTTAAGGTTACAATCTACGTCCACGGGACTTCTTCTGCTTGTTCTCGTCCTGCTTTTGCTTCTGCTCGGCAGTAGGTTGTGTCTGTCCCGTTTTGAGAGGCTCTTTCACATCCTTGGTGGCTTCATTCGTCTTGCCGTGGTTATTGACAGCTACCTGTGTTTTGTGTTCTTCGGCTACGGTAACCACTTTTTCTTTGCCGGTTTCCTGCTTCTTGTCAGGATTCCACTTGTAAAAACGTGGTCTATTCTGTTCCTTGTCCATACGAACGTACGCGTTGAAAGGTTGCCCTTGTTTATCCACCATATTCTTTAGATATAGTGTACGACCGCTATCCAAGGCTTCGCGCTGTTTATCTGACAGCTCCAAGCCGCAGAGCTTATGAGGTACACCTTGCTGCTGTGTCTGCTGCTGCCGTTCCTTAAATCCACGGTTATTGTCGAAGATGAACTCAATGCCCTTTCGCTCGGCATTGACCTGCAGGGTGGCATTGAATATCTTACCACTCTTGGCAGTCATTCCTTCCACTTTCACGGCTTTACCTTCCACAAGTTCTTTGTATTGTGCATCGGAAAGGGTAACACCCTTGATTTCCTTGGGGATGTTCACACGGTCGGCGCGCAGGGCTATAATCTCATTGGTCTGCGGGTCGATGGAGACGTAGGCAGAGAAAGGCTCTCCGTTCTTAGGTGTTACCTCAATGGTCTTGCCAAGATTACCCGTAGCAAGGAGTTGCTCCTTTTCTTCGGGAGAGAACTTGTAACCCATATAGGGAAAATCAAGCTGTGGTTCTTTTCTCAAAGGATGAATAGCCAAACCGATATTGCCGTTATCGTCCGTGCGGAAAGCAAGGCGTGCTTCGGTGTAGATGGTCGTGTCGCCAATAGGTACGGCAATCGTCAAGAGATTGCTCTTCTGCCAATTGAGCATCTTTTCCAATTCTCCACTCTGCTCCAATCGCTCACGGGTAAGTCCGAGATTATCGAGTTGCTTCCAATCAATCTTCGACTCATCGATTGCAGTAGCATTCTTCTGCTGGGGCAGGTGATCCTCAAAGGGCACTCCTATCTCTGCCAGTTGCTGTTTGCTTTCGGGCTTTTCACGGCTTTGTAGCATGGTGCGCAGGTTGTCCACGCCTTGCTCCACATTGTCTGCCACGACCTTGTACAACCCAAAATGAGTCGGATTGTTGAACTGTTTGAGGAAGTTGGTCATGAAGTTTTTGAGAAGTCCGTCCTTGTTGTTGAACTTCAAGAACGCTGCCTGATTGGCGGCGATGGCTTCAGTGGTTTTAAGGTTTCCCTTGTCGTCAATACCAGAAACTACGGAGAGTTTTCCTGCTTCCTTTTCGTTCTTTACCTCCGTGCGGTCTTCCAAGACCAGCACATAGTTGTCATTGTTGTTTGATTCCATAAATCATTGTTTTAAGATGAGTAAATCATTATCGAACAGCAAAATTATGGCAAAGAATATATAGGAATTGCGGGTATGGATCATACGGGAAATGAAAGGAATAAAAGGGAATGTGTAGGATGGATACTTAGCTTCAGGAACTTTATAGTACCTATAATAGGTATGTGTAGGTATATGTAAATACCCTTTTAAAAAGGAAAAATCCCCATTTTAAGGTATTGTAAGCAAATCTACTTTATCGTAATTTTGTCAAGTTAAAAATTATATATGTTTTAATATGAAGAGCTTGTGTGATTTGTTGAAAAATGCCGCCCAAAAAACACCACAAAAAGGAATATTTGTGGTGAATAATAATGTTGAGGATGTTTTTATTTCTTATGCCGAATTAGCAGAGAAATCAAGGAAGATAGCACATGTACTAAATAGCTACTATGCCATACAGCCAAAGAGCAAGATAATAATTTCGGTAGCTAAGTCGGAAGACTTTATAATGCTATTTTGGGGATGCGTATTCGCTAATTGTGTACCCGTACTTATGCCTTCTGTTCGATTGAATAACAAGGAAACGGTCGATTACGACCGATTTAAAAATGCCAAAGAGATTCTAGGAAATCCCATCTTAATATCAAATGATTTCAATCTATGCAATGCTTACGAAAATAATAATGCCATTTATATAGAAAATATCTTTGGGCAGATGGAGTTGGTAAGTGATGGTGAGGTATGTTCACCCAATATTAGAAAAGACGAGTTGTGTGTGATACAATTCTCATCTGGAAGTACTGGAAATCCTAGAGGGGTGATGCTGAGTTTTGACAAGATTATAGCAAACATCAAAGCAAAAACTTTTGCAGATCATATTACAAGAGAAGACAAACTGATTCACTGGATGCCATATTTCCATGATTATGGGCTATTTGGTAATCACCTTGTTTGCGTGTACAATTGTATCACAGAAGTTAAAGTAGAGCCTTTTTCTTTTTTAAGAGACCCTGTTGTTTTCATTCAAAAGATTGAACAATATGATATTACCGTTTGTGGTGGAACAACTCCGTCTGGCTTGGAACTTCTCTCTAAAAAGGTTAAAGACAAAGAGCAAGAATTAAAAGGTATTGACCTATCCCATATAAAGACCTTGTCTGTTGGAGCAGAAATGGTACCGCCTAATTTGTTTTCAAGATTAGAACCGTTATTTAAACTTGGTCTTCGTAAAGAGGCCTATATCCCATCATATGGAATGGCTGAAACAACATTAATTGTTTCGGCGTGTACACACGGATACGGAAACAGAACCATAAAAATTGAAAGGGATGCTTTCTACGATGGGATAATCAAACCTTGTAATAATGACGCTCCTTTTTGCGAGTTTACAAGTGCTGGAACCGTACTTCCATGTTTTCAGGTGAGAATCGAGAAAGATGGTATATCGCAGGGAAATATGCAGATAGGAGAAATTCAAGTAAAGGGAGATTGCGTCATGATGGGATATTATAATGACAAAAAGTCAACAGATGCAGTTTTCAAAGAAGGATGGCTATGTACGGGAGACCTTGGATTCTTTGATACCAACAATATTTTATATATTGTTGGACGCAAAAAGGAGGTAATCATAGTAAATGGGCAGAATTACCATCCGTTCGATTTGGAGGATTCTATTATAAAAAAATTCACCGGGGAAATCGAAAAATCCGTATTGACTTCTTACTATTCAACGAGAATAGAAAGAGAAGTAGTATTGCATTTCTTTACACTGTATAAAGATGTGGCTGAGACTGATGTTCAACAATTAGTGAAGAAGGTAAACGGCTTTATTGCGAACATTGCAGGCTTTGCCCCAGCATATTCTATCCACATAAAGAAAGGAAATATACAGAGAACTTCAAGTTCTAAGATAAAGCGGAGATCCATGGCTTTGTCTTTTGAAAAAGGAATGTATAACAAATTTATAATTAATCTTATGGATAATGCAACGAAAAATTATGAGTTAATACTGAAGACTATATGGGAAGAAATTCTACATATAGAAAACATACTGCCAGATGATAATTTCTTTAGTCTGGGAGGTGATTCCATCAGAAGTATGATAGCGGTCTCAAAAATAGAGAAGGCTTTCAATGTCAAATTAGAGAATAGCTTCTTTTACCAGTATTCTTGTATCAATGCTCAAAGCAAATATTTGGAAGTACATCTTTCAAGTAAAATAGAAACTCCTCTTAACGAGTACGAATTATTAATTAAGGAATTTTGCTGCGAGGAATTGAATATTTCATTCTTGCAATTGCAATATACTGACAATCTGATAAATAAAGCTCATTCCTTTGCACAAGTATATCATCTTATGCAACGATTAACCGAAGTCTTTAACAAGATAACATTCGATGATATTAAAGAGGAAACAAATATACGCGATATTGCAAAGGTCGTAAAAGAGCATTATGTCGTATCTGAAGGTAAGCCTTTCCCATTGATGGACTTCCAGGAAACACTGTTTTATCATAGTAAAAGTTTTATTCGAAATGAACCAACTGGACTTAGTTGTTATATTATATGTAGAACAAAGTTCAGAGGAATGTTTGAATTGGAGTGTTGGAATAAAGCATTGAACGATATAATTAGTCATCATCCTTTATTACATTCCATCCTTTATGAAGAATCCAACGAGCCAGAAATGGTCACATTGTCGAAATATTCAACCTTCGAGTGTGGATATGAGGATATAACTAATATGAGTAAAGAGTCGCAAGAAGATTTCTTTGCTCAAAAAGACATAGAGAGTCATGATTACAGGTTCGACCTTAAGAAATTCCCCCTATTCTATTGTAATGTTTACAAAACAGGGAATAACGAACATGAGGTTTTGTTCCATATAGACCATCAAATTATTGATGGATATAGTTTTTTCCATTTTTTACAAGAGCTGTTGTCTAATTATGACAAACTTCTAAGTGGAGAAAAAGTAATTGCAGAGAACGAAAAGGGCTTATCTTTCTTTGATTATGTTTTCATTGAGAGAGGTAGAAGAAAAACTTGGCGTTATCAGAATGCAATGGATTTTGCCCTGAAAGTCTTTAAGGACTTACCAGAAAAGATTATACTCCCAACGAAGCAACATCCCTCTATAGTAAAAAATGTACATTTTCGAACATTGCATACAGAGTTAGATGGGGCAAAAATGAACAGGTTGTTAAACCATATCCACAATACAGCAGGTATTTGTTTAAATTCCTTACTCATGGCTTGCTATTTTAAGCTGATGAATTTATGGTCTGGTCAAAATGACATCATCATTAATATGCCTGTATTCAACAGGGAACAGCATCTTCCTACTTCTAAGAGTGTTATTGGAAGTTTCTTGGATATATTTCCTGTTCGCATACACACTCATCCACAAGAACCCATAGTTTCCATAGCACGAAACATTGAACGCTATGTACGTACTATGCTGAAATATCCAATTTCTTCTATAGAATTATCAAGAAGGATTGCAGAACAGGAAGGTCTTAAACAAGGTTCGCTGAGTCCTATAATTTTCAGCAATTCTATAAATATGCTTCCTAAGGGAATTAGTCATTCGACTAAGAACTTCAGTATCGACCCCCCAAAGGTGCAGACAGGTGCTCCTGGCACATATATAGATTTGGTTCTGTACACTTGGGAAGACAAGTGGTGCTTGGACTGGAACTATCTTATGGAATTATTCGATCAGCAATATATATTGCTTCTATCCCAACAATATACCAAAATGGTTTATCAACTTGTTGATGCTATAAATACTTCTGAATTCGAGAGTATAGTAGCTTCAGATATTCTGCCTGTTCCCTATTTACAGATGTTGAAAGACAACAACAATACAGAGCATGAATATTCTAAAAAACCTATACATGAGCAAGTTTATCAGACAGTATGCAAATACCCAACAAGAGAAGCTATTTCGTGTCAAAACAAGTCTCTCTGCTATGAGGATTTTTGGAAAAGAGCTAATCAGGTGGCTCACTTTTTACGTTCACTTGGTGTAGATAGACATTCACATGTAGTTCTCTTATTGAGCAGAACAATAGAGTTACCCATTGTACAATTGGGCATTTTACTTGCTGGCGGTGCATATGTTCCCATAGATCCATCATATCCGTCAGACAGAATAAAGTATATGATAGATGATTGTGGGGCAAATGTACTCATAACTCAAGGTTCACATGCAAAGATAATAAACCAAGCATACACGGAAAAAATAAAACATTGTGTTTTGTTAGAGGATACTCATGTTTCCTTACCCAGTGCATATTGCCGACATACGAAGGAAGACATCATGACATTTCCAACCAAAAACATCAAGTTATGCAATACATCAGAAGACTTGATTTATATAATCTATACATCAGGCTCTACTGGACAGCCCAAAGGTACGATGTTACGACATAGAAATGTATCTAATTTCTTCAATTACGAGAAGGATGCTTTCAACATTAATTCAGATAGCAGGTTCGCTCTAATAACATCATATTCATTTGATATGACTGTTACGTCGAATTGGTTGCCATTTGTAACAGGTGGCTCTTTACATATTCTTTCCGATGATGAGACTAAGAACGTTGAGACACTTCTTTATTTCCTTGAGAAAGAAAAAAATAATGTATTGAACGTCACGCCCTCTCATTTTTCTATGCTTGTGAATGCAATGGACTTTTTGGAGCGTCCTGTAAAACTTTCAGAGCAAATGACCATACTTCTTGGTGCAGAGATTGTCAACGTTTCGGACATCAACAGATGGTTGGAACGTTATCCTTTACATCAATTTATCAATGAATATGGACCGACAGAAACGACGGTAGCATCTACATTTTATAGAATTCCTGTAGAAGCAGATGGACGATGCCATCTTGACACTGTGCCCATAGGTAAACCTATTTACAACACACAGGTTTACGTCTTGAATGATGATATGAAGCAGACTCTTCCCAATGTGCCCGGTACGCTCCATATCGGAGGACAAGGTGTGTCTTGTGGATATTTGGGCAAAATTGAAAAAACAAAGGCGGCATTTGTTATCAATCCTATTAGTCATGAAGGTGTTGTATATAATACCGGTGATGTGGTGAAAATGACCGAGCAGGGGAATCTTGTCTTTGTTGGACGAAGAGACTTTCAAATAAATATGAGAGGATACAGAATAGAATTAGGAGACATTGAGAATGCTCTACTTCATGTTCCAAACATTGTAGATGTATGCGCCGAAATCCAAAAGGATGACAGTGGAGAGGATACCATAGTCGTATTTTATGTGTCTAAAGAACATCGTGATATAGATCCTAAAAACATAATGAAGGTATTACAAGCACGATTACCTCATTATATGATTCCTAAATCTATGATGAGATTAGAACAATTACCCATCTCAGAGAATGGGAAGACTGACAAGAAACAATTGCCAAATATTGCCAGAGAGCAGAAGAACAAACTTGCCAGAAACATTGTTGGACCAAGAAACGAGAAAGAAAAACAGATAGTTTCTATTTGGCAAAAAGTATTGGGAATATCGGAAGTTAGCATTTATGATAACTTTTGGGATATTGGTGGGGATTCAATACGCTCTATTAGACTAATAAAGGAACTCAAGAATTTTGGCTTAAAGGAAGTCAAACTTAAGGACTTATTCGAAAAACCAACAATAGCGGAACTTTTATCTTTAAATGAGGATAATGACACAACAGAGAATGTCATATGTGTGAAGAATGTAGAGACTCCTATTGCAAGACTCGTGTGCTTACCATATGCAGCAGGGACTCCAGGAATGTACAATACTTTTGCAAAGGATTTTGTCAGCAATGTTAATATTTATACTGTACAATATCCAGGACATGGTGATGACCGAGAGATAAAAGCTACTGTAGATGAGGTTGGAGAATTACTGTTTGGAGAATTGCGAAAGTTTAATGATGGTATTCCTTTGTTTATTATGGGTTACTCTTACAGCTGCTATATTGCCTATGACTTATGCAAAAGGTTTGAGAAAGCAAATATTCCATTGCGTGGTATCATTATGATAGGAGGAACTCCACCAACCTTGCGTGATATTCTGATGGATTTCTTCTCAAATGAGGACAATAAACTGCTTGATTATTCACGTACAAAGGATTTACTCAATGAAGAACTAATTTCGACATTAACAGAAAAGGAGAAGCATGAGTATCTGCATGAACTTAGGATGAATACAGTAGCAATGGTCAATTACCGTTTTCTTGATTTCAAATTGAGGACGACTCTCTGTTCTGTTGTCGGTAAAGAAGACGAACCTACAATAAGGAGTAATCAACAGCTCTGGGAAAATTATTTTCAACAAGTTAATTACAATGAGTTGCCAGGTGGACATGTGCTTATTACAAAATATCATGTAGAATTGGCAAACCTCGTGATAAAATACATAGAGAAAAATGTTTGATACAACTTTATTATCTACCTCCACCATTGCCGTCAAATTGGTGGAGGAGAAAAAGGATTTTCTAACAGAGGAGAAAGTGCTGCTGGAAGAAACCTCTCTGATTAAAGCCAAATGGTCTCCAGTGAAACAAAGGACTTTTATTATGGGGCGTATCGCAGCGCACAATGCTGTAAGAACCTTGGGGTTAGAAGACATCCCTATATTAAGAGGAAGATATGGGATACCAATATGGGGCAAAGGTGCTGTAGGATCCATTTCTCATAAAGACACTATAGCTGTGGCCATCGTAGGAAAGAGTGATGTGTATCAAAGTGTCGGCATAGATATAGAAGAAAGGAACTTTCTGTTGGCAAAAGAAGAATACTCTCTTTTTTGCAATGAAGAGGAAATAAAGTCAATAGAGGAAGGTGTCCTGTCTGGGGTTGTGATTTTTTCACGAAAAGAGGCCATTCTGAAAGCGCTGAGCACAATAGATACCAATATGTATACACTGAAGGATATAGATAGTATCCATTTTCAAGAAACTTATTCAAAGTTATATTTATCTTGTATTTATTATAAATCATATATCGTTAATATATGTTACGTCAGCAAGTAAAAAGGCTACTTTTATTAATAGAAGGAGTCTTAATCCCATTGATAGGCCTTGCACAGCATTCCTTATCAGGACGTGTTGTGAGTGAGAAAGATGGAACCCCCATCGTCAATGCCGCTATATATATAAAAAATAATAATATCGGTGTTTTTACTGACCAAAATGGGCTTTATCACATAAAATTTCCTCAAAGTGGGAAGTATACAATAAGGGTCTCTTTCATGGGTTATAACACGATTATACAGACTGTGAATGTAAAAGGGGAATCCACCTTGAACTTCACACTGAAAGAAAATTCACATGAACTTAACGAAGTTGTGGTAAGAGGTTCCGCACAAAAGGCAGAAATTAACCGTATTCGTCAAAGTCCTATGGCTGTAACGGTCGTGGATGGAGCCAAGTTGAGGGGACGTTCAAGCGGTATAGAAGAAATTCTCACAAGAACGTCTGGCATCAAGGTGAGAAAGTCAGGCGGATTAGGAAGTGCCTCTCGCATATCTGTACATGGGCTGGAGGGTAAGCGAGTCGCTGTCTACATCAATGGATTTCCTTTAAATAGCCCTGACGGTTCCTTTGATATTAACGATATTCCGATTGATGTAATTAAGTACATAGAGGTGTACAAAGGAATCGTTCCTGCAGAATATGGCGGTGATGGACTTGGTGGTGCTATCAACATAGTGACACGAGAGGATGAATGTGACCTAGTAGGTTTTACGCAGGAATTGGCATCATTCGGGACATTCAAGACACTTGCAAGTGCCCAGAAACTTTTTGCAAAATCTGGAATATTATTCAATATTGCTTTCTTCAGGAACAAATCCAAGAACAATTATATGATGTCATGGCCAGTGTTTGAGACTAATCTACCTGCTTCTGAATACAGAAAGGTGAGACGAAACAATGACTATTATGACGCAGAATTCTATCATGTGGGCATAGGTTTTAGAAAGCAATACTTCGACAAACTGGATTTGGAATGTGCTTTTTACAGGAATAAGAAAGGCATACAGTCTCTCAACTTTGACTCTCGATATGCCTATACAAAAAGTCTTAATATTATGCCTACTTTGAATATGGAGAAGAAAAATTTCATTTTCAAAGATTTGGAGCTGAAAAACACACTTGTTGTTCCCATCATACGTTCTAACATGACGGATACGGCAACTACAAGAACGCAATGGAATGGGACGGTCACGCCAGCTAATGGGGAGACAGAGGATAATCTTTTCAACGAGTCCCATGACCGGCAATTTGAGTTGCGAAATAAATTTAACTTGAAATATACACTTGGACGACATACTTTCAATCTGAATGATCAATTCGTATTCTCGGACTATAGACCTAAGGACGATCGTATGAATGAATACCTTGGCTTCGACCCCAGTTCATTTCCCAGCAAAATGACTTCAAACAACATCGGACTAAGTTATTTGTTTGCTTCTTCTAATAATCGCTTTCAGAATTCCTTGACAATAAGCATCTATTATCTGAAGTCAAAAATCTATAGAACAAGCGATGCTTTGTCAAAAGACAAGACAGAAAGCGTATTCGCTCCCCAACAGACCAACGTGAACAAAACGTATTATGGCTTTAGCGAAGGGCTTAGCTATGAATTGTGGAAAGGTGTGAGGGGAAAAATCTCGTTTTCACACAATGTAAGAATTCCTGATACGGGAGAATTGTTCGGAAACGGAATGAGTATCAAACCTTCTGTAAATCTTCAGCCAGAAGTTGGAGATAATTTGAACATTGGGGTCATCATGGACAAGAGAAATCTATTGGGGCTTACTCGTGTGCAATGGGAAACAAATTTTTATTATATGTATATGAAGAATATGATAAGACTTTTCCCCGCTGACATCCGTTCCATATACATAAACTTAGGAAAGACAAGTACGCTTGGTTTCGATACTGACTTAAAGGTAGATATAACCCCAAACGTCTATGCATACTTTAATCTTACATTGCAGGACATTCGAGACCGTCAAAAATGGTTAAACGATGAGAAAGGTTCGGATAATCCTACGTATGACAAGCATGTTCCCAACATACCTTCATTCTATTACAACTATGGCATGGAATATCACGTTGAAGGTTTGTTGGGAAAGAAAGAGTTGTCCAGAGTTTATGTAGATGTCTCTCATGTCGGAGAATTCGATTGGGGCTGGCAAATGAGCACACTGCCCGACCAACGAAAGAAATGGATCATTCCTTCCAACGATGTGTTTACCATAGGGCTTCAACAGTCATTTTGGCATAACAATGTTTCTCTGAGTTTCGAGGTCGAAAATATTTTTGACAAAGAGAACTACATGGAATTCAAAATGCCACTGCAAGGCAGAACCTTTAAGGCTAAATTGCGTTTTAATCTGTTCCGAGACAAAGTCTCAGGAGGAGCTATGAGTATGTAAATTCTTATTATTCATTTCAAAAATTTATAGTCAAAATGAAACATTATTTCTTAGTCGCAGCCACGGCGCTGCTTGTGTTATCAGGTCTTTCCTCATGTAGTAAAGACACTCCAGATGTTCCTCCAACGCCACCAGCAAAGTCCGAGGCAGGATTTGTGCATAGCGTGAATATTGGAGAGAACACATATGTCAGTCTGTTCAAAGACTTGACAGCTGGTTCGCTCAATACGGACAATGCTTTGGTGTTTGCCAAGGGTGCATTTTCATTTGTGCATGGTGGCAAGGTATATGTGACTGACACGGAACACCTCTACAAATATGCACCAAAAGATGGCAAGCTCGTCCAAGAGGGCACGACTATGGTATTTCCAAGTGGTGCTAAGGCAACGTACATCACGTTCGCATCCAATAAGAAGGCATATGTTTCTTGCCTTGGTATAGGAAAGGTGTGGATTATTGACCCATCCTCAATGACGAAGACAGGAGAAATAGACTTATCCGACTATTCCTTGGGAAAGTCCTCTGGTGACAATAATCCTGAACCGTGTGCCTCTGTTATCAGAGATGGAATTTTATATGTGTCACTGAATCAAATGAAGTCTGCTTATTCTTGCGAAACTGGAGCCTATGTTGCATTAATTGACACGAAAACAGACAAGCCTATCAAACTTATTAGTGACAGTCGCGTCACGATGTCGTCCAGTGGAACACCTGCTGGTGATCCGTTTGTGGACGAGAAGGGTGATATCTATTTCTATTGCGTAGGAATGTTCGGTTATCAGAAGGGGGCAAAGGAAGGCTTCTTGCGCATTAAGAAGGGAGAACAGGAGTTTGACAAGTCTTATTGCTTTACCCTTGCAGATGTAAATCTGGATGGTGTAAAAGGAGGTAAAACTTCATATGCCTATAATAAGGTATATGGTGGAAACGGAAAGGTTTATGGATACCTAAATATTCCTGGGGCAGCAAGCAACCCACCAGATTACGTTCATGATAAATCGTTCCAGCCTTTTGAGATTAATCTCTATGATAAGACTTGCAAGAAGATGAACTTCTCAGGAACTACAGGCTGGGCGGCATCCATTTGCAAGTCGGGCAATGACATCATCTTCGGTATGTCAACTGAGCAAGGAATGGGCTACTCTGTCTATCATTTGAATGATGGAAGCTATGAAAATATAAAAGTAAAAACTTCTGGTGCACCATATATGATTAGTAGTCTGAAATAGAATATATTTCCTTGTCGAAAGTAAAATATTTCGACAAGGAAATTGTTTTCCTATCTATAAAAAATAACAGGATGAGAATCTTTTTCTTTTTGACACTTTATTTATAGAGAATACAAAATGAAGGAAAAAATATTAGATACAATCGCCGTCTCAAGTATTATAAGTGGTGTGTTTATTACGGTCTGTGACTATCTTGTCCAGATGCGATCAACGGAAACGGAACAATTCGTGTCAAGATTGTTGGTATTAGACGGAGTGTCCATTACTTTATCGTCTTATGTATGTATTTTTGCTTTTCCCTTTTGGATAATAGGTCTCTATCTTGTTTATTTGACCATGTATAAGGTCAATCGTGCTATGGCAATGATTTGTTCAGGAGTGATTGCATATTCTATGATTATGATGACGTTTTTTCATTATTGCTATGCTTTAATATATAATATAGGAAATGCAGACATAATCGGGTCTGAATGGGAACCTGTCGTTTCAACTTTAACTCCTTTTTTCCCGTTTATGTTTATATTATTGCCTTTGGGCTGGATTTTGGTTGGCTTATGTAATTTATCATCTAAGGCAGTTGTGTCACGATGGACTATCCTGCTAAATCCCGTTGTACTTATGGTAATATCATCTGTCATGGCATGGCTATCTCCTTCTTTTTTTAGGAAGATGCAACCTTGTATGTTTAGTCTTGGCATTACTTCTTATTACTTTATTTGCTGGTTTTTTATAAGAAAGAAGATATAATACTATGTGGCAAAAGAAAGTCTTAATTATTGGTGGGACAGGTATAGCTGGTATGGCCATCCTAAATGTATTGTCTGAATACAGAACTTTATGCAGTTTATCCATTGCAGCCCGAAATTATTCTAGTGAATTTGGCAATGTAGCCAATTTCATTCAGTTGGACATATTTGACTCCTTAGCTTTAGAAAAAATCATCAAGTCCTTTGACATAGTTGTTATAGCAGCTGGTCCGTTCCATAAAATCAATTTGGATATTTATAGAATATGTCTTGAAAGTAAGATTGTATGTATTGACATAAATGATAATATCTTACATTATGAGCGTTTGATGAATTTCAAGAAAGAATTTATCAATCCTTATCACGGAACGATATTATCAGGAATGGGGCTATGCCCAGGACTTACAACTTTTATGTTGGAGTTTTTGGCTGAGCAACTTGAAGGATTTGCTACAGAAGCATATAGTAGGATTTTCTTTGGAGCAGGAGTTGTATCTGGTAAAGCTTCCATAGACAATTTCTTTGAAAGTTTCAGCAGAGATGCACTTGTTCTTTCAGACGGTTGTATAAAAAAATCTTCGTCGAGACATTTCCATCAAAAAAACTTTTCGTTTGATGCTTCTCATGAGGATTTACCACTACTGTTTTTTACGAGTTCTGAAGTACTGTCTTTACCACAGGCTTTGTCTTTCAAACAGTTAAAAACATTTGATAGCGCTTTTTGTCTGCAAGGCTTCCCTAAAGGTCTTTTGCCATTATTGAGGCACAGTTCCTTTGCAAGAAGAATTCTTTGCCAAATAACAAAAAATAATCAACACAAATTGACTGAAAGTAGTAAAAAAGAAAGAATGGTCATAGTAAACTTGACAGTTAGAAATGAAAGGTATCAAAAGAATTGTATTTTACGTTCAGATTCCTCATTTCGATTGACGGGAATCTTTTGCGCTGCAATGGTACTTTCTGTCATTAATGGATGGGTACGCCTGACACCAGGAGTATTTTCCTTTGAACATTTGGAAAAGAAAATGTTGCCAATATATGATTTTTTGTGTGATCATGGGTTAGAAATATTTATGGAAAATAAACATGAATAATAAAATCAAATACATTGGTGTAATAGGAGGTAATGGATCAGTAGGAGGTCTTATCGTGAATTATTTACTTTCCGAATTGTCCGACCAACATATTTTGATAAGTTATAGGACAAGCGAGAGAGTTCCTACGTCAATATCTTCTACAGAAAGAACAAAATATTGCCATTTAGATTATAACAATGAAAACGAGTTAAAGAGTTTCTGCTCTCGATGTTTTGTTGTAATCAATGCTGCTGGTCCTTCTTCTTTGATGGGAAACATTATAGCACTACAAGCTCTAAATAGTGAATGCCATTACATTGATATTGGGGGGTATGATTCTCTTATGGAACAAATGAAACCATACGAAGATATTGTAAAAGCCAAAGGACTATGTTTTGTTATAGGAGCAGGTTGGATGCCAGGATTATCGGGCGTCTTTGCCAAATATATCATAGAACAACATTTGAATGTTAACCCAATGAAATTTAGAATGTTCTTTGGTGCTGTGGATAATTGGTCGTATAGTTCAACCTATGATATGGCAAAAACTTCCATAACAGGTTTCAGTACTTCTTTCTTTTCCTATGGAAAAAGATATAGACGTTCCCCTTTACACAAGGATATTCTTAAATCATTTTCTTTTCTTCTACAAAGAAAAATATGTATTCCAATATTCGACAACCAATTAGTCAAAGTTGCGTCCACACACAATCATGTGAAGGAGTTTTCTACCTATGTGATGGTAAACGATTTTATTTCAATGCTTAAATTTATGTGGATTAGTATTTTTTACAAAAAGAGACTGGGGCAGGCTGCTAAATTATTGGAGAAAGATTATAAAAGACTAGTTAAAAAGGAAGGTAAATGGGGGGCTGTTGTATGTTCTATGTCTGCTGAGAAGAGCAGTACTAAGAAAAATTTTTGTATGCTTACAAATGACAATTTAAAATACACTTCATTGCCTTCCATCATTGTCGTTAAGAACTTATTGCGAAATAAATTAAATTCAGGGGTGAATTACTTATGTGATGCCATTGAATGTGACTCGTTCATAAGAGAGATTAGTGAATATGGAATAAATTATACCTGTGATGAAATATAACAATAAAAAAAGATTTCTAAATTTTTTGCTTTGGATTTGTGTTATGGCCTGTATAACGGGGATTCCATGGGGGTTCTTTCCCTTGCAAAAGATATATTCTTATATAGGTTTTAACGGCACCCCATCATATATGACGCGGTTTTTATTCACACAACAATCTTCGTTTTTTAGTTTCTTTTTCCTTTACTTCCTGCTCCTGAAAAAAGACGTAGAGAAGTATAAAGAGATTCTTAGTATAGGAACTTGTTTAATAGCTTTTATGGGGTGCTTTATGTATGTTTTGAAGTGTCGTACAGGACTGATTTATTGGTGTTCAATTTATGAACCTTTCATTTGGCTATTCATCGGAAGCTCTATGTTTTTACTTAATCTCAGTATTAAGACAAAGAGAGTAAATAAAAGACTTTTATTTCCAATAACGGTCTTGTTTCGCATATTATCTTTTTTGCTGGTCTTAAACCTCTGTAATATATTTTATCCAAAAGAAATTTGGGATTTACTATTCCGCATGCCGTATGATTCTGCTTCATCCCTTGATAAGTATATATTTGGACTGGTTAGCGGTTTCTGTGCCTTCTCATCTGTAATTATATACTATTTAAGCAATAGAATATCAAATTTTGCGCATATGGCAAAGTTAGTAGCAATCTTCTTCTTTATATTCTTTGCTTACAGCCTTATTAGCTTTAATCCTAATAAACTGTACACTCCTGTTGGAATCACATATATTGCTATAAATATTCTTATAACTTTCTCAAGTTCCTACAGTCTTTTTAAATTGAAAAAAAATGAAAAATAACAAAGGTTATGTTGATGAGCTGATAACATCTGTTCCTGGTGAGTGGAAGTTTGACGAACAGGTTTCAAAAAATTTTGACACACATGTTAGAAAAAGTGTTCCCTTGTATGAAGAAGTACAAAAAGAAGTTGTAGAGATGAGTGAATGGTTTGTCCGTGATAACAGTACTATTTATGATTTAGGGGCATCTACAGGAGAGACCATATCTCTTCTTCTTCAAAAGCACCACAGAAAGAAAAATGTAAGATATATTGGAGTCGAGGAAAGTCAGGCTATGATTGAGATTGCGAGAAAAAAATGTAACAGTGAAACTGTGCAATTCTTGCAACAAGATATTGCTGATATAAATGAGTTTTCAAATGTTGACCTAATCCTTTCTTTATATACCCTGCAATTCTTGCCTCTTTGGAAAAGAAAACAGGTGCTACAAAGGATCTATAAGGGCTTAGTTGAAGGTGGAGCTTTCATATTGGTTGAAAAAATAAGAGCGGAAAACTCTATGTTTGAAGATATTTGGACAGACCTATACTGGGATTTTAAACAAGACAGTGGGTTGAACGAACAACAAGTAATAAAGAAGTCTCAAAGTTTAAGGGGGGTACTGATGCCTTTAACTTTATCAGAGAACCTTCGATTATTATCAGACACGGGGTTTCAGTGTATGGACACATTTATTAAGTGGAATAATTTCGCAGGAATTATTGCCGTAAAAATGTTTTCTAAAAATAATTTGATAGGAAATAAGGAATTTGAAATTAAAAATAAGCAAAAATTAGAAACCAAATAATAATTAAAGAATGATGGATCTATATATTACATTACAACTTACACTTGTCATTATTTCTTTGACAGGTTTATGGGTATATTATTATGCCTTCAATACAGGGTACAATAATCATAAGCAAGGTATTAAATCATCCGTACCCAAGAAGCTTTATTATGCAAGTACATATCCAGCTTTGATATGGTATGTCCTTCCATTTGTAAAGCAACCGAGAATACATGGTATTTATGATTGGATTGATGGAGATTTTAACATCCCCAGTTCTGTTTATATTATCATCACATTAAGTGTCTTTGTATATTTCTTTATCTTTTGGGGCAATAAATCTGTTTCTAAAAATTTCACGGCAACTAAAGAATCTTTTTATGCCCCAAAGAAACTTTTGACAGACGGTATTTACGGGAGAGTAAGACATCCTATGATAATAGGAGATATTCTATGTCATTTTTCTTTGATTTTATTTACTGGAAGTATATATACTTTATGTGTATTCCCAATTTATATATTAATAGACTTATATATGATAAAGGTGCAAGTTAGGTTTTCATTAATGCCATATTTTAGGAAAGAACTATTGGCTTACAGAAAAACGACACCATCTCTTCTTGATAGAAGATTGACATTGGTCTTGTGCCTTTTGTTATTATTACTATTCGCAAACATTTCTTGGTTCTTTATATAAACTATCAATATGATAAGTACACTAAAACGTTTAAAAAACTATATGGGAGGATATAAGATTTTACTACCCTGTTCTATAGGACTATCAGCTATAAACGGGTTGTTCTCTCTTGTTCCCTTTATTCTAGTATGGCTGGTTGTACGCACATTACTGACTGAAAACGGTACTCTTACCGATACCAATGTATTGGGCTATGCTATAGCTACTGTTACGTTATCTTTATTAAACGTATTATTCTATTTCTTAGCCTTAATGCTGTCTCACCTTGTAGCTTTTCGTATAGAGACAAATATGAGAGAGATGGCAATGCGAAAACTAATGTGTGTTCCTTTGGGATTCTTCGATGCACAAAACACAGGACGCATGCGTAAAATCATAGATGAAGATTCGGGGCTGATACACACCTTTGTGGCTCATATTTTGCCTGATGTGGCAGGTAGTATAGTGTCTCCTATTGGAGTAATCGTCCTCTTGATTGTAGTTGACTGGCAGTTGGGTATCGCAACCTTGATACCTATTCTTTGTGCCTTTGGTATCATGAGCTATATGACTAATCCAAAAAACAATCAATTTCAGAGACTTTATCTAGATGCACAGGAAAAAATGAGTGCAGATGCTGTTGAATATGTCAGAGGCATTCCAGTTGTTAAAGTGTTTCAGCAGACGGTTTTCTCTTTCAAGCATTTCTACGACAGCATCATCAGTTATCGCGACCTTGTCATCAAGTACACGCTTGTGTGGCGCACGCCCATGTCGTTCTATACCATTGCTATCAATGCGTTTGCCTTCGTTCTTGTTCCTACAGGCATTATCTTAATAGGACATGGTGGAGAGATGTCCGTCATCATTGCTGACATATTCCTCTATGTGCTCATTGCCCCAGTCATCTCTTCCAACGTGATGAAAATGATGTATCTTTCGCAAAACCTGTTCCTTGCTAACGAGGCGGTGGAAAGATTGGAAAACCTGACCGATGCAATGCCACTTGCAGACAGTCACACTCCAAGAAAGATTGAGAAGTTTGACATTTGTTTTGACAACGTAACCTTCAGATACAATAGTGCTGAGAAAGATGTCATAAAAAATATAACCCTGAACATTCCGCAGGGCAAGACCGTGGCACTTGTCGGAGCCTCTGGTGGCGGGAAAACGACCATCGCCCGACTGATACCTCGCTTTTGGGATGTTTGCAAGGGAAGTGTCAAGATAGGAGGCATTGATGTGCGACAAGTAGCCAAGAAAGAACTGATGCGAAATGTGTCGTTCGTCTTCCAAAACACCCATCTGTTCAAAACCTCGCTCATCGAAAACCTACGCTACGGCAATCCCGAGGCAACGATGGAACAGATAAACCGCGCCATCGACCTTTCTCAGAGCCGCGAGATCATCGACCGCCTGCCGAAGGGATTGGAGACCATCATTGGCGCAGAGGGTACTTATCTTTCGGGGGGTGAACAGCAACGCATCGTCCTTGCACGAGCCATTCTGAAAGACGCGCCCATCGTGGTACTCGACGAGGCAACCGCCTTTGCCGACCCAGAAAATGAATATCTTATTCGCAAGGCATTGGTACATCTGACACATGGAAAGACCGTGCTGATGATAGCTCATCGGCTGACAACCGTGCAGGATGCCGATAACATAGTGGTAGTGGACAATGGTGAGATTGTCGAACAGGGTACGCACGACGAACTATTGAGTCAGAAAAGGCAATACCATCGTATGTGGCATGAATATCAACAATCTGTTTCGTGGAAACTGTAACCAGTTAAAAGCATAAAGTAATGATCAAATATTTTCAAAATCGTTTTGCCCTGTCAGAGAAAGGAGCTAAAGACCTACAAAAAGGCATCGCTTTCTCCACTTTGTTCAACCTCGCACTGATGCTGCCACCCAGTTTCATGTTTTTCTTTCTGATGGAATGTCTTAATACTCAGTATCAAAGTCAACGTCATTCATTGTTGTTTTACATAATCATAGCAATAGTAGCTATAGGTATTATGTTTATCTTCAGTCGTTGGCAGTATGATAGTACATACACATCTATATATCGGGAAAGCGCACACCGTCGTATCATGCTTGCAGAGAAATTACGTAAATTACCACTCTCCTTTTGGGGTGAACGCAATCTTTCTGATCTCACATCTACCATTTTAGAGGATTGCGCACATCTTGAACAGACTTTTTCACATAGCATACCACAACTTTTTGCTGCTGCAATAACCATTCTTGTCACAGGTATAGCCTTATTTTTCTTTGACTGGCGGTTGGCTTCTGCAACTTTATGGGTTGTACCACTATCTATATTCGTATTATTGAAGTCCATGCACAAACTGAGAAAGACCTTTTCATGTCAGTACGAAGTGAAGCGTTCTGTGACAGAACAGATACAAGAAGGTCTGGAATGCATACAAGAAATAAAATCATATAATGGAGAGGACGAATATAATAGACAGTTTAATAGTAAATTGAGAGCCTATGAAAAAGAATTGATTAATGGTGAATTAGTCGCAGGCTCTTTTGTAAACATATCAGCAATGCTACTACAATTGGGAATGCCTTCTGTTATTCTTTTGGGAGCATGGCTGATGCAAAGAGGAGAGCTTTCCCTTTATGTTTATCTCGCTTTTATTCTTGTTTCATCTATGATATATAATCCTATAATTGAGGTTTGTAGCAATCTTGCCATTCTGACTTTTCTGGATGTTCGTATCAGGAGAATGAAAGAGATAGAGGCTATGCCTATACTTGATGGAACTAAGGACGTAAAAATTAGAAATTATGACATAACTTTTAAGAATGTTGATTTTTCATACGAATCTGGGAAGCAGATTCTGCACGATATCTCCTTCACAGCTCGTCAAGGTAAGGTAACAGCTCTTGTTGGTCCTTCTGGCGGCGGCAAGAGTACTACAGCAAAACTTGCAGCACGTTTTTGGGATGTTGATGCAGGGCGAATAACACTTGGAGGAAAGGACATAACAAAGATAGATCCTGAAACTTTGCTAACAAACTATGCTATAGTTTTTCAAGAGGTAGTGTTATTCAACACTTCGATTGCAGATAATATTCGTATCGGCAAGCGCAATGCCACTGATGAGGAGGTACGACATGTGGCACGACTGGCACAGTGCGATGATTTTATTAGCCGAATGCCACAGGGATATAACACTATTATAGCAGAGAATGGAGAAACTCTTTCTGGAGGAGAACGGCAACGTATTTCTATTGCACGTGCTCTCCTAAAGGATGCTCCCATTATTTTGCTGGACGAAGCTACAGCCAGTCTTGATGCTGAAAACGAAACAAAGATACAAGCAGCTATTTCCGAGCTTGTACGTAATAAGACCGTTATTATCATAGCCCACCGTATGCGTACTGTACGTAATGCAGACCATATAGTTGTACTTGATGGTGGAAGAATTTGTGAGCAGGGTATGCCTGAAGAACTGCTAAATAAAAATGGCACGTTTGCACGAATTGTAAGGCTTCAAATGGCAAATCCCTGATGGCAAAAAGTATAGAATAGATTTGTAGTATGTTTTCAATGTAAATGTGCATCTACACTTCTTTTATCTATCATAATAGTTTTTCAAAAATAAAGAAACAAATATTCACTTTCTTTTTATTGCTTTCTTCATTCATTGGATGGGCACAGGAATTGTCCGTTTCGCCTTTCCACGAGGACGACCACGAAGGCGGACTATTTGCCGGCGGTTCCGTCATATATTGGAACAACACCGAGACCAAAGCCACCACGTTGCAGTTTTGTCCCGAGGTGGGCTGGCGATTCAACGAGACGTGGGCGACTTCTTCGTCCTGCCCACCGACCGGCGCAATCCGTGGGCGCTGAGCCTGTCCTTGGCAGTCCTTCCATATACCTTAGATATGGAAAGCGGCAGACCTGAGAAAAGGCTTCGCAACATCATAGAGTACGGCGGACGGATAACTGTCAACCTCAGCGGTATTGATTTCTCCCTGAGCGCACTGCGCACATGGAACAAGATGCCTGCCCTCTCGCTTGCCTTGTCCGAGGATGGAAAGCAACTTCTGGTCAAGGGGGAATACCGCCGCATGACGATGCTCGGCGCCGACTGCTCGCTGCCCGTCGGGCAGATTGTCCTCCGCACAGAGGCTGCCTGCTATTTCGGCGAAGCGCAAAGCGGAGCCGTTGGAAAAGACGTGGTATGCCGAAACACATACAATGCCCTTGTCGGTGTGGACTGGTATCCGGACAACGATTGGAACTTCAGCGCACAGTGCTGCCACAAATACACGGCAGGCAGCCTTGACGGTCTTTCCGTCTATCGCCATGCCGCACTTGCCACAGCACGTATCTCCAAGGAACTGATGCGCAACAGTCTCAAGCTCTCCACCTTTGCCTACGTTGACGTGTCCAATGGCGGAGTTTTCAACCGTTTCTCGGCATCCTACGCCTTGAACGACCAAATAGAATTCACCGCCGGTTACGACTTCTTTCATGCCGACAAAGGCAAGTTTGCAATGTATCGCCAGAACTCGGAGGTATGGCTGAAAGCGAAATATAGCTTTTGAATGACATAAAGATATTGCGTTTCATTCTTTTATAAGATGGCAAAGAGAAGGATCTTCTTTTATCCTTTTTATTTCTTTTTCTATCAAAACGATTATTTCCCGTTTCACACATTTATAGTTGGCTTCGATGGTCTCTTTGAGATTATTGGAGCCATCTTTGTTTAGAAACGCATTAATTTCAGGAATGGACTGGTATTGCTTCATTTCGGCAGAGACTTTGGCACTATCCACCACTATTTCAGCATGGAAAATCTTTTGGTCGATACGCTCGTCAAAGTTGTCTGACACTGCACCCACGAACATACCTTGTGTAAGGTTACTGATTTTCGATGCTGGAATAAGGCAGTCCATCTGTGTGGAGATAGAGGTGGACTTGTCATTGCGGTTGATGGTCATAGACTGGCGTTGCTGAAGCACCTTACCAAACCGTTCGGAAAGCGTCTTAGCCGTCTCACCGACTACCTGCCCGGAAAACACATTGCCAACCGTATTCTGAATCACTTTGCTTTCCTTGTCGCCATAGTCACGGGTAAGTTGTGAGAAGTCCTGAAAACCCAAACATACGGCAACCTTATTGCTTCGTGCAGTAGCTATGAGGTTGTCAAGCCCACGAAAGTAGATAGTCGGCAACTCATCGATAATCACTGAAGATTTGAGTTGCTTCTTCTTGTTAATGAGCTTCACAATACGACTGTTGTAAAGTCCAAGTGCCGCCGAATAGATGTTCTGTCTATCGGGATTATTGCCTACAACAAGGACTTTCGGCTCATTGGGGTTGTTGATGTCGAGCGAGAAATCATCACCCGTCATCACCCAATAAAGAGTTGGCGAAATCATGCGTGAAAGCGGTATCTTGGCACTGGCAATCTGTCCCTGCAACTGGTCCTGCGCTCCACCCTCCCAAGCGTCCATAAAAGGAGATAGGTAGTTGGCAAGCTCATCGTAGGAAGTGAGTATCGGAAATATCTGTGCGTAGGGACGGTTCAGGAACTCAATGGCATGAGGAAAGGTGCAATACTTCCCGTCCTCATAGATTTTCAGAAACCAGATGATGGCAGCCAGCAAGATAATCGGCGACTCCACGAAGAAGTCTCCCTGTTTCTGAATCCACGAGCGGTTGAGATTGAGCATGATCGTATAGGCACTCTCATAGGCATCCGATATATCCGTCATAAAGGCTGGATTGATGGGATTGCAACGGTGGCTTCTTCGAGGGTCGTCAAAGTTAATCACAAAGAATTGCGGCTTTACCTTATAGGCATCCAAATGATGGAGCAGGTGATTATAGGCTATCTCTGAAAGGTCAGGGAACTTATAATCATAGATATACATAGCAAAGCCCTTTTCAATCTGCTGCTTGATGTAATTGTTCACGATAGCATACGACTTACCAGAACCCGGTGTGCCGAGCACCATCGAAGCACGGAAGGGATTAACGACATTGATCCAACCTTTATTCCACTTCTTCTTATAGTAGAAGCGTGTAGGAAGATTGACAGAGTATTCATTCTCCATCAATCGCGTTTCCTGCATGAAGCTCTCGTTTTCCGTGTTGAACACATCATCCATCAGATTGTTTTTAAGTAATCTGCTCATCCATACGCCACCCATCAGCAGGCAGATATAGCCAACGGAAAGCGTAAATATATAGAGGGAAGCTGCCCCGATCTTACCGATGGGCAATACTAGTAGCCACCAATTGAGAAAGAAAAAGGCAAAGCCAGAGAAAAGTACCGTCCAAATCTTTGCCCACGTGATTTTCTCCTCTTTCACACCCTTTGTTCCCAGGCAGGAGAGAGCAAGGAATACCACACAAAAGAGTTTTGTCCAGAGGATGGACGAAAACAATCCTGTGGTACGCTGGAAATTCATCAGTATCTTATCAATGATTCCAAGCGTAAACCCCCAGACATGAAATGCCTCGTAACAGAACCAATAACAGTTAACGAGGAGGAATATCACTGATATGCCCCTCATAAAGTCCATGACTTTTCCCAATGCCCTTAAATCATCTTCCTGTGCCATAATGCTATGTTTTTGTAGCCTCCCCCAACCCTTCCGAAAGGAGGGGAGATGGAAATGCTCGTTTATTTAATGTTTTCTTCGTCTAAGTTTTACCTTACTTTGTTTGCGCAGTTTACGCTGCCATGCTGCTTCCTTCCAATCATCGTTGCCTGTAGATACGAAAGAGTCACTCACCATATTCTCTATGAGTTCATCGATAAGGTTATCCCCTTCTTCTGCATTGGATTGTAACGGTTGGACGGTTGCCGATTGTTCCAAACGGACAGACGGACTGCCATACAGCGTCTTGTCCAAGAACGGATTATGAGCAGGATTGGAGAAATAGCTATTGAATACATTAGCGGCATATCCCTTGCCCAATCGTGAACCGTTGAGCGCAATGCCCACTTCGTCATCAATGAAAGTGATGCCATAGATTCTTCCATTGCCATTCTTTCGGATTACCACACACAAGCCTTGTTCCTTCAATCGTTGCCGAAGTTCTTCCTCTGTCTTTGGAGAGGTGCGCATAGCTTGTAACACTTTGTTCCTGATGGTTGGTATCAGTGGTTTGACGGTTTGTTTCGACTTCTGCATCCTGTTCTGTACGGCAGTATAGCCCACACCACGACCGATGTCCGATGCGTTGATGGGTGTGCTTACTTTGCCTCCCTTGTCATCAGTCGGAACATAGACCAGTCCGTCATATTTCTTTCCTCGAAACTCTGTTTTGACTTCCTCTACAGCAAGGTTATATTTGCTCAGAATGGCGTTCAGTTCTCCTAATGAACAGAACTTATAATGTTTCAGCACCATGCGGACAACATTTGCCACCTGTTCCTTGATATTCCCTTTTATGGTATCCACCTTGGGCGTTTCTGCTACTGCCTTCTCAGTAACCTTTGAACTTGGAATGAGACCAAATTTTCTTTCCAAGGCATCGGTAATCTTCTTGCTCCGCCGTTTCTCAAACTTATCATTAATCTTCTGCCCACGACTGTCCACCCGAAGTGATACGATGTGTATATGCTCACGGGCGATGTCGCTGTGCTTGAACACGATATAAGGTTGATTGCCGTAGCCGAGTGCCTCCATATACTCCCTGGCTACCTGCACGAGTTGCTCATCGGAGAATTTATCGTCCGGATGCGGATTGAGGGAGCAATGGAAGACCATCTTTTTTGTTCGGCATTTCTCTGGTATCAATGCCTCCATGTCGGCAAGCACGTCCTCCATCGTATAACGTCCCTCTCTGTCCTGATACAACTCAGCGGCAAGGAGAATGCTTGCTTCCCCTTTCTCCACCTTTTTGAAGTTATAGCCGAGTGCCCCTCCAAGGTTTTCCGTGGCAGAAATCTTGGCAATCATTTCTTGCGGTAGTCTATGGTCAGACTGATAGCCTGCTCCTGTAAGGTGATAATTTGAGCCGACAAATTTTCTAATTTTTCAAGCATAATCTGTGCGGTTTTTACGCTGTGATAGCTGTTGATGGCACGCACGGCTTGGTTATACAGCACGCCAATCTTATGGATTTGCGCCGTCAGTTCTGAGAGCTTTCGGTAATATTCCACGGCAGATTTATCCACCGTGATCACCTTGAAACTCTCCCCAAGAATACGTCCACGCACGAAATCCGACTTGGTTTCCGCACCTGATTTATGGAACAAATCAATCGCTCGCTGCTGGTCTTTGGGCTTGGGAAGACGGGTATCCCATCTGTCCCATCGTTCTATCTTTTCATTCATTGTTTTTATCCTTATCTAATTACGACTTTGGAGTAATTCTCTCCCCTTCGGGGCAAGGGTCTTTGTCGGCAGAAACGGAGTTTGTCGGACAAAGACACACCTTGCCAATATCAAGAGTTGATACGATTGAAGTATCCACCTGTAAAGGTGTCCGCTTCGGGGAGATTAGCTCCATGTTCTCTATCCGCCTGCAAAGTTACGGCAGATTTCCAAATATCTCATTATCAGCCATATTCCCTCTTTTTCCTCATATTTCCCTCCATTTCACAAGCATAGAAAAATCTATCGAAAAAGCTTTTATTTTGCAGACAGAACGAGCGGACAATCGCTCGAACAAACGTTCAAACGGACGATAAAAAGTTCGGGAAATAGATTGTTCGATTTCTCGATAGTTCGACATTTCGAGATGTAGATTTCTCGAACTCTCGACAAACCGAATGGTTGATAGAACAAATGATTGATAAATCAAATGACCGACAGATCGGCAAGACAAACTATAAAACAAACTGTCGATGGTTCTATCGGACAATCAAACGTTCAAACGGCATATCGCCCAAAAGACAGTTCAACAAATAAAATATCTATCGCAATGGAACAGACAAATACATCGACCATCTTTCTGGGCTTTTCCTCCCAGAAGGGAGGTGTCGGAAAAAGCACGCTGGCAGAAATCGTCAGTAGCATCCTCTATTATGAGAAAGGCATCGAACTCTTCATCGTGGACTGCGACCTGTCGCAGGATTCCTTTTACAAGCTCCGCCAAAGGGAAAAGACCTTTGTTGAGGGTGATCCCTTGGTCTCCGAGCAGATGAACAACTATTTCTCTGCACTGGGGCGTGTCTCCTACCGTGTGCTTAAGGCTGACCCGAAAAGTGCCATTGCCAAGGCTGACGAATACATCCGCAAAAATTCCAAGAAACGCTTCGATCTGGTGGTCTTCGACTTTCCCGGGCATGCGGGGACGAGCGACCTTCTGGAACTCTCACTTGAAATGGACTATATCCTTTCACCCATTGAGGCAGATGTGCAGTCAATGGTCTCCTGCCTTGCCTATGCCAAGACCATGCAGGACCTGGGAGTTTCTATGACCGGGGCACGCATCAAGGATGTCATGCTCCTTTGGAACAAGGTGGACAGGAGGGTGAAGAGTACGCTGATTGAGAAATACAGCGAATACATCAGGAACGAGGGCTACACGCTGTTTGACGAGCATGTCTATGCCGCCCACCGTTTCAGTCACGAGCTGGAACAATACGGTTTCCGTGGAGCATTCCGTTCCACCTACCTTGCGCCAAGCAAAGCCCTGCGTGCCGGCACGGGGCTGGATGAGATGATTGACAGCCTGCTTACGCATATCAGACTAAAGAAGGAGGCGGGCAATGGCACGGATTGACGAACGGAGAAAAATCTTGGAAGCCAAGCTCAAGGAGATGTCGGAGGACGGCGTGATGAAAGGAAAGCCCAAGGAAACGCTTGCCTTCGACCCGCCCAATGAGGATGGAGAAAACGAGCCACAAGAGGCGAAGGAGGTTAGGCCGGTTCAAGGGAAAACTCCACTTCTCCAAGATACGAATACGGAAAGGGCAAGGGAAGTGCCGCATGAGACTCAGGTACTCTCATTGGATGATTACCGGACACGCTATTTTCACGCTGTCCGTATTCGCGAGAAGACCGCCTTCACGATGAACGTGGAGACCTTGCAGGTACTAAGGAACGTGCTGCAAGACTTGGGTGAACGGGTCTCGATGGCATCCTACATAGACAACATTTTGCGTGAGCACCTCAGGGAGCATAAGGAATTGCTCAACAATGCCACGGCAAGGCAACGGCGTAAAACAACCATAACAATATAACATATTATGACAACAAACGATTTTCTGATTTTATTCTTGGTATTCAGCAATATTCTTCTGATTATATATTGCAGTGTCATTTTCTTTCAGGTTTACATAAGAGACAGAAACACCAAGGAAGACAACACGGACAATCCCACTCCAGTAAAAGAAACAGAGACTGGCATTCAGTGTCTCATGGAGGACAGCAAGGATTTTACAGATACGGATTACCTTGCTGACTTTATGCTGCAAAGTACAGAGGAGCAATGGGAGGATTACAAAGCCAAGTTCTTTATTCCAAGGCGGTCCCGAAACAAATCGGGGTTCACGATCAACACAGAGACCTTAACCATACTCCGCAATGTTCTCCGCGATACAAAGGCGGAAACGACGTTGACGGCTTACATAGAGAATATCCTTACCAATCACCTCAAAGCTCATCAGGAGCTTATCAATGAGATTGCAGACAAGCAGAAATTAAAAAACACTTTATACCTGTGAATATGGAAACTGTTCTTTTAGATATTCTCCTTTTCTTGGGTGTAGTATGGATGCTTCTCTGTACCGCATACCTTTGGAGGCTTTTTCAAGACTCAGCAACCCTATCAGGTAAGAACACCCCGAAACAGAAAGCTGGCAAGCAAGGTGAAAGTCCCAAGCCTTCTGTTTCCCAAGAGCAAATAGACAGTGCCCGCCATATTCTGGTAGGCAGGAGCAAACCTTTCACTTCCCCGTCTGTCCCCGAAATTCCCGCTGTTTCCCCGTCTGAAAATTCAGCCAAAATTTCTGATACTTTTGCAGGGCAAAACACCCAAACAGGGCAGGGCGCGACCGAAAAAGCAGGAAGTACCACAGAGGAGGACGACAATGAGATGGATGTCGATTATACGATGGACGAACCAGATGAGGACACCATAGCCCGTGAGGAACTGGAATTGGACATCGGCGGACAAGGTGAAAGCCTGATAGCAGACGATTCTCTGCCCGAAGTATCACCGTCCAGCATCCTCGCAAGGGACATTATCCGTGTCAACGGTTGGCACAGGAATGACGATGCACTCGATGAGGAAAGCGAAACGGAGGTTCACGAAACACTGCAAGCGATACGAGGGACTGAGCTCATGGAATACATGAAAGAAGTCGCACTCGGACAGGAGCAAGACCATCAGAAACTACTCGCTGCCATTCGTAAGGCGGAAGAAGCGGAATTAGAGGAAAGTAATATTAGTTCTTCTTCTGACTTTGAAACGAACTTAAACGTAGAGAGCAGCAACAGCGATGCTTCGGAAGATGACGAGCGTCCACTTTCATACTATCTGTAAAACTATTGTTTTTGTTCATATTGTACAGTGTTCGAGGGGTGGCTCAAAAGTAAAACAATCATCCCATATCTGTCATACGATAAAACCGAGCCACCCCTTACCACCTCTACCCAAAAGAAAACAATTCATTTAACAACTTAAAATAAAAAAAAACAATGAACAACAAAAAGAAAATCACAATGATGCTCCTGATGGCTACCACTACCGCAGGAGCATACGCACAGGGCAACGGCATGGCGGGTATCAATGAAGCCACAAAGATGGTAACAAGCTATTTTGATCCTGGAACAAAGCTTATCTATGCTATCGGAGCCGTAGTAGGTCTGATTGGAGGCATTAAAGTGTACAACAAGTTCTCAAGTGGTGATCCCGATACGAGCAAAACCGCAGCCTCTTGGTTCGGTGCGTGTATCTTCCTCATCGTGGCTGCTACTATCTTGAGAAGTTTCTTCCTGTAAGGCGATGGCAGCATTTGAAATCAACAAGGGTGTAGGCCGGACGGTAGAGTTCAAGGGTTTGAAGGCACAGTACCTCTTCCTCTTTGCAGGAGGGCTGCTGGCAGTCTTCATTCTCGTGGTCATTCTCTATCTCTGCGGCATCAGTCAGATAGCCTGTCTTGTCATAGGTGTAGTGGGTGCCACCATAGTGGTGTGGCAAACGTTCACCATGAACAGAAAGTACGGGCAGTACGGGCTGATGAAGAAAGGAGCAGTGCGTATGCACCCACGCTACCTTGTGAACCGCCGTACGGTCTGCCACCTTATCCGTAACCTTCAACCAAAGAAAGCGAAGAAATGAGAAATAAAAGCAAGATAACAACCTTGGAATCGAAGTTTCCACTGCTCTCCATAGAGCAGGGCTGTCTGGTGAGCAAGGATGCTGACATCACGGTAGCTTTCCGTGCGGAACTGCCCGAACTCTTCACCGTCACCTCTACAGAATACGAAGCAATGCACTCTGCCTGGCATAAGGCTATAAAAGTGCTACCCAATTACAGCATCGTACACAAGCAGGACTGGTTCATTAAAGAGGACTATCAAGGAAAGCTCTCCGATGGCGGACTGAGTTTCCTTGCCCGTTCCTCTGAACGGCACTTCAATGAGCGTCCGTATCTCCACCACTCAGTCTATCTCTTCCTGACCAAGACAAACAAGCAGCGTATCGCACAGCAGAGTAATTTCTCTTCGCTCTGCCGTGGTCACCTATTGCCCAAGGAAATCACCAACAAGGACGAAGTGATGAAGTTTATGGAAGCAGTAGACCAGTTCGAGCGTATCATCAACGATACCGAGCAGCTAAGGATTGTCCGCATGACAGAGGAAGAGTTGGTTGGCACAAATGAAAAGGGCGGTCTCTTGGACCGTTATTTCTCCCTCTCGGAAGAAGGACACGCCTCGTTGGAGGACATCCGTCTGGGCGCAGACCTTGTGCGTGTGGGCGACAATATGCTTTGTCTGCATACACTTTCCGATACGGATGACCTACCGACAACGGTCAGCACGGACAGCAGATATGAACGGCTATCCACCGACAGAAGTGACTGCCGCCTTTCCTTTGCCTCGCCTGTGGGCTTGATGCTGCCGTGCAATCATATCTATAACCAGTATCTCTTCATTGAGGACAGCGACGCCAACTTGGAACGCTTTGAAAAGCAGGCAAGGAACATGCACTCGCTGGCACGCTACAGCCGTAGCAACCAAATCAACGAGGAATGGATACAGGAGTATCTCAATATCGCCCACTCACAGGGACTGACCTCCATCCGTGCCCACTTCAACGTGCTGGCATGGAGCAGCGATAAGGAAGAGCTTCGCCAGATCAAGAATGACGTGGGCTCTGCACTTGCTCTTATGGAATGCCACCCACGTCACAATACCATTGATGCGGCAACGCTCTACTGGGCGGGCATTCCCGGCAATGCCGCAGACTTTCCCGCAGAAGAGTCATTCTATACTTTTATCGAGCCTGCCCTCTGCTTCTTTACGGCAGAGACGAACTATAAGGACTCGCTCTCACCCTTCGGTATCAAGATGGCAGACCGCCTTTCAGGCAAGCCCGTCCACTTGGATATATCGGATTTGCCGATGAAAAAGGGAGTCATCACCAACCGTAACAAGTTTATCTTGGGACCTTCGGGCAGTGGCAAGTCTTTCTTTACCAACCACATGGTACGTCAGTATTACGAGCAAGGGGCGCACGTCCTCTTGGTCGATACAGGAAACTCGTATCAGGGATTGTGCGAACTCATCCACCGCAAGACCAAAGGCGAAGATGGGGTTTATTTCACCTACACAAATGAAAGCCCGATTTCCTTTAATCCCTTCTACACCGACGACTATTTCTTCGATGTGGAAAAGAGGGAGAGTATATGCACGCTGTTGCTTACGCTCTGGAAAAGTGCCGATGAGCATATCACCAAGACCGAGGCGGGCGAACTTGGCTCTGCCGTGAACTCGTACATCGAGCTGATATGTGCAGACCATAGTGTTACGCCCTGTTTTAATACTTTCTATGAATACCTGCGAGACGTCTATCGCAAGGATATGGAGAAACGGGACATCAAGGTAACACTCTCGGACTTCAATATCAACAATCTCCTGACAACCCTCAAGCAATACTATCGAGGGGGACGTTACGATTTCCTATTGAACTCGGACAAGAACATCGACTTGCTCAGTAAACGCTTCATCGTCTTCGAGATTGATCAAGTGAAGGACAACAAAGACCTCTTCCCCGTGGTGACGATTATCATCATGGAAGCCTTCATCAACAAGATGCGAAGACTCAAAGGTATCAGGAAAATGATACTCATTGAAGAAGCGTGGAAAGCCATTGCTTCGGCTAACATGGCAGACTATATAAAATATTTGTACAAGACGGTGAGAAAGTATTTCGGGGAAGCCATTGTCGTGACGCAGGAGGTGGACGATATCATCCAGTCGCCCATTGTCAAGGAAAGTATCATCAACAACTCCGACTGCAAGATACTGCTCGACCAGCGCAAGTACATGACCAAGTTCGACGGCATACAGGCGATGCTCGGTCTTTCGGAAAAGGAAAAGAGCCAGATACTCTCCATCAACCAGAACAACGACCCGAACCGACTCTACAAGGAAGTGTGGATAGGGCTGGGCGGTATGCAGAGTGCAGTCTATGCCACGGAAGTGAGCATGGAGGAATACCTCACCTACACCACGGAGGAAACCGAGAAGGTGGAGGTAATGAACAGGGCGGCACAGCTTGGTGGGGATATCGAAACGGCTATCCGGCAGCTTGCACAAGAGAAACGGGTTGCACGAAATCGTTAATCGGACAAGACATGTAAAAAATGTATTGGTTTAGCCAAACGTGGATAAACAATTGGACAAACGTGTCCAATCAATTAGACAGTCGTGTCCAAATACTTGGACTAACTTGTCCAACTTATCCCTATAACAGCAAGCTGAATAGACATCCCTTAGTGGACATTCAGACAAACATAGTATTCACATCATAAACAAAAAGAACAATGAAAACAAGAATTTTAATGCTGCTGATGGGCATCGTCCTTTTATTCAGCGGAAAAGCCCACGCACAGTGGGTAGTAACCGACCCTGGCAATTTTGCCGGCAACATCGTCAATTCGGTCAAGGAGATTGCCACCGCCTCCAAGACGGTGAAGAACACCTTGGACGGATTCAAGGAAGTGGAAAAACTCTACAACGACACCAAGAAGTATTACGATGCGCTGAAGAAGGTGAACAACCTCATCGGAGATGCCTACAAGGTCAAGGAGTGCATCCTGATGGTGGGCGACATTTCGGAGATTTACGTCACCTCGTATAAGAAAATGCTCTCGGACAAGAACTTCCGCCCTTCGGAACTCGCTGCGATGGCTTCGGGCTATGCCAAGCTCTTGGAGCAGAGTGGGGAGAGTCTCAAGGAACTAAAGTCCATCGTCAAGTCGGGTGTCCTCTCGATGAACGACCACGAGCGCATGCAGGCCATCGACCGTATTTATACCACACTGAGGGAAAACCGCTCGCTCGTGTCGTACTACACAAGAAAGAACATTTCCGTGAGCTACGTGCGTGCCCGTGAGAAGAACAACCTTGCCTCTGTCAAGGCGCTCTACGGCAATACGGCAAGCAGGTATTGGTAATTAAGTTATTGGTTATTGGTCATTCATACATCTAAACACACTTGCTTATGGATTTTGCCAGTTTACACGAGCTGCTCCACTCAACCTATGAAGAGATGATGCCGCTCTGCGCCCAGATGACGGGCATTGCCAAGGGTATTGCAGGCTTGGGTGCACTCTTTTATATTGCCCTTCGGGTATGGGCTTCCATAGCCCGTGCCGAGGCGATAGACGTCTTTCCCCTTCTCCGTCCCTTTGTCTTGGGTTTCTGCATCATGTTCTTCCCGACAGTCGTACTGGGTACGATGAATGCCGTTCTCTCGCCCGTAGTGCAGGGAACGGAAAGCATGGTGCATCAGCAGGAGACCAACTTGGCGGAGCTTACCGCCAAGCGTAACCGTCTGCAGGAGGAAGCCTACCTGCGCAATCCCGAAACAGCCTACTTGGTATCCAACGAGAAGTTCGACCAAAAGATAGAGGAGATGGGTATCATCGGCCCCGAAGACGCTCTTACCATTGCCGGTATGTATGCCGAGCGTGCTGCCTATCAGACCAAGCAGTGGGTGATGAAAATGGTGCACGACCTCATGGAGCTGCTGTTCCATGCCGCAGGACTTATCATCGACACGCTGCGCACGTTCATGCTCATCGTCCTTTCCATCCTCGGTCCGATAGTCTTCGGCATTGCCGTATGGGACGGGTTGTCGGGTTCGCTCACGGCTTGGTTCTCACGCTATATCTCTGTCTACCTGTGGCTGCCTGTCAGCTCTATCCTTACGGCACTGCTTACGAAGATACAGGTGCTGATGGTACAGAAGGACATCGAAGCGCTCAGTGACCCCAACTACCTGCCTGATTCGGGGACGTGGTACTACATCGTCTTCTTCCTTATCGGTATCGTGGGTTACTTCTGCGTTCCCACCGTTGCAGGCTGGATTATCGAAGCAGGAGGCGGTATTGGCTCTTACGGTCGCAATGTCAATCAAGCTGCACAGCGCGGTGCACAAAGTGCCTACACGGGCGGACGATATGCCGCAGCAGGTGCCGGGTCGGTCATCGGAAATGTCGGTGGACGTATCAAGGGTGCACTGCTTAAAGGAAAATAGAAATGGAGCAATAATGCTTAATTCATCAACAGCTATAAAAGGAAAGAAAAAAATGGAATTCAAATCACTTGGTAATATCGAGACCTCATTCAGACAGATAAGACTCTACGCCTTTGTCTTTGCCATCGTCTGCGTGGCAGTAAGTGGTTATGCCCTCTATGCCTCGTACAGCTTCGCCAAGGAGCAGCGGGAGAAAATCTATGTGCTTGACCAGGGAAAGTCGCTCATGCTTGCCCTCAGTCAGGATGCAAGTCGTAACCGTCCCGTAGAGGCAAGAGAACACGTTCGTCGTTTTCATGAGCTGTTCTTTACCATTGCACCCGACAAGGATGCCATAGAAAAGAATATGGAGCGTGCCTTTGTTCTGTGTGACAAGTCGGCTTTCAACTATTACAAAGACTTGGCAGAGAAGGGCTATTATAACCGTGCCATATCGGGCAATGTCAATCAGCGCATAGAGGTGGACTCTATCCACTGCAACTTTAATACTTACCCTTATACGGTAACGACTTACGCACGGGAGTTTATCGTCCGCCAGAGTAATGTCACAGAGCGCAGTCTTGTTACGACCTGCACGCTGCAGAACTCAGTCCGTTCGGACAACAACCCGCAAGGCTTCCTGATGGAGAACTTCCTCGTCAAGGAGAACAGGGACATACAGACTTATAAACGATAAGGCTATGGCAAGGAAAAGAAACTTTTTATTCTCACGTCACTATCTGCGCTTTCACCTGTGGCTCCGCCATCGTTGTGAACGGCTTACGATAAGGCAGAGAAAGGAAATCGTCTATGGGCTGAGCTTCATCTATCTGCTCTGCTCGCTTTGGATGATAGCGCAGTTTTTCCTTCCTCCAAAGGAGGAGAAACTACCCATCCCCACGGGAAAGCTGACGGACAGTCCGATACGGACGGACAGCACTTTACAAGAGTTACACGGCAATTTTTACTTACAACATCATCAAACAATCAAAGAAAATGGATAATAAACAGAAAGAACAAATGAAGAAAGGCTTGGTCTTCGGAGGATTAGGACTGCTGTTTGCCCTCTCGATGTGGTTTATCTTCGCCCCTTCGGGCAAGGATAAGACTGCAGCGGAGCAGGGACTCAATGACAGCATCCCGCAGGCAACGACAGAAAAGCTCACCGAAAATAAGCTCAAAGCTTACGAATTAGGCGACAAGGCATACGAGGAGGAACAGACCCGCGAGGAGATGGGCAGACTATCGGACTATTTTGCACAGAACACTGCTCCATCAGAGGCGCAGCGTGCAGAGACAGCTGCTTCTACGGCAAAGATAGAAAGCTCCATGCATCGCTATGAGGAGAACAATCGCCTCTTGAACTCCTTTTACGCTCCCGACCCGCACGAGCAGGAGCGTGAAGCCCTGCGTTCGGAGATAGATAACCTTAAAAAGGAACTCTCTGCCAAAGACAGCAGGGAGGACAATGAAGAGAAACGACAGCTTGCCTTGATGGAAAAGAGCTATCAGATGGCAGCGAGGTATCTTCCCAAGGCTTCTGCAGCTGCACCATCTTTGGGTAATGACTTTACCGAGGGTAAAGGGCAAACGGCAACGAACAAAGGTCAGAGTATGGGCAGTAATATAAGCGGAGGTTCGGCCGACTTGCCTGCAATGGAAATCTTGGCGGAACGCAAACAGGTAGTGTCCTCACTGGGGCAGCCGATGAGCGACGCTGACTTCATCAAGGAGTATGGCACGAAAGCACGCAACTTGGGCTTTCACTCGCTCGCAAGCACGGCTGCACCCACGATGCGCAACACACTCAAAGTGGTGGTGGACAGGACAACGACGCTCAAAGAGGGCGATAATGTCGTGCTCCGTCTGCTTGAAAGTGCCAAAGTGCAGGGCTTGCGTATTCCACGGCAGAGCCGACTCATAGCCGTCGCCAAGATTGAGGGTAACCGTATGCACCTGCTTGTCAAAAGCATTGAGGTGGACGGACATATCATAGCCGTCAAACTCTCGGCATACGACACAGATGGGCAGGAGGGTGTTTATATACCTGGTTCGGAGGATATCAATGCGCTTAAGGAAGTCGGGGCGAACATCGGCGGTTCAATGGGCACATCTTTTACCTTCGCTTCCTCTGCCAAGGACCAGATTATCTCCGAGGCTGCCCGTGGGGTGATGCAGGGTGCAAGTCAGCTGCTTCAGAAGAAACTGCGCACCGTCAAGGTAACGCTCAAGGGTGGCTACCGCCTTTTCTTGGTTCAGTCCAAATAAAACAATCGAAAATGATAAGTAAAAAATAACATCAAAACAAAAGGAACAATGAAGAAATTTATTTTATCAATGGCTATGCTTGCCATGGTGGGAGCAACAGCCACAGCACAGGAAAACAATGATGGTTTGACACCAAGCCGTCCGCTTACTTCGGGCGAACTCTTTCAAGGTATGAGCCGTGCCATACCAAAGGGGCGTGTCGTTCTGCCGTATGGTCTGGACGTTACCTTTGACAAGACCGTGCATCTTATCTTCCCTTCTGCCATTCGGTATGTAGACTTAGGTTCACAGAATATCATTGCAGGAAAAGCGGAGGATGCTGAGAACGTACTGCGTGTAAAGGCTTCGGTGAAGGACTTTGAAACGGAAACCAATATGAGTGTTATCTGTGAGGACGGCTCATTTTACGCTTTTAATGTAAAATATGCCGATGAACCGGAAAAGTTAAGCATCGAGATGAAGGACTTCTTGTCACCAGCGGACGGACGCCTGCCAAGCAATCGCTCTGATATTTACTTTAAGGAACTCGGTAACGAGTCGCCCATATTAGTAAAGTTGATGATGCAAACTATCTATCAGAATGACAGACGCTGCATTAAGCACATCGGTGCACAGCAGTTTGGTATGAAGTTCCTGCTTCGTGGCTTGTATGCCCATAACGGCTTGCTGTATTTCCACACTCGAATGGAAAATGGCACAAATATGCCGTACTCGGTGGATTTTATCACCTTTAAGGTGGTGGATAAGAAGATGGCAAAGCGCACCGCCATACAAGAGCAGGTGTTACAGCCACTTCGTGCCTATCATCAGGTGATGCAGGTGCGTGGCATGGGTAGTGAACACACTGTGTTTGCGCTCGAGCAGTTTTCTCTTGCAGAAGACAAGCAGCTTGAAGTGACGCTCTATGAGAGAAATGGCGGTCGTACACTGACCTTCCATTTGACGGCAGAAGACCTGCAGCTGGCAAAGAAGATTGATAACCTCAAACTGAAATGGTAGACATTATGAAGAAGAAAATCATTTTATCGGTTTGTGCAGCGGTGGCAATGGCTTTTAGCTTGCCATCGCAGGCACAGCGACTGATACCCAAGCAAAGGGGCGTAGAGGTCGTAGGGAGTGTTCCGCTTATCAAGGGCGAAAAGTTTCTTGCTGCTGGCAATTTCGGCATGGGAGCATCACTCACCCGATATCTGGGGCATGAGAATTATACCTTTGTTATGGCAGAGTATGAACAGCAGAATATGCCGTACAGAAGTTATAACGTAAAACTCAAGGATGCTCTCTTACAGGTGGGCTATATGCATCCTGTTCTCTCCGACAGAGGTAAGAATGTGTTTCTTTATGGTGGCATATCCGCTTTGGGTGGCTATGAGCAGCTGAACGAGGACAAAAAGCTGCTGCCCGATGGGGCGACGCTGCTCGACCGCTCCCGCTTTGTCTATGGCGGTGCCGTGCATGGCTCGGTGGAAGTGTTCCTAACGGACAGGGTTCTCTTTCTTGTAAAGGCGCAGGGACGTTTCCTATTTGGAACGGACATGCATCGTTTCCGTCCGGCTGTTTCTGCAGGATTAAGGTTTAACTTTTAAGTAGAAGAAAAGATGAAGAAGATATTGAATACAATTTGGGTAATGGGTGTGCTGACCCTTGCCGTGTTTTGCCTATCTGCTTGTGATAGGGATTTGGATGTTCAGCAGTCTTATCCGTTTACGGTGGAGACAATGCCGGTTCAGAAGGACATCGTAAGGGGGCAGACGGCTGAGATACGCTGCACACTGAAGCGAGGCGGTGAGTTTGCTGACACTCGCTATACGATACGTTATTTCCAGTCTGACGGCAAGGGCTTGCTAAAAAATGACAACGGCATGGTTTTCAAGCCTAACGACCGCTATCCGCTAACAAAAGATGTGTTCCGCCTGTATTACACTTCGCTCTCAGCCGATCGCCAGACGATTGATGTATATGTGGAGGATAGTTTCGGCAGGGTGCAGCAGCTGACCTTTAGTTTTAACAACGAGCGGGAAGAGGGCAAGGACAAGCCTGCATCTTCTCGCCACTAAGAACATAATTGATGCGAACGATAAATTCTTTCATTTTACTTTGTGTATTCTGCCTGTTCTGTCAGCCGACCCTTGCCCAGCGCAGGGTGCGGCTGGCAGACTTGCCTCCTTTTGAGCGTGCAGTAGTCGTAGTGAAATACTTTGAGGGTATGCACGGCTGGAAGAATTATCCGTATGTCGGCTATGGGCATCAGCTGCAACCAGGAGAACACTTCACTGCAGATATGACGGAACGGCAAGCGGACTCCCTGCTCCGTGCTGACCTATGGAAATGCTTTGAACACTTCAAAGGTTATGGGAAGGATGCCCTGCTGCTGACCTTGCTTGCCTATAATGTGGGTGTGGGACGGCTGCTCGGATATGGCAAACACCCTAAGAGTAGGCTGTTGCGAAAGATAGAATCTGGAGACAGGAACTTCTATCGGGAGTATGTTTCGTTCTGCCGATACAAGGGAAAAGTTTTGAGAGGGTTGGTCAGGCGCAGACAGGTGGAGTTAGCCCTGTTCTTTCTTCCTTAGCAAATATGAAATATAATGGATTTGTTGATTATCAAGAAGTTTTGTTAAATAATAAATTGTTATCTTCGCTATAATTGTGTATCTTTGCAAAGTTTTTCATTATTAAATTTATTATGCTTATAGGGGACAACATAACGATACGAACGGTACATGGACTTGAGGATATTGATATGCAAAAAATAAGAGCATTCCTGCAAGGAGCTGTGTATTCTTGGTGTATCACTCGCAAAAACGAATGGTTTTGTGCCAGAGATTTTATAGGAGGGGATAATTATTATTGGGAGCACTATCCATTAGGTGTCTTGTATTTCCGCCATATAAATGCGGGGTATGGTCATGAATATGCCTTTGATCAAGCTGCCAAGGACGCAGGTAAAATATTGAAAGGTGTTCTACAAGATGACAATCGAGTGTTTGAAACCGAAGGTGGATATACGCGTCGTTATCGTTGGAAGAATCAATAAATATTTCTCTTAGATATAACAAAGGTGGTTATGGCATAAGTATGAACACCTCTTCCCATTCCGAACAGAGAAGTTAAGCCTTATTGCGCCGATGGTACTGCATATTCTGTGGGAAAGTAGGTACTGCCACGTCCATTAAACAGGCTCGGGACGTAAAGCCAATAACGGTAGGGTCTTTTATTTAACAAATTATTTACATATGAATACAAATAATGTTTTCAGAAAGTAGGTGATTGACTTAAGTAAAAAACTTAGTCAATCCCTCAAAAGGTTTATAACCAACAAGAAAGTTATGATTATATTTACAAATATAATTCCGCTGATTATTGGTTTGATAAATCTGAAAGCCAGTATAATAGTTACTGCTATTATAATGTGTTATTAGCTGTATAACAGCAAGAATGGAACGGATTAAGTTTCCGGGGGTGGAGCAACGTGTTTGCTCCACTTTTTTTGAGATATTAGTTACATGGCTTTTCTGCGACTTTCTTTTGCTTCTTTTCTTTGGTCGCCTACTCGTTCAAAGAGAAAGAAAAGAAGCCACGCAAATTTCGGCTTGCGTGGCTTTTACTATTATTCAGAAAGATATTTTTGCACTTTCGTTATTCTACTTATTCGTTTGTTAGAATGTCTGTCAAAAGCCCAATTTATTTCATCATCGGGCAAAGTGCAGTGAATGCTTCCACCCATGACTAGCCCACAATTTTGCAGGACTTTCTGCCGTGCTTCCTCCTTGCTCCCCGCAACCACATCAAACACTCCATCGAAGATGTATTGCGTTCGAACTCTATAAACCTTCTTCATAATCTTAAAATTCAACCTTTAATAATCTGTATTCTTTTGGCTCTCCATTGGACAGTCTGCGGTGTTTAAGCCAAAAGTGATGTGCGCCATAGCCGTATGCAAAGAACTTATCAAGCTCTGTTTCTTCAGCTATTTTGTTGATAGCTGACCTTAACTCCTCTTTGCTGTCGGATAGGGTTATTGCGTTGATAACCCTAATGAGAATATGCGGTATCTCATCCGTCCAATTGTAGATAATGTTTTCAATCTCTGTTTTCATATCTCTGATAATTTAATGGTTCATACTTTATGCTGTCGCTTTCATTCTTCGGCTTATAAGTCCTCGATTGGCATTAACAAGGTTTACTATCTGCTCGTGGTATTCTGTGTTCTTGTTGCACACCCCACGACTTTGCACCACTTCCAAAGTTCGTAATGATACTTCAATGGTCTCTATTCGCTTGCCTTCAATGGTAGCCGAAAGGATAAGGGAGTCCTCCTTGAGATAATATGCATTAGAGAATACGCAATGGTGCATTGATACACCTTCTTCCAAATGCTCCTGCACGCTCTCTAATACGTGGACTTGGATTGTGCCGTCCGTGAAACAAATACCGAAAAACTTGGATTTGAGTTCCTTGAAACGCTTTTCATCTTCCATTGCCTTCTTTTGCTTCTGTTCTATCTCCTCCCTTTCACGCAATCTGAGAAGTTCCTCGTGTCTGCGGTCGTGTTTGGCTTTAAGGTCTGTTGGGCATAAATATTTTGGATTATGAATATCCTTTCCTAATCTTCTAAGTGTATCTACATAATCACACCAAAGGGAAATGTCTGCTATCTCATAGCCGTTACGGACTGCTATCTTGTAGGACTGCCATAGTTCCTCAAAAGTCCTCTTGTTGCCAAGAAAGTAACGTAAATGGTCTGTGCGACCTGCTTTTAACAATGTTTCCACACGGCTGTCTGTAAGTAATGCAGGAATAAGCTGGGTAGGCACGATGCCATAGAAATTATCCTTAAAACCATTTCTACGAAGTATATCTGTAACCTTGAACTTCGGATATATGGGTGAGTAGGCAATATGCTGATAGGCTTCATTATCGTTGCGTATCGCCATAGAACTATAATAGGAAAAGGTATCAACATAGTGTCCCAATACCCTCTGTATGGCAACCACAGCTTTTCGTCCCTGCATATTCCACCAATATTGCCCAATCTCAATGATTGAAGTTTGTGCTTTGTAACCTTTTTCCATACCCACAATAAGTAGGAACATACGTAATACTTGAAACTCTCCACAAGTGGTAAGTAGGGTGAAATACTGCTTCTGCTGCAACTTGCGCTCATAGGTTTCCTTGACCTGCAACTTTGCCCTGCAATGAGGGCAAGTGCAAGTTTCTCTGTGTTTGTCCATTATCCAACTATGTCCACAGTCCATACAAGTGGTACGACCTTTTGGCAAGCGGTAGGCGAAGTGGTTGATGCACTCACGAAATGCCCACTTGGTGGGTGTCTTGGTTATGGGGCGAAGGTGCTTGCTCTCGGCAAGGACTGCCTTCTCAAATTTGTTTCTCGGTTTCATAGGTTTAAAAATCGAATAGTGATGGTTGTACTTGGGTTGCTATGTTCTCGGTCTTTTTCACTCGTGTGTTACGACTTTGCATTTTGGCAAGTTCCTCACGCTGATATTGCTTAATGGCTTCCTGCCTTGCTTCGGCTTTTTCTTCTTCCGTTAGTTCCACAACGTGATTAACGGCTACTTGGCAGGAAACAGCCTTACCCACCTCTATATCGTCTTCATCATAGTAGTGAACAGCCATAGAGAAGATTTCATCATCATCAAAGCCGTTGCAACCGCTTTTCTGCACTTCATTAAGAATGTAGGTGATGCACTCCTCGATATTCTTGTTCGGTTTCATCAAGTTAGGGGCAAACAAAGGGTCTGTCATAGCACGCTGATTGAGATACTCGGCTATTGTCCGTGTGAAATGTTCTGTTCCTTTCATTGTCGTATATGTTTTGATGTTGTTAATACTTGGGAATTTCTACTATTTGATTGATGCGTCCATACAGGTAGGCTCTTAGGCTTGTTCTGTCGGGTGCGTAATACTCTGTCCATTGTCCGTACTGATTGACAAGATATTTCTTCAGTACATCAAAGAAGTCAAAGCGATAGCCTTGCAGTGGAACGGCTGTTCGGAAATAGGTGTTTGAGTTCACCGCTTCACATAGCCAATTCTTTTCCTCACGGCTCATACACTCACCACGATTGAGTTTCACACGCAGGAGATATACTTTGCTGTTACAAAGGTTCTCCAAAGGGGGGACGTCCCATTGTACAAACTTAATTGCCAACACTTGCTCACTTTTTTCAGCCGTAGGGTTAATGCGGTAATGAGAGGAGGAGCTATATCCTTTTCTGTTCATCGAAGATGTTGTATTTACTTTTTGCTTATCCATAGCGACATTTTTTTTTATGCGTCCAAAGATCGGAGTATGCTGATTCCTTTTTGTAGCAAAATAGAGGTAGCGGGGCAGGCTTGCACAAGGTTTTGGCGGAAAATACTACCCGTAGGTGTGGAGATTTTCCAGACAAACCAAGCGGCATAGACCTTTTGAAAGCCACAAGCCCCGTACTACCTTTGCGGATAAAAAGGGAACAGCATCCGTCTTCTTGTCATCGCATATCGTGGAGCATTGGAAAAGAAGCAAAAGTGCAACGCCTGTAGTGGAAAATAGAAAAGGTGGCTATCTCAAAATGCGAGATAACCACCTGATGAACGATAAATGAAAGTGTTTACAGATTACATCGTCGTGCTTCTCAAAGCACGCAAAGCAGGATGGCACAGAGAATAGCCAACCAAAATAGAATGCTCAGCAGCGCAAATGTTACTTTTAGAATTACCCTGACTATAAAGCGTAGTACCAGAAAACCTGCAATGACTGACACAACAGTTACGACTTGTGGCGTTACTATCTTCGAGATAAGCCAAATGACACCGATAACGACGGAAAGCAGGATAGTGAGTTCGATGAAGCGTGTCCAACCGAAGCGGCGGACTTGCTTGGGAGAAGTCGGCTGCTGCTTGATGTTATCGGTTTTGTTCGATGCGTCTGCCTTGATGAAGGCAGGTGTGTGAATGTCTTGATTCATGATGATTGTATTCATATCGGAGCTTTTAATAGTTCAAGAGCAGTTACAAGATATTCTGCCTCACACGAGTTGTTGAGAGCTATGCTCGAAAAAAGCCAAGTGTTTGCCCAAACTCTTGGTGTGTGGGGAAGAATAGTTATCTTGGCTCTTGACACTACAAAAGCTCCCGATGGTGTTACATCAAGTCATGTTCTCGCTATTGACGGTTGGCAGACCTATGAGACATACCGCTCTATTAGCAGAAATAGTAACTTTATTGCTGAATAAGCTGGGACTATCTTTATAATTTTATAAGCCAAATAGATTCTTGATTTTTTCTACCCTATCTAATTTTTCCCATGTGAACAATTCCACTTTCATGTTTTTTGTTCCATGGTACCTGCTTCTAAATGTTTTGTTCACAACTTCATTTTTCCGTCCCATATGACCATAGGCTGCCGTTTCCGTGTACATAGGCTGGTTTAGTTTAAGCTGCCTTTCAATGGCTTTCGGGCGTAGGTCGAACATTTCAAAAATCTTTTGTGCAATCTCTCCATCCGCCATTCCGACATAGTTGTGTCCATATGTATCAACTGATATACTGATGGGAGCAGCCACACCGATGGCATAAGCCAGTTGCACAAGAATTTCGTCTGCAACCCCTGCTGCAACCATATTTTTGGCAATATATCGTGCCATATAAGCAGCACTGCGGTCAACCTTACTTGGATCCTTTCCAGAGAAAGCACCTCCACCGTGCGCTCCTCGTCCTCCGTATGTATCTACGATTATTTTGCGTCCAGTAAGCCCTGTATCCCCATGCGGACCTCCGATAACGAATTTCCCCGTTGGGTTTACAAGATACTTTATGTTACTGTTGAACAGCTTTTGTATCTTGGAGCCGCATTGGGAAATAACACGAGGCATCAGTATATTAATCACATCGTTCTTAATTTTGTCCAGCATCTTCTTGTCGTCTTTGTCAAAATTGTCATGCTGAGTGCTCACGACTATTGTATCAATGCGTAGAGGTTTCTTATCCTCGGTGTATTCAATTGTTACCTGGCTTTTTGCATCGGGGCGTAAATAAGTCATTTCCTTGCCCTCCTTGCGTATGTCAGAGAGTATTCTCATGATGAGATGTGCTAAATCAAGAGAAACTGGCATATAATTTTCAGTTTCATTGGTAGCATAGCCAAACATCATTCCTTGGTCTCCAGCTCCCTGTTCGTCCGTATCTTTATTGGAAACACCTCTGTTTATATCATCGCTCTGCTCATGAATAGCTGTGAGAATACCACATGAATCACCGTCAAACTGATATTCAGCCTTTGTATAACCAGCCTTGTTTATCATCTCACGGGCTACGTTCTGAAAGTCGATATATGTATTGGAGCGAACTTCACCCATTATGACAACCTGTCCTGTCGTTACGAATGTTTCTATTGCACAGTGGGCTTTACTATCATAAGCAAGGAATTGATCTAGAAGTGCATCTGAAATCTGGTCTGAAATCTTATCGGGATGTCCTGCTGAAACCGATTCCGATGTAAATAAATGCCTCATATATTTTGTTGTTTTATCATTAAATATTACTCTTTGGAAGATGAAGGAGATGCCCCATTCTCTTTTTTTTCGTCTCTAAATAAAATTTATTATATTTATTTGGAGTCGTCTCTAAGGGAATTATTTTCCTTATATTTATCCCATTTCTTATTAAATCCTGAGACTTTAACAGATTATTTGTCAACAGATCAATTTCTGAAATTCCCAGCAATTTAAGTATAGCTGCACCTATGGTATAATCCCTCTCATCAACAGAGTGTCCGATTTGCAAATTAGCATCAACAGTATCCACGCCTTTTTCTTGCAATTTATATGCTTTCATTTTGTCCATGAGCCCAATACCACGCCCTTCTTGATTCAAATATATAAGGAGCCCTTCTCCTTTTTGTTCTATAAGCTCCAAGGCTTTGTGTAATTGCTCGCCACAATCACATCGTAATGACCCCAAAATATCTCCACTACTACAGCTTGAATGAATACGAACGATTGGAATATTTTTGGTGTTTAAAACATTACCTTTACCAACGACAAAACAATCTTTTCCATCCTCTTCGTTATGAAATGGAATCATAAAAAAGTCTCCCCAAATAGTTGGCATATGGACTTTTTCTCCCTTTACTACTTTTATATTGCTCATATCGAAACTTACTTGCTTGTTGAAGTGTCTGATTTAATAGATGTTTGTGTCTCATGCCAAATTCTATTGGTTTCCATTCGACCAGCACACATAGATCTATTGAATCCTTTCAGTTTGTCTTGCCAATTGTTGTCAATAAATCTATAATTCCAAATTCCATCATCATCAAAGATTTCTCCGATTTGGTATTTTTTACCACTAACCATATTGCATGGGTAGATTTTGCCTTCTGGATCCATATATAAAAAATCCAAATATTCCCATCTGCCTGCAAGGCAGAACCTTTTACAGCGAGAAGCTTTTCTATAATGATCTTCATTATATGGATTCAGACCAAAAGCAGCCATTTTACTGAACTTAATCTTTTGTGTGTACTCGGAATTGTTTAACATCTGCCAATATTTCCAAAAACATTTTATGTCCTGTGGACTTAATACCTGATTATACATATTGTTTTTTGGATCAATACAGAAATAATACATGAAATAAATCTCATGCACACCTAATTTTATTGCCTCTTCGACAAAACTGGGGATTGTATGAAGTGTACTTTTCATCACGACATAATTTAATGTAACCCTAAAACCATCTTTTAGGGACAATTTTATTGCCTGGATTACATTCTCCCTTTTCCGCCCAGTAATATAGTTATGGCATTCTTTGGGAAAAATAGTAAACTTGATATCCGATATATTATTTTCATGCAACAAAGGAAAGAACTCCTTATATCGACTTGTTATAAGAATACCATTTGTAGTAATTTCTGTTGAGTGGCATTTTTTCTTGATTTTTAGAAAATCCCAGTAATGAGGTAACCATTCATTTACTATAGGGTGTACGATATAACCATCTTTGAGAAATAAATCAGTGACAGCATCTGCTTTTGCATAGTCCCATCCCCTTCCTCTGGGATCTCCCTTTTGATAACAGTGCTTGCATTTTGAGTTACATTCTCTGGACATCCATATGGTTATGTATTTCTGATGAAAATTGTCCGGTAAATTTTCCGAACCTAAAAAAGAATAAGTTTCTTCTACAAATCCTTCTTGACGTCCGTCATAATTGAAGTCATTTAAGTTTATCATGATTTGCGCAATTATCTATTTTAATGGTTGAGTTTTATTTCTTCAAAGAAAGGTTTATTTACCTGTTCTTTTTCAAATATATCCTCATGTTCAATAGCACGATAAATAAGAAAGGTGTTTGCCAGCGTTTTTTTATTAGATATTCCAGTCATCACTTTTATAAGTTCCACAATAGCAGTGGCACATACAATGGATATTATTGGCGCAAAATACGGTAAATCCTGTTCTTCTGTGTCAAATTTTCCTTCATCAACATTTTTATCAAAACCTATGCTAATCGCATTTTTTATTGTGGAAACGCTAATTCCAGGTATATATGTATACACAAAACCTTTATAGCCCAATTGTGCAATATGCACAGCAGGAACATTGTGACTTATACAGAAATTGTTTATCATATGGTGCGCTTCAAATTTATCAACAGCAACAAATATTGAGAGATCTTTGTATCTGCCATACAAATCCTCTAAAATTTGATTACTTATTGGCTTTGAAATGGTTTCTATCTCAATAAATGGGTTTATTTTTCTTAACGCAATTTTAGCAGAAGTCACTTTATCTATACCCAATGTTGAATGGCTATGTAAAAATTGTCTGCCAAGGTTCGATTCGCCTACGGTATCAAAATCACATAACACCAACCTTCCAACATTAGCTGTCGCTAATTGTAAACTTGCAGAACATCCGCCACCACCAAGACCAATAACGACCACAGTAGAGTCTTTTATTCTTCTCATACCATCTTTCCCCATAAAAGGAAGAATTTCTTGCTTGCGAAATCTTAGAGATTCTTGTTCTTTCATTTTTTTTAAGTTTAAAATATAAATTATTTTCCTAAGATAATTCTGTCTGTCCATAATTTACTATACATCTTTGAAAGCTTTAGCATAGTATTGGAGAATTTGCAACATAAAAACATCTCAGCATTTTGATTGTTTATATTTGCAAGTTTGTAATATGGAGAATCTGACACAGGAACACAGCCAGCATTTTTGAAGATTTTATCCGTTCCAACCTTCAAAGTAGCAGATACAAAAAAGGCTTTTATATCAGAATCTAAATGTAAGTTTACCCATAGAGAAAGTACCAATCTTAGGATAGAAGAAATGTTTTTCTTCTGCCTCTGTTCAGGGGTAACTGTCCAAGATGAGTCGTAAAGAATATCGCTTCCATGTTCCAAAAATTTGTTAGCTGATTTTTGAATTTCTGAAGATAGAACATGGTTTCCACCTATCATCGTTAATTCTATGGGTGGAAATGACATTTTGAATTCTTTACAAGTACTATACCGTAATGTTTCAAACATTGCTATTGGATTCAAGTCTCCATTCGCCTCTTTAGTGCATATAGCAATGTGATTGCTAAGAAAATCATATGCACCTATAGGCATAATGGAATTACCATATTCATATTGGTATCCCATAATTTTCAACTTGATCAGTTTGTTAAACATTTCATAGACCTTTGAGTCATTGATGTTTAAAACTGGATTTTTAATCTCAACTACTTGATAATCCATCTTATATCTTTATGTTTGTATTATGTAATTCAAATATTATATAATTACACATAAACAATTTCTTAATTCCACGAAATGGAAAAGGTATGTTTATTTAATATTCGTTAATTGCCATTTTACAACAAATTTATAAAAGGACTTCATAGAGAGGGTATATACGAATATCAGCAAACATAAAAATGTTTGCATTAGATAATTCTTCATACCATCCAGACTGTAACTGTCGGTTTTGGAATTTCACCAAATCAGTTCTATAAAATATAGAAGTCGCGGACTATACCGCCGGTAAGGAATTTCACCCTGCCCCTGAAGAATCCAATTATTTACTTACTAAAACATAGGGAAAGATACAAGAAAACACATGGCAAGAATTGCAATGTATAAACCTCGTACCATCCAGACTATAACTGTCGGTTTTGGAATTTCACCAAATCAGTTCTATAAAATATAGAAGTCGCGGACTATACCGCCGATAGGGAATTTCACCCTGCCCCCGAAGTTCTTTGCAAAGATACATATAAAGTATAATACTACCAAAAGAAAAACGCATAAATTTTACACCACATCAACATTTTGTCATACAAGACCTCTATAGTGTCTAATTATAACGATAGATTAATTAATGATTTATAGATGTCAAAACTATATAAGAATTAATTGCCTTGTTGCCTATTTTCCCCATACTCTTTAATGGATTTTACAAAATGATTTGTGATGTACGGAAGTTCAAAATCCTCTCTGACTTCATTCCACAACTAAAGGAAACATATCCTTTCCGTTCACGTGTTGGTAGTATGTAGTCATATCGTAGTAACACACATAAACAGCTAATAGCTACAACGTAATCCTTTCTCTTTTACTGTATTACCTTATATTGTAGTAATGTAGTAAGATAACTGTGAAAGAAAAAGAATTGATAGATATTCAGCTATCAATACACCTGCCATACATGATGATAGGGGTGAGTGCATTCTTCGGACACATTAACTCACTGCACACATACTTTCTGAATAGGTGGGCTTCCACGCTATCCAACAGAAAGGAAAGGGCGATGATTGTTGGCAGTGGATAGATCGGTGCGAAGCCCTTTACCTCCTTATCTTTGATTATCACCCTTTCACCTGCGCCTCTTTCATTGGGAGACAGGACGGATTCTTCGGCTATCGTTCGTAGTCTGCCGTTAGCTTTCCTCCATGTTACCCCGAAGAACCTTGCAAGCTCTCCCTCCGTCATAGCAATCTCGCCTTTGCCCTTGCGGACAACCTGCATATTACTGCCCCAATCAAAGTAACTGCGATGATTGTCCATACTGGTTATTTTTTTTGGTCTATAGCTCGTATTCATGCCGTTTCCTCCATTTTATAGATTGATATATCCGAAGGTTCACAAGCTCCTTTCTCCGTTGGTTCTCTCTTCATTTCCGATTGTTTGGCGATGAGCCTGTCCATATCCTCCGAAATTTTCTTGTACGTTACCTGAGCATAAATCTGTGTGCTTGATATGGAAGCGTGTCCCATCATCTTGGCTATACTCTCAATGGGGATTCCTGCATTGAGTGTCATGGTGCCGAAAGTATGCCTTGCCATGTGGGACGACAACCGTTCCTTAATGCCGCAAGCCTTGCCCACAATGCTAAGTCTGTCGTTTATCACGCTCCGGCTGCATTCATGGGGGAAGATAAGGCTGTCGCCTTTTTCTTTCACCGCCTGTTGTTCTCCATTCTCTTCCTGCTCTTCCATACAATGGCGGATAATGGTCTCTGCTATCGGGTGCAGCGGAACAATGAACTCCATCTTTGTCTTTTGGCGTTCCTTGCGGATATACTTTCTCCCGTCCGCTGCCGTCTGGATATGCTTATGTTGCAGTTGTTCCATATCGGCGATTGCCAGTCCCGTAAAGCAGGAAAAGACGAACATCTGCCTTGCCAGTTCTGCTTCCCTGTCGTTCATCTTCATTGCCATAAGTTTCAGTACCTCGCTCTTTTGCAAAAAGCGTATCTTATTTTCTTCCTTCTCATACTTGGCATGCTCAAAGGGATTGCAGCGGATAATCCTCTTGCTGACCGCACGGAACATCAGCCTGCTCAGCCAGCAGAGATTGTTGTTGATTGTACTTCCCTTCAATCCTCGCTTTTTGAGAAAGAAACGGTATTCCTCAAACAAGTCCTCCGTAATGGTGGAAATGGGCATGTCCTGCAATCCTTTATCTTCCACAAACTCGCGGAGGTTCTTGTCTGAATGGGACAGATTATGATAGGTGCTTTCTGCCCTTGACCTGCCCACACTCTCCCTGACGGATTGCAGTTCCGCCCTGCTCATGCCAAGTAGCGTTGTCGGATTATCAGCTATACCTTGCAGGCGGTTCTTGATAAGTTCGGCACTTACTACTCCGTCCCTAACAAGAATATCCCGATAGGCCTTTTCCACAAGTTCCCTGAACTCATGAAGTCTTTGATTGCTTTTCCTGTCTGTTGTCAAGCCTTGCTTGGAGTTCCACTCGGAGGGATTGCATTCCTCGCCCGTGGTAATGGCTGCGCTCTTTCCGTCTATGGTAATACGGCAGAGGATAGCTGTCTTTCCGTCTGCCCTTGTTTTCTGTCTGTTGATATAGAAACAGTATCTTGAATGTACTTCTCATTGTCTTGATATTTTGATTGAATGAATAAGGAATAAAGTAATTTGATAAGGCTTATATAGTCAACTGCATATCTTCTGTAAAAGAAAGGAAGCGGTCAAATTCCTCAAAGAGTTTTTGGGGTGTAACCTTTGCATAACGCTCGGTCATACTTACATTGCTATGTCCGAGCATCTTGCTCACCGTTTCAATAGGCACGCCCTGTTCAAGCGTGATGAGCGTTGCGAAAGTATGCCTTGCCGTATGCGTGGTAAAGGGAAACGATATGCCTGCACGAAGTCGTAGGGCTTTCAAGTAAACCTGATAGTTCTTGTACTTCATGTACGGAAGCAGCGTTTCCCTTTCATCGCTACGGTACTTCGCTATTAGCCTAACGGCTTCGGGCAGCAGTTTGATACGGCAGAGTACGCCTGTCTTCTGACGATTGAACTTCAGCCACAGACTGCCTTCATCATCACGGACAAGATGGGATTTGTTCAGTTCCATCAAGTCGCAATAGGCCGCACCAATATAGCAGGCAAAGAGAAAGATGTCCCTTGCTGTTTCCATTTCCTCCTCCAAATCATCAAAGCGGAGTGCTTTTAGTTTGTCCAATGCTCCCCTGTCAAGAGCCTTGGGCTGTTTCTTGTCGCCCTTTGATATCTTAACCTTGTCAAAAAGGAGCGTGTCAGCCAATCCCTCACGATAAGCCAACCTGCATACCGTCTTCAAATGAGTGGCTACATTATAGAACGTGCTTTCCTGAAAACCGCACTCACTTAAGAAATACTGCCGGAACTCATGGATAAAATCCTCTGTAAGTTGCGAGAATGCCAAGTCCGAAACCTTGTACTTCCGTTGAATAAACTTCTGTAAATGTATGCGGGTGGAGTGGTAGCCGTGTATGGCTCCTTTCTTGATGTCTATACCTACATGGTTTTCCTTTTCCTTGATGAGCATGTCCAGCCTTTCGATGAGCATACACCGTGTCTGCACGCTGCCCTGAAACTGCTCTTTTATATCGGTTGCGTCAAACCAGCAACATTTGGAGAGTAAGGACTGATAAGCCGACTGAACGGACAGCAACAGGTTTTCCAACCTGCCGTTCACTTCCATCGCCTCATGGCTCTTTCCGTCCATACGACTCTCACGCGGATTCCAAAGGTCGGGATTACAGGAGAGCTTGCAGCTGAACTGCGCAATAGAACGCCCAATGGTAATGCGTCCCATAATCGGGGCTTTTCCAGACTTGTCAAGACCGCTCTTTTTAAGGTAGAGCAACACCTTCATTTTCTCTGTTTTCATACGCTTCGATGTGTTGTGGCAAAATTACCAATTTCAAAGCGTTCCTTACTTATGCAGAAAACTGCCGACCGAAGCAACAGCCACACGAGCGGAAATAATTCAGTTACCGAATATTACTCCATCGTTACCTATGCTAGAATCGGGTAACGTTCTGGTAACTGAACTTCTGCCTAAATCTGCATATTGCTGCCCTTTTTGAAAGAGGCAGTTTTATGCAAATTGTTCCGTTTCCTGCTTATTATCAGTCAGTTTACACCAACTTCGATTTTACTTCATTTTCTTTGATTAGTTGAAAAGGTGGCTATCTCAAAATGCGAGATAACCACCTAAAGAAATAAAATGAAAAGTTTCACAGAACTGTGCTTCTCAAAGCACGAATAGCAAGGTGGCACAGAGAATTGCCAACCAAAAGAGAATGCTCAGCAGCGTAAATGTTACTTTCAGAATTATCCGGACTATAAAGCGTAGTATCAGAAAACCTGTAATGACTGACACGGCAGTTACGACTTGCGGCGTTACAATCTTCGAGATAAGCCAAATGACACCGATAACGATAGATAGCAGGATAGCGAGTTCGATGAAGCGTGTCCAAGAGAAGCGGCGGACTTGCATGGGAGAAGTCGGCTGCTGCTTGATATTGTCGGTTTTGTTCGATGCGTCTGCCTTGATGAAGGCAGGTGTGTGAACGTCTTGATTCATGATGTTTATATTCATATCGGAGCTTTTAATAGTTCAAGAGCAATAACAAGATATTCTGCCTCACAAAGCCAAGTGTTTGCCCAAACTCTTGGTGTGTGGGGAAGAATAGCTATCTTGGCTCTTGACACTACAAAAGCTCCCGATGGTGTTACATCAAGTCATGTTCTCACTATCGACTGTTGGCAGACCATTAACCTCGATAAGCAGAACGATTGTCCCTGTCAGTTCGGTGTAGAGTTTCTCATAATCTGGAGTTGCGCCAAAGTCGTCTGTCAGTTCATACTTGTTGAAAACGCTTTGCACAGCCTTATTCTTCAGAAGCATTGGTGCTAATCTTTCAGGAAGAGGAGAAAGGAGTTCTTTCTCAAATTCATTCTCTAAGACGGATACAAGGGTGTCGTACTTGGAAAAGTGCAGCCCTCGATACAGGACTTCGCTTGCCATTGTCTCTGCCTCGGGATGAGAAAAGCCTTGCGCTACTGCATCACAGTAGGTAGTAAGGGCTTCATCGGCTCTTGCCGTTATGAATGGTTTATCACCCAGCATTTCGGGGAAATGCTCACTGAGATAATTCTCTAATTTCAATCGGAAGTAAGATAGTTCTTTCTTTGTTTCCATAATCGTCTATTATTTTAGGGTTATACATTAATATATTATATGTCCATGGCTGTATTGAACTTACTGAGTTTTCCAGCCAGTTCTTCCATATCATGCTCTATCTTCTTGTTGGTGATGCGAGCATAGATTTGTGTAGTCTTTATGTTGGTGTGCCCCAGCATCTTCGACACACTTTCCATCGGAACGCCCTTACTCAGCGACATTGTGGCAAATGTGTGGCGTGCAAGGTGGAAGGTCAGCCTCTTCTTGATACCGCAAAGGTCGGCAATTTCCTTGAGATAAGCGTTAATCTTCTGGTTTGTAAGTACCGGAAGGAGTTTACCGTCCCGATAGGTCTTATGCCCATATTTGGTGATGATACGCTTAGGAATGTCAAGAAGTAGCACATTGGTTTCCACGCTTGTCTTCTGCCGTTTGGTCATAATCCATTGCTTGTCGTCAAGCGTAACGATGTTGTCCGGCGTAAGGTTGGACACGTCTATATATGCCAGACCTGTAAAGCAAGAGAAGATGAAAACATCCCTTACCAGTTCCAGGCGGTTGATACCGAAATCCTTGTTGGCAATCTTCATGATTTCCTCGTCAGTGAGGAAGCCACGGTTTACCGGTTCCAAGTGGAAATGATGATTTATGAACGGGTCGTGGTTCAACGCGCCCATCTTCCTTCCCAGTATGGTGATGGTCTTGAAAGTCTTCATCGTTTTCGTGGCCGTATTGGGATTCTGCCCAGCGGTTGTACGCAGATAAATGTCAAAGTCATGAATGACGGTGAATGTCAGTTCAGACAGGCGAATGTCACAACGCTTGTACTTTTCGTTCAAGAAGGCCGCAAAGTGTTTCTTACACACGTTGTATTTCTGCAACGTTGCCACACTCACCGAGACACCAACCTGTTCCTGTATGTCCGTATTATGCTTCTCGAAAAGCTGCATGAGTGTGCAGACATTGTCCTGCCTGCCGAGATACTCAGACTTGATGCGTTCCAAGCACAGGTCGTTCGTCATTTCCAACTTGCGATAGATGGTTTGCAGGTCGTTTTGGATGCTGTCCAACTGCAAGTTCATGCTTAGGGCTTCGGTATTGCGTCCTTTCACCCGTTCTCGCGTACTGTCCCATTGGTTCTGTTCAACGGCGACCCCGGCTGAGCCTATGCACAACCGTTCGTTGTTAAGGTAAATCCTCAACATCACAGGGGTCTTGCCCTCCTTGTTTACATAGTTGCTTCTGAGATAGAAGACTGTTCTGAAAATTGATTTCATACATTGACTGTTTTTAATTGTAGCTGGATTCATGGGAAATTGTTCCACATCGAAAGGAATTTTATCGCCTAAATGGATGGAATGAACTTCCATATATCCCACTGCAAAGTTCTACATAATCATTTGAATAACAGCAACATATAAGTACTCTAAACAATCTCTGTACGTACTCTTGGTTACAATTTTTATTCGGCTCATCTTTTTGTAACCAGATTGTAACCGTAGGAGAGTATTTTGGGCGTTTCGGCACCCTCCTTACGTACTCTGAAAAAACATGTAAGTATAAAACAAAAGTATCGTAACTTATTGAAGCTACGATACTTACTGATTTTGTGAAGTGTTTTCTGAAGTCTTCTCCAGAGTACTTCCTGCGGAGAGACAGG
>OLNK01000157.1_pt1 | contig 107129 bp, 104 predicted proteins | sample 1672791 | NCBI WGS metagenome assembly OLNK01 (sample SAMEA3136724, study PRJEB25190) | human gut metagenome | biome: human gut; feature: human-associated habitat; material: faeces | place: Austria | collected 2013 | reverse complement strand
AACAAATAAATCGGCATAACAGACAGTTATCAGGCTGATTATTTGTTGGTTTGGTGTTTTTTTGCCTTTAAATGAAAAGGCATGGCACGAGAGAATTGAATAAATAGCTGATATATAAATAGGCATAGACTATGACAATGAAACGAATACTGTTATTATTTCTCTTGTTCTGCGGCGGGTATGTTCATGCACAAGAGTTGGACTCGGTCCGTATCTATTACCGGCAGGGCCACAGAGAAGTGGACGTGCTCTTCAGGGATAATCGCGCGGAATTGGAGCGTTTTATCCGCATTCTACGCGAAGAATACGGGGCGAACCGACTTGAAAGCGTTGTGGTACGTTCGTGGTCATCGCCCGAAGGTGTGAACCATCTCAACGAGGTGTTGTCAGATCGCAGGGCCGATTCCCTGAAAACCTATCTCGTGCGCCACGCCGAAATTCCCGACAACTTGGTCTGTATACATGGCGAGGGCATCGCATGGGATATGTTGCGCCGGATGGTCGCCGCATCGGATATGCTCTATAAAAAAGAGGTATTGCACATCCTCGACCATACACCGGTATGGGTGTTCGACAAGGCGGGTCGCGTAGTGGACGGACGAAAAAAGCAGCTCATGGACCTGCGCGGCGGTATGCCGTACACCTACATGCTGGAGAACTTCTTCCCAGATTTACGCTCCAGCCTTTCGGTGGTCTGCTACCGGAAACCCGAACCGCCTGTAAAAGTCATTCCCCAAAAAGAGTCGGAAGTGAAAGAACCGGAACCGGTCCTGCAACCCGATAGCGTGGCGGAAACGACCTCCGAACCAGCAACGGTGCGGCAGGAAGCGACCGTGCAACCTCAGAGAGCGATGGTGCAGCGACTGGCCATCAAGACCAACCTGCTTTACGATGCGATACTGATGCCCTCGCTCGAAGTAGAGTACCGCATCGCCGACCGCTGGACGGTGAACCTTGAAGGCGAGATGGCATGGTGGAAGAACGACGGCAAGCACAGGTATTATCAAGTGGCAACAATCAGCCCGGAGGGACGCTGGTGGTTCGGGCAAAAGCAAGGCAGCCCGTGGCACGGCCACTACCTCGGCGTGTTCGGAGGCTTCACGTGGTACGACCTCGAAAACGGCAAGGAGGGCTATCAGGGCGAAGCCGAAATGGTCGGAGTCAGCTACGGCTACATGTTCCCCATCGGACGGCGGCTCTCCTTAGAAGCCGGTATCGGCGTGGGGTACATGCACAGCAAGTATGAGGTGTACGACCCGATACCTTATCTGGGCGGCACACATTACGTCTATCGGCAGACCAGCAAGCTGGACTACTTCGGGCCGCTGAAGTTGAAACTGACGCTCGTTTGGCGTTTGTGGGACACGGATAAGAAGAAAGGAGGCGCACGATGAGACGCACACCGCTATATATGGCATTATACGCCGCCACGCTTCTGTTGTTGGGCGGTTGCCGAAAGGATCTCTGTTACGACCACCCCGACCATGCTTTCTCCGTTCAGGTAAACCTCACCGCCACGTGGGAGCAGGAATGGGAACGCAGCTACCAGACCGACTGGCAGTCCGTGTGGAACCCTGCATGGCCCCAACGCTATGACGACCTTCGCCCCGACGTGCCCACCGGCATCCGTGCACGCATCTATACCGGCGGCACCGCCGAGAACGAGGGCAACCTGTCGCCCGAAGGAGGCCGTCTTTATATGAACGAAGGTACGCACGACCTGTTGTTCTACAACAATGACACGGAATACATCGTCTTCAACGACATCGCCGCACTGGCTTCCGCAAGTGCCACCACCCGTAGCCTGACGCGGGGGGCTTTCGAAGCCCTGCACGCGGGGGAACGTACCGTGAACCAGCCCGACATGCTTTACGGCGCATACATAGGCAGCTACGAGGCCCTGCCCACGCAGGAGACTGTCGGTCTGCCCGTGCGTTTGCAGCCGCTCACCTATACCTACCTCGTGCGCTACGAGTTCCAACAGGGGTTTCAGTACGTGGCCCTCGCACGCGGAGCATTGGCAGGCATGGCCGAGAGCGTCTATCTGAACGACGGACACACCGGACCGGAAGCGGCTACCGTGATGTTCGACTGTACCCTGCGTGACTATGGTCCGGAGGCCACAGTGAAATCCTTCGGCATTCCCGACTACCCCGGCGACCACTACGGCGACGGCACCCGCACCACGGAACGCTCCTACCACCTCAATCTCGAAGTGCGTCTGCACAACGGCGCGATGAAGACCTTCGAGTTCGATGTGACGGACCAAGTGAAGGCCCAGCCCCGTGGCGGCGTGATTATCGTCTCCGACGGCCTTGTCATCACCGACGAGGAAGGTGCGGCAGGCTCCGACAGCGGTTTCGACATCGACGTGGAGGGATGGGGCGATTACATCGACATCCCCCTGCCATTGTAAGAAGGGTGACCTGTATAAAACAGATGTATTGATAACTAAATGATTAACCAAACAATAATGTATTTTTAATTTAAGCTTTTGCATCATGAAAAAGAGTTTATTTTTGCTGGGAGTCGCCGCAGCGGTGTTCTCCGGCTGTAGCAATCAGGAAGTGATGGACGTGGCCGAATACGCCAACCAGCCCATCGAGTTTACAACTTTTGTGGACAAGACCACCCGTTCCGGTGATGTCACATCACAAAATTTCCAGAAGTTCTGGGTATTCGCACAGAACAAAGGCACAGGCGACCAGAACTGGGCAGACGCCTTTACCAACGTGCAGGTGAGCAAAGCAGGCGACAACGAATGGCTACCCATAAACACCTACTACTGGGAAAAAAACAAGGAATTCCGCTTTGCGGGCTATGCCAACGGGGAAAGCCAGCTTAACAAGTCGATTGTCAGCTACGATGCGGGCTCGCAGAGCGGAGGATCGACCTCCGGCCTGCTGACTTTCACGGCGTACAGCACGGACGGGAAGAACGACCTCGTAGCCGCAATGGGCAACGAGTCCAACTACACATGGGACGGCACAGCGTCGGGCGAAGCCCCGAAAGTAAGCATGACGTTCCGGCACATGCTGTCCAAGCTGACCTTCACGTTCAAGACCAAGATGGCCAACACCTACACCGTGGCTGTGAACAACCTACGGATAGAGAGCGCAACGACCAAGTCCACGGGAACGTACCACAAGGCCAACGAAGGCACAATCACGTGGAGTACTGACCAGCTCTCAAACACTACGGGCACATACACTTTCGACAACATCACCGACGTGACTGCCGACGCTGCCAACGAACAGGGATACTTCAGCCAGACATGCGCACCGCTGTTCGTTATTCCGCAGACCTGCGGCACGTTGAGCGTCCAATTCACCGCAGTGGTAAAGAACGCTGCCCAAGAAACGATAGGACAGCAGGATTTCAGTGCCACATTGAGCTACAATCCGAGCAACAGCGAAACCAGCTTGCAGAAGAACACATGGACAGCCGGGTACTACTACAACTACACGGCAGAGCTGAAGATGGAAGACATCAACACCGACCCGAACGCCAAGCCTATCAAGTTTGATGTAACCGTAGATAAGTGGAAAGATACTACGCCGGGTGATGACCTTAATTTGACTGATAAAAAGAACTAAACGCTTACCGTACCAGCCAATCCGTTTCCGTGAGTTGCGCGACCCACTTCCGTGAGTTGAGCAACTCAGCGCGGCGAGTTGAGCAACTCACCATGACGAGAAACTTAACTCAGCGAAACGAGATACGCAGCTCGGCCGGTTAGGCCAATCGGACCGAAGAATACAGGCCGGGCGGGGTTGAATGTTCCCTTCCCGGCCACAATGATACAGGACAGACCGCACACATGCAGCTTTCCTGCAAGAACGGAATAACCTTTATATGATGAGATATATGAACAGAAGAAAGAACACCCTCGGAATCCTGCCCCTGCTGGCGACGGTGCTGTTGTCAGCGGCTTCCTGCACGGAAAGCGTGGTGCAGGACATGGAGACAGCCGGAGACAGCGGGGCGATACGTTTTTCGCTACCCACGCTGACACGCTCCGCCATCGGGAGTGCGGACGACCTGAACACCGACGGCCAGTCGTTCAGCGTGTGGGGCAGCTACCGCCACACCAGCGGCACGGACAACGACGTGCAGATATTCGACAACACGACCGTGACCTACGGTTCCGGTACAGGCTGGACCTACGGAGGCGGCCTGCTGTACTGGCAGTCGGGCAACACCTACGACTTCTACGCCCTCTATCCGTCCACCGGAACGCTGGGCGATGCCGTGTCCGTCGCCTGCACGGACGGCACCTTTACCGTCAAGAACTTCGTCGCCACGAAAGGGCACGACCTGATGACGGCGGAACGAACAAATATAGTAATCGAGGCAGACAAAGCCCCCGAATCTGTCAGCTTCAAATTCTCCCATCGGCTCACAAGGCTGGCCTTCAATATCAGGGCCGTGGGGCGCGGTGTAACGGTTACTTCCTTCAAAGTGAACGGCGTGACTTACAAAGGCGACCTTACTTGGAATGCCTCCGGTGGAAGCTCGTGGAGCAACACCGCCAAGACAAACGACAGCGATGCCCTGTTGGCCGCAAAGGATATTTCCATCACAGCCGGCGAGACCCGCAACATGCTGGGCGACGTGCTGTTACTCCCGCACACCGACCTGACTGGTACCGAAATCGCCGTGAGCTACCGTTTCGAGGGCGAGACCGCCGACCGGAATTCCACGGTCAACCTCTCTGGCGGGAATGCGAAACAATGGGATGCAGGCAGCCAATATGCCTACACCCTGACCGTTTCGGCCGCTTCGCTCGCAATCAACGTGAAGGTTCTCGACTGGGATGAACAGGACACCTCCGTGTCATGGCAATAAAATGAGAAATTTATAGACAACAATACATACGGTGTATGAAAGCATATATAAAACGATATTTACCGCATCCTTTCTCCCTGCTTCTGCCAGCCGCCCTCGCATGGGCTGCCAGCCTGTTGGCCGGCTGCACGGACCGAGTGGACGAATGGATACCCGACGGACGCACAGCCTCCGTTACCCTGCACGTACCAATGGCCGATATACGTTCCACGCACACCACGGACGAGGAGTACAAGGCCGCTGAAGAGAAGATAAACACCTTGCGCATATTGGTATTCTCGCAGGACAAACCTGTCATCAACAAACAGTTCAAGGAAGCCGACCTCTCCGGCGGCAGTGTCACCATCGAGGGTGTGCCGGTAGGTACTGTGGACATCTATGCCGTGGCCAACGAGGCCGCCCTCGGCAAGGACTATTCCGACATGGCAGACTTCGAGGACAACCTCGTGCAGGTCGGCAACACCAAAAAAGCTTTGGTGATGGATGAACACCGCACGCACTTCCCAAAACGCTTTACGGAGCAGGAAATCGCACAACACGGCCTACCCATGAGCTGGCATTGCGATGTGCAGATAATTCCATCCGACGGCACGCCGCAGACCATCGAAGTGGAACTGGAGCGCTCCGTGGCCAAGCTCAACGTCATTATGAACAACACGCTGAGCCACCCGATTACCATCACTTCCATGACTTTCGGCGAGTTCTTCGGCGACCGGCTCTACCTGTTCCGCGAGCAGACCCTTGACGCTCCCGACGACACGGAGTATGATGTTCAAAACTACGAGAGCCTCTCTGTCGAAATCGGAGGTTACGGCAGCAAGACGCTGGCCCTTTACATCTATCCCTCATACGCATGGACGGATGCAAGCAAGAACTCGCCATATACCATCGGTTTCACCACAAGTACAGCTCCCTATGACGCCATACCTTTCATCAACGAATACGGCGGCGCTCTGAACTCTATCGCCCGTAACAAGCAAGTGAACATACACGCCACACTCAGTTCGGAGGCCAACCTCACGCTAAAATTTGAAGTAAAGGACTGGGATACGGAAGAGATAACCGTTCCCCCGTTCAATTAAACGAAACTGCATGTCATTTGAGTTATGAGAACAAGACATAAAAACATATTGACCTTGCTGGCGGCCATGCTGCTGGCGGTAGGACTGTACTCGTGTACCGAGGACCCGTTGTTCGAGGAGCGTGCCCGCGTGGCAGAGGGGCTTCCCGCACGTGTAATGCTGGACTTCCGGTCCGAGAAGAGCTGCGTGGAGACCCGTGCCGCGCAGGACGCTACCAACGAGAACCGTGTGAACAACCTCTACGTGTTCATCTTCAACCCCGCCGGGGAGGTGCATTACCGCAATTTCTTTACTGACGACATCAGCTATAACGGAGACTACAGCAAAGGTTCCGTCATGATAGAGACCACCTCTCTGAACAAGGTACAGATAGTCTGCATCGCCAATCTATCTACTGAATCCGTAAGTTCCGGCTATGATGTCAAAAAATCGGACATGGAGTCTATAACATCGCGGTCAGACCTCGAAGCCTTCGTAATGAAGATGGACGAGCATACCGTGGAACGCTCCACGCAGTTCATGATGACAGGCTATGCTTACGATGATAAAAATTCCACGAGCAACCTTGTCAACATTCCCGGTACGGAAAGCGGTCCCGCCTCGCTGGAGTGTACGCTGCGGCCCGAGCGGACGGACGCGAGGGTGGAGTTCGTGGTGAAAACCGAGAAACCCTCCGATAAGAACTGGACGGCACTTGACTTCCGTCCGCGCGGCTGGCGGGTGGTGAACGTGCCGGCCCAGTCGTTGCTGCTGCCCCACGGGACAGGCGATGCCGATGGTGACGGTTGCACCTACTTCACAACCGAGGAGATGCCTTTCGAGACTACCGAGCGGGATGACAATTACCTCTACACTTCCGGTGGCTTCGTGTTCTACATGCCGGAAAACCGCAAGACTCCCAAACAGGCCATCTCCGGCGAAGGGCTTAGCGCTGCGGAACAGTACGCCCTACGCGAGGAACGCGAACACAAAAACACGGGCGACTATACGGACAAACCCGGTCAGCAGTTCGAGAACGGCGACTTTGCCTACGCCCCCGCCAACGCCACCTACGTGGAAATGTCCGGCACACTGTCCTATAAGGATGACAAAGGCAATACCGTCAATGCCGACGTGACCTTCACCGTACATCTGGGCTACGCCGACGGCAACCCCAACGACTACGACACCCGCCGCAATACCCGCTACATCTACACCGTCACCCTGCGTGGTATCAACGATATACGGCTTGAAGTGGAGTCCGATGGGGAGGAGAACGAACAGAGGCCCGGCTACGAAGGCAACGTGATATTCAGTCAAGATGGGCTGTACGAGCTGGATGCACACTACGACCGCGAGCTCATTACGATAAACCGAAGCATGGTTCCAACCATGACATGGGGCGTGCAGACAGCTTTCGACAAGGCCATCTATGCGGGCGGTTTCGGCGAAACGGACAGTCCGGAAAGTACAGGTATCCATGACTACAAGTGGATCAAGTTCGCCATCAACGAGGACTATGGCCAAGACGACGAGCTGTTCGTGAAATACCCCGGTGACCAGAACTACAAGGGCGGAAAGAACCAACCTTCGGGGTATGACGGACATGCGGGCCATTCTGACGCCCGCCTACTCGACGTACACCAGTTGCTGCAACGCCTGAAGCAGGAGTACGAGGAAGGAAAGACCACCGGTACGGTTACCGTTACCGCTTTCATCGACGAGTACGTGTACGTGCGCGAGCCGGATGACCCCAATACAGACGAGGACAATACCCCGCTTTTGTCGCAGTGGCGCCGATACGTGGAGGCCGAAGACCGCCTGCTCTATTTTATCAACGGAGACAACTCGCATTACAGTCCCGATGGCGCGTCGAGCGTGGTGGAAGCCATACAGACTTTCAAGCAGAAGTCCATACGCACGGTGTACAACGTGAAAAAGAGCGAGAATGAATTGTCCACCGCATGGGGGCTTGAAAGCCGCATGGAGGGCACGCGTTGGAAGGAAGGTGACGTGAGAAACAGTACTTCCTCCAGCAACGGCCGGCTCAATACCATACGTTGTATTCTGGGCGAAAACTATGTATCCAACAGATCCCTGCATTGGACGGAGGTGCTCAACCCCTCCGAGCACTACGGTCTGACCGATGACCACCAAGACGCCCTGCACGCTGTGCTGTTGCGTAACCGCGACCTGAACGGCGACAACATCGTGCAGCCTAACGAAATACGCTGGTATCTGGCCGCCATCGACCAGCTCGTGGATCTCTATATCGGCGAATATGCGCTGGACGACGCTTCGCGCCTCTATCCCCAAAATCCCGCGGACAGGGATTACCAGACCTATTGGCACTATACCAGTAGTTCCGCTGACGGCGACCATTCGTGGGTGTTGTGGGCAGAAGAATGTGCCGCATTGGGTAACTACGACGGCTCGCACAACACCGTGGGCGGACAATATGCCTACCGTTGCATACGCAACCTCGGTATCGGTCTTGACGATCCGAATGTTGAACCCACACCACTCATTCCCAAAGTGACACAGGCCGAACTCGACGATACCTACCTGATTGATGTCTCCAACCTTAGCGAGAAGGCACGCCGCCTAAGCTATGAAGCCAGTTCGTTGCCCACGCATAATGACCTGTCGCCTTATAACCGACCGTATGCCAAGTTCCGGGTAGCGGCAAATGACGCAGACTATCCTACACCGAGCATAGATGTGGCTGCACTAAATCGTTGGAGTTGGAAAGGCGTTCAGGATTGGAGATGGTATCAGACCGCTTCTATTACACCGAGCGGCTATCGCGTGCCCAACTTGCGCGAGCTGCTTATCATGGGTACCCGCTTACCCGATGACGCATGGCAAACGTATGAGGGTCAATGGCGTCTTTACAAACATAAGAGCAAAGCCATGTACATGACCTATACCAGCTTCAGCCGCGGAACTTATGACGGAGACGGCTCCATTTCAGGCAAGAACGGCGGTTTCCGTTTCAATGCCCAAGACCACTCCATCGGTGCGACCAGTTCAGATGCCGACGGCGGGTATGTACGCGGCGTGAAAGACGAACAATAACATAGTAAGCCAGTCGATAAAAGAAACGGCTCCGTTCCTATCATCGGGACAGAACCGTTTCTTTTATCTTGTATCTCGATTTCGAGTTAACGGAAGAAGACAGAAAGGCAATTCGCCGTCTGGACACCGGCAAGTTGAAAGTGGACCACAACAACCCTGTACTGGCAAAGTTCCTTTTGGATTACGACAAGAATTTCAATCCGGACAACTGATACGGTCTGCTTAAAGAATCCGGGATACAGCACATAACAAATAAAGAGAGTACCGATATTTATCATCGGTACTCTCTTGCTTTCTACCTGTTTACGGACGAACATTCGTTTTCTTCACATTTGCCGAAGAACAGTTCCACCCTTGTATGTCGGTTGGCTTCCGTGGGGGCGTAATCGGAAATGCCACCTTCGCCGGTCTTGGTCATCCTGTCGGGCGACAAACCCCGCTTGTTCAGCTCCGAGGCGATATAGTCGGCTCTCGAAGCACTCAAGGCATTGTTGATACCAATTGTTCCGGTCGCACTATCGGCCGCTCCCGTGACTTTAACTTTCAGACCGTATTTCTTTGCCACCCGTGCCAGTTCGTCGAGATTGACCAATTGGGAGGGGTCTGTCAGGTGCGACGTGCCGAGTTCGAAGAAAAAGAAGATGGGAGCACCGATGCATTCCCGTCCGGACTGCATCCGAACGGCATAGTCTGCCAAAGTGCTGTCGGGAAGATTCTCGAACTGTCCTGTTCCGAGACCAGGCACGCTATCCGGCCAGTGCTGCAGGCTGTCTGCCCGGCCATTCCCATTCGGGGCTTGTCCTTCCAATGGTGATTTTCCGTTCCAATGCTTGTTCTTCAACCTTGCCCGCAGGGAGTTCAGCCCGCTGTAATTGTTCCTCGGATAACCTTTGCGCTCGATAGCATCGTCATCATCGAAGAAATGGCTGTACGTGTCGAGCAATCCTTCGATTTCCAGTATCTTCTTCAGCTCGGCCAGCGTCCGGCTATCCTTGTCATGCTGTCCCGCGTAGCGGCTGTTCTGTTCCGACAGTACATTGATATAATCGACGAGCTGCCGATCGCGGCGGATATAGGGGCTTGGGTCTATGGCCCGTTTCCAGCCGACCTTGCCGATATGGAAAGAGAATCCGGCAGTGAGTGAAAGCATGTGGTCGCCTAACCGATTCGCCTTGCCATACCCGTCGAAGTCTTGGAAGGTGGTCGTACCGGAGAGTTCCATGAGGGCGCTTACCCTTTTGGAAATGCGATACTGCCCTTGTATGCCGTAGGAGATTGCAAACGGGTTATGCCCGTTGGTCGCATGGTGCAGCAGTCCGATACCCGCAAAGGGTGCCAGATGCCAGCGCACCAGTTTCTGCCGGACATAGCTACCGCCAAGCACATTCCACAGCAGATCCGCATGGAGATAATGGTACTCCTGCACGGCCAGCGTGCCGTCCTTGAACTGCAACCCGTTGTAATTTATGCGTGCACCTACCCACGGGGTAAACCACTTGCCGAGGGCAAGGCTGTACGAGGGTTTCAACCTCCCGAACAGGTCTTCGCAACCGAGCGGCGTGCCGAGAAAGGCTGTCGCACCTCCGGCGATACTGACAAACCAATTGCCGTTTCCCCGTGCCGGAACGACCACTCCGTCAAGGTATAAGGGCTGTAACGGCTGCAGCAGTTCTGTGTCATCGTAACGGTACGTGCGGTGTACAGTATCCCTTTCCGTGGGTTGTACATCCGCACGGGCTTGCAGCGAACAAAGCGCCGCAATAATGAAAATGATATTTTTCGTCATATTCTTATATCCTTAATTTGTTGTTTATCTGATTCTTTATTATAAACCTTGCCATTCAACGCTTGGGCTTCTTGCCGATGGAAGGACGCATCATGCGGCTCGCCATCCTCATGCAGCGAAGCGCCCATGCCCGGTTGTCCTCGTCTTCATCACGTCCCCATTTGAGGTCGCTTCCGCCACCTCCTCCGCCACGTGTTTCGGCAAACGTAGTGGCATCATCGACCATACCGAGAAAGAGCATCGTGGCGCAGCGCATGACTTCCGCTCCCCGTTCCGCCACGGAACGCACGAGTGTGTCGTCGAAAAGTTGCCGTTCGGAAGGCTTCATCCGCGCCGACAGTTCCCTCCACTCATCGACCATATTTTCCAGCATGACGTCCTTGAGTAGGCTGTCCACTTTGGAGTGGACATCACGGGAGTATTCGTAGGCTTCCTCCTTGAGCTGTTCCGTGCGTTCCTCAATGGCATCCATGTTTGCCTTGAGGTCGGAAAGCTGTCGGTCGGCGGTTTGTAGCTTCTCCTGTTTGTCTGCCAGTTTCCCTTGGATAGCAGTCAGCTCTTTTTCGAGCTTTTCTTTCTCGGCAGATAGGGTCAAAGCATCACCTTTCCGGGTATCCATATCATTTTCGAGTGCCGACAGTTGAGCCTCTTTTTCGCTCTTCTCCCTTTTCAAGTTTTCCACCATCGAGGTCAAACCTTTGACTCTGCGCTCTGCCAGCCGAATGTCCGAATGGAGGGCGGACAGGACTTCCTGATGTCGGCCAATCTGTTGCTCAATGGTGGTACATTCTTCCGAGAGCATACGGCGGTATTCTTCCGTCGTCCTGTGCCGTGCGCCGGTCTCGGCGACGCTCCGGCCTCTCTCCATTCCCCACTTCGTGTTGACCTCGGCGAAAAAGTCCGTATGGAGCTGTTTCATCCTCGCGCTATATTCGAACTTGTCCTTTCCAGCGAATATCTCCTTGTACGCAAACCTCCCGTCTTTGATTGGCAGAAGCGTACAATGCACGTGCGGATTTAATTCGTCGAGGTGTACAATGAAGGCGGCTATATTCTGCTCGCCGTATCTGCCGCAAACGAATGCATAGACATCCTTCGCCCAACGTTCGATGTCGCTCTTCCTTTTGATGCGGGTATTGTCCGCACCTTTTTCAAAATCCACCTTCTGCGTGCCGAAAGCGAGTTCGTGCATCCGCTTCCGCGAACCGCCGAAAATGATGTTTACCACCGTGCGGTATTTCGGTTCAACCAATCCCTCGTTGGGGTCTTTGATCCCGCGACGGCCCAATATGTCCGCTATCCGTTCCGGGATATTGCGGCTCGTGTCGATGGGGCGAACCTTGCCTCCGGGCACAATCTCGAAGTTCAGATGTTTGCGGGTGGGGGCGTAGTTGCCCTTGCTCATGGCGTACTTCTCCGCCTCTTCGCTGCGATTACGCAGGTGTTCGTTGCCTTGGGCGGCGGTGATCCCTTTCGATACCTGAACATCGAGAACCTGTTTTGCATTTGCCATACTGTTTTCGTGTTGTTTCGGACAATTCCCCGTGTCCCAGCTTGCTGCTTGCTTGGACACTTCTCCCTGCGACGTCAGTCAGCAGGGGTATTAGGCTCCCCCTTCCCTTTGTTCAGTGGCAGACGGGCAAGCCCGGATGCCTGCTATAACTGGAAGGATATTTGAACCTGAACCGGGGAGAATTGCCCGTGGTTATACAATCTCTGTCCGCGAATCCCCGTTCAGCTTTCCTCCTGCGCCTTCGCCAGAAGCGATAAAAAGGGTTTGCGAAGCGATTCAAGGCGTTCCGTCTCTTCGTCCGTACCGAAGCCTGTCCCGTCCGGTTTTCCGTCGATAACAAGCTCTGCAAGCTCTTTCGAGGCCTCGATGAACGCCGCCCATTCCCCGCTGAGGTCGAGCCGGAAGAACTGCACGAGCGGCGAGCCGTCGTCGAACCTCGATTTACGCAGAACCCGCCAGAGGGCGGCATGGGCAATACATTCCAAGACGGTCTCACACAGCTGTTCTTCCGACCGGACGGTCTGTGCCGATGCCGTGTCGGAATGACTGTCCGGATAGATACGACTGTCCCGTCCGGCTATCTCCGTCAAGGTCTGGCGCATGATTTGTCCACATGATTTACCCACATCGAAAGAGGTTGCTTTGCCGATTATCCAGTCGTACAATGCTTCCTGTATTCTTGTGGCAAAGTCCGCTTCTTCCCGTCCGCTGTCCGGCATGGCAGGCGTGCCGGTCCGCAGGGGCATGGTAATGACGACGCTTTTTGCCAGCCGGATGCGTTCTAACTGTCCGAGCGCTTCGAGCGTGTCCAGAAACGAGCGGACAGTAGCCCGATGCCAATGCCACTCCGATGCAAGGTCGGAAACGGTTACATGGCACTGGCAGGGAGAGAGGTCGTAGTCCTGCCTTCTTAAAAACGGGGAGACGAAACCTGCCAGCGATTTATCCAACAAATCGCAGTAGGCTTCCGTTCTCGTTTTCCGCTCGCCGACTTTTTCTTTCAGGTAGTCGAACACTTCCACGTTCGCCAGTATGGCGGCGGGCGCTTCATTTCTATTTCTCATTTTCATTCTGTTTTTGATGATTCATAATGTGCGGATAGTTTCAGGTTGCCATTATCCGCATTATCGTGGCAGCCTCGCGTGATGATACTATGATAACTGTCGGCTAATGCTCCGGGACATTCCAGCCATTCGAGGAATTTGCGTATGTCTGTCTTTTCGGACATGACCCTTGCCGACGGGTAGAACAGGGCAGCCAAAAGAACAAAGGCGATTGTTACGGCCATCGTGTACAGATGCGGCACGAAGCCGATGACCAATGCCAAGAGCGCAAACCAGACGAAACGTTTCGGCCGGTCGAGCAAGCCGCGCATCCATCGGTCCGCCCGCCTGAAAGAGGCCCATGCGGCACACACGATGGTAGATGGCACGATACCGAACTCGTCGGGGTGTCCACTCGTATAGACATAATGAAACAAGAGTAATACGATAAGCAGCACATGGGCGTACAGCCTGCGGGCCTTTTCGCTCCACACCATTTTATCGTAGAATCTTGCCATGAAGCAACGCCTGCTTCTGTACAACAGTGCCGGAAGGACGACAGGCATTGCAAGAAATACGAATTGTAATATAATCCAGGTCATAACAGGTAATAGGGTTTTGAAGGTATATGAACGGGCCGTACCACGAGTTCCAATCGGACAATCCCGTGGGTGGCCAAGCGGATAATGTTCTCGGTGTCTTCGGCTGTCAGGGACGACGCGCCTTTCTTCATCCGGGATTTGAATGTGCCGTTCTGCTTACGATATGTAGCCAGTGCCGTGTCCAGATCATGCTCCGGAATCGTCCACGTCATGCCCTTTTCGTATGGACCATGCGGTTTGTAGGCCCGCAGTACCAGCGTGCGGGTCACAAGGAAGTCGGTCCGGGTGTTTCTCGAAATGACGTGTTCCTTGTAGAGGTTGTCATCGGCCACTTCTATCCACGTGCGGTACGTGTCGATACAGAAAACCATTTGGCGGTATATCGTGTTTCGCATAGGGGTTGTTTTACATGAAATCCAACAACACGTCTTCCTGATTCTTTTTGTACTTGAAGCTGCCGTTCCCGGCGTGGAGTTTCAGATCGAGACACAGGTCGCCGTACATCAGCTCCAACGAATCGTAAATGGTCGCGATGATACGGTTTACCTTGCCGTCCGCGTCTGTCCGGGCGTTCATCTTGAACATCTGCCCGAAAGCGGGATTGGAGTAGGCACAGGTGCTATGACCGGATTTCTCCAGTCCGACCGGCACATGTTGGTAGAGTGTAATCAGCTCCATGTCGTCCTCGAATATGTCCATGACCTCCTCCAGATCATAGGGGTCCCGCAGCGGGAATGTGAGCAGAACATAGTCACCGTAGAACTGCGGCTCCTCCATCGTTGCCACATTGAGAAGCTGCGGCATTTGCAGGGGTACGAACGACATGAAGTCATCCAGAAAGTGTCGTAACATAATCATATATCGTTTATTTTGTGAATAGGCTTTTACAACGAGGCGATGAATATCTCCATGAGCATACCGGGCAGTTCGTCCAACCGGTCGCCCTCCGACGGCAGGATTCTGCGCAGTTTCTCGAATGCGGCGGGTGTTTCTGCGGCCATCCTGTAAAGGGTTTCCTTATCTTCCGGGGACAATAGCGTCATGCAGAGGCCGTCCAAGGAAGCGTAGGGCTGTAGAATCATCCAGACATAGGCTTGTGCCTGTTCGGGCGTTACGACCTTTCCACGGCGTATGTTGTCAAGACAGGCACGCACGTTCTGGATCAGCCGACGGTCGGTACGTAAGGCCATGTATATCGTGGCGTCCTTGTAAGTGATTTCCTTGCGCCCAGCGGCGAAAAACACCTCGGAGCAGCATTTCTCTGTGTCACGGGTGATGTCGGCCATATTCGCTTCGCCAAGCTCGTGCAACCCGGACAGGAAAGCTCGAAAAGCGGCATCCTCCCTTTCGATGAATTTTTTGAGGTCGCCGTTCCCATGTATTCCATTGTTCAGGGTTTCGGCAAGCACGTTACGATATGCTGACAGAATTTGCTCCTTGTTACCCCGACAGGCCGGACGTTTATCCAATTCTGCGAAAAACGGACGGATTTCTTCGGCGGAACGATGCAGTTCCACGTCTCCGGTATAGGAAGAGAAACGTTCTTTCAGAATCAGCACTTCTTTATAGGTGCGAGGTTTCGACATCGCCAGCCGAGAAAGTTCCGCACGGACGGAATCGTGCAGCAGAATGCACTCTTCACGTATGTCGGAATGTGCCCGATAGGTCGTGTCCCGGCGCATGGTTGCGGTCACGGAATCTTTCAAGGTCTGCCACTTCCCGATATACGCGGTCAAATCCTCAAAGGAAAGTTCTTTTTGCCCGCGTGTTTCGGACAGATACTCCCGATACAGACCGGCTGGAGTAGGTTGGGCTTCAACCAGTGATTTGACGTTCGAACCGTCGCACGATGTAAGTGTGAAAATGGCAATCGGAACGGCAGAAAGTCCAGCAATCGATAGTACAATTTTTAAGTATTGATTTTTACAATTCATAGTTCATTTTGTATTTTACAGCACAAATCTAAGTATTCTTTTCAAGATGACAAGCGCCGAAAATCGTTTTATAAACCATTTTTAACATTGCACTTAATAGTTTGATTTTCAATGAAAATAAGTGAAAGAAACGAAGGACACAGAAAGCCCTTCATATCATTTTCGTTCAAAGTATGGTTTAGTTTAAAATAAAACTCTTATATTTGTACTTATTCTTATAGAAGTGCACAATGATATGGCAAAAGTAGGTTACATATTCAAGGCGGATCGTTACGACGGATTCGAGGCTGATAAAGAGTGGATGCAGAAATACGGTTGTGTACAAGTGATAGAGGAACTTGTCGAAAACGAGGCTCTGCGCCCCAGATGGAAACAGCTTGTAGCGAATCTCGAAAGAGGTGACGAGATTGTCGTGGCCAAATTCAGCAACGCTCTCCGTGGGTCGCGCGAATTGTCCGCGTTTATTGAGTTGTGCCGAATCAAAGTGGTGCGTATCATTTCCATCCATGACCGGATCGACTCGCGGGGAAAACTGTTCCCCGAAACGACGGCAGCCGATGTACTGGATATGTTCGGGGCGCTACCCGAAGAGGTGGCGGTATTGCGGTATTCGTCCGCACATGTCATGAATCTGCAACAGAAAGCGAAGGTCCCGAGAAAAACGATGAAGGCGATGGATAAGGCCGACCGGGAGAATACCATCGTTGATATGTATGTCAACGGTCATTCTTTCGAGGACATCATGGCGGTAAGCGGGTACAACAGCCGGAGTTCGGTGTTCAGTGTGCTCAACCGGCACGGGGTAAAGCTCAATAGGGGAAAATTCAAAGGACCGTTGGGCAAGCGTAAGCCGAAAGATGGGCAATGAGCTTTCGTATTAGCCGGATTGAAATGGATTTTTTTGAGAATCAGGGCTATATGTTTTCTGTTCTCGTTGATTTTTAGTATCTTTATATTAACTTTAAGTAGTATAGAATATGGGAGAACTTATCGTTTTTATAGTGGTTTTCTATGTTATCGGAAAGATTCTGAAAGCTATATTCGGTGGTTTCAGTAAGAGTGATTACCATCATGACCGATAAATGGTGATCGGGTGTTTGCCTGCCTTGACTACAGGATACGGATTTGTATGTTTTTTATGTTTCTCTCCTTTTATCGGGGCTTTCCGATTGTCTGGTTCGTGCCGAAGGAACACCGTGAGATAAAGGTGGATTATCGTTTTCCGTAACATTATCAGGCTGGCAATCCAGACGACAAAGAGATATGTTATTATCTTTGCAACGGATTTTATAATAAAACAGTCTGACAAAAGCAGATATTATTGCCCGGATCGCACAGGAGACCGGAATAGAAAAGTCGGTAGCGACAACTGTAGTGGAGGCATTCATGGAGAGTGTCAGGGAGTCGATGATTGCCGGGAACGAGGTGTTCCTGCGAGGATTCGGAAGTTTCATCATCAAACAAAGGGCAGAGAAAAAGGCTCGTAACATTTCAAAGAATACGACCATCGTGATTCCGGCTCACTCTGTTCCTGCGTTCAAGCCTGCAAAGACATTCTTAGATGCGGTAAAAGAGGGAAAATAAAGAAAGTATAAACGGTTTTCTTCATAGTGTTTCGGGAGACCGTTGACAATGGTTATACAGGATAACACGATACCGCGACTGTCTTTTGCGGACGGTTGCGGTATTTGTTTTGCCGTATGCTATAAAAAAGGAAGTGGCACAAAGAGCCGCCGATGAAAGCCGACTCTTTGTGTTCCCTTGCTTAATCCGTCACCTCGTAATAATAACTTAACTCGTCATCTTTCAGGTTCTCTACCGCATATTGACCTGCCTGTTCCCAAAGGGTATTGTAAAGTGTCGCAAATTCCGGTTTCGTTTCATAATACTGCCAGATTTTATGATTGAGTACCAATATCAGTTCCGTGAGGTATTTATAGTTATTTTTCCATTCCTCGAAAGCACGTTTGAAAGTGTCTTGTATAGCTGACAGACCGAATCGGTCCGCTATTGAGAAGTCCTCCCAAAAAGTTGTCTGTAACTCGTAACCGTTTTCTCGCATAAATTCTCTAAATGTCATACGCTTTAAATTTTAAGTTTGAACTATTTTTTGTTTTTCCCTTTGGTACAATCTCGTACCGAGAGGCTGGTTATTTTTCTGCCACAGGATTGACGGTCAGTCCAGACAAGGAGGCAACGGGAAATACGCTCTCCAACGAAGTCGGAGAGGAAGATTTTCCGGTTGCAAGCGCCAGCGGTCCTTGCCGGGACTGGCAGCCGGCAATCGAACTTTGCAGAAAAAATAAGCGGGCTTTCGGCATGGAGTGTGTCTGGGGAACGGCTGTAAGGAGTAAAATGGGGAAGCTAAGGTGTTATAAGAGGATTGCTTTCCGGTTGGTTAGCCGGAGTACAATGGGGTACGGAATACGCTTCGATAAAAGGGAAAGAGTCATGAAGATATAAAAGGGTAATTCCGGCAAAAGGATTCAGGACACATCCATTGCCAATGTATCCCGAACCCGTACCTGTCATTATCTGTACCGAATGTTTAGGAGACCCACTCGTAACCTTCGTCCGTCAGTTCAAAATATTCGTCCATTCCCGGTTTCACAAAAAACATGAGATAAAAAAGGAACGAAGCTGATTATAAAAGGTGATGGTTCTGTATTTCAGTCATTCAATAAAGGATACCGCAACCACCTCTGGCGGGTGCGTTGCGGTATTTTGCGGGCAGCATTTTTATGCGGCCTTGTCCGGCTTGCGCTGCCTTGTTTTCCAGCCGTACACGGCGGCTACATACGGATAGAGGGAACGTGTTCTCCGGCGGAAGCCTTCTTCGTCGATTTCACGGTTGTAAATCTTATCGGCGATACGTTCCGCTTCGTCACGGCCTTTGGCGATACGGTATAAGGTATAGTTCGTACCGTCATGATGGTCCATCCGTCCGCGAATGTTGTAGCCGTCGCCGTACCATTCTGCATCGTCGCACTGGGATTTCAAAATATCGGCAATGGTGCTGCCCAATATTTGATAGCCTCGTCTCCGGCCGTTCCATAATCCCAAGTTGCCGAACACGACAATAATGCCGTCCACTTCTTTATTCAGATTGCTTCGTTCGTCGTCCAGCCGGCAATATACTTCTTCTGCCCATTCTTCATCGCTGACCTCGTAACTGTCATCGTCCAATATTTCCCGCTGGGAATTTTGATATTCTTCTTTTGCCGTTTCGTCCAACAGGTCATAGCTTGACCAAATCATCTGTTTCATACATTTTGAATTTTAAGTTTGACTTTCGTTTTTATCCCTGCTTTCGGAGGGTTTCCCTCGTCCGGCGGGATTTGATTTACGTGCGGGCCACAAGGCGGACAGAAGGGAAATAAGGCAAGGAGGAAGCGGATAGTCCCGTGGACGATTTCATTTGTGTTGAACAAGTATTGACGAGCTTGCGAGTTGATGGTTGTTAACGACAAATGAAGCCGCGCCTTGCCGATTCCCGACCGCCTTAACTTTGCACGGGAAAATCAATGGACGGCGGCGGACTCTTCGTGTGGAGTATGAAGGAGTATAAAAGTGTGGACGTTCCGGAACGGTAACGAGTAAAACAAAAGCGGCTTTCAAGCCGCTTTGTCCGGATAAGGCAGGAATTACTTCTTGCCTTTTTCCTGCTTCTTTACCGGTTCCGCAGGAGCTTCCTCCTCTTTCTCGACAGCGGGATAGAACTTGACGGCGACCGTTACGATGCGGTTGTGCAGCACGCCGTCTTTGTCGGTCCACTCTTCGGGCTTGAAGTAGCCCTCCACGGTAAGCAGCGTGCCCTTGGTGAGCTGGTCGAACGACCCGGTATTCTCGTTCTTGCGCCACGCTTCAATGTTCATGAAAGCGGATATGCGCTTGGTTTCTTCGCCGTTCTTCTCCTGACGGGCTACTGCCAGCGGGAAACGTGCGACACTTGTGGTGGTGAACTGACGGACTTCGGCATCTTTTGCCACGAATCCGGTTACTGCGAAATTGTTCTCGATCTTTTTCATTGCGATTGCTTTTTGAAGTTAATAAATCAGTTTTACGGTGCATAAAAAGTAGGTGCAGTAAAGGGCTGCACCAAGGATAGCGCATAAATACTCTTTATTTTGGAGGCGAAGCCCCAAACCGCAGGCCCGATAAAGGAAGATTTGTGCGATACGCCATTGGTCAAGACCACCAGGTCGCGCCCGTCTGCATACTAACTTTGCAACGAAAAACGATATGGCGACTTCAAATAGAAAGCGGTCGCGAAAAAGTCGAGGCGAAACAATCCGCAGCGGATTCGGAGACATGAAAGACCTGTCCGTCCACTGACACAAGACCGCTCCCGTTCCGGCAGGTGGGCGGGAAGAACATCTGGCAAGAAAGCGTATCGGTTGTTTGGGGTTGAAGCGGCAAGAACGATATACCGTTTATACAACCATGTACGCTGCATAGTGGAAAGGGGGCCCAAACGAAGAGCCGACAAAAGATGTATGCAGCGTATTGATGTCGCTGTCTCTATCCGGCAAGAGAAATGAGGGAAAGAAGAGGAAAAGGAAAAAGGGCTGAAGTCTGTCTTGAAACAAAGCGGAGGAACCGCCTTCGCACGAACGGACGTTTTCTACAAAAGGATATAGCCTGCCAAAAGGTATAAAAGGTTATTTCCGAAGGAAACGGTATGGATGTCTGTTACGGAGATAAAAAAGGGATTCCCGCCGGTGTGTACCTGTTTAGCCGGTATAAGCGGGCTGAAACCGATGCTACGTTCAGCCCGCTTGCTTTTACCTCTTTTCTGTTTCGGTCTGCAATTCCACCGGTTCATCATCCCATGTCAGCTCCTTACCGAGTAGTTTGTAAACAGACCCCTTGGGGAGTTCTATCTCGATTGATACGTACCCTTGCTCGCTCTCGACGTACACTTTTTCCGAGTACTCCCAATGCCCGCACCAGCCTCGAACGGGCTTTCCGGGCATTATCCATTCTGTTCCGTCTTTATTTACTGCTAACCATGCCATAAAATCACATTTTTAGTCTGTTCCTTAGTTGTAATTTTATTCTTCTTGAGCTATCATTTTCTTGCTGTATTCTAAAATCTCATCCATCGTAAGCCATTCTGGTTTTTCGTCCTCTTTGAAACTCTCATGCAGTTTTATCATAAATTCAATTTGCAATTTTTCGTCGCCAGCCCATAAGGATTTCGGGTGTCTGTTACCGTAATTAAGGTAATACTCGCAATCTGACCGTAAGCGGTCTAACAGTTGGTATCTGAAAACCGAATCCTTGTGTATTACTTCGTCTGCCGTTACTCGTCCATTTGAATTTGTTACATCGTTTGCCATAATCTATAAAATTTTGAGTTTTCTTTTTTCCCTCTTGTAGCACCAGCTACTTTCGGGCCTGATTTAATTATGTCGCCTCGAAAGGTGTCATGTCATGGCTCTTTATGCAAGGTTTCACGATTAAATACTACCCGTGCGGAGCGAAGGGTGGAGATTTTGTCGTGAACCGTCAGTCTTTGACCTTGCATACAAGAATGACATGACAAGTACCTTTGCGACACAATTCATATCAGGCAGCCCGAAAGCGACGTGCGAACACAGGGAAAAGAAGGTCTCTTGCAAAAGGTTCGATAGCTTATATAAAAGGGTTGCAGCGAAAAGAAAATATAAATGGGCCTCCGGGTTGTATAAGAATTTTAATTATGAGGATAAAAAAGGTATTGCGCCGGCATGTCTGCCGAGAGAAAAAGAAACGGGCTGAAACTGGCAGTTCCGGTTTAGCCCGCAAAAGTACATCGGAGGTCTCTTGCCCGTTCCCGTCAGAAATGGGCTACCATAATCCGATTTTTGAAAATTCTGTTTTTATCACTCGGTCGCCGTTGGTTTATCCAGATATGGTGTGCTCCGTATCCGAATATAAAATACTCATCGAGTGAGGTCTCGTTCTTCAAACGTTCCATACTTGCACGAAGTTCGGTTTCGTCAGTTGCAAAAAGAATCGTGTTCATGATTCGGAAATAGATTTCTTCCGCTTCATCGCTATAGCGGCAAAAGACGTGTTCGATTGTTACGTTCATGGTTCTATTGGTTTGATTGAGGTGTTTTAGGTACATTGGTCATTATTGATTCTCCGTCTTCGTTGAAAATCTCTATTGTCGGGTTGCCGTCGTTTTCTTCGGGGAGCATAGATTCCGATGTATCGGTCAATGCTTGCCACTCTTCATAGCAAAGACGGTTGTCAATGATGTTCGACACGTCCTCACAGTTCCATGAGCGGACGATTGCCTCGGCTTCTTCGTAACTATTTGCTTTTACACTGAAATAATCCCGTTCCCAACTTGTAACCTTACGGTCTTGATAAAATTTGTATTCTCCCATATCCTTGTTGTTTAACTGTTTACTTCTACAATATCCTCGATTCTGCCGTACAGTATCGAGCGTAACGCTGTTTTGTCAATCGCATAATACTCGTGAATGCTTCCGTGCTGTTTGACGAAATACCGTTTGAGAACGTCGGAAAAATCAAAATGATAACCGCTCAAGGCAATTCCACGTTTGAAATAGATGCTTTCCCACACGTTACGGGTAATCCAGTTCTTTTCTTCCCGGTTTAACTTGCCTCCGTTGTTCAGGTGTACCCGCAATTTGTAAACCTTGCTGTCCTGTAATGTCGCCAGTTCGGGAATATCCCATTTGACGAATTTTGTTGCTATCTGTGTCATACGTTTGCTATCGTTTAATCATGGATAATCACTTCATCACGGTATTCTGAAATTTCCTTGCCGCTTTCAAGGCGGACAACTATGGTGTTACCATAGTTGCCCACGATTGTACCTTCCGTGTAACCTTTGTATGGATTGAGCAGTGTGCAAGACAAACCGATAATATCGCTGTCTTCTTCGTATTCGTACATAGTGAATGCGTTTTTAGGTTACAGCTTAATGTCCCACTTGCCTTGCGAGAATATCCGAAAGCTCACGTATTCGTCCTCTAACTCGTATGTCAGTATGCGGATATAGATTTTATCTTTGGCTTCCAAAGAAGCTACCAGTTCGTCGATTTCTTTTTCTGGGTATTCCCAACGGGAAGAAAATTCTGCATCTACAGTGTCGCCATACCGATTGACAAAACCGTTGAAATTATCGTCCAGAAATGCCTCTATTTTATCGAGGTCTTGCTTGTTTTCCGTACTTGCGTGAAAAATGTTTGTTGCATAGTTCGCCATAATCTTAAATTTTGAGTTTTCTTTTTTCCCTCTTGTAGCATCAGCTACTTTCGGGCTTGATTTAATTATGTCGCTTCAAAAGGTGACATGGCTCTTTATGCAGGGTTTCACAACCAAATACTACCTCCGCAAAGCGGAGCGTGGAGATTTTGTCGTGAACCGTCAGGCTGTGACCTTGCATACAAGAAAGACATGTCAAGTACCTTTGCGACACAATTCATATCAGACAGCCCGAAAGCGGATGTGCGAATACAGGGAAGAGAAGATCTCGTGTAAAAGGTTGATGGTTTATAAAAAGGGAGTTGCAGCGAAAAGAAAAATATGCCGTGGAATCTTTTTTTCTTTTGGCTGCACAATGGGACCAGAGTGTTTTACGAAGTTCGGGAAAAGGTTTAGTTTAGTCCATTAGCCTATATATATGCTAAATCAAAGTAAACTATATTTAGGCAGACAAATTTGCCTGCCTATAAGTTTTTCCTTATCTTTGTATGAATTAAAGAAGGCTTGCTTTTCTTTTGGCTGCAATGGTTCTTGGAAGTTCAAATACAACCGTCGGACGAGGAAAAAAATTCTGGTAGGAAGCTGGTTCAAGAAGTCCCGATTATAAGTAAGTGCAAGGAAAGAAACAGAGTGAAAACAAAAAATCGGGAAATGCCTTTAATTAGCAATTTTGTTTCTTATTTGTTCCTCAATTAAAACTATAAAATTTTCAACACACTGAATTTCAAATCATTATATATACTATTTTTGAGAGATTGGATTTATTTGCAATATATTTATTCGCATTTTTCTCTGTACTCCAATATTCATTAGTAGGATTATCCACAGTCCAGAAATTATGATTAATCAAATACGTCTTATCTCTAAATGGATTAGCTTTAGTTGACCCCGAAACTCCATACAACAACACAAATAAAGAGAAATCTTTATATTTCAGCGTATTCGACAGACTCCAAGTGAAATCCGGCTCGGAAGAACCCAATATTTGCCGGTCATCCGGATCTATCTCACCATTTTTATTAAGATCTTCATACTTCGCATAACCAGGCTTAGCACCATATTTAGCAGCCTCTTCCTCTTCACCCAACTGCCAGGTTCCAATAATTTTGTAATCAAAATTACTTAATACCGGATGCCCTATAAACCATTTATTAGTAATATCCGATAAACCATCCCCATACAGTTCCTTTATTTTATTATCATTCCACGCCAAGCTAAGTCCCGTATGCCAGGAAAAATTTTTCAATGTAACATTGTTTGAACTCAAAGACACCTCCAGTCCGCGATTTTCCGTTCTACCTATATTCTGCATAACCTCTCTAATACCATGTACCGAAGATATCGTACGCTTCAAAAGCAAATCCTTATTCATATTTTTATAAAGATTTAATTCACCGGTAATTCTAGAACGCAAAAAGCCAAAGTCCAATCCTACATTATAAGATGTCATCACTTCCCAACCTAAATTAGGAGATCCAATAGTGCCAGGAATATAGCCAGGAAGAGGAGAACTCCCATTTGTATATCCATTATCCTCCATAATAGGAAGAGTAGAATAAGGAGATAATCCGCTTTGACCATTCTTCCCAACCGACAGCCGAAGCTTCAAAGTATTCACGACATCCTTCATAGAGGCATAAAATTTTTCATTATGAATATTCCACCCCAAAGCCATGGAGGGGAATGTTCCCCAATGCTTATATCGCCCTAATGTAGAAGACGCATCACGTCTCACAGTTGCCGTAAACAAATAACGGCTATCATACGCATAATTAACACGCGCCATATATGAATGTAAACGAGTCTTATCATTTTTAAACGGCTCCACTTTAACTTCCTGCGCATCATGAATACCGTAATAAGAGCGATCATCCCCACTGAATCCTTTAGCTGTAATCGTTGTCCCCTCTTTATGACTCTCTTCAAAACTAAAAAGTCCAGTTAGAAACAATTCATGCTTTTGAGCAAACGTATGTTGATAACTCACAATATTTTCTACCAAATAAGAATATTTCATGGTATTAACCATTTCTCCCTCTCCACCAAAAGCCCCACTCTTCTTCGTATTAGAACCTTGATACCAATATTGTTTTCCAGCACCATATTGAACATTCGTATTCAATTTATACGAAAGCCCTTCCACACCCGGAATCTTAACTTCCAGGTAATTTGTAGCCGTTAGAGCATAATTCACATTCAAATCGTCATACAAATAACACTCCAAAGGATTAACTTTAGTGTCCTCACCCGTTGGATTTATGTTAACCGTCCCATCATCATTGAAAGGTTTTGCAAGCGGAGATTTATTAAACACATCCACAAAAGGCGGCTTAGCTCCGCTTCTGTCAATATACGTCCAGCCGACACTATTTCCCATACGAATCCATTTGTTAATATCCGTCGTGACATTCAATCTAGTATTCAATCGTTTATATTCATCATTTATCACAATACCATCCGTACCCAAATAGGAAGCATTAAAATTAAAACGTGTATAATCTCCACCACCGGAAACCCCCAATTTAAAATTCTTGGTATGACCTGTTTTGACAATCAAATCTTTCCACGACCAATCCTTATAAGAACCGCTCTGATAAACTGCCTTTTCAAAATCAGTCAACGCAGCATCTTCATCATTAGCATCATCATTCGTCCATCCATTCTTATAATTCAGATATTGTTCACCATTCATCAAATCCGGATAATTGGCAACCTTCTGTATTCCATAAAAGCCATCAAAGGAAACTTTAATTTTTCCCTTAACCCCCTTCTTTGTTTCAATCAAAATAACTCCCGCCGCCGCACGTGCACCATATATAGCAGCCGAAGAAGCATCTTTCAACACATTAATGCTCTCTATTTCATTAGTCCCAATTTCAGAAAGACTTCCGTAATAGGGCGCACCATCCAATATTATCAATGGCTCATTATTAGCACTAATAGAATTTCGACCCCGAACCAGCATAACAGTTCCACTACCCGGATCCGCTCCTGCAGCTTGCGACATTACATTCAATCCAGGAACCGCACCCTGCAACAACTGGGAGATATCCGTAGTTATAGTATTTTCAATACGATCTTTAGAAACCGTAGCCACCGACCCCGTCACATCACTTTTTTTCTGAACACCGTAACCAACCACAACAACCTGATCCAATGCTTGCGCCTGCTGCGACAGTTTTACAATCAATGGTTCATTTCCCGCACAAGCTATTTCCTTTGTTTGATACCCAATATAAGAAAAGACGAGATTATACACTTTTCTCTGCTTATCTATAAGCAAAGAAAAATTCCCATCAACGTCCGTTATAGTTCCCGTCTTTATTTCCTTGAATGTTATGTTCACTCCGATCAGAGGTTCATTCGTGTCACTATCCAAAACAACCCCTTTTATAGCCCGCTCCACCTTTTTCTGTTGAGCACCAGCCTCCACATTCGCCCACGATATCAAAATTGCCACACACAGCAATCGAATCAGCAGACAATCTGTTTTCCATAAGTGTATTAGCCTGTTTTCCATTAAATAAAGATTCTTAATGTTTTAATAAAATATTCATTTCCTATACAAATCCAAAACCTTCACCTTCGAATCACTAACCATCATTAAGCCCTCTGGCTGCATTTTTAAGTTACAATCTCTTGATTACGCCTGAACAGTGTGCACGAACACACACAAACGAAAGCAAAAGTTGTGTATTTGTGTTGCAAATATATGATTTTATTTGAAACCAACTATATTTTTGCTATTATTTTTTTTCACCAGATTAATTAAAACGCAGAAAGAAAGACGATAATACTCTATATATCAACAAACTAAACAAACATATTTTTTCTTAAATAAAAATGTGCACGAACACAGAACACAATAAATATAGCAGTACATAAGACACCAAGAATCAATTTAAAGCATGCAAGATATAAAAAGAATAAGGAGAAATAAAAAAAGATCCGAAAGATTTGGCTTTTAAATATTTATCCATATCTTTGCAGTGCCTGAATATAATACACAGTAATACACAGTCGCAGTGTTGTTGCATTACTCCTATTATAAAAACCATTCATTAAGCCTTTTGGTATTATAATCATTATAAGAGTTATAGCCATGAGGAAGACAACTTATTTATTAAATTTTCTATTTTTTGTTTGCATTGCAACTTTAATAAGTTGTAATGAAGATCCTGCGGATTCTTCTAAAGAAGATGATAAAGTAATATGGATTAAAGCTGATGATATACAAGGAAGCACTCTCAATCTCGAACGAAATGCTAGTTTCACAATTCGACTGAACTTATACCCCGAGGATGCTATAGACAAAGAAGAATACACCTTCCAATACAAATCATCAAACGAGGCTATAGCAACAGTTAGCGAAGAAGGTGTTATCACAGCCCTTAAAGTAGGTGAAACAACGATTAATGTGATTCCTTCACATAATTCCAAACTAGGGTTTGCATTTACCGTAAATGTAGTAGCAGGTAAAGTCTTAGTAGAAAACATCACTCTTTCCGAAGAAGTAAAGAATGGTATTGTCATTGAGAGTCCCGGACAAACATTCAATTTATCAGAGCATGTGATTATTACACCCGAAGATGCGACAAACCCCAATGTTACCTATTCGATAGATAAAGAAGAGGTTGCAGAAATAGATGAATTTGGTATTATTAAAGCACTTGCATCAGGAACAGCGACTATTACGGTGACAAGTTCGGAAAACCCGATTATTAAAACATCTGTGACACTTGAAGTCAAAGATATTCCGGTCAAAGTACCTGTAATATTAAATAGAGAAAATTGGGTAGTAACAGAAGCAAGCGAATACTTAACCCTGTCAGGAGACGAAACTGCAGAGATTGTGAGAGCTAGAGTAATTGATGGGGATAAAGCATCAACAATCAAATTCGATAAACCCGGAAAAGGAAACAGGCCGGCAGATGATACAAATAATCAATATTTCGTAATTGACAGAAATAGCCAAAATGAATTCCTTTCATTCAAAGTTATCCAACCTGAAGGTAAAAACCCACGAGCATGTGTGACAGCTGTTACAATATATGGAAAAGACTCTGATAGTGGAGCTTGGGAAGTGATTAAAGAAAAGAATGTTTCAATACCCAACTCCGAGACGGCGGGTTCTGATTCCGGAGAAATAGATTTAAAAGGAAGCACAGCTCATACCTACCGATATATAAAAGTGGAAATAACAGGCTGGAACACACAAAACAGTTCAACAACAGAAATGGCTGAATTTTATTTAATAGGATATGAAGAATAAAAGACGCTTGCATTTTGAAAATAAATAACTAATTTCACAACATAATGAAGAAAAAAATAATCGGCTCTGCACTCGCATTGTTATTCGCGGTAGCATTGTCAGCTACTTATGTCAACAAGACATTTAGCATTCCGGACTTTATAACTGAAACAATAAAGTCCACATCAGACAAATTAGTTCTTACCGACAAATCTTTGTCGGGTGGAAAATTGCAATCCAAAATAGACGCTAAATTTGGAAACAATTACAGCCAACTAAGGACATTAATTATCCAAGCCGGAGAATTAACCCCGGATGATTGTAAGTTCATAAAGAAAAGTTTAACTGGACTGGAAGAGCTAACTATTGAAGGAACAGCCAATTTCACCAATGGCATTATCCCCAAAGGAGCTTTCGACGGGATGCCCAATCTTAAAAGAGTAAAGGCAACCCAGGCAAAAGAAATAGGACTTAAAGCTTTCAGTGGTTGTGAGAAACTTGAAACTATTGATTTTCCAAATGTAGAAAAGACCGGTGTACAAGCATTCGCACAGCCAAAAGGCTCAAACAACAGTCAGCTAAGAATTGCAAGATTCCCTAAACTGAAACATGCTGATCCACGAATGTTCTATTACTGTACTAATTTATCAGAACTATATCTCAATGCTCCTCCAGCTTTAAAAAGGCCCGAAGGAAAAGAAGGACTATGGTTCGAACGAGTAACCAAAATGGTCATTCATATACCTAGCCGCAAAGTATATGACGAATTCATGAAAGTGGAAAACTGTGGGTCTGTAGACTGGAGTGCTTTCAACTTCGTTGCCGATAATGGAGATAAATTACCTGCCATTCAACAGGCTGCCGAATACAATGATTCGGCTTACGACCCATTGCGCGATCAACTTCTGCCACATTTTGACCGCACAGATAAAGATTACTCGGGAGATTATTACTCGGGAGATTATAAACTAAGCTTGAATATGTATACATTTAATACAAATATCAATGCTTGGATGAACAACTCCACAGTGGCTCCGCAGTTAAGCACACTGGATGCTATTAAATGGGCAGCAAAGGTTGGTTTTGACGCAGTAGATGTCACCTGTTACTATATTCCGGGGTATAGCAATACAGCAATGCCTACCCGACCGGACTCTGAAATAATCAAATATGCAAGAAACATTAAGAACCTCTGTTCAGAATTAAATATAGCCATTAGTGGTACAGGTATTCAAAACAACTTTGCTGATCCTAATGAGGCACGTCGAAAAACAGATGTTGAAAGAATTAAATACTGGATTAAAATCGCTCACGAAATGGGAGCTCCCGTACTACGCATTTTCGCAGGTCCGCCTCCCGCAGATATTCGTCGTGAAGGATGGGAGAAAATTGCAAGGGAACGAATAGCGCCACATATCCGTGAGGTTGCCATATATGCCCAAAAGAATTATCCGGACGTACGCATCGGCGTACAAAATCATGGAGACATGCTCGCTACCGCAAACCAAGTAATACAATTATTAAAATGGATTGATTGTGACAATGTCGGTATTGTAAATGATACAGGGTTCTATCGTGATTTTCTAAACACTGATGCTACCAAGTACGATTGGTACAGAGACATTGCCCTGGTACTTCCTTACTCCAACAATTTTCAGATAAAGAAAAAACCGGCAGGAGCAGAAACGCAGGAGTTAATGGACTTAAACCGTTTGATAAGAGATATTCGTAAAAGCCCGTATAGAGGATACATTCCCATAGAGTTATTGTGGATTAGCAAGGATGCCGGTTCCCCGACTTCTTTAAAAACCCCTCCCTACGAAGAAACGATCGAGTTTATCAAGAAGTTAAAGCAAGCAATGGAAGATACTAAGTCTTTCAAAGAAATAAGTAAAAGGAAGCCGCTCGGTGTAAAAATGGCTCCTCCCGAAACAACAATGATACAAACCAACCTCCAAAATGGGGGTGGTTTGTCTTTTGTTTTAAAGTCTTCGCATCCTAATATTCTGAAATTCAATGACAAGACGAAGACTCTGACTCTATTAACGAATACCAGCCCTTATCAACTGAATGAGCAAATCAATATCCCTCAAGGGCTATCTATGAGAGTAACAGATTCGAATGGAGCTCCCAGAACGGATATAGAAGAGATACAGAATAAAGATCTGTTAATCATAAGTAATGGTAAAACAAAAGAAACTTATTCCATCAGTGTCAAAAGATACGAACTGATTAATCTTGCTCTTAATCCTGAACCGCAAAAGATTAAGGTCAGTACTTACCGCAAGAACTGTACGGTCGAAAAAGCTTTTGACGGTAACTCTACAGGAACATCAGGAAGTGGTTATCAAGTAGATGGCTCGCAAGCAAACAGTGAAGGAAAAGAGACTTTTTGGCTGGCATTAGACTTGGGAGAAGAAAAAGACATTCATTCCATCGGAGTGGCCTGGGGAACTTCAGTTGCTAATTTAAAGAAACGATTAGTAGATGGAGTTTATCAGATTGCCTACACAAATGACTTAAATAAATGGACTAAACTTTCTAATGCTAAAGGAAGCGGTTCTGTTGGACTGAACGGATACAGTGCCCCTAAAGGATGGACAATCATACATTCGCAAAATGTAGATGAACTGCCTGATGCCAATGGAAACAAAGTTTTCATTCACTCATTCCCTGAAGTGATAAAAGCAAGATATGTGATGGTAAGTGGTAAACTGGCCAATCGTTTTATTGAGATTTACAATCTATTTGTGTTCCAAAAACAATTAGTTGATGGCGCACTCCCGCAACCATCTTATCCCACTTTTGATGCAGCCAGAATAAAGCCCGATTATGACAAAATGAATATAATGGTAGGACGACCGGCAGTGATTCAACAAGGAACTCACGTACCATCTTATCATATTATAGCGCAAAAGGATATTTCTGTGACAGGAAATCTGATGGCTCCTGACGGTAAAGTAATATATGCTTTAAAACCGATTCATATAAAGAAAGGAGATACTTACAAAATTGACATTGATAAGGTAGCCGATGCATTGGGAACATATCATATGGAATTTGCCATAACCAGCGATAAAACCATTTATGACTCCTATTACTTTACTTCCATAAAAGAAGATATTTCCTCGTATACCTATGAAAAACCTTACCCTGCTATCTATATGCAGGAAGGTCGGCTTGTCTATATACCGGATTACAGAGGAAATACAGTGATAGATTACTCCAATGTAGGTTACAAAGGTGGTGGTGTGAAAATTCCGAACGTCCCTGTTCGTGTCATCCTGGAACCTTCCGCTGATCAGAATGCAGATGATACGGAACGTATTCAAAATGCTATTAATATGTTGGGACGCCTCCAGCCAGACGAAAATGGATTTAGAGGAGCCATTTTACTAAAAGCAGGTACATTCCGTGTCAGCCAATCAATCAAAATTGATAAAAGCGGCATTGTTATTAAAGGAGAAGGTGACGGACACGAAAATATAAAACAACACTCCAAACCGCTTGGGCCCAATAATTGGTTTGATTATGGACAATCGGAAAAAGCAGAAAAGAATGTTACCAAAGTAGTAGCTACATGGGTAGCCGACTCATACAATAAAAATGTTGCCGTATTCAATTTTGCCGGTGGAAATATCAACACTGAAAAGACAATAGAAATAGCAGATCAATATGTTCCTGCAGGTACACGTACTATCAGATTGCAAACTGTTGAGGGATTAAAAGCAGGAGATAATATACGTGTCAACCGAATTATTAACGCATCATGGGCACAAGATTTAAAAATGGATGTCATTACAGACGCTCCATCCGTACCTTCTGCAAATCAATGGGCAGTGAATGGGAAACTAGAGAGTTCTTATATGAATGTTTATCAGGAACGCACCATTCTCTCTGTCAATTCTCAAACCAATACGATTACATTGGTAGAACCCATTGTAGATCCATTGAGTATGAAATATGGCATATCAACCGTTACCCGTTTTACATCCGACAACAGAGTACAAAATGCAGGTATTGAAAATATTCAAATTCTTTCCCGCTTCGATAAATCAACTACCGCAGAAAACTCTGCCTTCGGAATCAATTACAAATCATATGATGATGAATATCATGCACAAGTAGCAGTACGTATCGGCAATGCTGAAAATATATGGGTAAGAAGAATCACCAATTACCATATTGACGTAGCAGTTAATATATCAGATGGAGCCAGATGGGTAACCGTACAAGATGTCAATTGCCTTGAACCTGTCAGTGGCACGGGTGGAGAGCGCCGATATAGTTTTACGAATTCAGGCGGATCGCTCATTCTAAATCAGCGCAATTATGCCCGCTATACTCGTCACGGTTTTATTATTATGGGACAAGTGATGGGACCAAACGTATTTTATAATGATCGGAGTGATTACCAATTCGACGCCAACGAACCACATCTCCGATGGTCAACCGGTGGATTGTTCGATAATATCAAAGGACGTATCTATGTGCAAAACCGCTGGAATAACGGAACGGCTCATGGCTGGTCGGGAGCAAACTATACCTTGTATAACAATGAAGGCAAGTTCATCATCAGCCAAAATCAGCTGGCAGCCAACTATTTATTCGGACAATCAGATGCAAACGATCGCCTACCGTTTATCATGGCGGAAGTAGATCCGGGAAACGTACCTAATTTTAAAGCATATGAATACAGCGTTGGCAAAAAGATGAATCCGGCCAGCCTATACCTACAACAGCTCAAGGACAGAATGGGACAACAAGCTGTAGACAATACAAACTCATCGAACATTCCGGCCTATAAAGATGAGTCTGGCAGTTTCAACGATATGTTTGCTTATTTAAGTGAGATCAACATCAACGGAGTAAAATTAGAAAACTTCAAAAAAGAAGTGTTGAATTATACTATTCCTATCGCTTTAGATTACAAGACATTACCTCAAGTGACTGTCAAAGGAGAAAAGGGAACCAGTATACAAAAAGACGAAAATAGTAGAGGTATTACATTCACTGTTACGAAAGATGGAAAGATAACAAGTGTCTATACGATAGTTTATGGATTTGTATCGAAAGAAAAAATCTCATCCAATGGAAGCAGCAAGCAATTAGAAAAACTGACAGATGGTAACCCAAAAACTTTATGGAGTCAATCAGGTTCTCCATACGTACAATTTTATTTAGGAGACACCCCTGTGGAAATAGAAAAGGTATCGCTCGGCTATGGCAGAAATACGCAAATCAGAAGACAATATTATTTTGATTTTGAAATTTCAAATGATGGCTATACCTGGAAGAAGGTCAAAAATTCATCATGGCAATCCGACAATTTAGGTCGTGGACACATTATGGGTATGCAAGTTATGCCAGGAGTAGGCAGTAGTAAATCTGATTATGAAACATTCATATTCCCGAAGAATATAAAAGCCAGACTACTACGTATACAGATGTTTGGTGCACGAAACGGACAAGGCGTCGGCTCCACTAATGCCAATGCCTATTGGGCGATAAACGTAGATACTAAGTAGTTTTCACACAATACCTGTAATATAAGAAAAGCCTCTATCGATTTATTATCTATAGAGGCTTTTCTCATATTTTTAAGATAAATAGAACCAATACATTACCAGAACTTATTGTGTTCCACACTATATTCAAAGCCCACGGCTTTCAACTGATTCACTAATTCATCCTTATCCACATTCATATCTTCACAAAGTTCGTCAAGTGAAGAATAACAATCACGTAACTTCATATTGATGACGCTGAACAACATCATCGGATCTTTTGGTAATTCCATAACATACAATCTTTTAAACCGGATGCAAAGGTACAGCAATCTCATTGAATGACAAAACAAATCAATCTCCTATTTCTTCTATCTTCAAAGAGATCTTTTCTATCAGTTTACTGATTTCCTCTTCCAATGGGATCACGTTGAAGTCCTTCCAGAAGTTCTCATCATATTTGAAATAGGTGTCAGAGAAGATGGTACGGGTGGGCAATCTGTCTGTACGGGGAAATACGACCACTTGTTCGGTATCCACCTTGCAAGTAATCATCTCAAACCAGATATGAAGATCCCGGCTGCCGAACAGCATTTTTACCCGTTTCACTTTGAAATGAAGATCTCCACGGATATGGTGTATGTAATAAGTCCCTTGCCACGGTTTATAAGAAATTGTATATACCACCTTTTGAGGAATCATTCGCACGTTACGCGTACGCCTTTCGACAAACATACCTGCCGCATTCTTCACATATACAGGATGAACTTCCAGACGGGCTTGCAATAGAGCACTTGTCTCGGAATCAAGAAATAGCTCTCCACAAAAAAGAGGTTCGCTGATTCCCTTTTTCTGCTCAAAATGCACCACATTTACAAATCGGTCCTCTAAAAATGTTACTCCTTCTGAAGTATAGTCATAAATACCCTTCTCTACACTAGGAGTCAGGAACTCGGGCATATCTTTGATGATATCCATCTGGATACAAGCCTGAATTCCGGATTTTACTTTTACAAGCAAGCTGTCTTTTGCTTCTACATTACTTAGCCGACTCATCTTCAACAGCTTCACCTGATCCGGTACAGAAGAATATGAGGATGTCTTATAAACCTTAAACACAGCTTCCGACAAGTTTTGAAATTTGTTTTTCAACTGAACTCCTTCACGATAAAAAGTAGTCAGATATACCGGAGTATGCGAATAATTCTTATTCCGCCGCTCAATCATTTCACGCAAAAGTTTCTTTGGATCACTTCGACGAATCACCACTTCCTGCAAAGGGACAACTTTAGGTTCGAGACTAAGTATATTGTGCCGTCCAATCAGCAAAGCAAACTCTATGTCCTGTGAAAGATAACCTATATGAGAAAAAGTAATCGAATCATTTTTCAAAGAATCGGGTAAAGACAGTTTAAAATCTCCATTCTGATTCGTTATACTGCCAATAGATGTTCCTCGCACTCCAACAGTAGCAGAAGAGATAGGTATTCCTGTCTCCTTATCCAGCAAAGTACCGATAATGACAAAGTTTGTTATCTGTTCCGGAACAAAATCTTGTTGCACACGTACCTTTTTCTCCGAAGGGAGAGTAATCAGGATGTGAGTGCCCATCACTTGAAACTCCAGACTGGTATTTCCTACGATGTCATACACTGCCTGACGAATGGAACGTTCGCCTCCCTTTATCTTCACTACTGCATCATTATCAATGACTTTACTATCATAAATAAACATATATCCCGACTGTTGAGAGACATCACTCAACAATGAATAAACAGTACCTTTTATCTTGGGAAGTCTGACTATACGTTCCAGCACATCACTTCCATCCGCTCTCATCATATCGACGAAGAAGAAGAGTATCAGCAGAACGGACAGATAATGATAAGACTGTTTCATTTTTCCCAACTTTAATGAGTTCTATTCCGATAATAAAAGAATATCTCCTTGCCGGATACATTGCAGACCGAGCGCATTAGCTATCAGATTAGCTATAACTTCAGAAGATTCGTCAGAGAATTCGACAGTCAGCCGACGTTCCTCCAATGCCGGTGAGACAACTTGTATTTGCAAACTATCCGAATTCAAATTCATGACTTTCAGAATGTTCGCTAACGATTCATCTTTAAATCGTATATGCTTAAAGAAGCTCCCCCACTCTTCATTCTCCTTATCTGTATCCAAAACGACTAATCGTTGTGATCGCACTACTACCATTTCCCCAGCTTTTACATAACACTCCTGATTTCCTTTTTTTAGAGTAACCTTCACTATCCCTCTTTGTACGGATAAACGGAACGGAGCATTTTCATCACTTTGCACACTAAAAGCAGTACCTAGCACTTCAATCTTAGCTTGCTCCGTGTCAATCCAAAAGGGTTGTCCCTGCTTCTTTGCTACGTCAAAGAACGCATTTCCCTGTAGACTCACTTCCCGTTTATCAGCAATAAAATGTTTCGGATATAACAGGGAAGTTTCTTTTGCCAAGAGTACGACAGAACCGTCTTCGAGAGTCGTTGCCAAAGTGGAAACACCTTGATTTTCCTGTGTAAGAAGATGCTGTGCCAGTTCTTTATCAGAACCGGTCACCCAATACAAAGTTCCCCAAATGACGCCTATCAAAACGGCGGCAACTGCTCCGTACCTGATCCATTGTGAATATTTGCGTGTATGGTGGCCTTCATCCACTTTCGCAAGTAAACGGTCATTGTCCAAGCGATTATACAATCGATTCCACGCCTGATCTGTCTTTATTTTATAAATATCTGTTTTCATCACTTCATGTGAATATAAATTTCTACTTCTTCTCGTAATGTCCGGAGGGCTTTTGTCATTTCAGCCTCTACTGTCTTAACAGAAAGCGAAAGCTGCGTCGCTATCTCGACATATTTCCGCCCTTCCAGACGATGCATCTCGAAAATCCTCCGTCTGCGAACCGGCAGCTTTTCAAGGGTTCCATTTATGAATCTCTCCAATTCCTCATACTCCATCTGTTGATGAGGATCTGTTGACTGCTCTGGGTTGGAAGTAGTCAATACAGTTTCACGGTATCTGTTCCGAACTTCCTCGTGTTCGCAATACTGCAAAGATTGATTACGAGTCGCTCTATACAAGTAACTTTTAACGGACTGAAAGATCTGTAAGCGCTCCCTATCTTTCCAAAGTACATAAAAAAGTTCCTCCACAATCTCTTCAGCCACTTCCATTTGCCCGGTAATGCCTGCCGCATAACAGCAAAGAGGAAAATAGTAACGGCGAAAGAGTTCCTCAAACGCTTTTATGTCACCTCCCTTTATCTTTTTTAGTATGAGCAGTTCATCCAGCATACTTGCTTTTCTTTATGATTGACCTCAAATATAAGAAAACTATCCCTGTTTCAATTCGATTGCTTTTTTAATTTATCCACTGCGTGCTCCAAAGATTCCGTAGGTTCGATGATATTGTAGTTTCCCCAAAAGTCCGGACTCCAATATTCGTCTACTTTATCATAGAATATTTGATTCAAGCTGAAGGCTTCTTTGTTGGGAATAGTCTCCAACATTCCTTCTCTCTTGTCGGTCACGACCATTTCGGAAGCTACTGTATAGCTTGTGGAAAACAGTTTCTTCTTCCAGTCACATTTGAAACGGATTGTGTTGCTAATGTAATTCAGATAAGTTTTTCCATCCACATCTTTATAAGTGACCAGGTAGGACAGCTCTTGCGGCTTGAATCTTAAACCGAGAGGCTTTTTATATAGAATGGCAGTGGTTGCCTTCGATTTATCCTGCATGTCCAGACTCATCTCTATACGGGTAAATGACAAGCGTTCACGATCGATATATAATTTGCCATACAAGAGAGCATACATAAGGATTACCTTCGGGCGGAAATTAATAACATACTGCATACGGTTATCTATAAGCATAGATTCCGCCATCCAGAACTCATAATTATTCAATTCTTCCATATCGAGTAATGCTCCCTTGTTCTTCACAACATCCAAAGTGATGCTCAAGTTAGGGCCGCCAACAACCTTGACAGCTAATGTATCACTCGCTTTCTGGCTAAGCAGGCGACGTCCCTTCACCACCCTTACTTTGTCATAATTAGTATTTCTATTAGTGTAGGCTGTTTTGGACACATCAATTACAGCCTCCGATATACCGATATACCGACGCCCTTTCTGTACAGTCTCCCGATAAAATCCCGTCAGCATATCACGCTTATCACTATAATTTAGAGGAATCTTACTGATTGCCTTCTCTACAATCATACGTGGATTTTCAGCAAACACCACCACTTCATTCAGCAGGTTGGCATGAGGTGTCAGCCAAACCGTCAACTTAGAGGGTGTTTCTTTCTCCAGAGAGATATGATTATTTACATAACCTATATGTGAAATCTCCAGTTCGCGCAGCGCTTCTGTTTTTTTGATTTTCAAAGCAAATTCTCCTTCCGCATTCGTCACAGTGCCGATATTACTGCCATGTACAGATACATTTACGTTCTCCAGAGCTTTTTTATTTTGCTTGTCTTTCACCATGCCAACGATTGTTAGATAATCTCCGGCATCTCCTTGCGCCCACACAGGAAAGCTACAAAGCAGCAAACAAACTGACAGCCATCCAACCAAGTGTTTTTCTACATTCTTCATACTGATGCTTTTTAAAGGTAAATAAATTACGTTTCTATTTATAAGAGCGCTCAGACTGGAAATACCCTACAGCTTTTACAAAAAAAAGAAAAAGAAATCATATTCCAATGTTATATCCGGGAATTAATAAGAAACAATGTACCAATGGGATAACATATACTCCGATGAAATTTACGATAAGTAACTTCAAAGAATAATTCCCGGTAATCACTGATATAATTGTTAATTATGCTTGTGAATATGTATTTCATATAAAAATACTTTCTACCTTTGCGGCCGTTATGATGAAGTACATATTTTGTATACTATTAGGCGCATTTCTGTGTTGGGGATTCCATCTGATTTCCGACGAAGCACAAGAGGCATACCGGTTAGAAGCCGGTAGTAACGGCATACAAACCTATTCCAATTCATATACCTCTAAAGCTAGCATTATACAACTGAATCAAGAACAGAAACTAGTCAAGACAAAAGAATACGCCGGAAAGCAAAATTACAATAACGATAACGGCGTTTTAAATCCATTTTCCTTCCGCCACCTCTCTCCCTTAAAAATACTAAGATTCAATATTCCTTCTGTCACTATCCGCATACTAAGTTCTCTAAAGATTCAACTTCCTCAAAATCAATGGACAGGTTTTTCATATTATACCAATCTTTTTAAATATTCCGATAGATATCATATCTATTCATTAGGACACATACTCATTTAGCCATTTTATATCTTTTTTCAGCATAGGACAATTCAAGTCTTTTATGCCCCACTTTCTGTTTGCCTCCACCATTTGAGTGAAAAGAGAATTCACTATGGTCTGGAAGCCTATAACATTCTTTCATTACAATAATAACCAAAGTATATAAAATGGACTTTTTATTGGATTTTATACTTCATATTGATCAATATATGGTGATGATTGTGCGTGATTATCATGCCTGGACATACGCCATCTTGTTTTTTATCATCTTCTGTGAAACCGGATTAGTGGTCACTCCTTTTCTTCCCGGTGATTCTTTACTCTTCGTTGCAGGAGCCATTTCAGCATTACCCGATATGCCCATCAGCGTGCATATACTTGTCATTATCTTATTTGCCGCTGCCGTATTAGGCGATTCCTGCAATTACATGATAGGACATTTCTTCGGTCGAAAGCTGTTTAATAATCCCAACTCCAGGATATTCAAACAAAGTTATCTGGAGAAAACACACGAGTTCTATAAAAAGTATGGTGGGAAAACAATTATTCTAGCCAGATTTGTCCCGATAGTACGCACATTTGCACCTTTCGTAGCAGGAATGGGAAAGATGAATTACTACTATTTTATGATGTATAATTTAGTTGGTGGTGCGCTCTGGGTTGCCGTATTCTGTTATGCTGGTTATTTCTTCGGCGATCTTCCGTTTGTACAGGAAAACCTGAAGTTACTGATTGTAGCCATCATATTTATCTCTGTATTGCCTGCCATTATAGAGGTAGTACGTGCCAAACTAAAATCTTAAAAACAGCAAACTATAATCTGTATTCATTTGTTACTAATATAAATAGAGAAGAAAAAACAATTTAAAGTTTTTACACTTATGAAAAATTCTTTTTTTAGCCGGTTTACTCCAAAGGAGCCCAAATTTTTCCCTTTACTGAAACAGCTATCAGAAGTGCTCTGCGAAGCATCGGTTGTTTTAATAGAAAGCTTGCAACATGACTCACCTACAGAACGTTCAGACTACTACAAAAAAATCAAAGACCTGGAACGGGAAGGCGACAGACTGACACACCTGATTTTTGATGAATTAGGTACTACCTTTATCACTCCTTTCGACCGCGAAGATATTCATGACTTAGCTTCCTGCATGGATGACGTCATTGACGGAATAAACAGTTGTGCCAAACGAATCTCTATTTACAATCCCCGTCCTATTTCAGAGAATGGCAAAGAGTTGAGCCGTTTGATTCAGGAGGAAGCGATCTATATATGCAAAGCCATGGACGAACTCGAAACATTCCGTAAGAAACCGACTCTTCTCCGTGAATACTGTTCCAAACTGCATGAAATCGAGAACCAGGCGGATGATGTATACGAATTCTTTATCACCAAACTTTTCGAAGAGGAAAAAGATTGCATTGAACTTATCAAAATAAAGGAGATCATGCATGAACTGGAAAAAACGACCGATGCCGCAGAGCATGTAGGTAAGATTCTCAAAAACCTGATTGTAAAGTACGCATAAAGCAAGCCGGAACACATGGAATTATTAGTGACTATCATTATTCTGGCTCTGATATTCGATTATATCAACGGCTTTCACGATGCAGCAAACTCAATAGCTACCATCGTATCTACCAGGGTGCTTACTCCCTTTCAAGCTGTAATATGGGCTGCTTTCTTCAACTTCGTAGCCTTTTTCATTGCCAAATATATAATAGGTGGATTCGGTATCGCCAATACAGTATCCAAGACTGTGGTAGAGCAATATATCACCCTGCCCATTATATTAGCAGGAGTTATAGCGGCTATCACCTGGAACCTGGTTACCTGGTGGAAAGGGATTCCGTCTTCTTCCTCACACACCCTTATCGGAGGTTTTGCAGGAGCTGCCATTATGGCAAACGGATTTGAAGCAATTCAGCTTAACATCATTCTTAAAATTGCAGCCTTTATCTTTCTGGCTCCTTTTATCGGAATGGTCATTGCTTTCGGTTTCACCCTGTTTGTCCTCTACATCTGCCGACGCGCACATCCCCACACAGCCGAACAATGGTTCAAGAGGTTACAACTCGTATCCTCCGCCCTCTTCAGCGTCGGACATGGCTTGAACGATTCACAGAAAGTAATGGGTATCATTGCCGCTGCCATGATAGCCGGCCATTCAATGGGATTGGGCATGGGTATCAACAGCATCAATGACCTTCCCGACTGGGTTGCTTTTTCGTGCTTCACAGCAATTTCACTCGGTACGATGTCCGGTGGCTGGAAGATAGTGAAAACAATGGGAACAAAAATTACCAAGGTAACCCCACTGGAAGGGGTGATTGCCGAAACAGCAGGTGCTTTCACTCTCTACATTACGGAAATGTTGAAAATCCCCGTTAGTACCACACATACTATCACAGGAGCGATTATTGGAGTAGGTGCAACTAAACGCCTCTCTGCCGTTCGTTGGGGAGTAACCAAAAGCCTCATGACTGCCTGGATTCTTACAATTCCAGTCAGTGGACTCTTAGCTGCAGCTATTTATTATATTGTTTCCGTCTTTTTATAGATGGAAACATATTATCTATCAGGAATGTTATAATAAATAAACCCACATCTAATGTCACACTTGCCAACTTTGATTGCCGACCTTGCGCTGATATTAATATCGGCCAGTATCATAACCTTGTTGTTCAAATGGCTAAAACAGCCTTTAGTCTTAGGTTACATTATTGCCGGATTGCTGGCAGGTCCTTATATTAATATTTTCCCTACAGTAGGAGATATTGAGAATATCAATATATGGGCGGAAATAGGTGTTATATTCCTGCTCTTTGCACTCGGACTGGAGTTTAGTTTTAAGAAGCTCATGAATGTAGGTTCCACAGCTTTTATAACGGCTATCACCGAAGTAATCAGTATGTTGCTCATTGGATATTTGGTGGGACAATTATTAGGATGGGGCACTATGAATTCCATTTTCCTGGGGGGAATGTTGTCTATGTCGTCCACTACAATCATTATCAAAGCCTTCAATGATCTGGAATTGCGTAACCAACGTTTTACCGGTATCGTATTCGGTACTCTAGTAGTGGAAGACCTGATTGCTATCTTAATGATGGTGCTTCTTTCCACAATGGCAGTGAGTCAAGACTTTGTGGGTGAAGATTTGCTGATAAGTGTGCTCAAGGTCGTTTTCTTTTTAATCCTGTGGTTTCTCATAGGTATCTTCGTTATTCCGGCCTTTCTCAAAAAAGCAAAGAAGTTGATGAATAACGAGACTCTTCTGATTGTATCTCTCGGTCTTTGTCTGGGAATGGTGGTATTGGCTACTTACACAGGTTTTTCAACAGCACTAGGAGCATTTATCATGGGATCTATCCTTGCCGAAACCATCGAGGCCGAACATATCGAACATATCATACAACCGGTAAAAGATCTCTTCGGAGCTATCTTTTTCGTTTCGGTCGGTATGCTGGTGAATCCGGCTGTATTGGTAGAATACGCCTGGCCTGTCATCATCATTACACTGGTTACCATTATCGGCAAAGCCATTTTCTCTTCGTTTGGCGTACTCTTATCCGGAGAACCACTGAACATTTCCATCAAATCCGGATTCAGCCTGGCACAAATCGGAGAGTTTGCTTTCATTATTGCCGGACTGGGTGTTTCGCTCAAAGTGCTTGATCCGTTTATTTCACCTATCATTGTGGCTGTATCTGTTATTACCACTTTCACGACTCCTTACTTTATCCGTTTAGCCAATCCTTTTGCCGAATGGCTTTACAAAATATTGCCTACTAAAGTACAGGAGACATTAGATCGTTATGCTTCCGGCAAGAAGACCATGAACCACGATAGTGACTGGAAGAAACTACTAAAAAACATGATTGGGAGAGTTGTCATCTATAGCGTACTGCTCACTGCTATTTGGCTGCTGTCGATACAAATCATTTATCCCGCCATCAGCGAAATGTTTACTCCTATCACTATATGGATCAAACTGGTGATGTGTCTGGGTACTCTTCTGCTTATGACTCCTTTTTTATGGGCGCTCATCTCCAACAAATACAACTCTTCGGAATTATTCCTGAAGCTATGGAGAGACGAGAATTACAATCACGGACGCCTGGTTTCCCTGGTTCTGGGACGTGTATCTGTTGCTCTTTTCTTTATCACTAATGTAGTCATCAGCTACTTTAAACTAAACTGGGGAATAAGTGTGATTATTGCCATAGCCGTGGTAGCATTGATTCTTATTCTTAGGGAAGACCTCACGCAATATTCACGATTGGAAACAAGATTCCTAGCCAATCTTAACCGACGGGAAGAGGTAGCTAAAAAACGGCACCCGCTAAAAACAAGTTTCAATAGCGAATTCAATGATAAAGACCTTGACTTGACATCTATCCTAGTATCGCCTTATTCCGATTACATCGGCAAGTCTTTAGGAGAACTTTCATTCAGGCAAAATTTTGGAGTAAATGTCGTCGCAATCACTCGTGGCGATCTGAACATATATATACCGAAAAGCTCTGAACACATCTATCCGCAGGATAAATTGACAGTAGTTGGTACAGATACACAACTACAGGAATTCAGAAATAGAATAGAAGATGTAAAAAGCACATCAGATACAGATGCAGTGGATAAAAAGATAACTCTCCACTCTTTCACGGTAGACGAAGAATTCCGCTTTTTAAATCAGACCATCGCTCAGTCTCATTTAGGAGAGAAGCATGATAGCATTGTTGTAGCTATTGAACGAAATGACGAACTGATTACCTTGGATAAAGACACAACTTTCCAATTAGGAGATCTCGTCTGGATTGTAGGCAACCGGGAAAAGATTAGAGAAATACTGTACTTAACGTAATTTGTATCTAAGCCAGAATGGAATACAAAAGTAAAGTACACCCAATACAACAGCTTTAATGTTTTTGTACAGGCTGTATACTGCAATAAAGTTCTGATTCAAAATAAATACGTTACATATAAAGTCCAGATGAGGCTGAACTTCAAGTTTAGTTTTGAGTTCAGCCTCATCTGCTTTACTTATCTAACATTCTATTTACAAAGTGAGGACGCGTGAATGGCTTACTTGGTCCTATAGTTGGTTTAGCACTGCGCGTTTGTGATTTATTCTGCAAATCAAATACGGCAAACTCCTCATAAGACATTTGTTTACCCAAACTTCTTTCCATTATTTTATCATATATCGCTTTACGGGAAGGAGCATTAAATCCCTCGGTATTACTATTCATCATACTCTCTTCCGAAGGACGATACGCCCCTTTTATATAAGTACATGCCCCTTCAAATACTCCCAGTTTTTCTGACACATACCGATTATCATTCAAGAAAGCAGACCAAAGTACCTGAGATGGATCGGATGTAAAATCAACATTCTGCGCCCATCCTAATGTCTGCAGATACTGTACATTTTTTATTTCTTTAGAAGAAATAGTCCCATTTTCCTGATAAGCATACTCATCTTCCAATTTGGCAAAACCATGTCCAACAGCCTCGTGTACAAGTACCTGCCTGAAACTTTCACTTTGCAAATCGTATATCACCGGGCAATAAGCAATAGCAAACTCAACCACTTTCGTCTGATTAGTATAACCAAAATAAGTAGTTCCTGCATACGCAGGAGAATTTAGAATTACAACAGCCAATGTTTCACTCATATCTATATTATCCACGCATTGTACATAACGTTGTACAGCATTATCTTCACCGGAAATCCCCGTACTGTTTCCACCCGCCAGTTCACAACCAAGCGCTGTTTCATATCCTGTACCAAAAATATTGTGTTTCGAAACCGCAGTTACTGCATATACATTAAAATAATCTCGAAGTGACTTGATGGGTTCTTCCGTAAAAAGATTCTCAAAAGCTTTGTCCATAACCGCATCATAAGTTCCATCGTTAATTTCAGTATCTATAAATCCATCGCCCATAAGCACAATAGGAAGCCCTTTTCCCAACTTTGCTGTTTGCAGAACACGTACTTTTTTATCTGACGAATAATCAGTAGTTTCACTAGCTACTTCCCCCCTTTGTATGATAGTAACCATCTCTACTACGATCGATTCCATATCAGTTACTTTCACAAAGTAGATATAGGCAGTACGGGAAACACCATCAGTATTAGGCAATACAGTCAGGTTAAGCATGTAGGAAGAGGATGCACGAGTTTTTGTCTCCTGTGTCAGCCAAGTGCCAGTACCCAAAGAACCATAAATCAACAATTCATCTTCAGCTATATTCGTAGAGAATCTAATATCCAATTCTCCACCTTCAACAGACACATTATATATATTCTGCTCGAGATTCACAAATTCTGCCGATTCCTGCTCTATGGTAATGTCTTGCGTCAATGTCCCAGAAGTTAATGTAAGTGTTGCTGTACGTACATTTCCTGTTACATTCTCACTGATAGCAGTAAGCGTAATATTGCACGTACCCGCTTCTCCCGAAACCGGAGCGATTGTAAACCAATCCGCAACTGTACTCGCCTTCCATTCACGGGTACTCGTAAAACTGATTGTTACCTGCAAACCTTTAGCCGAACCCATCACGACATCTCCGACATTCTCTATCGAAAAGTTAGGATCTACTTCATCTTCAGTACAGGATACTATAAAAAACAAAAACAAGGGAAATAATAGAAGATAAATTGTTCTCATACCCATTACATGTTATTTTGTTATACCAAAGATAAGCTACATTTTCATTACCAGAAAATTTATTCGACAAATCGCCCTAAAAAAAAGACGTACGGACTTTTTTTTGAACTTTCCGATATAGAATAATAGTCATTCAAAAATAAAAAGGGGTTGAAAGTCATAGACTTTCAACCCCTTTTCTATTATTTCAATCGTCTTATTCAGCGATTTTATTTCACTTCCTCGAAGTCAGCATCCTGAACGTTATCTCCGTGCTTGCTGTTATCTTGCTGGCCAGCACCACCATTCATATCAGGACCAGCCTGTGCTCCACCTTGTGCACCGCTCTGTGCATACATTTCAGCACTTGCAGCCTGGAAAGCAGTATTGATTTCTGCCATAGCAGTATCAATAGCAGCCAAATCCTGTGCCTTGTGAGCATCTTTCAATTTCTGCAAAGCAGCTTCAATCGGAGCTTTCTTATCAGCAGGCAGCTTATCACCTAATTCCTTCAACTGATTTTCAGTAGAGAAGATTACGCTGTCAGCCTGGTTCAGCTTGTCGATCTTTTCACGTTCTTTCTTATCTGCTTCAGCATTAGCTTCAGCTTCAGCCTTCATCTTTTCGATTTCTTCCTTGCTCAAACCGCTGGATGCTTCAATACGGATAGCCTGTTCTTTACCGGTAGCCTTATCTTTTGCAGATACTTTCAAGATACCGTTGGCATCGATATCAAATGTAACCTCAATTTGAGGAACACCACGACGAGCCGGAGCAATACCTGTCAAGTTGAACTGACCGATTGATTTGTTCTGTGCAGCCATCGGACGTTCTCCCTGTAATACGTGGATAGTAACTTCCGTCTGGTTATCGGCAGCAGTAGAGAATGTTTCACTCTTACGAGCCGGGATGGTAGTGTTAGCATCGATCAACTTAGTCATTACACCACCCAGTGTTTCGATACCCATTGACAACGGAGTAACATCCAACAATACCACACCTTTGATTTCGTCTGTCAAAACAGCACCTTGTACAGCAGCACCAATTGCTACCACTTCATCCGGATTCACACCTTTAGAAGGAGCCTTGCCGAAGAAATCCTCTACCAATTTCTGAACAGCCGGAATACGTGAAGAACCACCAACAAGGATTACTTCATCAATATCAGCATTGTTCAAACCTGCATCACTCATTGCCTTCTTACATGGTTCAAGACAAGCCTGAATCAATTCGTGAGCCAAAGATTCGAATTTTGCACGAGTCAAAGTCTTCACTAAGTGCTTAGGCACACCACCTACCGGCATGATATACGGCAAGTTGATTTCTGTACTTGTAGAAGAAGAAAGCTCAATCTTAGCTTTTTCAGCAGCTTCTTTCAGACGTTGCAAAGCCATCGGATCCTGAGTCAAGTCAGCACCTTCATCGTTCTTGAATTCCTGTACTAACCAGTTGATGATTACCTGATCGAAGTCATCACCACCCAGGTGAGTATCACCGTTTGTAGAAAGTACTTCAAACACCCCACCACCAAATTCGAGGATAGAGATATCGAATGTACCACCACCAAGGTCGAATACAGCAATCTTCATATCTTTGTGAGCCTTATCCAGACCGTAAGCAAGAGCTGCGGCTGTCGGTTCGTTTACAATACGTTTTACTTCCAGACCGGCAATCTGTCCGGCTTCCTTAGTAGCCTGACGTTGAGAGTCGGAAAAATATGCAGGAACGGTGATTACTGCTTCTGTTACTTCCTGACCGAGATAGTCTTCGGCAGTTTTCTTCATTTTCTGAAGAATCATAGCAGAGATTTCCTGCGGAGTGTACAGACGTCCGTCGATGTCAACACGCGGAGTGTTATTGTCACCTTTCACTACTTTATAAGGAACACGAGTCACCTCCTTCTGTACCTGATCCCAAGTTTCACCCATGAAACGTTTGATAGAGAAGATTGTACGTGTAGGGTTCGTAATAGCCTGACGTTTTGCAGGATCACCCACCTTACGTTCACCGCCATCTACGAAAGCGACAACAGAAGGAGTCGTACGTTTACCTTCACTGTTTGCAATTACTACAGGTTCGTTACCTTCGAATACGGCAACACAAGAGTTTGTAGTTCCTAAGTCAATACCAATAATTTTTCCCATGATCGTTATTTTTTTATTTATTATTTATTCATTGATTTCTTTTTGTCCGGTTGTTTCTCCGGCTCTTATCAAGGAGCCTCGTCGCGAACGGACGCTTACTAAAAAGCAAACCGTGTGCCAAAAAGAAATTATACGAATGCATGACATAATATCTGCCAAAAAGACAGTTTTAATAAATAAACACTGCTGACATAGTCATATTCAAAGCCAGTCAGCAACTGTTTCTTTAAACAAATACAGACGACTCTGGTTCGATGAAAGAAAAAAAATATGCCTGTGTCGTCATGTGCGACACAGGCATATCCTATTATATAGATTGATCTATTTATTACTTTTCCAGCACGATGACCAATGCGCCATTTGCATCATACAAGCCAATGCCGCCACCGGACAACACATCGAATGACTTCACCTCATTGATAGCTTTCAGCACCTTACCTTCTGTTTCCATGTCCGGACAAGCCATCATTGTGCTCGCTACTCCCGGAAAAGAAATTGATTTGGCATTGCTGGTACTGGTTTCAAAACCGCCATTAATCAAATTACATCCGGCATTGCCATGAATTGTCTTTTTCTTCACATCAAAAGCAATGAAAGGTTGTTTTTCCATTCCGGAAGGAATTGCTTCACCATTCACTTCTTTTATTTTCCATTCTCCATTCAAAACCGAAAGTTTCACATCAGCCTCCTTCTTTTGTAGAACGACAACCGGACGGTTGGACGAATTGCAAAGATACACTTTGTCCTTACCTGCCTTCTTATATCCTTTTACTTGCGCAAAAGCATTCAATACATTATTTTCAGTAGTCATATCCGGACACATCATCCGGGTACTAGCCATTCCTGTAAGTTCAAGACTTCCCGGCTTCGCATTTACATCGAAGCTACCCATCATCCGATTACAGCCGCTATTGCCGGACACACGACCGGTTGCTGTATCAAAAGCGATAAAAGGAAGGGATTTACTTTCGCCCGGAGTGATTTTCGAGCCATTGACTTCTATGATATTCCATTCACCATTGATAGACGACAGGGAAATTGCCTTCTCAACCGAACGGCACGAAGACATTGCAAGTGCTGCACCAGCAATGCAAATTGAAACAAATACTTTCTTCATATTGTTATAACGTTTAAGTTAAAATCGAGGGCAAAGATATCAAAAAGATTGGAAAATAACATCCAATGCAACATAAAATATATACATTTGCCAGTAAATGTACAACAAACGAACAATTTACATAGTTCACTTAAAGTAAACAAATATGAGAATAATTGTCCTGTCTTTGATTCTATTCTACTGTGGTACGTCTCCTATCATAGCCCAAAATGATTACATCGTCACTACTCCTTCTGCACAGGAAATCCCTGTAGGCCAAGAAGAACAGTTTATCAAAAGTAACTTTCCGTTGCTACCGCTGGGCAAATGGACACCCGGAATGAAATTTATGTTCGTTCCATCTCCACGGAGCATGTTCCTTCCCACCCTTTCCAGCTACGAGACCGAGAAAGGGGTAGACAACAGCCTGCTGAAACATAAAATACTCACTTTCACGGGAACTGAAGAGAAAGCTCAGAATATCCCCAACGGGACTAACTACTCCACTCGCTTCATCTTCGAATGTGAGGGAGGAAAATATTATTATGAGATAAAGAATATGCGGCTGGAGGAGATCTCCGAAAAGGCTCCCCGTGCCGGCATCAACGGATTGGTTTATTTGAAGGATGTGGATACTGCTAAAGAGCTGTTGGTAGGAAAAACAGTCTATATACAAGCAGAAAGTGTCCGGATAGACGATGCCAACAATTATTCCGGCTACCGGGATATAGCCATTCCCGTCAATACGGAAGCAACGATTACCGCTATCGGAGTCGGCAGTCAGGCATATCCGGCAAAAATCGTATTCAAAGATACGCAGGGACATTCTTATTATCTGGAAGTTGCCCTCTCACGAACAAACTCCGGCATGGACCTGAATGATTTTCAAGGAGAAAAAAGAATGAAATATTTCTCAAATGCATTCAGTTTCACCAATAAGAGTCTAGGCACTATCCAAAGCCTGAAAAATAAATATATGGGAATGACAGTTTATCCTAAAAAGGTGCTGCCAGCCAAAAGAATCGTATCATTTGAAGACAAGCAGACCGAATCACGCGTTCACCTGCCCCGATATACAGTTCTGCAAATCAAAGATATTAGATTATCTCCTCCCGGCAGTCTGGCTATTCTTTCATTAGAAGACAATGACGGAGCGATCTATGAATTGGAAACCGATCTGAAATATGATGTTATCGTCAGAAATGAAAATTATATCGAAGACTTTTTCGGATTCGAAGATATACATAAAAAATATCCGGGTATCACAGAAAATCGTTGGCAGATTATCTCCCGGGGAGATCTGGAGACGGGTATGAGTACAGTGGAATGCCGTTTGTCCATTGGTGATCCGATAGAAATCGAGCTAAAAAAAGACAATCGTTTCGAAACTTGGTTTTACAATGGCAAAACGCTGGAATTTGAAAATGGAACCTTGCAGCGTTACAAATAAAAAGGAGTAGCTGCGAATGATTATCTGAAAATAATCACGTATATTTGCAAAGCTAACAATTCCAATATTCTTAATATTTTAATTCGCAATTAACGAAATGGGTAGAGTTCTTATTATTGGTGCGGGCGGTGTTGGCACTGTCGTTGCGCACAAAGTGGCACAAAATGCCGATGTATTTACAGATATCATGATTGCCAGCCGTACGAAAGAGAAATGCGATAAAATCGTCGAGGCAATAGGTAATCCCAATATAAAAACAGCTAAAGTTGATGCAGACAAGGTAGATGAGCTGGTAGCCTTATTCAACGATTTCAAACCGGAAATGGTGATTAATGTGGCTCTCCCTTATCAGGATCTGACTATTATGGAAGCTTGTCTGAAAGCTGGAGTGAACTATCTGGACACCGCTAACTACGAGCCGAAGGATGAAGCTCACTTTGAATACAGTTGGCAATGGGCTTATCACGATCGCTTCAAAGAAGCAGGTTTGACAGCTATTCTCGGTTGCGGATTCGACCCGGGAGTAAGTGGCATCTATACCGCTTATGCAGCTAAACATTATTTTGATGAGATTCAATATCTGGACATTGTAGACTGTAATGCGGGTAACCACCATAAAGCATTTGCAACGAACTTCAATCCGGAAATCAACATCCGCGAAATTACGCAGAACGGACGCTATTATGAAAATGGCAAATGGGTAACTACCGGTCCGCTGGAAATTCATAAAGACCTGACATATCCGAACATCGGTCCCCGTGATTCTTATCTTCTTTATCACGAAGAACTGGAGTCATTGGTGAAACATTACCCGACAATCAAACGTGCACGTTTCTGGATGACTTTCGGACAAGAGTATTTAACTCACTTACGCGTTATCCAAAACATCGGTATGGCACGAATCGACGAAGTTGATTACAACGGAGTGAAGATTGTGCCGCTGCAATTCTTAAAAGCTGTATTGCCTAACCCGCAGGATTTAGGAGAAAACTACGAAGGAGAAACCTCTATCGGTTGTCGTATCCGCGGTTTGAAAGATGGCAAGGAACGTACTTATTATGTATACAACAATTGCAGCCATCAGGAAGCTTACCGGGAAACAGGTATGCAAGGAGTGAGCTACACCACCGGAGTTCCGGCAATGATCGGAGCCATGATGTTCTTCAAAGGTGAGTGGAAGCGTCCGGGTGTAAACAACGTAGAAGAGTTCAATCCGGATCCGTTTATGGAACAACTCAACAAGCAAGGTCTTCCCTGGCATGAAGAGTTCGACAAAAATCTGGAATTATAAGAGTAGACTTGTTCATTAAAAAGATAGTTATGATAAACGTAGGAGATAAAGCACCGGAAATCTTAGGCATCAATGAAAAAGGCGAAGAAATCCGTTTAAGTGCTTATAAAGGAAAAAAGATTGTGTTGTACTTCTACCCGAAGGACAGTACATCAGGTTGCACCGCACAAGCGTGTAATCTGCGCGACAACTATTCCGAACTACGTAAAGCCGGCTATGAAGTAATCGGTGTCAGCGTAGACAATGAAAAGTCGCACCAGAAATTTATCGAAAAGAACAATCTTCCTTTTACCCTGATTGCCGACACTGACAAAAGGTTAGTAGAAGAGTTTGGAGTATGGGGAGAAAAGAAACTGTACGGACGTGCTTACATGGGTACTTTCCGCACTACTTTCCTGATTAATGAAGAAGGAATCGTAGAACGGATTATCACTCCCAAAGAAGTGAAGACCAAGGAACATGCCTCACAGATTTTAAATCAATAACTCCATTAATTATATAAGAATAAGGTATGGCAAAGAAAGATGAACTTAATTTTGAAACAGATAATAAAATGGCATCAAGCGAAAAACTAAAAGCCTTACAGGCTGCCATGGAAAAGATAGAAAAGAGCTTCGGTAAAGGTTCTATCATGAAAATGGGTGATGATAGTGTTGAACAAGTAGAAGTGATCCCGACAGGCTCTATTGCCTTGAACGTGGCACTTGGTGTTGGAGGTTACCCTAGAGGTAGAATCATCGAAATCTATGGCCCGGAATCATCCGGTAAAACAACATTGGCTATTCATGCCATTGCAGAAGCGCAAAAGGCTGGCGGTATCGCTGCTTTTATTGATGCCGAACATGCTTTCGACCGTTTCTATGCATCTAAACTGGGAGTGAACATTGATGATCTTTATATCTCTCAACCGGACAACGGAGAACAGGCTTTGGAAATTGCAGAACAACTGATCCGTTCTTCTGCTATCGACATCATCGTTATCGACTCTGTAGCCGCACTGACTCCTAAAGCGGAGATCGAAGGTGACATGGGTGACAACAAAGTTGGTCTTCAAGCACGTTTAATGTCGCAAGCTCTTCGTAAGTTGACGGCTGCTGTGAGCAAGACACGTACGACTTGTATTTTCATCAACCAGTTGCGTGAGAAGATCGGCGTTATGTTCGGTAACCCGGAAACAACAACTGGTGGTAACGCTTTGAAATTCTATGCTTCCGTACGTTTGGATATCCGTGGTAGCCAACCTATCAAAGATGGTGAAGAGATTCTTGGTAAACTGACCAAAGTGAAAGTAGTGAAGAACAAAGTAGCGCCTCCTTTCCGCAGAGCAGAATTTGACATCATGTTTGGTGAAGGTATCTCCCACTCCGGAGAAATCATCGACTTGGGTGCTGACTTGGGAATCATCAAAAAGAGCGGTTCATGGTATAGCTACAACGATACTAAGTTAGGACAAGGGCGTGATGCCGCTAAACAATGCATTATGGATAATCCTGAATTGGCTGAAGAACTGGAAGGACTGATTTTTGAAGAATTGAAGAAGAAATAAATAGCTTTAGATCTGCTTATCCGTAGGCTGAAAGCTAAGTAAACAAAGGTGGGAGAAAGTCGTTTACGATCATTCTCCCACCTTTTTCTTTTTTATATCATTCTCTCTTTTATCCCTTATACAAAATAAATGTATGCTAATGTACTCAAGCTGATAATTATCCAAAGCAATATTCCTTGAATCAGAGGTTTAATTCCAACGGCTTTCAAAACATCAATAGAAAGAGAAGCACCGATGAAGAACATAGTTATCGTCAAAGTCTTACGGGCAATACCGTTGATAGCTGCTCCTAATTGTGGCACTCCATCCAGTAAATAAGTATTTACCACCAATGCCAATACGAAGAAGAGGATAAACCATGGAATACTGATCTTTTGTCCTTTGCTCTTGAATATAAATGAGGTAGCAAAAGCCATCGGGATAATCCAAAGAGCACGGGTCAATTTGATAGTAGTAGCCACTTTCAATGCTTCTTCACCATAGGCAGCTCCCGCGCCTACTACAGAACTGGTATCATGAATGGCAATAGCTGCCCATGTTCCAAACTGTTGTTGATCCATATTCAATGCATGACCAATGGCAGGGAAAATGAAAAGTGCAATAGCGTTCAAGATAAAGATTGTACCTAATGCCACAGACATTTCACTGTCCTTCGCTTTCAACACTGGTCCCACTGCTGCGATAGCACTACCACCACAGATAGCGGTTCCCGAACTGATAAGATAAGCTGTATTCCGATCTATTTTAAACAATTTACGTCCGATAAACCAGCCAATTACCAATGTTCCGATTACTGAAATGACCGTAAATTCCATGCCTTCCTTACCGGAAGCTAAAGCAGAATGAAGGTTCATACCGAATCCCAGTCCTACTACTGAATATTGCAACAGATATTTCGATGTTTTCTTATTAAACTTTGGATGTGCTTGTCCGCAAGTTAATGCAAAAATAAGTCCGAGGAACAAAGCAACGGGAGGAGTTACCCAAGCCGACCATGCTTCCAATCCCGGAATATAGTCTAAAAACAGGAAGAAAGTCAGAGTGGAAAGCAGCGCAACATAAATCATCTTATTATTTGCCTGCAAAGTTTTTGTAGCTGTCAAAATCATATCTTTTTGTCTTTAATTGTTTTCCGGGTGCAAAGGTACGGTAAACAATCAAGACCCACCAATAGTTTCTAATTATGCATTATAACTTTTAATTATAAACATACTCTCTCCCAACTACTCTTACACTGTTACAATGTCTTTCCCAAAAGGCGATAATGCCAAAGCTGCCAACTTGAAGTGTTGTAATCCAAAAGGGATTCCGATAATGGTAATGCACAATATAGCCCCGAAAACCAAATGTGACAGACAGATCCAAATGCCACCCAGAAATATCCACAGGATATTCATCAATATATAGAAGCAGCCACCGGAACGGTTCCCACTTCTGACTTCTTTACCGAAAGGCCATAAAGCAAGTCCGGCCAACTTCAATGTTTGCATTCCAAAAGGAATGCCGATAATGGTCAGCATCATCAATAAACTCGAAATGAGGTATTCGACAGCAGTAAAGATACCACCAAGCAGCAGCCACAATAGATTCATTAAACAGCCCATATAAAATAGTATTAGTTATTATTCCAATTTTCTTTTTGTTGTCTCATCCACTTTACCCTGATAATAATGGTCGATCACTTGCTGAAACAAATCATCCGAAGCAACTTCATTAAAAAGCGTCATACATGACAACACTTTCATCGCATCTAACGAACCGAAAACTTCCTGCGCCGTTTTATTCTTTAATTGAAGAAAAGTAGACGTTATTTCACGAAGTCTTTCTCCCAAAATTGGATGGGCAAGATATGCTTCAGCCTCTTCTTTGCCGCTAAGACCATAATACTGTGAATTATAACTCATGCCCAATCCTTTCAGTTGAGGAAATATATACCAAATCCAATGGGAATATTTCCGCCCGTTTCTAACTTCTGCAAGGGCTTGTTCATAATCACCTCGCTGGGCATCTAAAAATCGTTGTAAGTTATAGTCAGTCATAGATACTTCTCGCATTTTTTTAAGTTATCATACTTTCAGGAGATAACAGAATCAAATAAGTGATTTATTTCGAATCACAGCACTTTTTTCAATTCTATTAAAGCCGAGACTTCGTTTTCCTTATTAATGTACTTCTCTATTTCATAGGGTTTATATCCTAATTTAGTATATAACAGAAGCCCACTCGTATTAGCATCAAAACAAGACAAATGAAGCTCCGATACATTATATTTCTTTTTCCCAATATCTTCCATAGCATTTATCAGAAATGTGCCAACGCCACGATTACGAAAACAAGGACTTACTATTACATTTCCAATAGCACAATATTGAAATTCTCTTACCTCATAGAAATTTGCAAACCCTACTACTTCATTATTAAATAAAACAACAGTCGAATCAAATCTATCTTTTATTGTATTCTTTAATTGATCGATTGTTAAAGGAAAATCAGCTTTAGGAAACATAAAAAACAGTTCCTGCTTGTTTCGAGGTAATTTACAAACAGTTTCTAAATCATCAAACGTAAAATCTCTATAAGTAAGTTTTTCTTTTTCCATAATAATCATGCTGATACCCTCCATTTCTTTTCTACATACAATATTATAACCGACTTTGCTATATAGATGCAAAGTATTGGGTGTCTCTTCGCCCGTAAAAAGAGAAAACGTATGACAGTGAGGAAATAATTGTTCTATTTCAGTCATAAGTTCTCCACCTATACCTTTATTCTGAAAATCGGGATGCACTATCAATTTACCAATATGACATACTCTATTTTCATCCATACGTCCCCTGACAGAACCTACAATCTGTCCATCATCTGATACGTATTTTAGAATAATGCCTGTCTGATACTCATCACAAATCTCATCCTGATTTTGCAACAAAGGGGGAAGATCGAATTTTTTCATTTGTTCGGCCACCACCATAAAAGATTTCTTTTGCAAAGATAAAATGTTTACCAAATCATTTTCTTCAGCTCGCATGATATTAGTATGACTCATAATATTACAAATATACACTTTTCTAAAAACTAACAGAAGCATTGCATCCACTTTTTAGGAAATAATATATTAAGCATAAAATCCCGTTATATCCTTTCTCTTCAATCATCTTCATTCCCTCCCAAACTATTAATAGAAAACTTCTTCTTTATTAAGGATAAACTTCTTTTTGTCAAATAGAAAACTTATCTTTGTATAAGAGTAAACTATAAATGCAAGCTTTGATTATAAAAATGAAAGCTTTGTTTTTATAAACGCAAGCTTCAATTATAAAAACAAAAGTTGCATTTATAGTTTATAATTAATCAAAAGGAACTTTACTATTAGAAGAAAGGAAGTTTGCCTCTAATACAAAAGAACTTATCTATTAATACTTTAAACAATAGATGATATGGCAAGATATATCATAGAGGAGATGCCCGATCTTCAGAAAACAGGCAAAAGAATTACTTATCCTAAATTTGCGCGGATAGATAATACAAGCATAAAAGAGTTGGCGCAACGAGTTGGCGACGTCAGTGGATTCAGTGCAGGAGACATAGAAGGCGTACTACTTCAGACCGCCATTGAAATGGCGCATTTGATGGCAGAAGGGCGCTCGGTAAAGATAGACGGAATAGGAACGTTTACTCCCTCTCTTACTTTAGGCAGAGACAAGGAGCGGGAAGAACCAGAAGAAGGGGGGAGTCATCGCAACGCACAAAGTATTTTTATAGGAGGTGTAAATTTCCGGGTAGACCGAGAAATGGTGAGAAATATCAGCGAAAGATGCCAACTGGAAAGAGCACCCTGGAAAAAGCAACGATCCTCTAATAAATTCACATCGGAACAACGACTGGCATTAGCTCTAAAGTATCTGGATGAACATCCCTTCCTGACCGTTTGGGAATATCGCAAACTAACAGGATTGTTGCAAACAGCAGCAACCAACGAACTAAGACAGTGGGGACATCAACCGGATTCTGGAATAGAAATCACAGGAAGAGGAGCACACAGGGTATATATAAAGAAAAAATAGTCGAACGAAGAGGATAACAGTATGAGAAATACCCCGAAAATAGATGAGAAATAACTGTTTTGAGGCCTATTTCACTAAAGAAACTATGAGAAATAGGCTTTCTCAAAACGTTTCTCATTCGGTAATCAACTGGTTATAAAATTATTATATAGTGATTATGAGAATATGAGAAATGAAAATCATTTTTCTGATTCTGGAGACCCTAAGCCTGCACGAGAGAAAAAGACAAACTTACAGGCTTTTACTATGATGTCCGGCGAAACGCATAAATACCTGTGACAATCCTCCCTCCTGCCCTTGCAGTTGTACAAAGTTAAATTCGCGCAGCATCGGCATTCCTTTTATTTCGACTACACGGAGATTACCAGCTACAAGCTCTTTATGCACCGAACGGATAGAAACAATTCCCATACAGTCCGTATGTTCCAAAAAAAGTTTGATACTCTCTGTACTACCGAGATACATCAATACATTTAAAGAAGAAAGTTTGAGATTATGTTGCAATAAGGCACGTTCAAATACATCTAATGTACCGGAACCCCTCTCCCGCAAAACCAAAGGAATATTCAGCAAATCTTCCGGAGTAATCTCATCCGAGACAGCTAACTTACTCTGTGTATGCACCACGGCAACCAGTTCATCTTGCAAAAATGGAGTATATTTCAGATTAGGTAAGCGGAAGATCCCTTCGACCAGTCCCAAATCAATCCGATGCTCTTGCAAGGCAGCTTCCACTCCACGGGAATTTCCATTAATCAAAGAAAGATTAATTTGCGGAAACTTGGCTATAAAGTTCGCCAACAAAGGAGGAAGTACATATTGCGCAATCGTAGTACTGGCCCCCAATTTCAGTTCGCCGATATATTCATTATGCAACAGATGCATCTCATATTCTAATTGTTTATAATCGTCCAGGATTTTCTCGCTATGTTTCAGCAGCAATTCTCCGGCCTTAGTCAGTGAGATTTTGCTCCCTTGACGGTCGAACAAACGAGCTTGATAGTAAGCCTCCAGCTCCTGAATATGTTTGGTGATAGCAGGTTGACTGACAAACAATTCTTGCGAAGCCTTCGTAAAGCTTAGATTCTTCGCTACGCTCTGAAATACTTTTAAACGAAAATCGGACACGGCAATTATGATTAACAGTTAAGAAATCAATGACGAATAATGAATTACAGAAAGAATAAAAGCACAATAGTTATTGCAATTCTTCCGCTTTTATCCCCAACGCCTGCATGACAGGGAAAGCCAGCATATCCCATTTATAATCCACCGGAAGTTCGGGCTCATTCATACGGAATTGAATGACCTCTTTGCCTTTCACTTCATGCAAAGCATCAGTCACTTTCTTTCCATACTCCTCATTGAAAGAAATAACGATCATCCTTTTCACGTCTGCCGAATCGGAAACGATAGAGAGTAAATCCAAAAACAAATCTTCTCTTGACACCATTCCTTCCGATGGAACGCTGGCAAAAGAATATTCACCATAAGGGCTCTGAAACGCAACTCCATTCAATTCTTCCTGCAAATCGGAAGGTTGGCAATATTGCAATCGACTGGATTCTTTATCATACACAAAAAGAAATTGCACCTCGTTCTTCCCTTCTGTAATCCCTGCATCCAAGGTTATATAGGTGGTCAACATCGAAAGGTCTATCTCTTGTAAAGAACGATGCAAAGTTTCTTCAAAATATCCTTTTATATCCGTTATTACAAAATTCAAAAAAGCAGCGTCAATCAACACCACTGTTTCAGCAAGTTTTATTTGGGGCTTATCACTCATATACCATCTATATTATTACAGCGGATAAAGATACTACAATACTTTTATTTATCCACTTTTCAATATTTATTTTCTTTCATCACAGGCTAAGATTACACAAACAAGCGTATCAGGTAACAAATGATATTTTATAGCAAATTCGTCAGTTACTCCCAGATAAAAAGGTCATTTTGTCCTTTAACTCCTTAATACTCATGCTATTTTGTCATATTTTTATACTTGGCAAATCTTTTGCGCCCTCTTAGGTGTTATTAAAAACGTGAAATAAGAAAGGAGAACAAAGATATGAACTTTAACAATTTTACCATCAAATCTCAAGAAGCGGTACAGGAGGCCGTGAACCTGGTACAAAGCCGGGGACAACAAGCCATTGAACCTGTCCACATCATGCAGGGAGTAATGAAGGTGGGTGAAAATGTCACTAACTTCATCTTCCAGAAACTTGGCATGAACGGACAGCAGGTAGCTCTTGTTGTCGACAAACAGATCGACTCCCTGCCAAAAGTATCCGGCGGAGAACCGTATCTGAGTCGTGAATCTAACGAAGTATTGCAGAAAGCAACACAGTATTCTAAAGAAATGGGCGATGAGTTTGTTTCATTAGAGCATATCATACTAGCATTGCTGACTGTGAAAAGTACCGTCTCCACTATCTTGAAAGATGCCGGTATGACGGAAAAAGAATTACGCAATGCCATCAGCGAGTTGAGGAAAGGAGAAAAAGTAACATCACAATCCAGTGAAGACACTTATCAATCATTGGAAAAGTACGCTATCAACCTGAATGAAGCTGCCCGTAGCGGAAAACTGGATCCTGTAATCGGACGTGATGAAGAAATCCGCCGGGTACTCCAGATATTGAGCCGCCGTACAAAAAACAACCCGATTCTAATCGGTGAACCGGGAACTGGTAAGACAGCGATCGTAGAAGGCTTGGCACATCGTATTCTTCGAGGAGATGTACCTGAAAACCTGAAAAACAAACAGGTCTATTCACTGGATATGGGGGCACTGGTTGCCGGTGCAAAGTATAAAGGTGAGTTTGAAGAACGGCTGAAATCAGTTGTCAATGAAGTGAAGAAATCAGAAGGTGATATTATTCTGTTCATTGATGAGATTCATACACTGGTAGGAGCCGGCAAGGGTGAGGGCGCCATGGATGCCGCAAACATTCTAAAACCTGCCTTAGCTCGTGGAGAATTACGTTCCATCGGAGCAACAACCCTCGACGAATATCAAAAATACTTCGAAAAGGACAAAGCTTTGGAGCGTCGTTTCCAAATCGTACAAGTGGATGAACCGGACAACTTGAGTACCATTTCTATCCTTCGTGGACTAAAAGAGCGTTACGAGAACCATCACCATGTACGTATCAAAGATGATGCAATCATTGCAGCCGTCGAATTGAGCAGCCGTTATATCACCGACCGTTTCCTGCCGGACAAAGCCATTGACCTGATGGATGAAGCCGCAGCTAAACTGCGTATGGAGGTAGATTCTGTTCCTGAAGAACTGGATGAAATCTCCCGCAAAATCAAGCAGTTGGAAATCGAACGGGAAGCTATCAAACGTGAAAACGATAAACCGAAACTGGAAATCATCGGTAAGGAGCTTGCCGAACTTAAAGAACAGGAAAAGTCCTTTAAAGCCAAATGGCAGAGTGAAAAAACGCTGATGGATAAAATCCAGCAGAATAAGGTTGAGATAGAGAATCTTAAATTTGAAGCAGAAAAAGCTGAACGTGAAGGTGACTATGGTAAAGTAGCCGAAATCCGTTACGGTAAACTTCAGGCTTTGGACAAAGAGATAGAAGATACTCAAAAGCAGCTACGTGATATGCAAGGCGATAAGGCCATGATTAAGGAAGAGGTAGATGCGGAGGACATTGCCGATGTTGTTTCCCGTTGGACAGGTATTCCTGTCAGCAAGATGCTGCAAAGTGAGAAAGACAAACTATTGCACCTGGAAGAAGAACTTCATCAACGTGTAATCGGTCAGGATGAAGCGATTGAAGCCGTGGCAGATGCCGTGCGCCGTAGTCGTGCCGGATTACAGGATCCGAAACGTCCGATTGGCTCGTTCATTTTCCTCGGAACCACCGGTGTAGGTAAGACCGAACTGGCGAAGGCATTGGCAGAATTCCTGTTCGATGACGAAACGATGATGACTCGTATCGACATGAGCGAGTATCAGGAAAAGCACAGTGTTTCCCGTTTAGTCGGAGCGCCTCCGGGATACGTAGGATATGATGAAGGCGGTCAGCTGACAGAAGCTATACGTCGGAAACCTTACTCTGTTGTCCTGTTTGACGAGATAGAAAAAGCTCATCCGGATGTTTTCAATATCCTGTTACAGGTATTGGATGACGGACGACTGACTGACAATAAAGGAAGGGTGGTCAACTTCAAAAATACAATCATCATCATGACTTCGAATATGGGTAGTTCTTATATACAAAGTCAGATGGAGAAGTTGCACGGTTCCAATAAAGAAGAAGTGATTGAAGAAACGAAGAAGGAAGTCATGAATATGTTGAAAAAGACGATTCGCCCGGAATTCCTGAACCGTATTGATGAAACGATCATGTTCTTACCATTGAATGAAAAGGAAATCAAGCAGATCGTACTCTTACAAATCAAGGGAGTTCAGAAAATGCTTGCCGAAAACGGAGTGGAACTGAAACTGACGGAAGGAGCATTGGACTTCTTATCTCAAGTGGGATATGATCCAGAATTTGGAGCTCGTCCGGTAAAGAGGGCTATTCAACGTTATCTATTGAACGATCTATCCAAAAAGTTACTTTCCCAAGAAGTCGACCGCAGCAAAGCAATTACCGTTGACGCTGGTGGAGACGGATTGGTATTCAGAAATTAAGAGTTTCCATTTAAATAGAATGCCGGTATGCTTGATAAGAAGCATACCGGTATTATTTATATCCCTGAATATGTAAATCTCCGGACTTCCGGTTGGCAATTCGGATGGCTCATTACCAAAACATAGGTACCCTGTTGAGGGATTTCCATAGTCAATGAAGGCAAAGCAAATTTATGTTTGCCTTTTAATTCTCCCTGTGAATCGTAAAGGAATACCATTGTACCTGCCAACAAACCTGTCAGGCATAATGTCCCTTTTTCATTGTCCAAACGGACGTTTACTTCTTTATTTGTTATTGTCTCCATACCCTATATCAAAAACCGTCTGCTCCCCTAGAAGGCTATTAAAAATAAAAAGCGTGGGAACTTACTACAATTATCCCCCCTTGACGTTTTAGACATCTACTAGCCAAATCATGCAAAACAACTAATGTTCAACCACATATTTACATACATGGCAGAACACGAGCGTTTAAACATTATTCCTAAGTAGTTCAATATTGTCCAGATCTCAAGTCTTGAATAATATCTTTATAACGCTTTTGTTCTCTATTGTTATTCACCGTTCACTACTGCTATTCCCAAGAATAGTGAACAGCGACAAAGATACATAAAAAAGCATCATTATTTACAATATAAGTAGAAGATATTTATTTTAGTAAAAGATTACCCAAATAATACTAATTTTTTTCTGAACATACAAGTGTTTATACGAAAAAACATGATAAGCATTTAAAATGCTTATCATGTTCTCTATTTTTGATTAAATAAACGGTACAGATTATTCTGCAGCTGCTTCTTCCTTAACTTCACCTTCCGGTTTAAATTCTGTGATTCCATTAGAAATCAAGATGTTATACCAAGCTACCAATTTCTTGATATCTGCTACATATACGCGTTCACGATCAAAGTTTGGTAATACTTCAGCCAAGTATTCACGCAATTGTTCAGGAGTAGCCTTTTTCGGGTCGATAGAAGCCTGCGCTGATTTCTCTTTCTCTTTTATAGCTTCCAGCACATCATACAAAGGCACTTCTGCATCGTCCGTATACATTGCTATATCGGCCAAAGAAATAATTTTTTCATTACCATAAGCGGGGAAACGTTTCTTCTCAGCATTGACTGATTCAACAATCAACATATTTTTTCCTTGCGAAATAAGTTTGTATAATCCCGGTTTACCTGAGATAGACAAGATAGTCTTCAACATAGTATATATCCTTTTATTTATTAATTATTTTTTGCGGAGCAAAGGTAATGATTATTTTTAGATAGCAAAGAAATAAGCTCCAAAACCTGCGGAATTAACGGTGTTTCATCATCATTGACTATCACGAAATCAGCATGACTTCTCTTAACTTCATCACTCATTTGTGCCTCAATACGCTTCATCACCTGTTCTCTCGATGAACAATCCCGTTTTATGGCGCGCTCCACTCTCACTTCCAGCGGCGCATACACCATAACCAGAAAATCAACTTCACTCCTAAAACCGGCTTCCACAAGTATGGCAGACTCCATACCTACCAATTGTTCACCACCAAACCGGGCAGCCCACCGACGAAAATCTTCTTTCACCTGTGGATGAATAATTTCATTCACTTTCTGCACACGATTCGGATGACCGAACATATAGGATGCCAGCAAAGAACGATTCAACACACCATTTTGAAACACATCCTGACCGACCAGCGCACAAAGTTCCTGACAAATCACCGGATCTGTCTGCGTGATACGCTTTGCTTCTATATCTGAAATATAAACAGGAATTCCCATTATTCCAAATAATCTGGAAACCACACTTTTCCCGCTACCGATACCACCGGTTATACCAATCTTAATCGACATTAGAAGTAATTTGTTCTATCAAGAAGTCTACTTGCTCAGGAACAATACGGATTTGATTGATTCCGCTCGGAAACGACTTCAATTTAACCGTATATTTATCAGAACCGAGCTTCAACAACTCTTCGTAAGAAATATTGATGATAAAATCGCTTGCTTTTATGCTGCGGAACCGCTTTAACCCCACCTGGAAAGTTATCTGAACTTTGGAAGGGAAGGTACGTAATGCCTTATCGGCTGGGAAATTAACTCCGTGCAATGGCACCTCTACTGTTTTCTCCGTATAAATATCTACCGGAAAGGTCATTTCTACCGAAGCCGGAACAAACTTCACTCCTCTTTCAGAATTCAGCGGAATTCGTCGCCGGGTTGTATCTGAAATATTCTCCAGGTTTATCTTTTGAGTATATGCGGTGGTAATAGTATCCAGAATTCCTTCCGGAGCATAAACTAATACAGAGTCCGGATTACAAATCGTATCTGATACATAATATTGAAGTCCGGCTGTCACTTTTCCCTGAAAGCGGACAGGTACTAACTTAGACTTTCCTTCAGAATAGATATACTCTAATGTATCCGGCTTGATTGAAAGAATTTTGGAAGACACATTCAATTGACTCAATATCTTTTTCTCAAAATCAGATGCGTAAATCTTCACATGATTATCTTTTCCTTTATAATCAAGAAAACCTAGATTTACCGGGAAAAAACTTTTCCCCAGCATATAATTGAGCAGCACCGTACCTTTATCTTTCACTCTGACGCGAAGTTCGGAAGGCGGTTCCGAAGTCAGCACTACATTATTGGGAACATCTTTCATTCGCACCGGAATGGAAAACTCCGCTTCATAGTCACTATTCAAAGTCTGAAGCAGCCAAAATCCACCGGCTATCAAGAAGAAAAATAAAAAAATTAAGAACTCTCTGCTCTTATCACTGAGCAGAAAATCCTTAATTTTCTTTGATAGTTTTAAATATGTATATTCTATTTTCCTACGATCAAACATAGGCACTTATTTATCAACTATTATTTAGATTGATTGCTAGCAGCTGAAGCATCAGCGAAAATAGAATTCTTGTCTATTTTAATCTTTACATTAGAAGCAATCTCAAGTACTATGTAATCGTCAGTAATTTCCTTGATTGTTCCGTGGATACCACCTGCAGTAATCACATTCTGATTTACCTGAAGAGATTTACGGAAATTTGCTATTTCTTTTTGCTTCTTATTCTGAGGACGGATCATAAAGAAATACATGATAACAAACATAGCTATCAGCATGATCCACATCATACTTCCACCTCCGGCAGCACCGGCAGGAGCTTGCAATAATACAGTCAATACGTTCATAAATAATCTGTTTTAGTTTCTACTATATGGACAAAGGTATCAGTTTTTAGTCAACTTACCTTCTTTTTTTAATTGATTAACTATTCCATCCAGTGTACCGTTGATAAAGCTACCGCTTTTAGCTGTGCTATACAACTTCGCTATCTCTACATATTCATTTAACGAAACACTGACCGGAATGTTCGGGAAACTAAGAATTTCTGCTAATGCAGTCTGCATAATGATAACATCCATAAATGCAATACGGTCCAGATCCCAATTTTTTGTATTCTCACTAACCAAATGACGGTAATAGTCGGAATTCAAAATAGTACGACGGAACAGACGACGTGCAAACTCTTGATCTTCGTCATCCTTAAATTCCGGAAGCAGTTCCTGGTTGGCACCCTTCTTTTCATCAAAACGTTTGATCGTTTTCAGGACGAATGTATCTACAATTTCTTTGTCATCATTCCAATACAGACTCTGATCTTCCAATACCTGATCGAGAGAATCATTATTAAAGATGTATGTTTTATAGAGTTTTCTCCATAATTCACGATCGGCCTCGTATGAGTGGTCGTCAGAAGCCATATAATCTTTATAGATATCGGTTTCTACAATTTTCTCATAAAGTTCCTTGATGAAGTCCTGGTCGTTTGCCCAGGTTCTTTTTTGATTGGCTATAAACTCTACCAATTGCTTATTGACTTCCAATTGAGCAATAAACTTGTTATCTACGAACTTCCTGTTGGGATACAACTCCTCTTTCGTAGGTGCCAATTTAGCTTTTGCCGCATCAATACGTTTTTGTGCATACTCTGTCAATGCTATCATCAGCATTAGCAAATAATTATAAAGGTCATACGCCTTTGAAAGACTAAAGAATAACTCTTTCTCCGCTGAGTCTAGATTTTTGCTGCCATTTTGATAATAGGCATATACTATCTGTATAATCTTAAGACGAATAAGAACTCTGTTGATCATAATTCAAATTAATACTGTTGTTATCGAACTGCAAAAGTAGATATTTTTAATGAGTTTCCACTAATAAATCACATTTTTTAATGCAGTATTTGATTCTCTGCGCTTTTTCTTTTGACAGTTTAAAAAAAATATCCAATTTTGAGGCCGATTATAAACGGACCGAAAGATATGGAAGATTTAAAAAAGAAAATGAGCGCAGACATGAATGATAAGGAGATTGTATTCTCCAAGTCCATTAAAGCAGGTAAACGCATCTATTACCTTGACGTAAAGAAGAATCGTAAAGATGAAATGTTCCTGGCTATTACAGAGAGTAAGAAAGTGATAACGGGAGAAGGTGACGATTCTCAGGTTAGTTTCGAAAAACACAAAATCTTCCTATATAGGGAGGACTTTCAGAAGTTTATGGCAGGACTCGAAGAAGCAGTCAACTTCATTGAGTGCAGTGATGCGAACGAATACATCGCCCGCCTGAACACCGAAGCGGATGAAGAAAGTGAACAGAAAGCAATCGAAGAAGCCCGGGAAAACAAGTTAGAGAACGAAATTAAGATCGATATTGACTTTTAAGAAAGTAACTCTTTGATATTTCAAAAAAAAGACGTACTTTTGCACCGCTTTTTTGCAACATCGTGTGATAATCCACATCGTGTGATGGTGAATTAAGCAAGCTAACTTAATTTAGAGTAACACAAATTTTTAAAGAAATGAAATCAATTGAAGTAAAAGGAACTGCAAGAACAATTGCAGAACGCTCTTCTGAACAAGCTAGAGCTTTGAAAGAAATTCGTAAAAACGGTGGTGTACCTTGTGTACTTTACGGAGGTAATGAAGTAGTTCACTTCACAGTGACTAACGAAGGACTTCGTAACTTAGTTTATACTCCGCACATCTACGTTGTAGACTTGGTTATCGATGGCAAAAAAGTAAACGCTATCCTGAAAGATATTCAGTTCCATCCGGTAAAAGATACTATCCTGCACGTTGACTTCTATCAGATTGACGAAGCTAAACCTATCGTAATGGAAGTACCTGTACAGTTGGAAGGTCTTGCAGAAGGTGTGAAAGCCGGTGGTAAACTTGCACTGCAGATGCGTAAGATCAAAGTGAAAGCTTTGTACAATGTAATTCCTGAGAAACTGATCGTTAACGTTTCTCACCTGGGATTGGGCAAGACTGTTAAAGTTGGCGAATTGAGCTTCGAAGGCCTTGAACTGATTAGTGCTAAAGAAGCCGTTGTATGTGCTGTTAAGTTGACTCGTGCAGCAAGAGGTGCAGCAGCAGCCGCTGGCAAGTAATTGAGATTATCCCTGTAAAGAGATATACTTCAAACGCAGATTAATGCAGATTAAAGCAGATGTTCAGTCTGCATTAATTTGTATTAATCTGCGTTTCTCTTTCTATATTAATGAACTGTTTTACGGAAAAACGATGATAAAATATTTAGTTGTCGGACTGGGAAACATTGGTCCCGAGTATCATGAAACCCGACATAATATCGGATTCATGACAGTAGAAGCATTGGCCAGAATTAACAATGCTCCTCCTTTTATGGATGGACGCTATGGATTCACCACCAGCTTTTCCATCAAAGGACGTCAGTTGATCCTGCTCAAGCCATCGACTTTTATGAACCTGAGTGGATTGGCCGTTCGCTATTGGATGCAGAAAGAAAATATTCCATTGGAAAATGTGCTGATCGTAGTAGATGATCTGGCTCTTCCTTTCGGAACGTTACGCCTAAAAGGAAAAGGAAGTGATGCAGGCCATAACGGATTAAAGCATATTGCCGCCACTCTGGGCACTCAAAACTATGCCCGTCTGCGTTTTGGAATCGGGAGTGATTTTCCACGTGGCGGACAAATCGATTACGTACTCGGTCACTTCACTGATGAAGACTGGAAGACAATGGATGAAAGACTGGAGATGGCAGGGGAAATTATCAAAAGTTTCTGTCTTGCCGGTATCGATATCACAATGAACCAGTTCAACAAGAAATAATGAACCTGTTCTATAAAAAATAAAGATAACAATGAACGGTTAGCGATCAATGATAACGTCCACTAACCGACTAATTATTTATCACTAAATAACTAACTAAAATGGCTGAAGCAAGAATAGATAAATGGATGTGGGCTGTCCGCATCTTCAAGACACGTACGATTGCAGCAGAAGCCTGCAAAAAAGGACGTATTACCATCAACGGTTCGCTGGTCAAAGCTGCCCGTATGATAAAACCGGGTGATGTTATTCAAGTGAAGAAACCACCTATCACATACTCATTCAAAGTATTACAACCGATTGAGAAACGTGTAGGAGCCAAACTGGTATCGGAAATGATGGAAAATGTAACGACTCCCGATCAATATGAATTACTTGAAATGAGCAAAATCAGCGGATTCGTAGACCGGGCACGTGGAACCGGACGCCCGACCAAGAAAGATCGCCGGGAACTGGAAGAATTTACAACTCCAGAGTTTATGGATGATTTTGACTTTGATTTCGATTTTGAAGAATAGGATAAATAGAAAAACGATGAATCGTAAACAATGAACGGTGAACAGACTGCGTTATATCCACAGGCTTGCTCACCGTTCATTGTTTACGATTTGTATAGCTTACCACTTATAGAGTTGCAGTTCGCCCTTTCTTTTTACAGATTCGCTTTAACAGCATCAATCAGTTCCTGATATTCTGCGTCAGTCAGATAAACCTTTCCCGGGTTCATTTGGAATATACCTCCATAATCAGGTCCATCCACATATTTAGGTGCTAAATGAAAATGCAAATGAGACAATTTATCCGAGTAAGCACCATAATTAATCTTTTCCGGCTGGAAAGCTTTTTGCATGGCACGAGTGACACGCGCTACATCTGCCATAAAAGCATTACGGTCTTCATCACTCAATTCATTCAAATCGTTCACATGGTCTTTATAAGAAACAAGACAACGTCCACGGTAGGTTTGTTCCTTAAACAAAAACACACGTGACACACTCAATTGCGCAATCTCAATCATCAGATTATGCAGCGTTTCATTGTTCTGGCAATACAGACATTCTTTCGGATCACTCTTCATGATATTATTATTTTAAGTTTTTATCGTTGCAAAAATAAGTATTCCATTCTTATCCGGCTTGTACTTTTTCGTTTTTTTGATCGACTAATTGGTACACATCCTCTTTTTCGCCTACCACCCAAACAACATCGCCTTCTTCGAGTGGAGCATTTACATCAGGAACCATCAGTGTACCGTCTTCACTTTCAACACCGGCTATCATACAATGATATTTGTCGCGGATACCCGATTCACGAATCGTTTTACCCAGAAAAACAGAATCACTGTCAATGATAAACTGCTTCAAAGCCATCTCGCTCTTTTCATAAACCTCCCAGTCTATCTTCGCTCCGTTTTGCATCGCCTCATTAAACACACTTAATTGTTCATCCGTCCCTATCACCTGTATCTTATCCATTGGAAACAGACGAACAGAACCACCGGGGATATTAATCCTCCTCTTTCCACGAAGAATAGAAGCAACATGAACTCCAAACTTCTTCCCCAAGTTCAGCTCCATCAATGTCTTTCCCGCCCAACTGGATTCACCCGGAATTTCCATATCGGCAAGATGCAAATCATGCGACAACAAACGACCGGCATACTCCGGCTTTTTCTCTCCCAGATACTCTGCACGTACATCTCTGGAACGGAGATTCTGGAAGAAACGACGTTCAATCAATATCGATTGCTTTTTCAAACGGCGAGACCATACCATCAACAATACAATAAGTACAGCCACTCCAATAATCAATCCGATAGACGCCTTAAATAATCCGGAAATAACAAAGATGACAAAAAGTGCCGCTATCATAATACGAATCACGATTGTCGATACCAGCGGCGCGCGGTTGGCACGGCTATCATGCCATAAGGTCATAAACTCAACCGAATGATTTTTCTTCACCATAATGGCACGCAAGAAAGGAGCAATACACAGAATCATAAATACCGCTCCCAACAACGATGCCCAGAAATGAGGCAGATTCTCTTTAAAGAATGGCACAACAAAACGAAAAGAAAGTGCAATAATCGACATACTGACAATTGAATAAACAACTGTTATACGTACCATTGACAAGATTAGCTTCTTCCACAAATTCTCGTGATTCAGAGCTGTTTGCGAACCGGAAGAATAACGCATCATTATTTTTTTCCATGATTCCGGAAGATGAGCATCCACAAAAGTAGAAGCCGGCTCGGCAAAACGAATCATATAAGGAGTCAGGAAAGTAGTAATCACAGAAACCGCTACCACTATCGGATACAGAAAATCACTCGTTACATGCAAAGAGACTCCCAAAGAAGCAATAATAAACGCAAATTCGCCGATCTGCGTTAAACTAAAGCCGCATTGCATAGCCGTCTTTAAAGGCTTTCCGGAGAGAATAACACCGAATGTACCAAAAACGGCCTGTCCCAAGATAACAGCCAAAGTAATAACTATAATAGGTACGGCATATTCTACAATCATTGCAGGATCCACCATCATACCGACCGATACGAAAAAGATAGCTCCAAAAAGATCCTTTACCGGTTTCACCAGCCGGTCTATGGATTCCGCCTCGATTGTTTCCGCCAGAATAGATCCCATTATAAATGCACCAAATGCAGCAGAAAATCCTGTATGAGCCGCCATCACTACCATACCGAAACAAAGTGCCAACGACACAATAAGCAGAGTCTCCTCTCCCATCAATTTCCGGCAGCGTTTCAAGAATTCAGGAATCAGATAGATACCGACAACAAACCACAGAATAAGGAAAAACAATAATTTCCCGATACTCTCCAACATCTCGGTACCTTCAAAATGTTGGCTTACCGCCATAGTGGAAAGCATCACCATTAATACAATAGCCAAAATATCTTCCAAAATCAAGATACTCAACACAAGTCCGGTGAACTGCTTCTTCCTTAATCCTAAATCATCAAAAGCTTTATAAATAATAGTAGTAGACGACATCGCAATCATACCGCCCAAGAACAGACTGTCCATCCTGTGCCAGCCGAAACCCATGCCGACTCCTATTCCCAACAAAATCATACAAAAGATGATGGTACAGGCAGCAATGATGGCAGAACCACCCACCTTGACAATCTTCTTAAAACTAAATTCCAAACCAAGAGCAAACAGCAAGAAAATAACACCAATATCCGCCCAAGTCTTAATATTGGCAGTATCCATCACTGAAGGAGTATACGGCATATGCGGACTTGCCAGAAATCCGGCAACTACATATCCCAAGACCAGAGGTTGTTTCAACTTCTTAAACAACAAAGTCATAACACCGGCACAAATCAATATAAGTGCGAGGTCAGCTATAAGAGTAGGTAATTGAGACATTATTTTATCGTATTTGATGACAAAATTATATTATTTCTATGGGATAAACAACATATTTACGGATATGTTTTGCAATAACCATCATAAAATAAGTTAGCCCCGGATAGAGTCGTAACTTATCCGGGGCTATACACAATAACAAGCTTATTTTTTACTTTCTAAAAGGCGGTTTCACTACCACAGCTTTCAATTTCCGACCACGCATATCGATACAGATTTCCGTACCCACCTTACTATATTCCGGTTTCACATATCCCATACCGATACCAATCTTACGGGTAGGCGACATCGTACCGGAGGTCACCACTCCCACTTTCTCGCCTTCATCATTCACCAGTTCATAGCCATGACGGGGAATTCCGCGATCAACCATTTCAAAGCCAACCAGTTTACGGGTAACACCTTCCGCTTTCTGTTTTTCCAGCATCGGACGGTTGACAAAATCCTTGCCCTCCACAAACTTAGTGATCCATCCCAATCCGGCTTCTATCGGAGAAGTCGTATCATCCAGATCATTGCCATACAGACAGAAGCCCATTTCCAACCGGAGCGTATCACGGGCACCCAAACCGATAGGTTTAATGCCATACTCTTCACCAGCTTCAAAAATAGCCTTCCATATAGAATCAGCCGCAGACGGATAGAAATAAAGCTCAAAACCTCCCGCACCGGTATAACCCGTATTGGAGATAATCACATTCTCTTCACTTGCAAACGTTCCAACCTTAAATGTATAATAAGGAATAGTAGCAAGATCAATATCCGTCAACTTTTGCAGAACCGAAATAGCCTTCGGACCCTGTATAGCAAGTTGAGCTATGTTATCCGACGAATTTTCCAACTCGGCTCCCTCCGTATTGTGAGAAACACACCAGTTCCAGTCTTTTTCCATATTGGAAGCATTCACCACCAACATGTATTTTTCCGGTTCATACTGATAAACCAGCAAATCATCTACAATCCCCCCATCCTCATTCGGAAAACAAGTATATTGTATTTTACCCGGAGCCAGTGCCGCCACATTGTTAGATGTTATTTTCTGCAGAAAGGCCAACGCTTGCGGTCCTTTCACCCAAAATTCTCCCATGTGCGATACATCAAATACACCGACACCTTGACAAACAGTTATGTGTTCATCAATGATGCCGGAGTATTCAATAGGCATATTATAACCTGCAAACTCGTGCATTTTAGCACCAAGTGCTATATGTTTCTCTGTAAACGGAGTGGTTTTCATTATTTTAAAGTATTAAGTTTTAAGTATCAGGTATTAAGTATTACCGGAGCTTACCGTCTTTTTATTTGGAAGCCACCAGTTCTGCTATTTTTACGATCACTTTCATTGCTTTCTCCATATTCTGGATAGGCACAAATTCGTAACGACCGTGGAAATTCAGACCACCGGCAAAGATATTCGGACAAGGCAATCCCTTAAAAGAAAGCTGCGCACCATCCGTACCTCCACGAATCGGTTTTACATTCGGTTTCACACCCACGGCTTCCATAGCTGCAAAAGCAGTATCGATGATGTGCATTACCGGTTCTATTTTCTCACGCATATTATAATACTGATCGCGCAGTTCGAGTGTCGCAGTACCAGCTCCATATTCAGCGTTCATTTGAGCTACCAGACGTTCTATCTCTTTTTTACGGTTCTCAAATTTTGCACGGTCATGATCGCGGATGATATAAGACACAGTGCTTTGCTCCACATCCCCCTGAATACCGATCAAATGATAGAATCCTTCATAGCCGGTCGTATGTTCCGGTCTTTCCTGTGAGGGAAGCATCGTAATAAACTGATTGGCAAGATAGATAGAGTTAATCATCTTATCCTTGGCATATCCCGGATGCACATTACGTCCTTTAAAGGTTATTTTTGCGGCAGCAGCATTAAAGTTCTCAAACTCCAACTCCCCTACTTCACCTCCATCCATCGTATATCCCCATTCGCAACCGAATTTCTCTACATCAAATTTATGAGCACCTTCACCAATTTCTTCGTCCGGATTGAAGCCGATACGGATTTTTCCGTGCTTGATTTCAGGATGTTCCTTCAGATACACCATTGCAGATACAATTTCCGCAATCCCGGCTTTATCGTCAGCACCAAGCAACGTCTTTCCATTGGTCACAATCAAGTCTTCTCCCTTATGATCCAGCAATTCCGGGAATTGTGATGGAGAAAGGACTACATTCTCTTCAGCACAAAGCACAATATCCGAACCGTCATACTTTTCCACAATGCGCGGAGTGACATCTTTACCCGTCATATCAGGACTTGTATCCATGTGGGCAATAAACCCGATAGTGGGTACTTCTTTATTTATATTGGCAGGAAGTGTAGCAAAAAGATAGCCATGCTCATCCAAAGTAATATCTTCCAATCCCAAAGATTCCAACTCTTTTTTCAAGTATTCAGCAAAAATCATCTGCTTCGGAGTACTTGGAGTAAGCCCTGTCGATTCATCAGATTGTGTATCGAAGCTTACATACTTTAAAAATCTGTCTACTAAAGTCATATTGTTTTAATTACAAGTTACTAAATACAATTTACAAATTGATAGTTTATAGTGCCGTAAAGGTAAAAAAAGAGCCGTGAATTACAAAGCAATTCACGGCTCTTTTTATTGTATACTTTTATCCGGATACTTAAATATCCTATTTGACTACTTTAAAAATGGCTGCTACCATCAAAGCAATGTGTACAAACCTTGCATTTAGGTAATCCGATAGCCTCAATCAGCGTTTCCAGTGTATTAAACTTCAATGAACTGAGACCGAAACGCTCTGCAATAATACTAACCATCTTATCGTATTCCGGAGAACCGGTAGTAGCATATTTCTCCAGGTTCTTATTCTCATCCCCTTCCAGTTCCTTGATAATACGACGGGTAATCAACTCCAATGCATTTTTAGAAGCCGAAAAACCAACAAACGGACAAGCATAAATCAATGGCGGACAAGCGATACGCATGTGTACCTCCTTTGCTCCGTAATCATACAGAATCTTCACATTGTCACGTAATTGAGTTCCCCGCACGATTGAATCGTCACAGAACAACAAACGTTTATTTTGCAGCATGGCACGGTTGGGAATCAACTTCATCTTAGCAACAAGCGAACGCATCTCCTGATTGCTCGGAGTGAAGCTACGAGGCCATGTCGGTGTATATTTTGAAATAGCACGATGGTAAGGAACTCCCTTCCCTTCGGCATATCCTAAAGCCATACCCACTCCCGAATCAGGAATACCGCAAGCACAATCCACTTCCGATTCATCCGTCTGTCCCATTTTCAATCCGCAGGTGAAACGCACTTCCTCTACATTCTTTCCTTCATAACAAGAAGTCGGGAAACCGTAGTACACCCACAAAAACGAGCAAATCTGCATATCCTCATTGGGCTTGCGAAGCTGGTCAACATGATCGTCATACATACGGACAATCTCACCGGGACCTAAATATCTCTCAATCTCATAATCCAGATTCGGAAAACTGGACGATTCGCTCGTTGCAGCATAAGCACCGTCTTTCCTTCCAATCACCACCGGAGTACGTCCCCATCGGTCACGGGCAGCGATGATACTACCATCTTCCGTCAGAAGCAACATCGAACAAGAACCCTTAATGTGCTTAAACACATTTTCGATACCTTCCACAAAAGTTCTGCCTTGTATAATAAGTAATGCGATAAGTTCCGTCTGGTTGGTGTTGCTCGAACTAAGTTCGGCGAAGTGCATGTTTTGACTGAGAAGTTCTTCTTCCAATTCCTGGATATTGACTATTTTAGCGACTGTGACAATGGCGAAGCGCCCGAGGTGAGAATTGATGATGATAGGTTGTGCGTCTGTGTCGCTAATGATGCCGATGCCGGCGTTTCCTTTGAATTTGTCCAGTTCTCCTTCAAACTTGGTTCGGAAATAAGTACTTTCCAAATTGTGAATGGAGCGTATAAAACCTTTTTCCTCACTGTATGTTGCGAGTCCTCCTCGCTTGGTACCCAGATGTGAGTTATAATCTGTGCCGTAGAATAAATCAGTCACGCAGCTAGTTTTCGAGACTGTTCCGAAAAAACCTCCCATGTTGTTCTCTTTATTGATGATGTTTTAAAAAAGATGGCGCAAAAGTACAAAAAAGAATTCGTCCTATAAAAAAAGCGCTCCGCAAAGTTTTAGTTTTCTTTGCGAAGCACAACTAATATTTATTAAAAAGCGGGGAATCCGGAAACAATCTTTTTACCGGAATCTTATTTCCATTTCTTGATCGTTTTCAAGTCAGCGGGAGTTGCTTCAATCAAACTTACTGCAAATCCTCCGCTACGTGCCAGCTTCACAGACATCTTATTCTTGTTTGTAACAAGTCCTTTTTTTATCTGGTAAGAAGTAGGATTCTTTTCAAAATCCGCCTCCTTTCCGTCAGCATAAAGAGTAGCTACATATTGTTTTCCCGGTTCGAGAAAATCAAGTGTAAAAGCAGAAGTACGGGGATTCTCATCGGTGATACCACCTACAAACCAGTTATCAGTACCTTTTGCCTTACGTGCTACGGTAATATAATCTCCCGGTTCCGCTTCCAGATACTTGCTGTCATCCCAATCAACGGCTACATCCTTGATAAATTGAAATGCATCCATGTGACGTTCGTAACTCTCCGGAAGGTCGGCTGCCATTTGCAAAGGACTGTACATCGTTACATAAAGTGCCAACTGTTTTGCCAAAGTTGTACGTACAAAACTGTGGTCGCCTGACAGGAAAGAAAGTTTTGTATCAAAGATACCCGGTGTATAATCCATCGGTCCACCAATCTGACGGGTGAAAGGAAGCAAGGTGGTATGGAACGGCTTATTCCCTGCAAAGGCTTCATATTCCGTGCCACGAGCCGATTCATTACCGATCAGATTCGGATATGTGCGACATAATCCTGTCGGACGGGTTGCTTCGTGAGCATTTACACAGATCTTATATTCGGCCGCTTTTTCCACCGCATATAAATAATGATTGTTCATCCACTGTCCGTAATGATGTTCTCCACGCGGAATAATATTACCTACATACCCGCTCTTCACAGCATTGTATCCGTTATCTATCATAAACTGATAGGCTTTATCAAGATGACGCTCGTAGTTACGTACAGAAGCGGAAGTCTCGTGATGCATCATCAGCTTCACTCCTTTTTCCTTTGCATACGCATTGAGCATCTTCACGTCAAAATCAGGATACGGAGTTACGAAATCAAAGACATAATCCTTCGAATTTCCGAACCAGTCTTCCCATCCTTCATTCCAGCCTTCCACTAAGATCTGGTCGAATCCATGCTCTGAAGCAAAGTCAATGTAACGCTTCACTTTGTCATTATTGGCTGCATGACGCCCGCTCGGTTTTGTTTGGGAATAATCCGTCTGTCCCAGTTTCACAGAATAAACATCATCCGTGTACGACCAGGAACTTTTTCCGGTAATCATTTCCCACCACACACCGATGTATTTCACCGGCTTAATCCAGGAAACATCTTCGTAGGCACAAGGCTCATTCAAGTTCAAAGTCAATTTGGAAGCCAGAATATCACGAGCATCATCACTGACAATCACCGTGCGCCAGGGTGAACGGCAAGGCGTTTGCATATAACCTTTATCCCCTTTTGCATCAGGAGTCAGCCATGATTCAAAAATCAGGTTCTGATCGTCAAGGTTCAGATGCATACAAGAATAATCAACCAAAGCCGCTTCATGCAGATTGATATACAACCCGTCGGCTGTCTTCATTTGCAAAGATGTCTGCACACCTGTTGGTGAAAAAGGAGTTTGAGAAGCATTTGGAGTAATTGCCCCTTGCAACAATCCGCGAATCTCTGAAAGCTTGGATTCGGTATAGTCATATTCCTGCGTATCATAATCGCCTGGAATCCAGAATGCCGTATGATCGCCGGCCATAGCAAACTGCGAATGTTCTTCTTTTATAACGAAGTAATTCAGATTCTTTTGCTGCGGGAACTCATAGCGGAACCCCAAGCCATCATTATAAAGACGAAAACAAATAATCAGATTACGATCTTGCGCCTTTTGATTCAGGGTAACAGCCATTTCATTATAATGGTTGCGGATCGATTTCACCTCTCCCCACACCGGTTCCCATGTTTCATCAAAAGCAGAAGTTTTAATATCGGCCAGAGTGAATCCATTCATCAGTCCGGGATCATTTTTCAATTCCAGTCCCAGTTTCGAAGGTTTAATCACCTCTTTTCCTTTATAAGAGAGTTCATACACCGGTTCTCCTTGCATGTTGACAGAGAAATTAAGTTTTAATTGTCCGTCAGGAGAAGTGATACTTTCGGCCTTTGCTGATGTGCCGAAGAAAAAAGAGAGCAACAGGCAGACCCATATTGCAGTTCCTATTTTCATGTTCTTCATGATATAAATGAGTTAGTTAATAATCGTATGGCAAAGATAGACAGGAAACAATAGAGGTGTTTTTCTTTATAAAGAAAATATAGAAGGATATAGAAGTTGAAACGGGATAAACATTTAAATATAAAGCAGATAACAAATCCAGAAGCTAGAAAAAATATAGTGTCTATGGTGAAGAAATTAAAAGGATTAAAGACGCATATTACATAATCTTTCTATATTTGCAACGTATTATCCCAACTATATCAATAAACACTTTACTATTTAGAATATGGCACAGCACCTTAAATTGATCGCTCTATTGATTTTCACATTGTCCGCCAGCTACACTTCCGCGCAGTCTTTACGTAAACTGCTGGAACGTCCATACGGTATCATCGAGTCAAAATGGGAAAAAGATGCTCAGGGAGCTACCGAACTCAATTACTACAATGAAGACTATTGCGACTATTATCTGTATCGTGCCAACGACCGTTCCTACAATTTAAGTAACGGAAAAAACACTATATTTAAAATAAACAACTCAGCAGAAAGCAAGAAAGAGCAGAGCGTAGCGAATCAACTGTAAAAGTGTTCGTTACGCTCTGTTTTTGGCTATGGATGGCATTGATAAAAGGCATTATAAAGCCAATCTACGACAGAGTTTAATTACCAAGTCATTACCAAGCATAGATTGCAAATAGTTTGGTAATTGTATCTTATTCAGTGATTTGCACAGATTTGCGTATCAACAAATAACTCAAAGGAAACTAATTTTGTAACCAAAAAAAAGAGTTATGCGTTCGACATTCAAAATTTTAATGTATCTAAAGAAAGGCAGCGAGAAACCCAACGGTAACGTGCCTTTAATGTGCCGTCTAACAGTGGACGGAGAAATCAAACAGTTCAGTTGTAAAATGGACGTTTCACCCCGACTGTGGGATGTGAAAGCAGGCAGGGCATCGGGCAAGAGTATCGAGGCACAGAAGATAAACCGTACCGTTGATAAAATCCGAGTAGACGTAAACCGTCGTTATCAAGAGATAATGCAGACAGACGGCTATGTTACGGCAGCCAAACTGAAAGATGCCTATCTCGGCATCGGTATCAAACAAGAAACCCTGCTCAAACTTTTTGAGCAGCACAATGATGAGTTTCTAAAAAAGGTAGGACATAGCAGAAGCAAAGGAACATACGCCCGTTATCAAATCGTCTGCAACCACATTCGGGAGTTTCTGCCCCACACCTACAGCCGCAAGGACATACCGCTGAAAGAATTGAACCTCTCTTTTATCAACGACTTCGAGTATTATCTCAGAACGGAACGCAAATGTCGCACCAATACGATATGGGGCTACATGATTGTACTCAAACACATCATCTCCATTGCTCGCAATTCCGGAGTATTGCCGTTCAATCCCTTTGCAGGGTATATCAATAGCCCGGAGAGCGTAGATAGAGGGTATCTATCGAAAGAGGAACTACAATCCCTGATGGATGCTCCGATGAAGAATAAGACCTACGAACTGGTTCGTGACCTCTTTCTCTTTTCGACCTTCACGGGTTTGGCGTATTCGGACGTAAAAAACCTCACGTCTGATAATCTGCAAACATTCTTCGATGGCAATCTGTGGATTATTGCCCGTAGGAAGAAGACTAATACAGAGTCCAATATCCGACTATTGGAAGTACCAAAGCACATCATCGAAAAGTATAAGGGTATGACAGGAGATAACCGTGTATTCCCCGTTCCGAGCAATAGCAGTTGCAACGAGAAACTAAAAAAGATAGGGACACAATGCGGCATAAAAACCCGATTGACTTTTCACGTAGCACGTCATAGTGCGGCAACTACCATATTGTTATCCAATGGAATACCGATTGAAACCGTTAGTCGTATTCTCGGACATACGAACATAAAAACAACCCAAATCTATGCGAAGATTACCAATCAGAAGATTAGTCAGGACTTGGAAGCTCTTTCGCATAAGATTGGCGATTTAGAAAAAAGCATTTGTAAAGTCATCTAAAACAGTATGCCATGAAAAGAGAAACAATAACAATCAGTGAGAACGGGGTAATCACTATACCAAGTGAGGCTACTGCACCCATTCTAATGAGAGACTTTGAGATAGCACAACTATTTGGTGTGTATAGTCAAACGGTGAAAGCAGCTATCAAGTCTGTATTACAATCGGGAGTAGTTGCCCCCGATTGTACGCATGGTGGTACAGTTGTTGGCAACCGCATTCTGCCCGAATATTACGGATTAGACATGATAACCGCTATTGCTTTCCGCATCCACTCACCACAGACACAGGGGTTTCGGAAGTTGGCACTAAGCAAGCTGAGTGCAGTCAGTAAACCAACCTCAGCACCTATATTTATCCAAGTGGGTAGCAGTAAACGGAACAATGAGTTCAAGAACTAAATGCCCCTATAACCAATTATCACAATAACCCATTATGCCAAGAACAAAAGAGCTAAAAATAAACGTTTCGGAATTAGGTTGTTACGGTCAGTTGGTAGCAGAACTCAACAAGAATCCGCTACTCACTGACTATGATTTGAGTACCATTGAACTAAAGATAAAGCACAACAAGCCCAAACCGATACTCAAAAAGGATGTAAGCGAACTTATCAACAACCTGTTACGCTATCAATCTGCCAACAGTGAACGCATACCCACATTGGACGGGGTGCTACTAATCAACAAGAAACTGCTGGCACGAATGTTAAGAGTAACCCGTGCCACATTGGATAGTTGGATAAAGAAAGGATTTATCCAACCCTCACGCATTGCCGATATTGAGGGCGATTTCTTTCAAGTGGATAAGGTTATCGGGCAGCTACGGCAACAAAATAGATAAAAATACAACGATTTTCTATCAGCCATACAGGAGGCGGAATAATTGCGAAGAACAACGCAGATTATTCCGCCTTCGCTATTTATGTGCTTTTGGGAGCATTTTAAATTCTTTGATTTTCCATATTTACGCATTGATGTATAGCGATTTGCTGACTTTATATCCTTTTATATTCCCTGTTATTTTGCATCGTCAAGACAAGTAAGGCTATGACGATAGCCAAGTAGTAACCAGTAAAACAATGAATGTATGATGCAAATTGTAGTAACCTCTGCCGAAGAACTCAAAGCGATTATTCGTGATGTTCTTGCAGAACAGACAGAGCCGACCGCAGCAGGTGTGCAGTCGGATAATATCAGTTTAAACAAGGCTATCAAGCTATTGAGCGAATTAGGTTATCCAACCTCTAAAGCGAAGATGTACAAACTTACCTCCACAGGTGTACTGCCTTGCCGAAAGTATGGGAATAAACTCATCTTCTCACGTATGGAGCTATTAAAATGGGTAGATACTCAAATCAAACAACAGCCGTATGACAACGCCAAATAACATGCCACCACCCACAACCAAAGAAGAGATAGCCATATTGTGGCAATCCTCTCGACTGAGGATAACCGACAGCTTTACCACACCGCCCGAAATATTGAATGTGGGAGATTCTGTTATCGGTACACTCGGCAACTTCAGTGCATCCACAGGCAAGGCTAAGAGCAAAAAGACGTTCAATATTACAGCCATCGTAGCGGCAGCAATGGTAAACGGAACGGTTCTAAGATATAGTGCCAATCTGCCAACAGACAAAGCGAAGATTCTCTATGTTGATACCGAGCAAAGTCCTTACCACTGCATCAAGGTGATGGAGCGTGTCTTGCGTTTGGCTAATCTGCCATTGGATAGGCAACCTGATAACTTTGAGTTTATTGCTCTGCGAAAACATACGCCACATACACGTATTGCCATCATCGAACAGGCTATTTACGGTACGGAGAACTTAGGGCTGGTGATTATTGACGGCATCCGAGATTTGGCATATGACATCAACTCCCCCAGTGAAGCGACCACGCTTATATCTAAACTGATGCAATGGACGGATGAACGGCAGATACATATTCATACCGTACTGCACCAAAACAAGGGTGATGATAACTCACGGGGACACATCGGTACGGAACTGAACAACAAAGCGGAAACTATCCTGCAAATCGCCAAAGACGAGATGGATAAGGATATAAGCATCGTTTCAGCCGTTCATATCCGTGCAATGGACTTCGAGAAGTTTGCGTTTCGTATCAATGGAGAAGCTCTGCCCGAATTGGTGGACAATTATGAGCCGAACAAAGAAGCATCCAAGAAAGGGTTTGATTACAAGGAACTGACACAGGAGCAACACCGCCAAGCCCTTACCGAAGCATTCAGACAAAAGAGTGATTTGGGATATGGCGAACTACTTACCGCCTTGAAACAGGGGTATGAGTCCATCGGGTACAGCTATGGACGCAATAAGATTACCGCCTTAAAGGTGTTTCTCTACAATAAGCGGATGATAGAACAGGAGAACAAGGCGTACCGCTTCAATCCTAACTTCTACTATTAGCGAAGCGGTTTAGTTTATTTTGGGCATATATATAATAGACTAAAGTAAAGCGGTGCTATCGGACGGTTCGGTAGTGGTTTGGTTTATTCTGTATCCTATATATACAATCTAAACTAAACCTATGTATAGAGCTATTTCGCCACATAGATAGGTTGCTGGCGAAAAGAAAAAGATTAATCACATTAAAACATCATTCAAATGACCATAGAACAAGCTAAAAGTATAGCCATTGCGGAATATCTGCAAAGTTGTGGCATCACCCCTACCAGAGTACAAGGCAACAGCCTTTGGTATCTCTCGCCACTTCGCTCAGAGGGCGAACCATCCTTTAAAGTAAACCAATCCCGTAACGAGTGGTACGACTTCGGTTTGGGCAAAGGTGGTGATATAGTATCATTGGCAATGCAGATGCAGGGAACAGGCAGCGTAGCATACGCACTGAATGCCATTGAGAACACCATACCTAACATCAAACCCCTCTCTTTCTCTTTTCGCCAGCAAGAGAGTTTTGACCGTTTCGAGGATATAACCGTTAAGCCACTCGGCAACGCTGCATTGCTCCAATTCCTTGCCGAACGGCAGATACCGGCATCATTGGCAGGGCAGTCTTGCCAAGAGGTTTACTATAAGCACAACGGTAAACCATACTTCGCCATCGCCTTTGGCAATGAACAGGGAGGGTACGAGCTTCGGAACAAGTATTTCAAAGGATGCTTTGCCCCCAAAGCAGTAACCGCCATTCAAAACGGCACGACATCGTGTTGCCTGTTCGAGGGATTTATGGACTATTTGTCCTATATGGTACTAAAGCAACGCAACAACCCAGCACCATCAATTATAAAGGAGAGGGATTATTTTATCTTGAACTCCACCGGCAACACGCCCAAACTATTGGATAGGCTGGCAAGGTATGAGCAAATTTATTGCTACTTGGATAATGACGAGGCAGGTATGCGTACTACCATCGACATACAGCAACGGTATGGCGTGAAGGTATCAGACCAGTCGGTACACTATCGGGGATACAAAGACTTGAACGATTACCTGTGTGGGAAACGGCTTGCTCAGTCGGCAGAGTTGACACAGCAGACTAAGCAGATTGAACCACCGAAGAAGAAGAGCAGAGGTTTTCGTATGTAAGATGCTGCACGCTCCCCACAGGTATTTAGGAAAGAAATACCATAGCTTATTAGGGCTTTTTCTTCACGCTTCGTTGCACTCCACTAAAAAAGCCCCAATAAGCCAAAGGGTTTGCAACCCTCTGGACACCCCGAAACGGCAGTGGCTGCCGAAATAATCAACCTCAAAGTTAAACGATAAAATTGAATTTTATGGGATATGTAGTTCTCCATTTAGAAAAAACAAGCGGAACGGATTCCGCAATGTCAGCACACATCGAGCGAACCATCATGCCGAAGAATGCCGACCCACAGCGGACGCATCTCAATCGGGAGATGATAAATTTCCCCGATGGTGTAACCAACCGCACCGAAGCAATTCAGCATCGATTAGAGACAGCAGGACTGCAACGTAAGATAGGTAAGAACCAAGTTAGAACCGTCAGAATAATGCTATCGGGTAGCCCCGATGATATGAAAAAGATTGAACAGGCTGGTAAGTTAGATGATTGGAGCAGGGATAATCTTGATTGGTTGAAGAAGACCTACGGAGCGGAGAATATCGTTTCAGCGGTGGTGCATCTTGATGAAACCACACCTCACATCCATGCCACGATGATACCCATCGTTACAGGTGAGCGGAGAAAGGCTAAGGCGGGGCAGACAACAGGCAAAAAGAAATACCGCAAGAAATCAACCGACACCGCCCGACTGTGTGCCGATGATGTGATGAGCCGTACCCGACTGAAAGAGTATCAAGACAACTACGCCGAACGGATGGCAAAATACGGTTTGCAACGAGGTGTTGACGGTTCGGAAGCTAAACACATTGCCACATCTCAATACTATCGGGACTTACTTACTCAATCGGAAAGCGTACAGGAGAATATCACACAGCTACTTGAGCAGAAACAACAGGCAGAACAGGAGCTTTCTTCCGTCAAAGCCGACATCAAAAAAGAGAAGCTCAAAAACTCCGCTGCCGATGTGGGGGCAAAGTTGATGGACGGGGTTAGTTCGCTGTTGGGTACTCCAAAGATGAATAAAATAGAACAGGAGAACAGGCGACTTCATAGTACGATTCAGGCGTTGCACGGCGAAAATAAAGCTGTTAAGGAAAGATTGGCAGTTGTCAAAAGAGATGCGTTTGAAGAGATTGAGAATCTAAAAATCAGACTAAATAGAGAATTAAAAAACACAAAGGAGTCTCATGAGCAGAGGGAGCAAGCATTAAAAAAGGAAAACAACAGTCTAAAAAACACCCTTTTAAAAGTATTTGTTTGGTTTCCTATGGCAAAGGAGTTACTCAATACTGAGAACTTGTGTAGAGCTATCGGATTGACTACCGAACAAATTGCCATCGTTTTCAGAGGTGCAGTACTCTCATTTACCGGATTACTACACAGCGAAGAGCATAAACAGAAATTCAGAACTGAGGATTCTAAAATACACCTCTGTATTTCCGAAGATAAAAAACGTGTAGGACTTATTGTAGATGGAAAACAGATTACGGACTGGTTCAAGCAAAAGTATGAAGATTTAAAAGTGGTAATATCTCAACAGCAAAACCAAAGAAAAGGAGCAGGCATGAAGCTATAATGTGAAATAGTTCAGTTTAGCCTTGATTGATAGATTTTTTATATAAATCGCCTCTGATGTAATAGTCTGCATCAGAGGCGATTCGTTTTAGTATATGTTACAAACTACGGGACGTAACACTATTTCAGATTTCTATCCGAGACAGAATTAGGCAATAGGTGGTTAAGCTTGTCGGGACGCTCCGAAATCAAAAAGTGCGAAATATCACTCAATCAGTTATTTATCTTAAAGTTTTTCGCTCCTTTTACCATCTTGGTAAAAGATTTCCCTTTCACCCTTTTTTCATGTTCGGATGCTGAAAAATGAGATGATTCTCGTTGAAGCTTTAAATAGCTCTGAAAAACCTCCTCGCTTAAATCCCCGTTGTTGATAGCCTCCAAAATGGCACAACCCGATTCTGTGGTGTGTGTACAATTTTGAAATCGGCAGGAGTTCTCCAAATTAGACACATCCAAAACCGAAGCAATTGCATCGGAACTGTCGGAAGTTACCCCAAACTCTCTTACACCCGGAGTATCAATCAACACACCCGATTGCTCCAGTAAAACCATCTCACGCCGAGTGGACGTGTGTCTGCCTTTTCCGTTTGAATCACTCACCGAGGAGGTTTCTAATAGCTCTTTTCCACACAAAGCGTTGACCAATGAACTTTTACCAACGCCAGAGGAGCCTAAAAATACAATAGTCTCACCTTCGGAGATAGAACTTCGCAATTGCTCTATCGTGTTGGAATCATAAATACTGGTAGTAAACACCGACATTTTCTGTGACAAGTGTTTCAACTCATCGGCAATTTTGCTTGCATCAAAGCCTAAATCGGCTTTGGTCAAGATGAGGACAGGCTCTATCTTCTCTGAGAGTGCTTGCACGATAAAGCGTTCGGCACGCCGGGGATTGAAATTAGCATCCAGTCCCTGAACTATAAAAACCTTATCCACATGAGCAGCAATAGGCTGCAACTCCGATACCGTACCACTCTTTTTCCGATAGAGTGTCTTCTGGCGTGGCAGAATATCCAAGACTATTCCTTTTAGACTATCCGTCGGCTGAAATATTACCCAATCTCCAGTGGTCGGATATTGGTCACTGGTTCTACTGTAAAGAATGTTTCCAGATAATTCACATTGATAAAAACCATCTTCAGCAACTACCTCATAACATGTTCGGTGTGTAATAACCACTCGCCCATGAGGTAAGGTGCTGAATGGCAAAGTTTGTTTGTGGCTGGAAAGAGTGTCGTTCCAACCGTATAATGATAAATTATTCATTTCCAATTTTGTTTGATATATGCAGGAGGGCTAAAAAGCACCTCCTGCATACGAAAATTACATATTAATCAGTCCGGTTACTCCGTCTAATGCTCCTTGTGTCAATTCTTTGACTTGGAGGTATTCTGCCGGCATGCTTTCGTGATTAATGCCATACAGATGAGTCAGTTTGTAACCAAATCGTTGATAATAATTAGGGTCTCCGATTAGAAATGCTGACTGGTAACCCATTGTCTCAGCGATGCGCAGTCCCTCTTTCATCAATGCAGATCCGACGCCAAAGCTTCGATATTCAAGCAGTACAGCCAGCGGAGCAACCATCAGGGTATTGTATCTGCTGCCATCAGGTTGGGTTACATAAGTCTTAGTGAACATGATGTGTCCGATCAACTCCCCATCCCGTTCTGCAACTAAATCCAATTCCGGAATGTAATTATTGCCATTGCGCAGATTAACGGCAAAGTCCTGCTCGTCGCCATCTCGATGCTCCGCCGTTTCAAAAGCTGTTCTAATTAGGTTGTATACTGTTGAATAATCCGCTTCTGTAATTTGTCTTACTATGAAATCCGTTTTCATTTTTTTTGATTTTTTTGATTGTTGATAATAAAGCCTAAACACCTATAACAAAGTTCACGCAATCTTTTTTTGATTCTCAAAAAAGGATATACTGTAACCTGCCACAATGGAATTGGCTTTTATAAAATTACCTAATGTATGGGTGTGAAAAATTTGTTCGAGACAAGAGTATGCCGAACAAAACAGAATATACCAGCCTGATTACGAATAATCGGGCTGTATTATGCGGATATCTTCTGAAGTTGTAGTTTCATGCCGCAAAAGTACTCAATAAACTCTTATGAACCAAAGAAAATCCTATAAATGTTCACAACCTATACTATTATGAATTTATTGATTTGAATACAAAACTATATATAGGAGATATAAGAGATGGAAAAATGCGAGCAAAATATTATCCCTTACAAAAAAACGACTATCTTTGTCGTGAGTTATTTGAAAGTACAGCACCGCAAAACACAGAAATACGCACAGTTGCCAAATCGTTACCACCTACTTTTTAAAACTCTGTGAATCGTTTATTTATCAATCGGTTAAATCAAACCGAGAATAATCTAAAATAGAAAAGAACGCACAGGTAGACAATCCGTTTAAAAGTGCCTCTTCTTATACGTTCTACCGGGGCAAATTTCCTAAAGATTTCAATATTCAGACTCCTTATGCCTTACCCGTAAAGAACAATCAAAAGACAGCCTGGAAAACCGATCCGCGTGAACCATTCAAGACCTTGAATTTTCACATCAAACAAGGTGATACAATCTACGCCACCCGCAGCGGAATAGCCTGTAAAACCACCAACCCGCAACAGCTGCTCATCTATCATCCCGATCAGACTTTTGCAGCCTATCTGGTGATGAACGAGAATTTTATCGAACCGGGCGAAGAAGTACAAGTTGGACAAGCCATAGGAAAGGCAGGCCCCACAGGTGCTGCCATCTCTTTCTTTTTTCTGGATGAAAATAAGTTCAAAGGAGGATTATCATCCGGATACCCTTACTCCCACTTTATTCCTGTATTCCGCACAACTGAAGGAGATGTGAAACCGGAAGAGAAAACCATCTATCAGGCTGTGACCGACCATGACCTTATCATGCAGGACATGAGTAAACGTGATAAAAAGAAATATATGAAGCTACACAACCTGAAATAATAGATGTATCATGCGCATATTTTTACTTTTCTTCCCGGTCTTCTTTTTCTGCGGTTTGTTTCATGCCCAAACCGTAAAAGTGGAATATGGCGGTGACCCGCTTCCCGACAAAGACCGGAAGAAGATAGAACAGTTTCTTCAACATGAGGTTGATTTCTATTCACAATTCGGACTGCCCGATACGCTGAGCCTCCAACTATATGTATTTGAAAATAGAAGAGAAGCAATCGATTACTTAGAAAGTATCAATGTGTCTCTGCCTATCAAGGCAAGTGGTGCATACTCACCTAAGCTACAAAAGGCAGTCATCTTAGGACGGGAGAATGGACGGGAGAGAAGTCTTGCCATTATCTATCACGAACTGAGTCATCATTTCGTTTCGCAGATTCTCGGCAAGCGTCCTCCAAGCTGGCTTAACGAAGGACTGTCGGAGTACTTCGAACATTGCACCATTCACCAAAAAGCAGTCCGCCACACATTTACCGAATACGAACAAGGGAGAGTTCGGACGATGTATATGCTGGGAGAAGTAAACCTTCCTACATTTTTAAATAGCAGCCAGGGCAAATTTATGAAACAGCAAATGACGGACGAGCAATACTCTTATATCCTTTCGCATGCGCTTGTCACCTTCTGGATAGAGAGCGTTCCCCGCGAGATATTCAAAAAGTTCATATCCGTTCTGCAAAACAAAAATGATCCGTCAACCGTTTCAGAACAAATCAATCTTGTTTATCCCGGAGGCTTCCAGCAATTCGAAAAAGATTTTGAAGCCGCCTACAAATAATATCAATCTTTCAATCAAATGAGTAAAGAAGTTATCTATATCTTTATCGGTGGAGGAACCGGTAGTGCACTGCGTTATTTCATCCAGTTGTTAATGCACGAACGAATCGTCCCTTATCATTTTCCATGGGCCACTTTCACGGTCAATCTTCTCGGCAGTTTTCTCATCGGCCTGTTCTATGCCCTTTCAGAGCGATTCCACCTTCCGTTCGAGTTCCGTTTGTTTCTGACAACGGGTTTATGTGGAGGTTTCACAACGTTCTCTACTTTCTCCAGTGACGGCGTAGGTCTGCTGAAAGGAGAATTTTACGGAGCATTTGTTCTATATACATTATTAAGTATAGGAATAGGATTAGCCGCAACGTTAGCCGGCGGATATGTGGGAAAACAGATTTAATAATTCGAATATAAATCCTACCTTTACGCCATGATTAAAAGAAGCCCAACCAAACCCGTCCGCGTTGTTCCTCCCATGATGGAAGAACAGGAAGTCAGTACTATTACCCTACAGGAATGGCTCGACAGAGAAGAAACCGTCTCTCATCTTTTATTCTGCAAAGGAAAAGAAGAAGGCATCGACAAATCTTATAAAAGTTTCAAAAACTGCACCTTTCAGCATCAGACATTCAGCGAATGTAAATTCCGTTCCTCCCAACTGACCGATGTCAGGTTCGAGAACTGCGACTTATCCAACATTTCTTTCGCTGAAAGTTCGCTCTACCGGGTAGAATTCATTTCCTGCAAACTATTGGGTACCAATTTATCGGAAACAACGATGAATCACGTCTTGCTGCATGACTGCAACGCAGGTTATATCAATCTGGCTATGAGTAAAATGAACCAGGTACGTTTTGCACACAGCCAGCTCCGCAACGGAAGTCTGAACGACTGCCGTTTTTCATCCGTCGCATTTGAGAGTTGCGATCTCGTAGAAGCCGATTTTTCACACGCTCCGCTTCGCGGAATAGATTTGCGCACTTCCCGTATCAGCGGAATCACGCTTAACATCAGCGATCTGAAAGGGGCTGTCATCACTTCCCTGCAAGCAATGGATTTGCTTCCACTGTTAGGGGTTATTATCGAAGATTAAAATCCTGCAAATTCACCCCGCCGCACTCAAACAAAAAGCATCGTCCCGTTGTTATAGTATAAGGTCGGACTAACGACATATAGGGAATAGGCACAAAAAGAATACCTATTTATAGTGATTTCTCACTCCCCGTCAAGTCCGTACTTTTGCAGAAATCTTATTCAAAAACAATAGAAACGATGAAAATTGAAAAAATTGTAGCTCGAGAAATTCTCGATTCAAGAGGTAACCCCACAGTAGAAGTTGACGTAGTATTGGAATCCGGCATTATGGGACGTGCATCTGTGCCGTCAGGTGCTTCCACAGGTGAACACGAAGCATTGGAACTTCGCGATGGTGACAAACAGCGCTATGGTGGAAAAGGAGTACAAAAAGCGGTTGATAATGTAAATAAAATCATCGCTCCGAAGCTGATTGGTATGTCTTCACTCAATCAGAGAGGTATCGACTACGCAATGCTGGCATTGGACGGCACTAAGACTAAATCGAATTTAGGTGCTAACGCTATTCTCGGCGTATCTCTTGCCGTAGCTAAAGCTGCTGCCAACTATCTGGACCTTCCTCTATACCGCTATATCGGTGGAACAAATACGTATGTAATGCCTGTACCGATGATGAACATCATCAACGGTGGTTCACATAGCGATGCTCCGATCGCATTCCAGGAATTTATGATCCGTCCCGTAGGTGCTCCTTCTTTCAGAGAAGGTCTGCGCATGGGTGCTGAAGTATTCCACGCTTTAAAGAAAGTTTTGAAAGACCGTGGCCTTAGCACTGCTGTAGGTGATGAAGGTGGTTTCGCACCTAACCTCGAGGGTACGGAAGATGCTTTGAACTCTATTCTAGCCGCTATCAAAGCTGCTGGATACGAACCGGGCAAAGACGTTATGATCGGTATGGACTGTGCTTCTTCCGAATTCTACCACGATGGTATTTACGATTATACCAAGTTTGAAGGTGAAAAAGGTAAGAAACGCACTTCCGCAGAACAAGTTGACTACCTGGAAGAACTAATCAACAAATTCCCTATCGACTCTATCGAAGACGGTATGAACGAAAACGACTGGGAAGGCTGGAAAAAACTGACCGAACGCATCGGCAACCGTTGCCAGCTGGTAGGTGACGACCTGTTCGTAACCAACGTAGATTTCCTTGCAATGGGTATCGAAAAAGGCTGTGCCAACTCTATCCTGATTAAAGTAAACCAAATCGGTTCGCTGACAGAAACACTGAACGCTATCGAAATGGCTCACCGTCATGGATATACTACTGTTACTTCTCACCGTTCAGGTGAAACAGAAGATGCTACTATCGCCGATATCGCAGTAGCTACTAACAGCGGACAGATCAAGACAGGTTCTTTAAGCCGCTCCGACCGTATGGCTAAATACAATCAGTTACTCCGCATTGAAGAGGAATTGGGCGATTTGGCTGTATATGGTTACAAAAGAATTAAATAATTCAATATTCTCTTACTTGAATAATTCATGAGGTTGTGTCAAAACGTTGGCACAACCTCTTTTATATTTTACAGTTCTGCTATATTTTCTTTTGGCTATGCTGCTTTTTCCTCATGCATTTGGCAACAAGTTGCTATATTCCAATTATATCGGGTTATAAATAGTCCCATAAACATATATTTGGCAACTGTAATGAGCCCCTTTCCTTCTTTTATCAGTTTAGCACACATTTTTTTGATATTAAAGGCTATAGCAAAGAAAGCAAAGTCCATTGTAACCTTTCTTCTCCCACATGCCGGAATCTTCTGTATGCCATGTTGTATTTCATTTGTCCAAACACAGCCTCTGGTTCTATACACCTCCTGCCTCTATGCTTGATACCTTCTTCTGAGAGCAACCTTTCCCGTGCCTGCCGTTTGTATTGATTTAATCGGTGGTTGACTTCTATAATACGGTTCCCCCGAGCTTTAAAGCAACTGCCACGCAAAGGGCAACCTTCGCATCTTTTTGCTTTATACCGGTCACTTTCGGTGATGTATCCGCTCGCTGTCTTGTCACGTTTGGTTCCTATACGGTTCATGTGCTGTCCCATAGGACAAACGTAATAATCCTCTTGGGCATTGTAATGGAGACTTTCGGCATGGAATGGGTTGGGAGTATAACGAGGACGCTGTTCTTTATGGAAGTAATTGTACTTGATGAAGGCTTCTATCCCATTCTCCTGCATGAACCGGTAATTTTCTTCCGAACCGTAACCGGAGTCTGCCACACAGATATTCGGTAAACGGTTATAGCGGTATTGGAAAGAGTGGAAAAAAGGTATGAGGGTCAGTGTATCGGTAGGGTTGGGAAACAGACGGAAGTCTGTGATGAATTGGTTTTCAGTACCTATTTGCAGATTATATCCGGGTTTGGTCTGCCCGTTCTTCATGGCATCTTCTTTCATGCGCATGAATGTGGCACCAGGATCGGTCTTGGAATAGGAGTTGCGTTCTCCAAGGGTATCAAGGTGATTGTCGTATTCTATCAGCTTGTCACGATACCCTTCAAGTTCCATGACCCGCTTCTTCTTTTTGCGCAGGGCTTTCTTTTCTTCCTTATCCTTTGTTGCAGGCTGGTGTTCCAGGGCTTCTTTAAGTTCATCCACTATGTCAGAGAGCCTGCAGGGAGTAAACTCCACGGATGTGTCTTTTATAGAGTTCTCCTGTGCAATGGCTTCATCCACCTGCTCCAAGAGAATACGGATTTTATCCATTAGTATCGTACGGTTCCGTTCGACTGTCTTGCGCCAGACAAAAGTATATTTGTTGGCTTTGGATTCAATCTTGGTGCCGTCGATATACTCCACATCAAGGCTGATGAAACCTTTATCGGCAAGGACAAGAACCAACTGGGTAAATACATTATTTATTTCCTCCTTTACACGGTTGCGAAAACGGTTGATCGTGATAAAATCCGGATGCTCATTACCGGCAAGCCAAATATAATGAATGTCACGAAGGAGGTACTTCTCTATTTTACGGCAAGAATAGATATTATTCATGTAGGCGTAGATTATCACCTTAAGCATCATTTTAGGATGATAAGGACAACGGCCCGTTTCCTTATAAAGCTTCTTGAAACTCTCAAGATTGAGATTGTCAATAACAGCATTCACGATGCGGACCGGGTCGGTCGCAGCTATGTTTTCATCAATTCTTTGTGGAAAAAGAACGGTTTGGTTGGGAATGTAAGGACGAAAATGTAACTTTGCCATAACGAAAAACTTTATACCTAAAGATACGAAAACTTTGGGTAATAACAAAGCCCGGGCTTGAGAAAGTCTGGGCTTTGCGCATAAAAAAAGGCTGTGTCAGCGTTTTGACACAACCTCATGTTTACATATCAACCATCCACTATTTTTTTGTATCGTAAGAAAACTAGCTTCACTAAGCATCAATAAATATCTCCAATATTTTGCGAATTGAATTAATAAGGCTACATTTGCAACGTCTAACATATTAACAGACGGTGGGGAAACCTGCCTATTATCGCAGCGAGCATTTTTATGTTCGTATGCAAACTCTTATATGGGCGGTTTCGTACCCCCATAGAGAGTGTTAATGCACCTCTGAACCTGCCGTCGGTATGTTAGACAATGGGACAGGCGAAACCGCTTTTTTATTAGCACTTCTTCCTCTCCCATCAATCTAATTATTCATCTTTTAAATTCTAATGATTATGGAAAACAGTCAATTAAAAGACTTACAGGAAGAGGTTTCAGATGCTACGAAACAGTATATCCTGACTACATTCAATTCTGAAAACGGAATGAAAACGTATTATTTACAGATGTCAAACATAATACGCTCTGCGCACATTAACCCTCCCATTGACACCGAATACAACAGTTTAAAAAAGCTAAGCAAAAAGCTCAAGCAATATTGTACTTTCATTCAAACACTTGGCGAACATGAATGGGATAAGGGAATAGCCGATATTCAGAAAGCATTAGGCATTTATCTAATGCAAAATGACATCGAAAGTAAAGAACGCAAACAAACGAACAAGGAAATTGCCTCTCAACTGCAATTCATCGTTTTTCTCTCCGGGAATATAAATATCATCAAGCAACTTCATGGAATATTGCAACGCCATTTATCCAATGTGATGCTTTTACTCAGATCCTATCCTGAGCATAATATACAAGAATGAATAACAATGATGAATCAAAAAGAAACTGTAAATCTTTGCTTTTCTTAAAAATGGAATATTACAACAATTAGGGAACTGTGCATTTCGATAATATGCGAATATATATAAAAAAGCATCCAGACTAATACCTGAATGCTTTTTTCTTGGATTTGTTATATATCCTTTTTTGAGCCTCTTGTCGGATTCGAACCAACGACCCCGAGATTACAAATCACGTGCTCTGGCCAACTGAGCTAAAGAGGCAAGTGGGTAAGCTTACTATATCGCGCCGCTACAACCAACTACCTTTGCTGCGATCAAGCCCTGGAGGATTCGAAGGGAGCTGGCCGTATAGGACTTACCCGTTTTGCGGTTGCAAAGGTAGACATTTTTATGTATTCTGCAATAGCTGCAGACAACTTTTTTACTAACAAAAGACTAACAGGCTACATTTCAGGCAATTAAAATTGCAAAAAAATATTCAGACAGCAACTTCCTCTGCTTTATTAACTTTAACAACCAGATTTCCCCTACCAACCGATATTATTTGTACCTTTGTGCGCAATTTATAAATGAAGATGACAGAGAACAGAAGCTATTTACAAAAATATGCCATGCATTTTGGCACGTATATGGGAATCTACTGGATATTGAAGTTCATATTATTTCCGCTGGGATTCCACATACCTTTCCTTTCGCTCTTATTTGTAATCCTGACATTATCCGTACCTTTCATCGGATATCACTATGCGAAAATGTACCGGGATAAGATTTGCGGAGGAAGTATCCAATTTTCACATGCCATGCTCTTTACCATATTTATGTATATGTTTGCTTCTCTGCTGGTAGCTGTGGCTCACTACGCCTATTTCCAATTCATCGATCATGGATTTATCATCAACTCTTACATCCAGTTGTGGGACGAACTGATGACCAACACCCCGGCTCTGATAGAAAACAAAGAAGTTATAAAAGAAACGATAGATACCGCCCGTTCACTTACTTCCATCAATATCACCATGCAACTATTGTCATGGGATGTATTTTGGGGAAGTATCCTGGCCATTCCCACCGCATTGATGGTAATGAAAAAGGCCAAACCGGAAAATGACGGAATGTCTCAATCGTAATTTGTAATTCGTAAGTAATTAGTAATTAAAAAATGGATATATCAGTTGTAATCCCATTATTCAATGAAGAAGAGTCACTACCCGAACTCTATGCCTGGATAGAACGGGTAATGCAAGCCAACGGATTCTCATTCGAAGTGATTTTCGTTAACGATGGAAGTACCGACCATTCATGGGAAGTGATCGAAAAGCTTAAAGCTCAATCGGAACATGTAAAAGGTATCAAATTCCGCCGTAACTACGGTAAATCACCTGCACTCTACTGTGGATTCGCTGAAGCGGAAGGAAACGTAGTCATAACGATGGATGCGGACCTGCAAGATAGCCCAGACGAAATCCCCGAACTTTACCGGATGATTACAAAGGATGGCTACGACCTGGTATCCGGCTGGAAGCAAAAGAGATATGATCCAATTTCAAAGACACTGCCCACCAAGTTGTTTAATGCTACTGCCCGCAAAGTATCAGGCATCAAAAACCTGCACGACTTCAACTGCGGATTGAAAGCCTATCGCAAAGAGGTCGTAAAACATATCGAAGTGTACGGTGAGATGCATCGTTATATACCTTATCTGGCAAAGAACGCCGGATTCAAGAAAATCGGTGAAAAGGTGGTACACCACCAGGCGCGTAAATACGGCACAACAAAATTCGGACTGAACCGTTTCGTAAACGGGTATCTGGATTTACTCTCTCTTTGGTTCCTCTCCAGATTCGGCATCAAGCCGATGCATTTCTTCGGACTGTTGGGATCATTGATGTTTCTGATCGGAATGATTTCTGTCATCATCGTAGGTGCCAGCAAACTATATGCCATGTACAACGGTCTCCCCTACCGACTGGTGACCGACTCTCCCTATTTCTATTTGTCACTTACGGCAATGATTATAGGTACGCAATTATTCTTAGCCGGATTCCTTGGCGAACTCATCTCGCGCAATGCACCGGAACGGAATAACTATCAGATAGAAAAGAAAATTTGATTCACATTCAATAAACTGACTATGAAGAATTTAATTCGTATCTTTCTCATATTGACTATCATTGGCGGTGCAGTCAGCTTACACAGTGCCTGCTCGGATGAGAACGATTGCTCATTGGCAGGACGTCCGATGATGTACTGCACAATATATACCATTAATCCGGATAATCCTACTATTGCATTAAAAGACACGCTTGATTCATTAACAATCACAGCATTAGGCACCGACTCTATCATTCTGAACAATGAAAAGAATGTGCATACCCTGATGTTGCCACTACGATACACAAGTGACACTACTGTGTTCATATTCAGATACGATCCCAAACGTAGAGAAAAAGATTTTGACACATTATACATTGTACAACAAAATACTCCTTATTTCCAGTCCATGGAATGTGGTTATATGATGAAACAAAATATAATCAGCGCTAAATTTGGAAAACCGGGAAGACCGGGTAACCCTCCTCCCTATGGCAACGGGCAGCCGGACCAGATAGATTCTCTTCATATAAAAAATAAAGAAGCCAATACAAATGAAATCGAGAACTTGCAGATATTCTATAATTATCGGCCAGAACGCACACCTGATGAAACGACTAATTAGTCTGCTTCTGCTCTTTTGCATTGGGCTTCCGTTGCTGGCACAACAGCAACGTCCGGCGCAAACGCCCAAAAGAGATCAGAAGAAAAAAGAGGTTGCCGAGATAGATACCATTCCGCTCTACAATGGTACGTATGTCGGTGTGGATTTATATGGCATTGGAAGCAAGCTGCTGGGAGGCGACTTTATGAGTTCTGAAGTCAGCGTAGCCGTTAACCTCAAGAATAAATTCATCCCTACTATTGAGTTTGGTATGGGAGGAACAGATACCTGGAGCGAAACAGGCATACACTATAAGAGCAAAATGGCCCCATTCTTCCGAATCGGTGTGGACTACAACACCATGGCAAAGAAAAAAGAGAAGAATAGCTACTTGTATGCAGGACTTCGCTATGCATTCAGTTCATTTAAATATGATGTTTCCACAATGCCGGCAGATGATCCTATCTGGGGAGATGTAATAGGTAACCCCAGTTTGGAAGACGGTTATTGGGGAGGAAGTGTGCCATTCAGCCATCTGGGTATGAAAGGATCGGTGCAATGGCTGGAAATCGTTTTAGGCGTCAAAGTACGTATTTACAAAAACTTCAACATGGGGTGGTCGGTACGTATGAAATACAAAACCAAAGCATCTACCGGAGAATATGGAGACCCATGGTACGTGCCCGGTTACGGAAAGTTTAAATCAAATAACATGGGAATCACTTATTCCCTTATTTATAAATTGCCTCTTTAGAATACAATGACAGGACTAGAGATTTGGCTGCTTGCAATAGGTCTGGCGATGGATTGTTTCGCTGTCTCAATTGCAAGCGGTATTATTTTGAAACGTACCCGATGGAAACCCATGCTAGTCATGGCTTTTGCTTTCGGCTTTTTTCAGGCAATCATGCCATTTATCGGATGGATGTGTGCAAAGACATTCAGTCATCTTATAGAAAGTGTAGACCATTGGATTGCTTTCGCGATCCTTGCCTTCTTAGGCGGACGAATGATTTTAGAATCTTTCAAAGAAGAAGAATGTTGTAAACTGTTCAATCCGGCAAATCCGAAAGTGGTATTAACCATGGCAATAGCCACGAGTATTGATGCATTGGCAATCGGCATTTCCTTTGCCTTTCTGGGAGTTCAGGATTATACCGAAATCCTCCCTCCTATCAGCATTATCGGATTTGTTTCATTTGTCATGTCACTCATCGGTCTGATCTTTGGTATCCAATGTGGCTGCGGCATCGCCCGGAAACTGAAAGCAGAGTTATGGGGAGGTATCATTCTAGTCATTATCGGACTAAAGATATTAATTGAACATTTATTTCTTCAATAAAACGAGTTTTCTCATCAAATAGAAGAGCGTATGAAAACAAAAAAAAGTTTCCTTTGGCTGGCTTTCCTGATTTTGGCAACTATCTGGATATTAGTCAGACATAATCAACAAGGTGGCTATTACAGTGTCAAAGGTTTGGTGTTTGGGACAGTATATAAAATTACTTATCAGCATGACGGTGACTTAAAACCGGAAATAGAAGCTGAACTAAAACGCTTCGACCAATCTTTATCGCCATTCAATGACAGTTCTGTTATCAGTCGCGTCAACCGCAATGAAGAGCTGGTGACTGATAGTTTTTTCCAGAAATGCTTCCATCGCTCGATGGAAATTTCCCGCGAGACAAAGGGTGCTTTCGACATTACAGTAGCCCCTCTTGCCAATGCTTGGGGATTCGGTTTCAAAAAAGGTGCTTTTCCTGATTCATTAATGATAGACAGTCTGTTACAAATCACCGGATATAAAAAAGTGAAAATGGATAACGGCAAAGTTATCAAACAGGATCCTCGTACCATGTTAAGTTGTAGTGCCGTTGCCAAAGGGTATTCGGTAGACGTAATTGCACAACTGCTCGACCGTAAGGGAATAAAAAACTATATGGTAGATATAGGAGGCGAGGTGGTAGTGAAAGGGAAAAATCCTTCCAAAGGCTTATGGCGCATTGGAATCAATAAGCCCATCGACGATTCACTGGCCGTAAACCAAGACTTACAGACAATTCTTGAGATAACAGATTTAGGCTTGGCTACTTCCGGAAACTATCGCAATTATTATTATAAGGATGGGAAGAAATACGCCCATACGATTGACCCTAGAACTGGCTATCCGGTACAACACAATATCTTGTCCTCTACGGTAATCGCCAAAGACTGTATGACTGCCGACGCCCTTGCCACCGCCTTCATGGTGATGGGACTGGAAGAAGCGGAAGCTTTCTGCAAAGCGGATACAACGATTGACGCCTACTTTATTTATAGTGGAGAAAATGGAGAGTTCAAGACTTATTATACGGAGGGAATGAAAAAATACATAACTACTCCGTAATATATATATATATATATATTATACAAACAGAGGTTCTACTTGAGTAAAACAGAACCTCTATTCAATTGGCAAATATCTATTTCATAAACACGAAATACACTGCTGCAATCAGACAAATAAATGCAGCCAGATGATTCCAATGTAAAGCCTCACCTTTAAAGAAGATGGTAGTGAACACTGTAAAAATAACAAGTGTTATTACCTCTTGAATGACTTTTAGTTGCATCAATGAAAACGGGCCTCCATTGCCTATAAAGCCAATGCGATTGGCCGGTATCTGACAGGAATATTCGTTTAACATAACGTACTTGCCCATGACAGGAAAACATATTATATTTGCACCAAATATAATGCAATTACCATGAACCATAAAAAAGCAATAGCCTATATTAGAGTTTCCACAACACACCAAGATGTTGAAAGACAAAGAATAAAGTTTAAGGAATATTGTAAAAACAATAATTTACAGGCTAATGAAGAGATTATTGATTTTGGTATATCTGGTGCAAAATCCGATAGACCTGGCTATTTAAGACTACAAGCGCTTACAGGTAAAGATGCAGATATACTAGTCGTTTCAGAATTATCTCGTCTTAGTAGACAAGAAGAAATATTAGAAACTATAAACATAATCCAAAATATTGTATACAATGGATTATCACTAATTTTCCTAGATGCTCCAAGTAAAGTATATGAAGCTCATTCAACACTAGATATTACAGAATTAATTATATTACTTGTTGGAGCTTTTAGGGCTGCACAAGACCGTAAGGAAATAAAACGTAAAAATCAAGAAGGGAAACAAGCGTTATTAAGTCAAAATCCTTATGCTGTTGTTGATGCTAAAATTCCTTATGGGTACAATGCTATTTACAATCCTAATGGAAGTAGACCAAAGAAAATACTTATCGAAAACGAAGAAGAAGTAGCCAATGTTAAAAAGATATTTCAATTAGCTCTTGAGGGTTATTCTTTAGGAAAAATAGCCAAATACTTCAATAATAGAAATATATTATTTAGAGGACACTTTGTTACAAGGCAATTATTAAGCGTATTAGTTCGCAATATTTTATATAAAGGAATTAGAAGAAGAATTCACAGTTTCGACAGAAAAGACAATCCCAATATTATTGAAAATAAAATCACTCCTATTATTTCTGAAAGTGATTTTGAGCGAGTAAACCAAATGCTCAAAGATAATCATAAATTTTGCTCAACTGGTAATAATTACTTCAATACACTTAGAGGTATTATAAAATGCAGATGCGGAAGAGGAATGATGGTAAAAGACAAAGGTTATGCATCTGGTATAAAGAAAATGGTCTATAGATGTAATGATGTGAGTGCTAAAGACAATCCAATACATTGTCAATACAAAGATGAAATATCATATCAATTTACCAATGAAGTCATATTCAATGTTTTTAAGTACATTCATAATACAGATGAAATATTCATTTTCATGGCTAAAACTGAACAAAAAATATACGAAATAGATGAAGAAATAAAAGGTATTGAACGAAAAATAGAAAATAAAAACATTGAAATAGAAAGTCTAAATAAAGACAATAAAAGATTAATAGAAAGGTATATTCATGCCAAAAGTCAATCCATAGCTAATGCTATACAAGATGAACAATTGACTATAGAAAATAAAATTCACAAATTAGAAGATGAAATATCCCATTGCAATAAAGAGAAAGTAAAACTTATAACAAACAAAGAAAGTCTTATTAATTATATAGATACAGAAGAACTGTCTAGTTTAGGTAATGAAGAAAGAGCAGAATTATTCAAAAAGCATTTAGAGAAAGTTATTTATTTACCAGTTACTTTGATGCAAGGATTCTATATCATTACTTTCAAAAGCAAAATGCAAAGAATTGTGGCTATAAGAAAAACAGCGAAGAGCCCAATAGCGGCTATTCTCCCAGATGGCTATACAGTAGATATGAATACTAAATTAATAACAGAATATTACCAAAGTATACAAACTGGTGGTTGCTCTTATCCTATTTCTTCAAGTTTTAAGCAATTAACAATCCAAGAATATTTTAAAAAATTACCACAGATTGGTAATTTTGGAATATTGGAAATTGATTATTCTTACAGAAAGGGGAAATGAAAAACAAACAATTATCAACGATTGCCAATGAAACATATTCTTCACGAATAATCATTATCAATACTTCTAGTCGATTTTTTCAGTTTGTGGTACTAGTATTAGGTCACTCCCTAAAAACTTAGTACCTTTGTATCAATATATTACAAATAGTATATAAGATAGCACAGACACAAAAGATACACTATTTTATCACCATTTTTATTATAAAACGGTACCATGCAAACATTCACCTATGAAGAAATCAGAGAAAAAGCACTAAAGCAAGGAGTTACAGATAACAGGCTTAGAGTTGGCTTATGGGCTAGCTCAAATGGCTATATTAAAAGCAAAAGGAAGATACAGGGAAAAGTTATCACGGTCTATTCGATACCCCAAATGCAATTTAACTAAGATTTATATGAAGTGTCAGATTCTCGTTTTTCAAAGTGTCAGATACTCAAGGATAATATACTAATACAAAATATACTAATATCCATAGGGGTACACCCCGTTTTTCGTATTTTATATATGATACTACACAAACCAACAGGAATAATTTTTAAGAATAGAAAAGAAGCTAAGATATTTTTTGGTACTTCACGATACAGGAAGATAGAAAAAGAAAAACAGGAGATTGTTTTGATTGATAACCACGACTTCATAGCTACTGATGAAATATATAACGGTAAACAAAGACCTGATACGTATTCCTCAAAGTAAAAGTGCCAATATGGAAGCATTACTACTTTATTATATACGGACTAAATGCAATAAAGAATGTGCTTCCGCTATTGGCGAGAAAAAGATGCAAGAAGAACTAAATTTATCTGAAAGTACAGTTGAGGGCTATATTGGCAAATTGAAAGAATATAAATCAATATTATCCATAAAAACTTTGAATCCCAATAATGAAGAGGATAAAAAAGAAATTGATAAAGCTCTTGGTGTACCTTATGAGGGAGATAAACGGAAGAAGAATTTATACTGTTTCCATGAACCACAAAGCTTCTACTTTTTAAATCCACAGTTTATATACAGGACAGATATTGAGAACGAGATAAAAGGCTTTTTAATTCGTCTTGCTTGTTTATGTGACATAGGCACTACTAAGATTTATACTCCCAATTGCAGAAAGGAAAAAGCAAATATAAAGTCCATAGCAGAAGAGTTAAAGATGTGCAGGGAGAAAGTTAAAAGCTTATTGAGTAGGTGTGAGAATTTAGGATTAATAAGAGCTATACCACGTGGGTATATCATTTTAGAAGATTCCTTTCTACTTAATCTCAATGGTACATTAGAAGATAGGGTATATAATAGTATATATAAGTATTGTTTAGAAAAAAAAGTAGTACCACCGAATAGATATGAATTTAGTAGCAAAGGTAATCCAATGGAATGTGACGGGCTTCTAATGTGTGCTCCTTATATATTTGATTGGTGGAATATATATAATGCAAAAGCAGTAAGGTTTAAGGAATATTCCCCTTTAATGTTTGAAGTTTATATAAATGATATTCTTTTACCAATGAGATTTCCAACACTTCCAGAAGAACCACATTGGGAGTATTTTAAAAAAGCATTTTTAAACATAAGTACAAAGACAAGAAAGCCACAGATAATAGAGATGTGTATAAACAATGAAAGTGAATATCCGTTTATAGCAGCTAGAAGTATTTATCCCGAAAAATTACAAAAGTCAGTTGTTTTGGATTGTGACGATTAAAACTAGTTTATTAGAAAACTCGATAAATGAAGTATAGGAAAAGATGCTTACTAAGGTCAAATAAGCCCATTATAGAGACTTTGACGAATAAAGTAGTCTACTGCCCAACTAAAAACAAAAATAGCCGCAAGCGAGTACACTTACAAATGTGCTCAACTGCGGCTTTTTTTGTGGAACTTCTAAATTCTTGTCTAATACAAGGGATATAACAGTTCGCAATTTTAAATATGGGAGTTAATTTTCCCAATGGAAGTGTGGGAAAATGCAAATATGACCTGTTTGATTTACATATAATTCAAGGAGTTGAACCATTGACAAACAGGTAGTTCTTGATTTTTAAGAATACTCAAAGTTACTCATAATAAACAAGGTAAAAAAATAAACAATACTCAATTTCTAATATTACTACTTAGCATATCTTTATATGGCAGTATAATACTCTCCTTTCTATTATAGTGCATAGTAATACATAGGCACGCAATAAAGTATAGGTACTTATATATAATACCCCCTACCTATAAAAATAGGAGCTTAAATATATATATCAGCTTACTTCTCCTATGATTTACAGAATTGAAAGTTACATGAACACGTGAAGAGTAGTTCTAACAACCCCCTAGGGTAGTTGGAAGAAAAGTGAAATATCTATTCTCCACGTAATCAATTTATAAATCATTTAAAATTTTATTCGTTATGAGAAATCTACAAATTATTGGCAATGTGCCACAGGTAAGAAGAGAAAGTAACTTTGGTGAATATGCAGAAGAAGCAACAATAATCGAAGAACAACCAAAAGTTAAAAAAGAGAATCCTCATTTCTTGGAAGCTAATACACTAGAGGTAACAATGCAACATTTAAAAGAAGATTGTATTACACCCGTATTCGCCAAAGACAATGAGCTTACAATTCCTCACCCTGCATTTATTGATACTGTTTATGACGCTGCAAATACGTTTTTCAGTGGTGAAAGCATTGATAAGCCCGATATTCGTGTAAGTCACATTATCAAGGGAAGAATACCCGAAGCAATACACAAACCTGCAAATCAACTTCTTGAAAGTGATAAGACTATCTACTACGAAAGATGTGCTTTTATTATTCAGATTCCTACGATTTACGAAACGGTGAACGGAAATAAGCTAACTCTTACTATTGGTGGTGTGAGAGCTTATAATCACACAAATTTGTATAGTAAAAAGGGAGCAGAACGCTTTAAAGTATTTGCAGGCTTTACCTGTAAAGTTTGTACAAACTTGTGTGTATCAACAGACGGTTTTCTTAGTTGTTTGGAAGTTACTAATACCAAAGATTTATATCGGGCAGTATTGGAAATGTTTCAGAGTTATCAACCTGCAAAACATCTACATTTGTTGCAAACACTTGGTAACTCATATCTCACAGAACATCAATTTTGCCAATTACTTGGGAGAATGAGACTTTATCAATCATTGCCACAAGGTTATCAGAAAGATATTCCTAAAATGCTTATCACTGATTCACAAATAAATACAGTTGCAAAAGCATATATCAATGATAAGAACTTTGGGAGCTTGGGGAATGATATTAGTATGTGGAAATTGTATAATCTATTGACAGGGGCAAATAAGAGCAGTTATATAGATTCATTCTTGGATAGAGCGGTAAATGCTACTGAAATAGCAACGGGAATAAATGCCGCTTTGCATGGAGACACTAAATATAAGTGGTTTATTGATTGATTAAACAGGGGAATATTCAGAAATGGGTATTCTCCTATTTTATTAATTGTATTGCAATGGATAAAAAGAAAGAAACTATGGTTAGTAAGATTGAATATCTGAAAGAAACAATTTGTCATTGTGAGAATAATCTCCAATATATAAAGAGGTTACAAGCATTGAAATATTGGTTGCTGAAATTAGATGTCTTATTGGATAATTCCAATGATGAGATTTATAGAAAGTATTTCTATTCAGATAAGGGACATTCTTTCTTTGATAGAATCTGTTTATCAATAACAGATTATCAATATGGAAATAAACCTTTCAATTATTAATCTATTTAAAATAAAGAATCATGTTTTATTATAAGATACTTGTTTGGCTCTTTTGGGTGGTATTGTCTTTTATAACAGGTTGTGTTCCGTTAATCCTGCTTATTCTTTTAGTTGGCTTATGGGAAGTGGAAGAAGCGGATAAACGTCACTAACTACTTGTGTGTTCAAAACAGGAATGTGTTCAAATAAATCTACAAAGGTGGTTTGAACACATTCTTTCATGTTATCAATTTAATCAAAGAATAAAATGAAAACAGCCGTAATATACGCTCGTGTTTCGTCAAGTAATGACAGACAGGACACGAGCAGACAAATAGAGGATTTAAAGAAATATGCTATTTCACAGGATATAGAAATAGTGAATATATTCCAGGAGCATATTTCAGGTGCAAAGAAAATAGAGGAAAGACAGATTTTAGGAGAATGTTTGGAATACTGTAAACGTGAATCTGTGGATATTCTACTTTTGTCTGAATTGTCAAGACTAGGAAGAAGTACATTACAGGTTCTTCGCTCTTTGGATATATTGCATGAATCGAAAGTATCGGTTTACATACAGAACTTGGGCTTATATACTTTGCAACCAAATGGGGAAGTTAATCCAATAGCTTCTATCATGGTGACAGTACTTGCAGAAATGGCAAATATCGAAAGAAGCAATATTCAATACCGTTTGAATAGTGGTAGGGCAAATTATATTGCCAAAGGTGGCAAGCTTGGCAGAAAGACAGGTTCAACCAAAACGGATGATAAGAAAAAAGAAGAATATAAGGAAGTCATTGCTTTACTAAGAAAAGGCTATTCAATCAGAAATATAGCTAAGCTACAAAGTATTGGTATTTCCACCGTTCAACGGATAAAAAATCAGTTTATAAAGCCATAAGCATAAAATATCGGTGGGGTGGAAAAATTCAGAGATTTAGTTTTTATATGGGTGGTCTTGAATTTTTCCACTACCATAAATTTATAAAGCAGAAATAGCCCTCAATTTTTAATAAACAATAGTTCTTGCTATTACAAACGCTTTTCGTAACTTTGTGGCAATTTCAGATACCTAATGTGTTAGGTCTGAAAGGACATATTAGTTAACGAAGAGCGTTTAAGATATTATCCTATCATGAAATCTGGACAATTTCACTTGCACGGGATAGTAGGCAAGAACGCTCACGTCAATGTTATATACCTATCTTGTTAAGATAGTCTATATATCGTTTGGCGTGGGCTATTGTTTATTATTGTGCAAGGGCAGTCCAGAGCCTCATGATGATAATATTCAATAGTTCCCACGCTTTTCTCATTGTATAATACTATCCAAAGGGAACAGGGTAGATAAAACGATATATAACTACGAATCAGACATTAAGAAACAACTTTTGCTACTATCTTTTAAGTAGCCAACTCATTTTTTGAGCAGCTTATACTACAAATTAAATTATTAACGAAAAGATTATTTACAGAATATGAAAACATTTAGATTTTTTGCAACTTTATTGGTTATTGCTTTATGTGCAGGTTTTACTTCTTGTAGCGATGATGATGAAGAAGAAAATTCAGTCGAAATTTCTTTGGCTAATCTTCAAGGTACTTGGGATATGATTAAATGTTATGGTTGGGAGTATGATGACAATAATCAAAAGGAGAATTGGACAGAGGATGTCTCTGGAGAATATATCTTCTTTGAAGATACAGACGGCAATGGAGGATATAGTGACGGTAGCCATACTTATTATTTTGCAAGTTCTATTAATGGTAATAAGCTTATTTTGAGAGATTCTGGTTGGTTAGCGGGTAAGTCGATAACGATAACTAAACTGACTAAAACAGAGTTACATATTACTGCTACAGATGAGAATTCAGAAGAAAACTATGAGATGATAAAAAGGTAAATCATCCTATCGTGCATAGAAAGAACAGCATTTGAAGAAATTCATTTGCTGTTTTTTTATTATCATTGCAAACA
>OLNK01000152.1_pt1 | contig 108197 bp, 91 predicted proteins | sample 1672791 | NCBI WGS metagenome assembly OLNK01 (sample SAMEA3136724, study PRJEB25190) | human gut metagenome | biome: human gut; feature: human-associated habitat; material: faeces | place: Austria | collected 2013 | reverse complement strand
CGTGACGGGGACGGCAAAATAGCGGCCCCTGTGGGGCCGGTAACCGGCCAGCGCGATTTTGCGCAGCAAAACGGAGGGCGAATTAAGCCCGACGAGCGCGGGCAGGCCATGCAGCTGCACAGCGATATTATGGCGAATATGCGGGCGGCGGCAACGGCAATGGTGGAGTTTTGCAGGCAGCTGAAGGAAATGCGCGACCGCAAGCTGTATTCGGCACTGGGGTTTGCGCGGTTCGAGGATTATGCGGAGCAGGCCGTTGGCATCAAGTGGCGGCAGGCTTACAACTACATTCAGGTATATGAACGGTTATCGCCCCAGCTGCTGGAGCAGAACGCGGGGCTGGGCGTAACGAAGCTGCTGCTTCTGACCCAGGTATCCGCCCCGGACAGGGCGGAATTTGCCGGGGAAAACGACCTTGCGGGCATGACGGTGGAGGAAATAAAGGCGCTGATATCGGAAAAAAACGGGCTTGCGCAGCAGATCAGCATGCTGGAAACGGAAAAAGCCGACGCGGAGAACAGCGAGACCTTTTTGAAAAAAGAGGTTGCGCGGCTGCAGGCGGAAAGCCGGGAAAAGGATGAACTTCTGGAAAAGCTGAGGCAGGAGCCTGTGGAGACATGCGCGGAGGAAGGCGGGGACGCAGAGCAGTGCGTTGACCTTGACGCGGTGCGTGCACAAGCGGCGATGGCCGCCCGGGCCGAGGCACAGAAGCTGGCCGAAGCTGAAAAGGCCGAGGCTGTGCGCGCCGCCCGGGCGGACGAGCGGGAAAAAGCAAAAAAGGCTGCTGAAAAAGCGCAGGCCGATGCGGTGAAAAAAGCGGAGGACGCCGCAGCCGCCCGGGCGAAGGCACAGGCGGAGCAGGAGCGGGCGGAATTGGAGAGCGCCGCAAAGCAGGCGGAGGAACGGGCGCATGAGCTGGAAAAGCGTCTGGAGATTGCAGGGGACCAGGATACCTTGCGCTTCAGCCTGTTGTTTGAGGGCATACAGCGGGACATGAACACAGCGCTGGGACTGCTGAACAGCATGCGGGGCAAGGGGAATACAGACAAAGCGGACAAGCTGGGCAGCGCAATGGCGCAGCTGCTGGGACAGGCGGCGGAGCTGGCGAGGGGGGAATGACCGTGCCTATTAAAAACTACACCACAAAAATAGACGTATTCGAAAGCCTGGGAGAAATACAGGGCGCGCTTGCCCGGAACGGCGCGCGCAAAATCATGGTGGATTATGACGACCGGGGACGGCCCGTAGGAATTACTTTTGGTTTGCAGACAGCGCAAGGCGGGATGCTGTTTCAGCTTCCCGCAAACACGCCGGGTGTTATGGCTGCTTTTGAGCGGCAGAAAATTCGACTGGACGCCGAGCAGGCGGAGCGCACGGCATGGAGAAACATTCGGGATTGGATACTGGCGCAGATGGCGTTTGTGGAGGCGGGCAACGTACATGTGGACGAAGTGTTTTTGCCGTACATGACGGACGGCAAGGGCCGCACGCTGTATCAGGTGTACCAGCACGGACAGCTGATGCTCGGGGACGGCCAGCGCCGGGAGGAGTGAATATGGAAAGTAAGCGAACGAAAATAATGCCGAATGATACTGTTTTACACAAGCCAAGCGGCGAGACTTGGGTAGTGTGTGGAGTGAATCACGAGCAAGGGAAGTTGATTCCTTTTGGGTATCCATTCCCGACGCTTGCGAATACTGAAGATTGCAAAATACTGGAAGCGCATTACGAATTGGAGCCGCAAAGCGCCAAGGCAATAGATGCGCTGAAAAAACGCGGCTTGGAATCTTTTATTGATGTGCGTAGCGCTATGCTCTGTGGGGTGATTTGATGGCTTTTGTTGTTTTTGCCTTTGCTTTGTTTTGTATCTGGTGCTGCGCCTGCGCGGCGATGTTTTTGAATGACCGTGGGAGAAAATAAGATGAGATTAAAATGCGAAATCTGCGGAACGGAGATTGAGAGAAAAGGGCCGGGGTGCAAGCCGAAATACTGCGACGTGTGCCGGGCCGAACGGCGGCGCGCGTCACAACGGAAAACCTACCATAAAAAGGAAGAACAAAGAAAGGCGCAGGAGGCAATGCACAAGCTGGCGCCTGCGCGCAGCCTTTCGATGAACGAGCTTTTAAGGGAGTTGGACCAGTTCAATGCCAAACGCCGGCAAATGGGGCTGGATCCGGTGAGTTACGGCCGGTATGTGGCTTTTCGGGATGCGAGCGAGGGGCCCACAAACGAAGAAATGAGTTTGGGGTAGCGAGCACGCTGGCCCCTGTGGGGCCAGTGACCGAACGCGCGGTTTCGCCGCAGGCGAAATGGAGGGCGATTTAAGCCCGACAAGCGCCGGGATAAGTACATAAAAGAGATATAAAAAGGATACCGTCCGCGGCATTTTTTTTGCCGCGGACACTTCCGTACACACGCGGCCATAGGGCCGCGAAAGGGCTTGTATGGAGTATTAAGTTAAGGACGCAGAGAGGAGAAAAGAAGATGGGAACGCGGTGCAGGTTTGTGCGGGAACAGCGGCACGTGTGTGGGGACAACTACATGGAGATAGACCTGTACCCGATCTCGGAGCGGGAGAAGGGCGCCAGCCTTTCAGCAAAGAGACGGCAGGCAAGCAGCCGCATCCAACAGAACCTGAACGCCAGGAATGCAAGGCGGTATTTCATCCAGCTGCTGAATGCGAATTTTACGGAGAGTGACATCCATTGGACGGGAACGTATGACGACGCGCACCTGCCGGACAGTATCGAACAGGCGGACCATGATTTGGAGTTGTTTTTGCGCCGGGTGAGAAGCCAAAGCAGAAAGCGGGGCTTGCCTGCGCCGCGTTTTATAGCCGTGACGGAGTGGCGGGAGGAAGGCGACGGCCTTCCCGCGGTGCGGGTCCACCATCATGTGGTACTGAGCTGCGGGCTTTCCCGCGACGAGCTGGAGAGGTTGTGGTACAGGGGGAAAGATAAAGAGCGGCTGGGCATTACCAATGCGGACCGGCTGCAATTTGACCGGGAGAGCCTGGAGCGGCTGGCGAACTACCTGACAAAATACACAAACCGGAAACGCCGCTGGCGGCAGAGCCGGGGCCTTGAAAAGCCGCAGCGGCCACGGCCGAACGACGGGAAATACACACGGAGGCAGCTGGAACGGCTGGTGACGAGCGGCGCGGTGTTCGATTCGGAATTTTGGCGGCGGAAGTATCAGGGCTGGGAGATCAACGACATAACGCCCATACAAAACGATGTGACAAAGGAATGGAGCATATACCTGAAGCTTCGCAGGACGGTCCCGCGAAGAAAAAGTGCGGTTTTTGCGAAACTTCGCAAATCTTGATTTTAAACATTCCCGAATTACAGATAAATTAAGCATTACAGGAAAGGAGCAAACGAACGTGGCGCGTACATACAAGTATCATGTGCCGGACGCATACCGGGGCAACGGAGGAAGGCGGCCGGAGACAAAGCGGGCGACGTGCAGCACAGACCCGATGCTGGACCTTACGCACCCGTATTTCCGCGCGGCAATCGCGGATTTCAAGCGGTTTGAGGGCATTGAAAAGGACAAGCCCCTGACGCGGCGGCAGGCGAAGCTTTTTGAATACCGCGTGCTGACCGGGCGCATCCGTGTTGCGCTGCCAAAACGGGAGCTGGAGGAAGCGGAGGATGCGGCCGCGGACAGTGAACGCTTTCGCGGCGTGCAGGGATTTGACAGCCTGATCGAGATCGTCAAGGCTTCACAGTGAGGGACGCTGTGAAGCGGGCTGTGCTCTTGACCGTGGAAAACCATCTGCGGCAGTACCGGAGGCTCCAGCGGCGGCAGGACCGCGAGGCGCGGGCGTGGTGCGACGCGGTGCGCGAGACGCTGGAAGAATATGAAACCGGAGGCGAGCCGATGAAGGCCCGCCTTTTGGCGCTGCGGTATTTTGACGGGCTGACGGAGGAAAGCGTTATGGATTTTATAAACGCGAGCCGGAATACCTATTATGCGTGGAAAAAGGACGTCCTGGACACCGTTGCATTCCATGCTGCGCAGAAAGGGCTTTTATAGATAAAATTTGCATTCAAATGCAGGGCGAAATGGCTGAAAACCGTTGATTTTCAAGGGCTTTCGGCCATTTTTTTGCTTTGAAAATGTCTGGTATAGTCAAGCCTGCACAAAAATGGAAAAATGGTATGCAGAAGGAGGAAAAGGGGCGGAGGTGACAGCGTGAAATACCGCAAAAACAGCGTGCCGGGGAAGCAGCGCGGCAAAAAGTACAGCGAAGCCGTGCGCACGGCCTGCATGTGCGACCTGCTTGTGATGGAAAACCTTTCCGATGTGGCAAAGAAGCACGGGGTGCCGGAAAGCACGCTGCGCACCTGGAAGGCCAAAGCGGAAAAGCTGGGGCCGGAGGGCGAAAAGAGCCTGTGGGCGCAGGCACGGGACGAGCAGGTGAAGCAGATCGCGTTGAAGGCGGCACAGGGCGCAAGGCTTGGCACGGCGCTGATCGTTCACAGGCTGGAAGCGGGACAGCGGAACATGCAGCGCTGCGACGAGATAGACCGCATTCTGCTGGGCAGCGAAAAGAGCGAGGGCCTTGTGCTGTTGGGCGACACGGCGGTGGACGAACAGCGCCAGCGCACGAAGCTGGGCAGGGAGCTGGAGGAACGGCTGCGGGACGAGCGGCAGCAGCGCGGCCGCATCATCCCCGGGGATTTTGCGCTGGCGAATATGACGCGGACGCTTACCAGCGTATCCGCAAAGGGCGCGGGGGAGCAGGGCGCGGCGCAGGCAGGCGGGAAACGGTATGAAGATTATCTGGACCAGCTGGCGGGAGACGAATGGTAATGGCGATCAACACAAAAAAGTACATCGAGCAGTTTTTGCAGATACGCACCAAAAGCGCCGAGGTGGTGCCGCTGCGGCTGAACGCACCGCAGCAAAAGCTGTATGCCGCGCTGGCGGCGCAGGCCCGTGCGGGGAAGCCTCTGCGCGCCATTGTTCTGAAGGCGCGGCAGATGGGCTTTTCCACGCTGACCGAGGCAATGATATTCAAGCGGACGGCGACGCGGAAAAACGTGCGCAGCGGCATTGTGGCGCACGACGAAGATGCAACAAACAACCTGTACCGCATGACAAAGCTGTTTTATGAGCGCCTGCCGGAGCCGATGCAGCCGCAGCGGCGGGCGCTGAACGCGCGGGAGCTTGTTTTCAACGATGCGGAAGGGCATGGGCTGAACAGCTCTATCCGTGTAATGACGGCGGGCGGCAAGGGCGTGGGGCGCTCGGAAACCTTCCAGAACCTGCACCTTTCCGAGGTTGCGTTCTGGCCCGGGGATAAGCTGGGGACCTTCACCGGACTGATGCAGGCCGTGCCAGACAAACCGGAAACCATGGTGATCGTGGAAAGCACGGCAAACGGATTTGATTTTTTCAAGGACCTTTGGGACGCGTCTGTGGCGGAACGGAATGATTTTGTACCCGTGTTCTGCGCGTGGTGGGAACTGCCGGAATACAGAAGGCCGTGCGGGGACGGCTTTATGCTTACGCCGGAAGAAGAAAGGCTGGCCGCGTTGTACGGGTTGGACCACGAGCAGCTTGCGTGGAGGCGCTGGGCCATTGAAAACAACTGCGGCGGAGACGTTGAGCTTTTCCGGCAGGAATATCCCGCATGCCCGGAGGAAGCGTTTTTGAGTACAGGCTCCTGCATATTCGACAAAGCGGCGTTGATGGCGCGGCTGCAGGCGCTGGAGCCTCCGCTGCGCCGGGTGCGGTTTGAATACGCCGAGCGCGGAGGGCTTTTGACGCTGGTGGGCGCTGTGGACGACAAGGCGGGGCCTGTGCTGATCTACCGGGAGCCGGAGCCGGGCAAGCCCTATGTGCTGGGCGGCGACACGGCCGGGGACGGGAGCGACAATTTCACCGGGCAGGTGCTGGACAACACCACGGGCGGGCAGGTGGCGGTGCTGAAGCAGCCGTTTGACGAGGACGAATATGCGCGGCAGATGATGTGCCTGGGATATTTTTATAATACGGCGTTGCTGGGCATCGAGGCGAATTTTTCCACGTTCCCCATCAAGGAATGCACGCGGCTGGGATACCCGCGGCAATACGCCAGAGAAGTGACGGACAGCTACACGCAGCGGCTGGAACGGCGGTACGGCTTCCGCACCGACCCGAAAAGCCGCCCGCTTGCGATTGCGGAGCTTGTGCGGTACGCCCGGGAGCATCCCGAGGAGCTGCGGGACGCGGACACCATCCGGGAAATGCTGGTTTTCGTAAAGAACGAACGCGGCAGGCCGGAGGCGATGCAGGGCGAGCATGACGACCTTGTGATGGGGCTTGCCATTGCACACGCGATACGCGGGCAGCAAAGCTATTTGCCGGAGGAAAGCGGGGACGGCGGCGCATACGCGGAGGAATGGAGCGGGGACGGCGGAGACGCTGATTTTTTGGATTGGAGTGGTTGACGTGTTTATAAGCAAAAAAGACTTCGACGCGCTGTGTGAGAGGGTGCGAAAGCTGGAAGATGCGGAAACGGCACGCGCGGAGGATCTGCGCAGGCAGGAGGAATACGAGCGCAGCATGCAGCGCCAGTTTGAAAACATGCTGGCCTACGACGGCAGCGACCAGACGGCACGGGGTGACGAATGATGCGGGAGAAAATGACGCCGCAGCGTGTTTGGCAGGAGTTTACAAGGGCGCAGAACTTCAACAACGCGATCGAGCTTTACGAGACCGTGGAGCAAAACGAGGATTTCTATATCGGAAACCAGTGGCGCGGTGTGAACGCGCCGAACCTGGACCATCCCGTGATGAACATGCTGTGCCGGGTGGTGAAGTTCTTTATTTCGTCGGTCATGAGCGACGATATCGGCATATCTGTTACGGATTTCGATGAAAGCAGCGCCATGAAGCCCGTGCTGGATATGCTGGGCGTACAGTTCGACCAGATCATGGAGGGGTGCGGGTTCAAACGCAAGGCGCGCGAGGTGATACGCAATTCCGCCGTGGACGGGGACGGCTGCATGCACTTCTATTTCGACCCGGAGGACGACATGCAGGGCGCGGCGGGCACAGCGGAAGCCTTCGGCTTCACGCCCACGCCCGGACACATTGAGGCGGAGATCATCGAGAACACGAACGTGCATTTCGGAAACCCGCAAAGCGGAGACGTGCAGCGCCAGCCGTATATCCTGCTGAATTTCCGGCGGCTGGTGGAGGAGGTGCGGAGGACCGCGCGGGAGAACGGCGGCGACGCGGATGCAATACAGCCTGACGAGGACGCCTATAAGCACGGGGACGCACCGGAGGAAGGCAAGGTCACGGTGGTGCGGCGGTACTGGAAGGAAAAAGGCAGGAATGGCCGGAAAACCGTGTGGTTCTGTGAAATGACGGCCGGCGCCGTGGTGCGCGGACCGACCGATACGGGCTATTCGCGGTATCCCATCGCCTTTATGCCCTGGGAAAAGGTGAAAAACCAATACCACGGGCAGGCGGCTATTACCGGGATGATACCAAACCAGATCTTTGTGAACAAGCTGTTTGCCATGGCCATGCAGCATGTGAAGCAGCTTGCGTTCCCGAAGGTGATATACAACCGCAACCTGATGGCAGGCCGGAAATGGAACAACCGGGTGGGCGAGGCCATTGGCGTGAACGGAGACCCGAACGTGGCGGTGGCAACGGGGTTTCGTGCGCCGGACATGTCGGCGCAGGTGCTGGTGATGATCGACAAGGTGATCGAATACACGCGGGACACCATGGGCGCATCCGACGCGGCGCTGGGCAACGTGACGCCGGACAACACGTCCGCCATTATCGCCGTGCAGAAAGCGACAAGCATGCCGCTGGAGCTGCAGCGACAGGACTTTTACTGTTTTGTGGAGGACAGCGTGCGCATCTGGATGGACATGATGGCGCAGAACTACGGCGTGCGGATGGTACGGATGAAGGCGCCGGAGGCGGAGGCGGAAGCCGTGCCTGCGCTGCCGGACAGCATGGGCGCCGGGATGCTGCCGCAGGCAGCGGGCGGCGCGCCCGGTATGGCCGGGGCAATGCTTCAGCAGGCGGCGCCGGGGCCTGCAAGCGGCATTCCGGTTTTGCGCAGCAAAATGGAGGGCGATTTAAGCCCGGCAAGGGAAGATGCTTATGAAACGGCGCCGTTCAATTTTTCGCAGTTGAAGGGCATGAACCTGCGGCTGAATGTGGAGGTTGGCGCGGCCACGTACTGGAGCGAGCTTATGCAGGTGCAGACGCTGGACAACCTGTTTGCCAAAGGCGTACTTTCCGACGCGGTGACGTACCTGGAAAATATGCCGCGCGGCTATATCCCGGGGCGGCAGGAGCTGATCGACGCGCTGAAAAAGCGCCAGCAGGAGATGGAGGCCGCGCAGATGGCCGCTGCACAGGCGGCGGGAGCGCCAACAGCGGGAAGCGGGGTGACGTTAGGATGAAATGTCCCGAATGCGGCGCGGATGGGCGTGTCTGCCATGTGAAGGAGGACGCGCCGGGCGGTGTGGAGGTTACTTACCTGTGCCCAAACAGGCGGTGCAGGCTGTACGGGCAGGACTGCGCCGTGGAAACACTGGCACAGCCGCAGAGCGAACCCGAAGAAAAGGCATAAACGGTGGACCAAACCGTTTGCATAACACGGGCCGACCAAGCCCGGGGAGGAAAAGCAATGGATGAAAACATGGCGGCGGACGTCCTGACCGGGACAGACGCCAGCGCGGAAGGCGCAGATTTTGACGGCCTGTTTGACATGGACGGCGGCGAAGTGACCGCGGAGCCGCAGGAAACGGAAGGACAGGAGGGCGCAGCGGAAACGCAGGAGCCGGAGGCCGAACCAGCCGAAGGAACCTGCGCGGACGCACAGCCGGGCCGGTTGGGCCGGGGACGCGAAGCGGCGCAGGCGAAGCCTGCGACTGGCCGCCCCGGTTCCGCCGCAGGCGGAATGGAGCCGAACGGCGACAAGGGGCAGCAGGGGGCGGAGCCGAAGTACAAGGTGAAGTTCTACGGCCAGGAGCAGGAAATGACCGTTTCCGAGCTTGTGGCGGCTGCCCAAAAGGGCCTGGATTACGACAACGTGCGCGCGAGGCAGCAAAGCGCGCCCGCCGTGCAGCTGGTGGAGCGGTACGCCGCGGCCAACGGCATGACGGTGGAGCAGTATCTGCAATTTGCAAACCAGGGCTTTGAGCAGCAGGCCGTGGCGCAGCTGGTTGCGCAGGGCGTGCCGGAACCGGCCGCAAAGGACCTTGTGGCCGAACGCCTGCGGCTGGACCGCGAACGGCGCAGCATCGCGCCGCTGGCCGCGCAGCAGCGGGCACAGCAGGAGCAGCGGGAAAAGCTTTCCCCCTGGATGGAGCTGCTGCGGGAGTATCCCGGCACGAAGGAGCTGCCGCCCGAGGTGGCGCAGCGCGTGGCGGCCGGGGAAACACCGCTTGCGGCGATGCGGGCCTTTGAGCTGGCGCAGATGCGCGCACAGCTTGCGGCGAAGGACGCCGCGCAGAAGAACAGGCAGACAGCGCCGGGCAGCGCGGGCGGCCTGGGAGGCAAAGAGAGAAAAGACGATTTTGAAGCCGGATTTGACGCGGGCTTCGATTTTTAAGGGAAGGAAGATTGAACTATGAGCCAGACTGTAAACCTTGATACAAAGTACAGCAAAAAGATAGACCAGGCGTTCACCATCGCCAGCCTTTTGAAAGGGCGGCTTTCGGCGGAAAACGAGTTTGTGGGCGCGCGCACGGTGCGCATCCACAACATCAACACGGTGCCCTTGAACGACTACAACCGCGGCGCATCCGCAAACCGCTACGGCGAGCCGGCCGAAGTAGGCGACACGGTGCAGGAGCTGACGATGACGCAGGACAAGAGCTTTTCGGGCGTGATTGACAAAGGCAACAACATGGACCAGAGCATCAACAAAGCGGGCAAGTTCCTGGGCGTGGAAATGAGCGAGGAAGTTATCCCGGCGTATGACAAATACTGCTTTGGCCGTTTGTGCATGCTGGCGGGCAAAATTGTGGGCAGCACGGACGCTGTGAGCGGCACGAACGTGATCAAGCGCATGAGCGCGGCGCGCAAGTGGATGCTGGACAGAAAGGTGCCGCTGAAGGGCCGCACCTGGTATGTGCGCAGCGACGTATTCACCGCGCTGGTGGAATGCGACCAATTCAAGAACCTGGAAAAGCTGGGAACGAAGGCCGTGGCACAGGGCCAGGTGGGCGAGCTGTTCGGCGCGCCGGTTGTGGAGGTCCCGGAGGATTATTTGTCCGCAGGCGTGAATTTCATTCTGCTGCACAAGCGCGCGGCGACCGCGCCGGAGAAAATCCACGACTGCAAGACGCACATTGACCCGCCGGGCATTTCCGGCAATCTGGTGGAGGGCCGCTTCTACTATGATTTGTTTGTGTACGGGCACAAGGCGGACGGCGTGTATGTGGACGTTACCACGGGCGGCAGCGTTACGGTGCTGGCCGCGCCGACGATTGCCAAGGCGGGCGGCGCGATTACTGCTGCAGAAGGCGCGACGGCATACTACACCACGGACGGCACCGACCCGCGCTACAGCCTGACGGCCAAAGCGGGCACCGCGCCCACGGGCGGCAAGGGCGTTGTGGTGAAGGCGTACCAGGTGAAGGACGGCGCATTCCCGTCGCCTGTGGCTACGCAGGAGCTGACATCCTGACAGGAGAGAAAACAGAGAGAGGCCCCGCAAGCGCGGGGCCTTTTCTGAAAGGAGCGTGTTTTGCACTTGACTGCAATGGAGATATTCACCACGGCGTGCAGCTACATTTCGCAGACCGTGGAGGACAGCGAGGATATTACAGGCTTTGCGCCGGCGTGGCTGAACGTGCTGCTTGCCGAATGCCTGGAAACGGAAAACACACTGCGGCGTATGGACGGGCAGGCAGAGCTTGAGGAGGCCCCGCGCGTAAGCGGCGAGACGATGAGCATGGAAATACCGTACCACGACGCGCTGACGCGAATCGCTCTGCCTTACGGCCTGGCAAGCGATGTGTACCGGGACGCGGACGACAATTACCGTGTGAAAAAGTTCCGGGATTTGTACATTGCCGCGCTGGAGGAAGCGGTGCGCGGAGAGGGCGAAACGGTGGTGGATGTTTATGCCTAAGCGCATCGTTGAAAATGAGAGCATCCCGGAGGTTTCCACCCGTGCCGTGACGCTGGAAAAATTCCGGGGTGTGGATTTGAGCAGCAGCGTGACGAACGTAGCGGCAACGCGCAGCCCGGCCGCGCCCAATATGATGCCGAGCGCGGACGGCTTCCCGGTGAAGCGTCCGGGCTGGCACGCGGTGCTGACGCTGGAGGGCGAGGTGCATGGAGCTTATACGCTTGTGAAAAACGGCACGGCGCACCGCCTTGTGCATGCGGGAACAACGCTGTACAAGGTGACGGTGGGAGAGGACGGCGCGGAAACGGCGGCCGCGGTTTACACAGAGATGGCCGATCGGGAAAGCAGCGGCGTGCAGCTGAACGAAAAGCTGTGGCTGCTGGACGGCAAGACGTACCTTGTGTATGACGGGGAAACGGTACAGCCTGCCAGCGCTGTTGCGACGGTGCCGAAAATCACCATTGCGAAGGCGCCGAACGGAAAAAGCGGGGCAACCAGCTATTTACCCGTGAACCTTTTGACGGGCAAGCGGACGGACAGCTACCGGGGCACCGAGGAAACCAAAGCGGAAACCGTGTATTATTTGAGCTTTAACGCGCTGACGGACACGGCTGTGACGGCGCAGGTGCTGCAGGCGGACGGAAGCTGGGCGGCGAAGGCGGAAGGCACGGACTTCACCGTGGACCGGCCGCTGGGCAAGGTGACGTTTAAGACCGCGCCGGGGAAAAGCCCGGTGGACGGCGAGGACAACGTGCAGATCACTTACGAGGTGGCGGACAGGGCCGACACCATCAACAAATGCCGGTTTTGTATTTTATACGGCGTTTCCGGAGCGCTGGACCGTGTTTTCGCGGCAGGCAGCCCGGACGAGCCGAACGTGGACTACTGGAGCGAGTGGATGCTTTCCTACCTCACTGCCTTCAATTATTTTGCAGGAGGGCGTACGGTAGGAGCGAGTGGAGCGACCCCGCGTATTTTGGGGATGTTTCTTACAGTATCCTCGGGCAGGAAAGCAGCCCGATCATGGGGTACAGCGTGCTGGCCGACACGCTGGTGACGCATAAGCAGGGCGAGGAAAACGGCCGGAACGCCTTTGTGCGCAAGGGCGAGCTGGACAGCGACGGCTTTGCCGTGTTTAAGATCACCAATGTGATACAGGGCGACGGGGCCGTGGCGACGCGCAGCTTTGCGTCTTTGAACAGTGAACCGTTGTTTCTGACGGCGCGCGGCGTGTATGCGCTGACGCCCAGCGACGTGACCGGGGAACGGTATGCGCAGGAGCGAAGCTGGTACATCGGCGCAGCACTGACAAGGGAACAGGCGCTGGAAAAGGCGTGCGCAACGGTGTGGGGACGCTTCTATGTTCTGGCCGTGAACGGGACGCTGTACCTGCTGGACGGCGCGCAAAAGAGCTACGAGAGCAAAAACCCGTATTCGACCTATCAATATGAAAGCTACTACTGGCCGGGCATTCCGGCCACCTGCGTTTGGGTGGAAAACGGTGCACTGCGGTTTGGGACCGCGGGCGGCGAGGTGCGGGAGTTCTGGCCGGGGACGCTGGCCGGGCAGTACAACGACGGTAGCCAGCCGGTGACGGCATACTGGTGCACGCCTCTGATGAACCTGGGCACATGGTCCAACGTGAAAACCGTCACGAACGTGTGGGTGGTGGGAAAGCCGTACAGCCGAAGCGGCGGCGAGATGTATTTCATCACCAACAAGGACTATGAGCGGCTGGGACGCAGCTACAACATTGATATTTTCGACTGGAACGACATCGACTTCAACCGGTTTACGTTCAACAGCCTGGACGGGCCGGTGGTGGTGCCGATGCGGAAGAAGGCAAAGAAAATACAGACGTTTCAGCTGAAGGTGGAAAATGCCCGTCCCAATGAGCCGTTCGGCCTGCTGGCAATACAAATCAATTTCAAAGTGGGAGGGCTTGTGAAAAAATGAGCTTTCAGGAACACAAAATCACAGAATACGCGGCAAGCATTGCCGCCCTGCCGGACAAGATAGAGAACCGGGCTGAATGGCTGAAAAAGCAATTCGACGCGCGCACGGACAGCGAGGTGAAGGACAAGCACAACGGACTGTGCGACGCGCTGGAGGCCGAAACGGCGGCCGCCGACATCGGCGCCGCGGCGCCCGAGGGGGTGACGGCCGCGCCGGCGGGAAAGCTGCAGGCGGTGCTGAACGGACTGCGGGACCTTGTAAAAGCGCACACGGACCGCGCGGACAACCCCCACGGGGTGACGGCGGCGCAGGCGGGGGCCTATTCCAAGGCTGAGACGGACGCGGCCATCAGCGCGAAGGTGGTGGAGCTGGGCGCGGGCGACATGGCGAAAAGCATCTATGACCCCGGAAACGAGCAGCAGCCGCTTTTGCCGCGCAACGGCGACGGCTCCAACGTAACGGCGTCTTTTACCGAGGCGGAGCAGGATGCGGATATCCAGACGGGGGAAGAGCTGACCGTGCTGTTCGGGAAGATCAAGAAGCGGTTTTCCACCTATGACGCGGACGGCGACGGCGTGGTGGACCGGGCGGCAGCGGCGGACCGGGTGGCTAAAAAGTTCATCCTCCAAAACAACGCCGGGCAGCAGATGGCTGAATTTGACGGGTCGGCCGACAGGACGGTACAGCTTACGCCCGGCCAGGTGGGGGCCGAGCCCGTCTTCACGAAAAACAACGCCTTCAACAAGAACTTTGGTTCAGCGGCGGGCACCGTATGCCAAGGCAACGACGGCAGGCTTTCCAATGCACGGCGGGCCAGCAATATATCAATGAGCCTGTCCGGCACCACGCTGACAATCAACTATTCGTGAGGCGGTGAGGGCATGGCTTTGGTTTTCAACAATGTCACAGTGCCGCAGAGCGGGAATGTGATCTATAACGGCACGTCGTTATCTGTAGTGAAACACGGAAACACGCAGGTATGGAAGCGCGCGCCGGAGTACCTGTACAACAATGGAGATCAGTGTTCCGGATTTACCGGGGGCTGGGATGCCCGCGCCGCTTATTTTCTGAATACCGATACTTATTACCGCAACCAGACGGGCACGAAGCCTGTTTTCAACACCGGAAATATTTCAGTGACGTGTACCGGAAGCTATCTGGGCGGCGGCAGCGTCATCACAAACTGGCCTGTCGATCTGTCGGCGGTTTCATCACTGACGGCGAGTATCAATAAATTCGACCCTACCGAAACCTATTCAGCTTTCAACATCTATCTGCTCAGCGCGTGGCCTACGATCAACGCGGACAACTCATACGTTGCTGCAGTCCGTGTGCTGGGCAACCAGCAAGCGACCAGCGTGACGTTGAACACTTCCGGCTATAACGGCAGCTATTATGTTCTGATGGGTTTTTCAAACAACAATTCCCGTAGTTTTACAGGCTATATTTACAGCCTGAAATGCAATTTTTAGGAGGTACACAGAATGCTGAAAGTCACACTGAAAAACGGAAATGAATATGAACTGTTGGAAGATACAACAGTATACCCCAGCGGTAGCCCGAACGCCCGCAGCCGTATGGAAATCCACATGGCAGAGGATGCCATGACAACGGCCGAGTTCGAGGCCGCTTTTATGGATGAGGCCGCGACGGCGAAAATCCGATTGACAAAAACGACGGACGAGGACAACACGAAAATCGTGTTTGATACGGTGTACCAGCACTATTGCCTTGTGGCGAGCATTGGCAAAAAGCGCGTGAGCAAAACAGACATTGCCACCGGGCAGGTCGTTGAAGAAATGCACCTTGTGGCCGAGCTGGAGCAGCGCACCTACATCGAACAGCAGCTTGCCGCGCTGGGGCTGTAAAGGAGGCATGGCGTATGGCAATTTTTAAGGGCCGCGTGCGGGTGCGGTACGGGTACAGCCGGTGGGGCTATACCCGGAACAACGGCAAGGGCTGGCATGGCGGCAGCGACGAGGAGGGGCTGGACAGCACCACCATCCGGATGCCCGATTATAAGGGCAAAAGCATTTCCGGGCGGGTCGTTACGGCCCGCAAGGTGGACAGGTCCACGGGCAGCAAAACGTGGGAATGGGGCTGGTACGTGTGCGTGGAGCTGGACGCGGGCCAGACGCCGGACGCGGTGAACTGCCTGTATTTCTGCCACAACGCGCGGAATCTGGTATCCGTGGGCCAGCGGGTGAAAAGCGGCGACGCGCTGGCGGTGATGGGCAACACGGGCAACGCGGCGCTGGCAAGCCCGCCCTTTGCACACTGCCATTTTGAGGTGCGGGCCACGACCACCGGGGCGGGGCTTGACCCAACCGCATACACCGGGCACCCCAACGCCGTGGGCACATATGGTACAGCAATCAACGGGATGGAGGACGACGGTATGAAATTTCTAAAAGTGACGAGCGGCAAATGTGAGGTGTTCACCGCGCCCGATGTGAATGCGGTGGACAAGCACTATAACGGCGGAAAGCTGACCGAGGGCGTGTGCTACCCGGTGCAGGCCGAGGTGGGCAGCTCCGGCGGATACAGCTGGGTTCGCATCTTCGTGGCGGGAGTGCAGCGTTACGCCGTGGTGCTGGCCGACCGCTGCCAGCTTGTGACGCTCTCCCCGGGCGACGCTTTCACAGCCTGCGTGGCGCAGGGAGGCGGCACGAGCGATGCTGCAGAAGGATTGAAAGCACAGCTTGAAGCGGCGAACGCCCGGGCGGATGCCGAGGCCCGCCGCGCGGATGAAGCGGACAAGCGTGCTGCCGAAGAAACGCAGCGCGCCGACCGGGCGCAGGCTGGGGAGACGAAGGCAAACGAGCAGGCGGGCGAATATTTGCGGCGAATTGAATCGGCAAAAGCCGCGCTGGGAGGTGCAGTGTGATGGAGACACTGAACAAAATCAAGCTGGCTGTGGTGGGCATTGCCGGAGCTATTACGGCTGTATTTGGATGGATGGGCTGGCTGGTGATCGGCTTTGCAGCCTGCATGCTGCTGGATTGGATTACCGGGAGCGTGGCAGGCAGCAAAAAGGACGGCTGGTCCAGCGCCACGGCCCGCGCCGGGCTATGGCATAAAGGCGGCATGCTTGTCGTGGTTGTGGTGGCCGCAGCGCTGGATGGCCTGCTGGGAATCATCATCAACAATATCACAGCAATCAAGCTGCCGTTTGAATATTCGGTGCTTGTGTGCCCGCTGGTGTTGTGCTGGTACATCGTTACGGAGCTGGGGAGCATCTGCGAAAATGCGGCGGCGCTGGGCGCGCCCCTGCCAGGATTTTTGAAAAAAATCCTCGCTGTGGTGAAGAACAGCACGGAGGACGTGGGGGAAAGCCTGACGGGCGGAAAAACGGAATAAATACAACACAGGCCCGCCCGGCGTGATGCGGGCGGGCCGTTTTGGAAAGGAGCTTGACTTTAGATGTATGTACAGGGAATAGGTACGGGCAGAACGCCGAATGCACAGAACGGAAAAAAAGATAAGGTGCTGGACGCTTCGTCACAAGCAGGGGCGCTGCGGGTACAGCAGGACCAAGCCTGGTATCAATCGCACAAAGAAATAGCAGATCAGGCGCGGAAACAGCTTGCAAACAACGGCGGCATGAGCGGCACGCAATTTGGAAGGAAACCGAGCGTGCCCCAATACATCGGGAGCACTTCCGAGGGCGGCGGCACAAGCGACACAAGCGACACAAGCGGTAATGGCAGTTACTCCGGTAGGCCAACAACGACATATGACCCAACGGCGCAGCTGAATGCATTCTATGCCCAGCAGCAGGCAGCGGCAGAAGAAGCGGCGCGGCGGCAGGCGGAAATTTTGCAGCAGCAGTACGAACGCCAGAAGGCGGCGGAGGCGGAGGCTCGGGCGAAACAGGAGGCTGCGGCCCTTGCGGGATACAATTCACTTCTGGACGCGGCCAAGGGCAGCTACGACAGCGCGCTGGCATTGCGGGAGGAAGGTTACAACAAGGCCACGGGAGACGTGAACAGCGCGACCGAACGTGCCATGCAGCAGGCATACATTGCAAACCAGATGCAAAACCGTAACCTGGGCCAGCAGCTGGCCGCGATGGGACGCAGCGGCGGCGCGAGCGAAAGCACAATGCTGGGCCTTGCGAACGAATACGGGAACGCCCGCGGGGAGCTGGACCGGAGCAGGAACGACCAGCTTGCCACGCTGGCCGCGCAGCTGGCCGAGGGGAAGGCGAGCGACCTTGACGCATACAACCAGGCAAAGGCAGCCTATGACAAGGACTATCAGGACCGGCTTGCAGACCTTGCCGCGGCGAGCCTGGACCGTCTGCTGAATTACGACAATACATACACCAGCGGATTGACACAGATTGAGCAAAACAAAGCGCAGACGCTGGCGCAGATTCAGGCGGCACAGAACCAGGCGCTGATGGAAGCGCAGCAGGCGCTTGCCGAGCAGCAGGCGGCGGCGCTTTATAGGGCATACGGCGGCGGGGGCACAAGTGAAGGAAGCCTAACAACACAGCCTGCTGCGTCCAACAATGAGCAGAATGATAATACTGCCGCGCAAATTCGGGCCGCTGCAGCCGCCCGGGCCAGATATGAAGCAATTAAAGACGAACAGGCCGAAGAACGGCTAACGGGTATAGCGCAGGGCACGGAGATGGCGCCGAAAAATTCTCAAAATCCTCTTTTGAATTGGTCCCCGAAGAGTTTCCCGGGCTTGACGATTCAGTGATATATAAACACATGGAGGAATGAACCGTGACGAAATGGAACCTTAAGAACGCGAGCGAAAAAGAAAAGGAGATATACCGGCAAGAATTTGAAAAAGTATATCAGAAAGAGCTACAACGCAGAACTCCCGTTGTACCAGCATCAAAAAGTGTATCGGTCGATACACCTAAAACAGCTGCGCAGAAACAGAACAGGGCCGCCGTGAAAAGCGGCGGCCCTGTTCTGATGCCTATGGCGCAGAAGGAGCGGCAGCGCGAGGCGCAGCAGAGAACCGCGCAGCAGTTCCAGCAGTTCGGCATGGACCCAACGGCGATTGTCGGGCAGCAGGCAGGGCAAATCGTTGGAAATTGGCTGAAGGACAAAGCGGCAGAAACGGGCATTGACCCGGGGAAATCCAAAGCGGCATACATTGCCGAAAAGGGCCTGGGCGGCGCAGCGACAAGCGTGGAGGGAGCCTACAACAATATTCTGGACAACGCCCGTGCGCAGGTGAACGCGCAGCTTACAAACGGCTATGTGACGGACACGGGCGTGAACCTGCGGGACATGCAGAACTTTTTGGCTGAATTGTTTGGCGGGAAATATGAGCAAGCCGCAAAGGATACGCAGGCCGCAGACCTCGCCGTGGCGGAGCAGCTTCCCGCTGCCGCCGACCGCTTGCGCAGCACCAAAGCGGCGGAGTATGCGCAGGGGCTGGATGAAAAATACGGCGCCACGGGCCTGTGGAAGGTGGGCGGCGACCTTGCGGCGGGCGTTGGCGGGATGTTGCCAAGCATCGGCGTGAATGCTGTGACAGGCGGCACGCTGGGGCTGCCTTATATCATGTCCTCCGCCGCAGGAAACGCGGCGGCCCAGGCGCGGGCCTATGGCGCGGACGAGGACACGGCGTTGGTGTACGGCCTGCTTTCGGGCGCGACGGAGGGTGCGACAGAGAAAATCGTGGGCGGTATTCCCGGTCTTGGTGGCGGCTGGATGGACAAAGCCATTCAACGCATTGCGGGCAGCAGCGCGGGACGGAGGGCCGTGAAACGGCTGGCGGACATTTTCGGTGAGGGCCTGGAGGAAGCGTTGAGCGAGCTGATTGGCTCGCAGCTGGAAAAGATGTACCTGAACCGGGAGGACTGGCGCAGCGGCGGGGAGATCTTACAGGATACGGCGTATTCGATGCTGCTGGGCGCACTTACCAGCGCGGCGATGAACGCGCCGGGCGATATCCGGACGAGACGCACCGGGGCAAAAATAAACGCCCTGGGAGGAGCAAACGACGTGATCAGCGAGGGGCTGCGTGCGCCGGCGGACGGCAACGTGGACGGCAATGCGGACAGGCTGAGCCTGGCGGCAGAACTTGCCCGGCGTGCGACGGACGGGGCAAAGCTGTCAAACGCCGACCTGGGCGAGCTGTACCAGATGAACGCGCGCACGGGACAGCAGCTTTTTACACTGCCGATGCTGGAACAGCGGGCCGACCAGTGGGCGGCGGAGGCGGAAACGGCACAGGATGCAAAAAAAGATGCGGCAAGCGCCATCAAGACCGACTATGTTGACGGGAACCCCGTCTCAATCGGTGACGCTGCCACATCTTTGAACACTATTATACCGCAAAAACAGGGGGATTCCAAGTCTTTGCCTGTTATCCGGATGCCGATGGCACAGCAGGCTATGCCAGCTTCTAAAGCGGAAGCAAAAGCCACGAATGCGCAATTGCTGGAAAAACTGCGCGGAAGCATCCCGGAAATACAAGGGATGCAGTCCGTAGCTGAAATCACAGGAAAAGAGTTTGCAAAAAACACCGAAAAGAACCTTGTGCAGCAGGTGGGTGATTACTTCCGCACGCTGGGAAACAAGGTGTTCCGGCGTGGACTCGGTGAAGTGGTTTTGGATGAACGGGGCGTGAAGGATAGCATGGCGCACGGCATTGGGCGGAGAAAAGCGGCAGCTTTTGCAGCTGTGCCGCAGGTAATCGCGCAGGGGCGGCAGATCGACACACAGCAGAACTGGAAGGGAAGAGGCTATGATACGCTGGTTTTCGCTGCCCCTGTGAAAGTAGGATCCGACACAAATTATATTGCCGCCGTAGTGACTAAAAGCACCGAAAACAATAGATATTATTTGCATGAGGTCGTGGACCAGAACGGAAATATTATTTATCAAAAAAAAGATGCGGCCAACGCCATCAAGACCGATTCCGTCACAGGCGAACCCGCTTCAATCGGTGGCGCGACCACATCTTTTGATAATATTGTACCACAATCCGGCGAAAATGCAACAGACGGCGGGCGTTTTCTGCCGCCTATGGGGGGAGACGCGGCCCAAAGCGGCGCCCGGCAGAACGCAGAAGCCGATACGCCCGGCGTTATACTTCCACCCATGAAGGGGATGCCGGACATGGCAGCGGCGACGGGGGACGGTTTGCAGTTGAATGCAAACGCGGAAAACCCCGGCACTGCCGCAGGCAACGAAAAATCAAAGCGCATCCAAAACAGGCGGGAAAACGCATTTGTGGACCGCGTAGGCGATGCATTGAGCGTGCCGAAGGGCGCGCGGCGCGAATACCTGAAACCGCTGGCGGACGCTATGGCCGCGGAGATTAAGCAAAACGGCAGGGTAAGCGAAGCCACGGCTTCGGAGGTGTTCAATGCGGCCTATGACCGCGGCATTATGGTGATGGACGAATACTACAACCAGTACAAGGAGCTGAAAGACGAGCTGCGGGGCAATGCACTGACGCTGGACAGCGAGAGCCGAAGCAGCCGGGAGTACAAAGACATGCGGACGCAGTATTTTGGAGACTTGAAGCTGACGAACGAAGGCGGCACGCCTATCGACGTGAAATACGCGGAGCTTGCCGAAAGGTATCCTGAATTGTTTGACGCAGAGCTTTCCGCACCGCTGGACCAGCTGGAGCGCATTGGTGAAGTGGCGCGCAGCATTCGGAAAACGGGCGTTGAACTGGACGCTTATTATGGGGACGATGCCACCGATTTTAAGGCCTATGCACGAAATGGTTTTGACGACGCCGTGGAGCAACTGACACGGGATGTAAAAGGCGTGCAGCGGTATGAGGCGGACCAGGCGGCGCAGCGGCAGGCACGGGAACAAAAAACGAGCGTGCCGGCACCCGTGAGCACCGATGCGCTGAAGGCTGCGTATGAAACGGCCAAACGGCTGCGCCGCCAGGCTGATAAGATCACTGCAAACGAGCTTTTGACAGAGCAGGACAGCCGGACGGTGGACAAGCTGTTGCGCGGCGATATCGACCCGGAGGACGTGAAGGGAGAAAACCGAGGCGGTATTCTGCGTGTATATGACGCAAAGAAGGCCGTGCAGGACAGCCTTGCGCCTGTGAAGGAATACAACGCGCAGCGGCGCGCGGGACTTGCAAGCGAGGCGGCGCAGGACATTGCCAAAAGCGATGCCTGGAAGGACAAGCCGGGCGGGCTTTTTTACAGCACTGAAACGATGGAACGCAACATGCGGGACATTGTGCCGGACCGCACGGAGGCGCGGGCGCTGACGGAGAAGTATTTCACGCCCGTGCACGCGAACGAGGCGAAGGCCACGCGCTGGAAAAACGAGCAGAGGGCAAGAATTGCTGCGCTGAACCTGACACAGGCCGAAAGCGAATATTTACAGGTATACGGCGAGTTACAGGGCGCGGAGGCGGCTGCAGCGATGGGAAACAAGCGCAGCGAAGCGGAGCTTGAGCTTTTGAGCCAGACGGCGGAGGAAATGCGGAAGAAATACGGCAGCCAGCTGGACATGGACAAAATTAACCGCGGGCTGGAGCTGTTCCGCAAGGAATATGACGCCATTTTTGAGCAGATGAACGAGGCGTATATGCGAAACGGATATGCGCCTGTTGAGTACAGAAGCGGCTACTTCCCACATTTTACGGACAGCCAACCGGACGGCCTGCTGAGCAGAATAGCCGAAAAACTGGGCTGGAACACGCGCAAGGACGAACTGCCGACCGACATTGCAGGGCTTACGTATACTTTCCGCCCGGGCCGGAAATACAACCCGAATGCAAAGCAGCGCACGGGATTTGAAACAACCTATGATGCGCTAAAAGGGTTTGACCGTTACATTGAAACCGCCGCAGACGTGATTTTTCACACAGAGGACATCCAGCGGCTGCGTGCACTGGAGGACGCTGTGCGCTTCAAAAACAGCGAAAAGGGAATCAAGCAGGAGGTGCAGGACATCCGCGCAGACGAAAGCCTGACGGAAGAACAGCGGGAATCGCGCGTAGCGGAACTGTACAGCAAAGGTAAATCGCATTTGAGTCATTTTGTGCAGGAGCTGAACGAATACACGAATAAGCTGGCAGGGAAAAAGAGCATCCACGACCGGGGCGTCGAGGCGGACGCGGGACGGGGTATTTACCAGATGATGTCCAACCTGGAAAACCGCGTTGCGGCAAACATGGTGGCCGTCAATCCGGGCAGCTGGCTGACGAACTTCATCCCGATCACCCAGGCAAGCGCCGAATGCAGCACGGGAAGCCTTGTGCGCGCTGCACGGGAGACCGCAAAAGCCTACTACAAGGACGACGGGTTTGCCGACACAAGCGTGTTTTTGACGAACCGGCGGGGAAGCAGCCCGTTGAGCATGACAAAGCTGCAGAAGCTGAGCGAGACCCTTACGAAGCCGATGGCGTATATCGACGACTTCACAAGCAATGTTGTGACACGCGCAAAATACTATGACAACATCAAGGCGGGAATGGATGCATCCAGCGCCATGCAGGAGGCGGACCGATACGCGGCAAGTTTGATGGCGGACCGGAGCAAAGGCGCGCTGCCGACCGTGTTTGAACGCAAAAACCCGCTGACACGGCTGCTAACGATGTATCAGGTTGAAGTAAACAACCAATTGCGCCACCTGTTCAAGGACCTGCCGGACGACCTGAAAGAAAAAGGCATGGCCGCGCTTGTTGCCGGGCTGATGAAGTACACGATCGGGGCGTATTTGTTCAATGACCTGTATGAAAAGCTGGTGGGACGGCGCCCGGCGCTTGACTTCTTGGGCATTGCGAACGAAGCCATTGGAGACTACACAGGATATCAGCTGCCGAATACGGTGGACGCAGCGCAGCAGCTTATAAGCGGCGAAGGCGTGGATTTTACCACACAACGCAGGGGCGCGGTACAGGCAACGGCTTCACTGGCGGAAAATGTGGCGCAGGAGCTGCCTTTTGTGGGCGGTGTATTAGGGGGAGGCAGGGTGCCCATCAGCAGCGCGCTGCCGGACATGGGGAATCTGGTTTCCAATGCTGTGGGTTTGGCGAGCGGCGAAAAAGACGCCGGACGCGCGCTGCAAGGCATCGGAAAGGAGTTGGCAAAACCCGCGTTTTATATCCTTCCCCCGTTGGGTGGCGGCCAACTGAAAAAAGCCTTTGAGGGCATCACCACTGTGGCGAATGGCGGGCAGTTCGGATACGACAGCCAGGGAAGGGAAACAATGAAGTTCCCGGTGGAGAATCCGACGCTGGGAACATACGCACAGGCGGCGCTGTTCGGGCCGTACAGCCTGCCGATGGCGCAGGACTATGTTGACAGCGGGTTCCGGGCCAAAAGCGCAAAGTATACGGAAGCATACCGCGCGGCCACGGGCGCAGGCGTTGAAGGCGAAAAGTTCAGGGCCATGATGGACGCGATGGACGCTGACGGAAACGGCACGCTTTCGGCCGGCGAGGTGACGCAGGGACTGGAAGGCCACGGGCTGACGCCGGAGCAGAAGGCGGCGGTGTGGCAGGTTTATGCCTCTGACGAAGCCAAGGCAAAATACAAAGCGGCACAGGCAGTGGGCGCCGGAGAGCAGTATATTTTGATGCTACCCATGCTGGACGCGGACAAAAACGGAAGCGTTTCTACGGATGAACTGTATGCCGCAATGGATAGCCAGGGCCTTGACGCAGGACAGCAGGCTGCGCTTTGGTATGCGTATGCGGGCAGCGGGCAACGGATGAAATACGAAAAAGCCGAGGAATACGGGCTTGGCCGTATATATGCGGAAATGCTGCGGTATGCGGATACCAATAACAGCGGTACATTGAACAAGGACGAGCTGCGGGCCTATCTGGATAGTACAGGACTGAACCGGGCACAAAAAGCGGTTCTGTTTGAGTTGGCAAGCACAGCGAAGAACCCATATGAATAAGGCGTTTCCCGGCTGGCGTTTTTTATGTGATTGGAAGGGCAGACTATTCTTGAACAAGCCTGTCCGGCGTGGTATACTATGGGTGCGATGAAACGGAGGGTGATATGATGCTGACGAAAGAGGACTTGCAGGCGATTTCAGAGCTTATCAACGGGGCGGTATCGGCTTCGGAAAACCGCATAATGGCGTATATCGAAAGCGATGTGAAAAAAGAGATTCGCCAGATTGCGGATGGACATAAGCAGCTTGCTGAAAAAATGGACCGTATGGAGCAGAAAATCGACAAGATTCAAGACAGCGTGGACGAGATAAAAGGGGAACTTACCACGCAGGAAATGGTTATCACGCGGCGGTTTCGGGTAGAGTAATAAGCACAAAAAATGGCGGCCAGATATTTTTCTGGCCGCCTGTTTTTTGTCTTGAAATAAGAAAAAATCAACAAAAACTGCGGACTAAATGCGGACCAAACGCACAAACCCGCATTATTACTAGGTTTTAATCGAGTTCGACTCTCGCCACTCGGACCACGGGTAAGTCCTTATGGGGCTTACCCGCTTTTTTATTTGCATTTGTTGTGCTGTCTGGTCTTTTTTGTCGCGTTATGATATACTTCAATTATACTGTTACTGTGATTGGAACTGATATTGCATGGCTGTACGCCTTAAAAAGTATTCTTTCCGCTTTTCAGAGGAACTCTTTAACAGCCGTCTTGCCCAGAAAGCAGAAATTGAACAATTTTATATGCAGCGTGTGTTGATTTTTCCAAACTAAATCGTAAAGAATTTATTAAAATTCTAAATGATTTGTTTTTGGAAAAAGGCTGGGAGGGGCAACCACGCATATCTCCGGATATGAAAGCATACAGCAAATTCGATTTTCAAAAAAACGGATAGCTGTTGAGGTCCAATTTGGACATGCTTCGTTTTTGGGAACTGACTTGCTAAAGTTCCAGATGGCATCCTATTCAAATTTGGATCTTATTGATTTCGGTGTTTATATCACAACTGCAAAAGCCATGCAAAAATTTTTGACCAACCAATATGGCCATAACTGGGAGGGATCTCTTAATTTTGAAAAGGTTGAAAAATACCTGCCCTATTTCAAAAGCGCAATACAAGTTCCAATATACGTAATTGGAATTGATGTTTAATCACTTTAGCTACTTTCCTGAATCCTATAATTACACTCGGGCTAAAACCGTCGGAATCGTATGATTCTGGCGTTTTTTTGTTAATAGAAAGCTTGGTGTTTGCAGTAAGTGGGTTCATTTTCTTATAGGCCCGTTTGTGAAACATGAACGACATTTAGTTTTCCATATAGACTGTATCTATCATTTATGTTGAGGCGCAGCCGAATGCTGCGCCTTTTTGCATATAAAAACACAACTTACAAACCCGCAAGCATTGTGTTGATGGCCTGCGCCGCCTTTTCGGTCAGCTCGTCCAGCGAAAAAGGCAGGTTGCCGGAAAACCAGTCCTTATATAAAGTGATAACGCCGCCGGAACCAAACCGGACGGTAAACACATATTGTTCATGGTTGCGGACAGCATAGCCGCTTTCGCGCTGCATCATCTGTTCAATAAAGAATTCCCGCAGCTTTTCCAATACGATGTTGGAAACATTGGTGCGGATGGCATTTCGGTAAAATTCCGGGTCGCTTTCCAGCATGCGCTGCAAGTGCTGCAGCACAATGCGTGCATCTGGAGCTTTTGCCCAAAGCGGTTGTTTTTCCAGCGCTTCCCGGATGGTCTGGCAGACATTTTCCATAATACTGTCAAGCACGCCCGAAATGTCTGCATAGTGCGCATAAAAAGTACCGCGGTTGATGTCGGCGCGCGTCACGATGTCCGTAACGGTGATCTTATCAAGTTCCTTTTCCTGCAGCAGTTCGACCAGCGCGCGCTGGATCATCCTGCGTGAACGAATTGCGCTTTTGTATTCTGCTTTCGCCATTTATGGAACCTCCACTGCGGCCAATTGAGTTGACTGCAAAATATTTTTAAAACTGTACAATATCCGTTCAATTTATACAAAGTTGCATAGATCAGCGGGAATCTGCTGATTGCATTTTATTATCTGATTCCACTATAATCAATTCAGAAACAAAAGTCAACATATGTACAAAAATGAAAAGACTGAGGAGTTCGGTTGGATGAACAAAATAGCCCAGAAAATGCTCCATCATAAAAAAGGCATCGTTGCCCTGTTTGCGGTGCTGGCGGTTTTGTGTGCACTGCTCAGCCGCAGAGTAAAGGTAGACTATAATATGATGCATTATCTGCCCAAGGACGCGCCGTCCACCATTGCCCTGGATGTAATGGAGGAGGAATACAGCGCCAAAACTGCCAACTGCCGCATTATGATCGAGGATGCGGCGATTCCGGAGGCGCTGGCGCTGAAGAAACAGCTCCAGCAGGTGCCGGGCGTGTCGGAGGTGATGTGGCTGGATGATTACGCCAATGTTTACGCGCCGCTGGAGACGCTGGACGGCGACACAGTGGAAAGCTGGTACAAGGAGGGAAACGTGCTGTTCACCTGCTATGTGGATGAGGATGACTTGTACAGTCATTTAATGGATATCCGCGCTGTGGTTGGTGAGGACGCCGCCATGAGCGGGGAGGCGGTGAATACGGGGATGGCCACAGAATCTACGACCCGCGAGCTAAAGATGGTTATGGCCATTGCGCTTCCACTGGTATTCCTGATTTTGCTGCTCACCACCACGAGCTGGTTTGAACCGGTGCTTTTCATGGCAACCATCGGTGTGGCTATCGTTCTGAACATGGGCACGAATCTTGCATTCGGGACCATCAGCTTTGTGACGAATGCAGCGGGCAGCGTGCTGCAGCTCGCCGTCAGCATGGACTATTCGATTTTTCTGCTGCACAGCTTTTCCCGTTTCCGGGCGAGCGGGATGGATGTACAGGATGCCATGTCTCACGCGGTAAAGGACAGCTTTTCTTCCGTGACCTCCAGCGCACTCACCACCGTGATCGGTTTTGCCGCTCTGATCCTGATGCGTTTCCGCATCGGGCCGGATATGGGCGTTGTCATGGCGAAGGCTATCGTGTTCTCGCTGCTGTGCGTGCTGGTCTTTCTGCCATGTCTGGCGGTACTGTGTTATAAGCTGATTGACAAAACGCAGCATCGCAGCTTCATACCGACGTTCCGCGGATTTTCTTACTTCGTGATGAAGGTGAAGGTCCCGGTGCTTATCCTGTTCATTCTGCTGGCGGTGCCTTCCTTTGTCGCCAAAGACAGGATCGACTTTGCTTATGGCTCCAGCGAGATATACGGGGATGCCTCCACTCAGATCGGCGCGGACGCCATCCGCATCAACGAGGAATTTGGCCGTTCCAACCAGATCGTCTGTATGGTTCCCAGGGGGGACACAGCCCGCGAAAAGGCGCTCTCCGACGCTTTCAAGACCATTCCCGAGGTAACGGAGGTGCTCAGCTATACGGATACTGTGGGCAGCAGTATCCCGGAGGAATATGTGCCAAAGACGCAGCGGGAGCTGCTGATCAGCGAGCATTATACGCGCATGGTCATCAGCACCAGCGTAGGCGTGGACGGGGAGATCCCTTTCGCGGTTGCCACACAGCTGCGGGAAACTGCGCAGGAGTATTACCCGGACGCCTATTTGATAGCGGGAGAAGCCGTCAACACGCTGGATATGCGGGACACCGTGACAGAGGACGATATCGTAGTGAACGGTATCGCTGTGGGAGCGATCTTCCTCATCCTGCTCATCACGTTCAAGTCGCTCTCGTTGCCCGCGATCCTTGTATTCGTCATTGAAAGCGCCATCTGGATGAACCTTGCGGTGCCATACTTAACGGGAGAACGGCTGAATTATATCGCATACCTGATCATCAATACGGTACAGCTTGGCGCTACGGTAGATTACGCCATCCTGTTCACCAACAAATACCTGGAAAACCGGCGCGAAAATTCCCGTTGGCATGCGGCGCGTATCACTGTGCGCGAAACAGTCGTCTCTATTCTGACCAGCGGAAGCATTCTGTGCATTGCCGGCAGTATGCTGGGTGCGCTGTCCACAAACGGGGTCATCAGCCAGCTTGGGTATCTGGTGGGCCGCGGCGCAGTGCTGTCATGCTGCATGGTTTTGTTCGTGCTTCCCACCTGCCTGTGCCTGTTCGACGGACTTGTGCAGAAAACAAGCCTGGGACTGCGTTTTGAAAAGAATTATTAAAGGAGGATATTCCATTATGAAACGCCTCATTCAACGCGTGGCGGCATTGACGGCCGCACTATGTGTAGCTGCAGCCTGTGTGGCTCCTGTTTATGCGGAAACGGCAAATACCGAAAAAGAAGAAAATGTATATGTGAGCCTCGCTGGAGACGGCAGTGTGGCAGACATATATATTGTCAATATGTTTGCCCTGGACGGCAAGACGGAGATACGGGACTACGGCGCCTATTCCTCGGTGCGCAATCTGACGAGTGAAGCGGACATTTCACTGGATGGGGACTCTGTCACAGTGTCCGCGGAGGCAGGTACGTTCTATTATCAAGCGAACCTGAAGGATGCGCAGCTTCCTTGGAATATCTCTGTTGCCTATATGCTGGATGGAAAAAACGTCGCAGCCGATGAGCTTGCCGGGGCCAACGGACATTTGGTAATCAGCGGATCCGTCACGAAAAACAAATTGGCGGACGGCGATTTCTATGAGGCCTACATGGTCCAGGCCACAGTGCTGCTGGACACCGTGAAGTGCCGCAATATCCAGACCGAAGGCGCGACAGAGGCAAATGTGGGCGCTGACAAGCAACTGAGCTATATGAAGCTGCCGGGGCAGGATCTTTCTTTCACCATCGAGACGGATGTGACGGATTTCTCTATGGAGGGTATTTCCTTGAATGCCGTCCCCTTGGCGATTCATATGGAAAAGCCGGACACCAGTGAGCTGGACGGGCAGATCGACGACTTGCAGGACGGCGCGCAGGAGCTGGACGATGGTGCGAAAGAACTGGCAGCCGGAGCGCAGGAACTGAACAGCGGCGCGGCTGCCGTCGCCTCAGGCGCTGCCAGCCTTGTGGCAGGCGCAAACACACTAAGCGGCGGAGCGGCCGGGCTTGCGGGCGGAACAAGCGAGCTGTCCAGCGGCCTGTCGCTGCTGGCGGGACAGAGCGCGGCGCTGCAAAGCGGCGCGGGCACGATTTTCGATTCGCTCCTTTCTGCGGCCAACACGCAGCTGGAGAACCTACTGACGCGGACCGGTCTCAGCTATACCCCAATGACGCGCGAAAACTATGCCGCCGTTTTGGCGGATGTACAGCAGCAAATCGGCGGCGCGGCGCTGAAAGCCGCAACGGAAGAGGCCCGCGCAAAAGTGACGGCAGAAGTGACAGCTGCTGTACAGGTACAAGTGGAGCAGCAGGCAACTCGGGCCGCCCGCGCACAGGCGGAAGCAGAGGTGCGCAAACAGGAACAGCCGATTCGGGACGGCGTGACCGCCGCCATACGTGAACAGGTAAAGGCAAGCATCACGGAGGAACAGATCTTTTCGGCTGCCTACGAGAATGTGTGCACCCAACCCGGCGCAGAAAATATGACGGAAGAGGAAAAAAGGGGCGCCGCCGCGGCGCTTGCTGCTTCGGAAAGAGAAGCCCTGCTGGAAACGGTGACGGACACAGCGATGGTCTCGCCGGAGGTGCAGCAGCAGATCGATACGCAGGTGGAGAACGAGGTGCAAAAGCAAGTGGACGCCGTGATGGCAATGCCGGAGACCCAGGCGGCCATTCAGCAGCAGATTGACGGGCAGATGGTCAGTGACGAAGTACAGGGACTTATCGCTATGAATATCGAGTCTGCAATGGCGGGCGATGCTGTCCAGAGCGAGATTGCCGCCGCGGTAGAGCAGGCGACTGGGGCGGACAGTGCTTTGATCAAGCCGCTGAATACACTGGCAACGCAGCTGACAGGATTTGACGCATTTTACCAGGGCCTGCTGCAATATACAAATGGAGTGGACAGCGCAGCTCGGGCTGCGTCTCAAGTGGCGGACGGCACAGCCCGATTACAGGCGGGTGCGGCCCAGGTATCGGGCGGTGCGGCCAGCTTACAGCAGGGGTCTCGGTCGCTGACCGACGGCGCGGCCCGGCTTGCGGGCGGCAGCAGTGAGCTGGCCGAAGGCACTGGGGAGCTGCGCGGCCGTACAAGCGATATGGACAGCCAGCTCAATGATAAGATAGACGAGCTGATTGACGGCTTTACAGGTGCGGATTATGAGATATGCTCATTTGTAAGCGAAAAAAACACGCAGGTAGACGCCGTGCAGTTTGTAATGACGACGCCGGCCATTGAAGAAGCGGAGGCGCGGCGGGCACCGGCGCAGGAGGCACAGACGCTCAGCTTGTGGCAGCGGCTGCTGGCTCTGTTTCAATGAGGATGACGCCGTACGGGAGGACACGATATGAGTTTTGATATGCGCGCCAAGCCATTCGATTTGGACGATAACGCCGTACGCTGGGTAAACGACACGTTCAATGCCATGACACAGGAAGAAAAAATCGCCCAGCTGTTTGTGGATATGCTGTGGAACGACACCGGGAAGCAGACCGCCGCACTGCTTGGAAGATATCCATCCGGCGGCCTGCGCTACAATAACCGCAAGCCCCGGGAACTGTACAGACAAAACGCGGCGGCACAAAAAAACAGCCGAATCCCGCTGCTCATCGCAGCCAATGTGGAGGCGGGCGGTAACGGTGCAATGACAGGCGGCACAAAAATCGGGGAAGGCATTGCATGCGCGGCCACAGGAGATACCCGCAGCGCTTATGAGATGGGACTGTACGGTTGCCGCGAGGCGGCGGCGGTGGGCTGCAACTGGACGTTTGCCCCAGTTGTGGATATTGACCGGAACTGGCGCAACTGTGTTATTCCTACGCGCTGTTTCGGCAGCAATCCAGACACTGTGCTGGAGATGGCCCTCGCTTACATGAAAGGGGCAAACGAGGCAGGCGTCGCCTGCTGCATGAAGCATTTTCCCGGTGACGGCTGTGATGACAGGGACCAGCATATTGTCACTACGGTAAATGACTGTACCTGCGAGGAATGGGATGCCTCCTACGGGAAGGTGTACCAGGGAATGATCGGCGCGGGTGTACCCAGCATCATGGTGGGGCATATCCAGCAGCCTGCCTATTCCCGCAAGCTGCGGCCCGGCATACGGGACGAGGAGATTATGCCCGCCACGGTGGCACCGGAACTTCTGCAGGGCCTTCTGCGTGAAAAGCTGGGCTTCAACGGGCTTATCATCACCGACGCGACACACATGGTGGGCCTCACAGGAAAAATGCGGCGCAGTGAGTTCCTGCCCATTGCCGTGCAGAGCGGCTGCGATATGATTTTATACTATCGCGACCATGACGAGGATCTGCGGTTCATGCGGGAGGGGCTGGAGTCCGGCCAACTGACGCAGGAACGGCTGGATGAAGCGGTACTGCGCGTTCTGGCGTTCAAAGCAATGCTGCGGCTGCACGAAAAACAACGTACAAATGCGCTGATGCCGGCGGAGGAAGGCCTGTCTGTCATTGGATGTCCGGAGCACCGTGCGGCCGCAGCCCGTATCATCGACCGCTCGATCACGCTGGTGAAGAACAGCAGGGCGCAGCTCCCCATAACGCCGCAGGCCCACAAACGGGCAATCCTTTATTCGGTGTCCAGCGTTTCTCTCGCGGCACGGGTTTTGGGCAAAGCGGACAAGGTGAGGGAGTATCTAGCACAGGAATTGGAAAAGCAGGGGTTTTCGGTAGAAGTCTATAGGCTGAATCCTTTCAAATACTTGACGCCCAAGGGCATCAACGGCAAAAAGGTGCTGGCGGATATCCCGGTGCTGGAATTTCGAAAAAAATACGATGTAGTATTTGTTATTGCAGATGTGCAAAGTTTTTCCACCACAAACGAGCGCAATCTGCACTGGAGCATCCCGATGGGCCCGGAGATTCCCTGGTATGCGGCTGAAAAACCCACTGTGTTTATCAGCGTGGCAAATCCGTTTCATTTATATGACGTGCCTATGGTGCCTGTCTGCATCAATACCTACAACGGCTCCCGTGAAGCGATCCGGCAGGCTGTGGAAAAGATTACAGGAAAATCGGAATTCAAAGGAAACAGCCCGGTGGACGCATTTTGCGGTATGTGGGATACAAGGCTCTGATCGCGTGCGGGAGGAGCCGTATAAACGGAACTATGGTTGCATTTGTATTTGGTCTGTGCTATACTATATAAAACGAATAGGAAAAGAACCGTCTTATCAAGAAGGGCTTTTAGTATTGCGCCGCGTGGTGCCATATGAAGAAGCTCTTCTTTTTTTATTATCCATCCAAAAACAGCCGACGGCCGGTATGCACTGTATACCGGTTAAATATATAAAATCTGATTGGGAGGAACAACACGATGGACATGATCACAGTGGAAAAAAGAGATTTTGCCGTGAAAGCAAAAAAGCTGAGACGGCTGGGGCTTGTTCCGGGAAGTGTTTTCGGCGGCCCTTTGCGCGAAGCGCTGGCGCTCCAGCTTGAGGAAGCCGACGCGCGCAGGCTGGTGGAGCAGAAGCGGGAAGGAAGCAAGCTGAAAATTGTGCTTGACGGACAGCAGATACCGGTGCAGATCAAGGAAAAGGCGGTAAATCTGCTGAACAATGATATTCTGCATCTCAGCTTTCAAGCTCTGCAGGCGGATCAAAAAGTGAACAGTGTCATCCATATTTTTTTGACAAATACGGAAAAGGTGACGGATGCACTGGAAAGGATGCTTATGGAGATCCCATATGCGTCCCTGCCGGAAGATATGATTGATACGATAACGGTGGATGTTGAGGGAATGCCCTGCGGTACGGTGCTGACGGTCGGAGATATCCCGGAACTCAACAGCGGGAAATTGGATCTGCAAGCAGACAAAACGGAGATCGTTCTTCGCATCAGCGATAAAACGCGCGGCCCGTCCCGCGCGGCAAAGCAAACAGAGGAATAACACGGATGTGCGGCATTACGGCTGCGGGATGGCTTTTTATATCAGCAAGGGAGGAGAACAATGCAGTTGCTGGGACAACCGGTCAGGCACAACGCTTTTGGAACGGGCGTGATAACCGGTCTTTCGGGGAATATCATTACGATAGACTTTGCCCAGGGGGAAAAACGGTTTCAGTATCCGGACGCATTTTCCCGCTTTCTGACCCTGAAGGACGCAGGAAAGCAAAATGAGATACGGGCAGGATATGAACGAAGGCTGCGGGCGGAACGTGCGGAAAGACAAAAGGAACTGGAACGGCAGGAGCGGCTCGGGAAAATACGCTCCATGAAAGTTACGCCGTATTCGCAGGCGGCTTTTGACATCCCGTGGAAGGAAGCCAAAGCGGCGGCAGAAGCCGACGCGGTATCCACAGGCTTCTATTTGAGCGGCTACTCCAAGGACAGGCCGCGTATCCCCAGCAGGCTCAAGCCGAATTCGGCGTGTCTGCTGACAACTCTGGAGACGGGCTGTGAAGAGAAGGAACGCCGTATTTTGGGAGCTTTCATGGTGCGGGACGATTTTTGGGGCGCTTACTGCCGGGAGGGTATGATCAGGGCGCACGACAGATACAAGCTTTATCTGCCGTCCGGCAGTATGTTGCCATACTGGAATTATTTTGAACAGGAAGAGTTTGTACCGCGCTGGGGAAAGGTGGTCTTCAAATATTTCTCCAGCCGTGTTATGCAGCGGATATTGCTGGATATGTGCGGCGTTATGGATGGTACAGACCAGGGTGAAACCGCAGCCGAATTCTGCGATTACTTCTGTGCGATCAACCGTCTGTCCGCCGAACAGGCTCAGACAAAGGCAACAGCGGACGAGTAAAGCACAGCAGCATATTTTTTGCAGGGCATCTTCTTTCAGGAAGATGCCCTTCTGTTTTGCTGTTTAATATTTCAAAAACAATTTTTGAATATTTCCCGAACATACACACTGTAAAATCATGTGCAGAACGTGAGCGAAAGCTCATGAATTTTGCCGGAAGGACGATATGGATATGAAAAAGAGAGATTTGATCACGATGTTTCTGTGTGTGCCGGGCGCAGGCCTTTTTGCACTGGGAATGTGCATGTGCCTGCTGCCGGAGTGGGGCGCTGCAGTACAGGGAGTATGGACCGGGGCGGCAGGGATAGCCGTGCTGCTGTGGGCGTGGGTGTTGCATCGTATTATGTCAGGCAAGCCGGCCGTGCGGCATTTCAGTGGGCGTAGCCTGATTCGGGGCTTGATTGGGATGGCGGGCACACTTGCACTGGGAACGGGTATGTGCATGACCATGCTTTGGGGCATGCTGGTGCCGGGCGTCGCGGTTGGCTTTGCAGGAATCGTTCTGCTTCTGTGTCTGATTCCGCTGTGCCGCGGCATAAAGGAGTAAGCGGTGGCGGAACAGGCGGACGGCCGCCGTTTATAAGATTGATTGTAAAAAAGAAAAGAGGAAAGGAAATGCACATCAGAAAGAAAGATTTATTTATGGGCCTGATAGGGCTTTCGATGATGCTAGGCAGTACGTTTTCGCCGGCGCAGCTGTCGGAGCTTGTGGATGAACTGCGCACCATGCGGTAAGAAAGGAAGATGGGAAATGCCCGAATACAGATTAAAAACACCGGCGCTCGCGCGCAAGGTTGTTGGCCTTTACAGGAAAATTGAACAAGGGACGGTGTTGGCCTACAAAAAGATAGAGGACAGATTCGTGGATGCTTTTCTGGAAAAGGTGGAAAATGCTGCGCAGAAAGAGGATGAAGAAGCGCAGGCTGATGCAGGCACCAGGGATTGAATCGCGGCAGATTTCCACAGGCTGGTCTTGCATCTGCCGTTCTTACCCTGTATGATAAAGAAAAGCTGACGATTCAGGATGCGCGGGGAGTGATACGAATGGATGCAGTCCTGCTGCAGCGTCTGTCGCAGATCACTGAGGAAGAACGGGAGCTGCTGCAGGGCCGTGGTGTGGACCGGGCGCTGTACGCCTCGGGCCGTGCGTTTGAGGTGGATGCGGCAAAGATGCTGGAGAAGGGAAAGCTGATGTCCATCCGCCCCCATACGCGCTTCGCACCGTTTCCGAGGCACAGCCACAATTATGTGGAGATCATGTATATGTGCCGTGGAAAAACGGTGCACCGCATCGACGGGGATGCGCTTGTGACGCTGGAGGCCGGGGAGCTTTTGTTCCTGAACCGGCACGCGAGCCATGCCATCCAGCGGGCGGACGCGGGCGATATCGCCGTCAATTTTATTGTGCTGCCCCAGTTCTTTGACGAGGCGTTCAATATGGCGGGGATGGACAATGTTCTTTCGCGTTTTTTACTGGGGGAACTGTACACCGGAGGGGCTGCCGTCAGCTATCTGCATTTTCGGGTGCGGGAGGTGCTGCCGGTGCAGAATCTTGTGGAGAATATGGTGTGGACGTTGGTGAACCGCCAGCCGGGTGCCCGGCGTATCAATCAGGTGACGATGGGGCTTTTGCTGCTGCAGCTGATGCATTATACGGAATGCATTGACATGTCCCGGAACGGCAGCGTCCGCAGCCCGATGGTGGAGGCCGCGCTGCGGGAAATCGAAGAGAACTACCGTGCGGCGAGCCTCACCGATGTGGCGGCTGCATTTCATGTGGGTCTGCCTTATCTGAGTGCGGAAGTGAAGCGTGCCACGGGAAGCACCTTCAAGGAGCTTCTGCTGCACAAGCGGCTGGACAAAGCGGCGCGTCTGCTGCGGGAGACGCGGCTCACCATACAGGAGGTCTGCGCTGAGGTCGGGTATGACAACACCAGCTATTTCCACCGTGTGTTCCGGCGGCGGTATGGCAAAAGCCCCAAGGAATACCGGTCAGAATTGTGGAAAACAGAAAATGCAACATGAATATGCGAAATAAGGACGCGGTTATTTTGAAAACCGCGTCCTTATTTTGTTTTCGCCTGTGCAGTATAATGAAAAAAAGAGCACGGCAGAGCCGTACCGGAACACCCGAACCGGGCAGAACGAGCAGGAGGGATCATGTGAAATATCATCTTGCCATCGACATCGGCGCATCCTCCGGGCGCCATATTCTGGGCCATGTGGAGAAAGGCTGCATGATGCTGGAGGAGATCTACCGCTTCGATAACATTCAGGTGCGGAAAAACGGGCATGACTGCTGGAATACGGAACAGCTGTGGCAAAGCATTCTGGAGGGACTGCGCGCGTGCAAGGCTGTAAATAAGGTTCCCGAAACCATGGGTATAGACACCTGGGCCGTGGATTTTGTGCTGATGGGAGCCGACGGCAGGCCTGTGAGCGACGCCGTGGCGTATCGGGACAAACGCACGAAAGGCGCGATGGAACAGGCGGAACGTGGCCTGCCGTTCCCGGAGCTGTACGCCCGCACAGGTATCCAGAAGCAGGTGTTCAATACCGCGTATCAGCTGACGGCTTTGCAGCGTGAGCACCCGGAACAGCTGGCCGCTGCCAGCCGTCTGCTGATGATACCGGAATATTTCAATTATCTGCTCACAGGCAATATGCTGAACGAATATACGAACGCAACGTCCACCGCGCTGGTGAACGCTTATACCAGGAGTTGGGACGACACGGTCATTGCAGCGCTGGGGCTGCCCCGGCGCATCTTTGGTCCGCTGAATTTGCCGGGCGCACGGGTGGGGCGCTTTACCGGGGAGGTGCAGGGCGCAGTTGGGTTCGACTGCGACGTGCTGCTGCCTGCTACGCATGATACCGGCAGTGCATTTCTGGCCGTGCCGGCCCGGGATGAAAACGCGGTGTATATTTCCAGCGGAACCTGGAGCCTGCTGGGCGTGGAAAACGAAGCCCCCATTACCGGCGAGGCGAGTATGCTGGCCAATTTTACGAATGAAGGCGGTTACAGGTACCGCTACCGTTATCTGAAAAATATCATGGGCCTTTGGATGATCCAGTCCATCCGGCGCGAGTTGAACGGCGTTTCTTATGTGGAGGATTCAAAAAAAACGGCGGCGGCACAGCGGCAGTGGAGTTATGCGGAGCTGGAGGCGGAGGCGCGCGGATGTGCGGATTTTACGTCCCGGGTTGACGTCAATGACAGCAGCTTCCTTGCACCGGAGAGTATGACCGATGCGGTGAAGCAATTTTGCGTACAGACCGGACAGTCGGTGCCGCAAACCGTCGGCGAGCTGATGCAATGTGTATATGCCAGCCTGGCCGCCGGATATGCGGGCGCTGTTCGGGAGCTGTCCGCGCTGACGGGAAAAGTATATACCAGTATCAACATTGTAGGCGGCGGCAGCAAGGACGCTTATCTGAATGAGCTGACGGCACGGACCACAGGTCTTCCGGTGTTCGCCGGACCCACGGAGGGGACGGCGTTGGGAAACCTGATGGCACAGTTCATCGCGGCGGGTGAGTTTGACGACTTGGAGGCTGCCAGGGCGGCGATCCGACAAAGCTTTGATATCAAGGAGGTAACACCATGAATGATTATGAGAACGCAAAAGCATGTTACAGGCGCTTCGGCGTTGATGTGGAACGCGCGCTGGCACGGCTGGCGGAGAAAGCCATTTCCATCCACTGCTGGCAGGGAGACGACGTGGCGGGCTTCGACCAGAAGGATGGTAAGGCTGGCGATGGCATCCAGACAACAGGCAACTACCCCGGCAAAGCCCGTAATTTTGAAGAGTTGAAAGCCGATTTCCTGAAAGCTGCCGGCCTCATCCCGGGCAAAAAACGCATCAACCTGCATGCGAGCTATGCCGTGTTCCCGGAAGGGGAGTGGGTGGACCGCGACAGGCTGGAATACAAATACTTTGTTCCGTGGGTGGATTTTGCGAAAGAAAACAGCTTGGGGATCGATTTTAACCCGACCTGCTTTTCGCACCCCATGGTGAAGGACGGGCTGACGCTGTCTCATCCGGACGAGGCGGTGCGCCGTTTCTGGATCGACCACTGCAAGGCCAGCCGGCGCATTGCACAGCGTATCGGCGAAGAGCTGGGGGATCAGGTGCTCAACAATGTATGGGTGCCGGACGGCTTCAAGGATATTCCGGCGGACCGCATGGGCCCGCGGCTGCGCCTGAAGGCGGCGCTGGACGAGGTGTTTGCAGAGCCGTGCCCCAACGTCATAGACTGTGTAGAGAGCAAGGTGTTCGGCATCGGGCTGGAAAGCATGACCGTAGGCTCCAATGAGTTTTACACGGCGTATGCGGCCACACACCCGGGTGTGTATAATCTGCTGGATGCGGGCCATTACCATCCCACGGAATTCATAAGCGACAAGATCCCGGCCATGCTGTGCTTCTTTGACAAGGTGCCGCTGCATGTTACGCGCCCGGTTCGCTGGGATTCGGACCATGTGGTGCTGTTCGACGATGAAACACGGGAAATCATGAAAGAGGTCGTGCGCAACGACGCGCTGGACCGGGTGCTTATCGGTCTTGATTTCTTCGATGCCTCCATCAACCGTGTGGCAGCCTGGGTGGTGGGCACGCGCAGCGCGCAGAAGGCGCTGTTGTTTGCTCTGCTACAGCCGGATGAAAAGCTCAGGCAGCTGCAGGACGGGGCGGACTTCACAGAGAAAATGGTGCTGATGGAAGAAGCGAAGACGCTTCCCTTCGGTGACGTCTGGGCAGAATACTGCCGCCGGCAGGGCGTGCCCGCAGACGGAGATTGGTATGCCGCGGTGACACAGTACGAAAAAGAAGTTTTAAGCAGAAGAGGGTAACAGCGATGGGAATTTTGGATGTAAAAATCGTGCAGGACTATATCCGCATGTGCACGGACGGTTGGGAGCAGGGGTGGCACGAGCGTAACGGCGGAAATCTGACCTACCGCATGCGGCCGGAGGAGGTAGAGCAGTGCCGTCCTTACTTCCGAACGGCGGGAGAATGGGTGAGCATGGGTGTAACGGGAAAGAACCTGGCGGGGGAATACTTTCTCACCACGGGCAGCGGCAAGTATTTCCGCAACGTCGCGTTGGACCCGGCACATAATATCGGTATCGTAAAGATCGACAGCGCAGGCGGAGCCTGGCGTATCGTATGGGGCCTGGAAGATGGCGCAAAGCCGACCAGCGAATTCCCGAGCCACTTTATGAACCATAGCGTGCGTGCGGCCGCGACGGAGGGGGTATACCGTGTTATTTATCATGCCCACACGCCGAACCTGATCGCTATGACATATGTCCTGCCGCTGACGGCGCGGGATTTCACCCGTGCCTTGTGGCAGAGCGCCACAGAATGCCCGGTGGTTTTCCCGGGCGGTGTGGGCGTCGTACCCTGGATGGTGCCGGGCGGCGCAGACATCGCCATAGCTACGTCGGAATTGATGAAACAGTACGACGCAGCGGTATGGGCGCATCACGGTTTGTTTTGTTCCGGCCCGGATTTTGATACCACCTTCGGCTTGATGCATACCATTGAAAAGGCGGCACAGATATGGGTTCTGGCACAAAGCGCAGGGCAGGGGAAAATATGTCAGACCATCTCGGACGACAATCTGCGCGCCATCGCAGGAGAATTCGGTGTTACGCTTAACGAGGCGTTTCTTGACTGAGCCTGTGCGTAAAAAACGGCTGGCTGTGCTGCGCAAAAAATCCGCTTGCGTCCTGCAAGCCTGCGTGCTATAATGACATCAGGCTGAAAAGGCATATATTTCCAATTTTGCTTTTGTGCCTTGGAGTGCCGGACAGAAAGAAGAAATAAATGGAGGTTTTGCTGCAATGAAGAAATATGTCTGCACTGTTTGCGGGTACATCTACGATGAGGCGGCTGGCGACCCCGATAACGGCGTGGAGCCGGGCACCAAGTGGGAGGATGTTCCCGAAGACTGGGTCTGCCCTGTTTGCGGCGTGGGCAAAGATCAGTTTGAAGAAGCCTGATTTTTGAAGCAACTGAATAAATGCCCTCCGGCAGAGTATTCCGCCGGAGGGCATTTTTACATACTTACATACAGGGAAACGCGTTGCTGTGATCGGGAACTATTTTGCAAAGCAGCCCCGTCCCAAATATCTGGCGCCGGAGCCAAGCTCTTCTTCGATGCGCAGCAGCTGGTTGTATTTGGCCACGCGTTCGGTGCGGCTGGGTGCGCCTGTTTTGATCTGGCCGGCATTCAATGCTACGGAAAGGTCCGCGATGGTGGTATCCTCTGTCTCGCCGGAGCGATGAGAGACGATGGCTGTATAGCCGGCGCGTTTCGCCAGCTTGACAGCCTCCATGGTCTCTGTCAGAGTGCCGATCTGATTCAGTTTAATAAGGATAGAATTCCCGCATTTCCGGTCGATGCCTTTCTGAAGACGCTGCGTGTTGGTGACAAAAAAATCGTCTCCCACCAACTGCACCTGGCTCCCCAGCACCTCCGTGAGCTTTTTCCACCCGTCCCAGTCCTCTTCATCCAACGCGTCCTCAATCGACCGGATGGGATATTTTTCGCACAGAGCTTTCCAGTGTTCGATCAGTTCATCTGTGGTGAAGTGCGTTTTTTTCTTTGGCAGGAAATAGCCGTTTTCATCTTTCCATTCGCTGGAGGCTGCGTCCATAGCCAGTACAAAATCCTCGCCGGGGCGGTAACCGGCAGCCTCAATGGCGCGCAGCAGATATTGGATGGCTTCTTCGTCGCTCTCAAGATTCGGCGCGTAGCCGCCTTCGTCGCCGACAGCGGTGGAGTGCCCTTCCGCTTTCAGAATCGCGGCCAGTTTGTGGAACACCTCGGTGCACCAACGAAGCCCCTCGTGAAAACTGGGCGCGCCTACCGGCATGATCATGAATTCCTGTACATCGATATTATTGGCTGCGTGCGCGCCGCCGTTGAGAATGTTCATCATCGGTACAGGAAGTACATCGGCGCTGACGCCGCCCAAAAACCGGTACAGGGGAAGGCCCAGCGCGTTTGCCGCGGCCCGGGCACTGGCGAGAGAAACCGCCAAAATCGCGTTTGCGCCAAGCCGGGATTTGTCCGGCGTACCGTCCAGGCGAAGCATGGCCGTGTCGATCGCCCCGGTATGGGAAGCGTCCATGCCAGTCAGTGCGGCGCATATTTCAGTGTTGATATTTTTCACAGCGCGCAGCACGCCCTTTCCGCCGAAACGGGCGGGGTCTGCATCGCGCAGTTCCAAAGCTTCAAATTGTCCGGTCGAAGCGCCGCTGGGGACGGCAGCTGTGCCGCTGATGCCGTTTTGCAAAAGGACGACCGCCTCAACCGTGGGGTTTCCCCGGGAATCAATAATTTCGCGTCCGTGAATGCTTTGAATCATTAAGCTCATAAAAGCGCTCCCTTTCCATAATGTCTCAATAAAACGATTAGCATATGCTAACTATTTTAAGTATACCTGATAAGTATGAATGATTCAAGGGGAATTTGGCGCATATCAAAAAAATTGGGGCAATATTCCGGCAGGGAGCAGAAAAGGCGGCGGCAGGTATCTGCCGCTGCCCAACAGGATATACACAGTCTGTTCAGCGTGTACCTGGGTCCTCGGAGTTTTTCTGTGCATGGAGCAGCAGTTTTTCAAAAGTTTCCTCGCTCAGGTCATGCTCAACTTTGCAGGCGTCTGCCGCAGCGGTCTCCTGGCTCACGCCCAGGCGGACAAAGAATTCCGTCAGCAGCTTGTGGCGGCCGTAAATTCGGGCTGCAATTTTGTGGCCCGCGGGTGTGAGGGTGATAAAACCTTCAGCATCCACTTCGATATAGCCGTTTTCCCGCAGCTTTTTCATGGCGATGCTGACACTCGCTTTGGTATAATCCAGCTCGTTCGCAATATCAATGGAGCGCACGAAGCCTTTGCGCTCTTTTAACATTAAAATGCTTTCCAAATAATCCTCGGATGATTCATGGATCTGCATGCGTGTGCCTCCCTTTGACACATTATTGATAATTAAAGAGTAGCATAATCCCGAACTTTTAGCAAGTTCGGGAAAAATGGAGCAAAATTGTGGGGTTAGCTATTGACAACTTTGGTTAGTCGTGGTAAACTTCATGCTGTTGAAAGAGGTTAGTTAAAGCTAACTTTTGCGCTTGAACAGCGTTTGGGAAGGAGGCAAGGGGAGTGATGCCTTTGACGATGGCAAAACCGGGCGAAACGGTGACGATTCGAAAAATTACCGGCAAGGACGAAGTGCGTCAGCATCTGGCGGAGTTGGGATTCGTAGTAGACGGTTCTGTCACGGTGGTGAGCGAGATTGCGGGAAATCTGATTCTTCAGGTGAAGGAAAGCCGTATCGCGCTGGACAGAACACTGGCGAACCGTGTGATGATTTAAAGGAGGAACCGAAATGAAAACACTGAAGGACGCAAAGGTGGGAGAGACCGTAAGGGTGAAAAAACTGTACGGCGAGGGCCCGGTAAAGCGGCGTATCATGGACATGGGAATCACCAGAGGCGTTGACCTGCATGTGCGCAAGGTAGCCCCGCTGGGTGATCCGATGGAGCTGAACGTGCGCGGATATGAACTGAGCGTACGCAAGGCTGATGCGGAAATGATCGAGGTTGAATGAGTGTCCGTTTTTGCAAAGGGGTTAGTGTAAGCTAACAACTGCTGGCGGCTCATGAATAAGAGGAGGCAGAGAAATGAGTATCACCATTGCGCTTGCCGGAAACCCGAACTGCGGCAAGACAACCATGTTCAATGACCTGACAGGGTCAAATCAGTACGTTGGCAACTGGCCTGGCGTTACCGTGGAAAAAAAGGAAGGCCGGTTGAAAGGGCATAAGGATGTCGTCATCCAGGATCTGCCCGGCATTTATTCCCTCAGCCCCTATACTCTGGAGGAAGTGGTCGCTCGCGGATTTCTGGTGAAAGAAAAACCGGATGCGATCATCAACATTTTGGACGGCACCAACGTGGAGCGCAATCTTTACCTTACCACACAGCTGCTGGAGCTGGGTATCCCTGTGGTCATCGCGGTGAATATGATTGATATCGTGCGCAAAAACGGAGACAAAATCGACCTCGCGAAGCTGGGCGCAGAGCTTGGATGCGCGGTGATGGAAACGAGCGCCTTGAAGGGCGAGGGCAGTATGGCGGTTGCGGAAAAAGCCATCGCCATCGCCTCGGGCCGCGCGGCCAATGAGCAGCCCCATGTGTTTACGGGAAGTGTGGAGCATGCCATTGCCCACATCGAAGAATCCATCTCCGACAAAGTGGATGCGCAGAACCTGCGCTGGTACGCTATCAAGCTTTTTGAGCGCGATGAAAAAGTGGCTGCGGAGCTGGACCTCGGCAGCCGTCTGATGACGCATTTGGAGACACATATCAAAGACTGCGAAAAAGAGCTGGACGACGATGCGGAAAGCATCATCACAAACCAGCGTTATGCATACATCAGCAAGGTTGTAGACCGCTGTGTGAAAAAGAAGGCGGCCAGACACAGCATGACGGCTTCCGACAAGATCGACCGTATCGTAACAAACCGCGTTCTGGCGCTGCCGATTTTTGCCGTAGTCATGTATCTGGTCTATTGGATCGCCATGGGGCCGTTCGGCAGCTTTTTGACGGACTGGACAAACGATGTATTTGCCGCTGAATGGCTGCAGGGCGGAGCGGCCGCGCTGTTGGAGGGCTGGGGCGTGGCCGGCTGGCTCACGGGCCTTATCGTCGACGGCATCATCGGCGGTGTGGGCGCGGTGCTGGGCTTTGTGCCTCAGATGCTTGTACTGTTCCTGATGCTCTCCGTTCTGGAGGACATCGGTTACATGGCCCGCATTGCATTTATTCTGGACCGTGTTTTCCGCAAATTCGGCCTCTCGGGAAAGAGTTTCATCCCAATGCTCATCGGCTCCGGCTGCGGCGTGCCGGGTGTTATGGCGTCCCGCACCATTGAAAATGACCGCGACCGCAAGATGACCATTATGACCACCTGCTTTATCCCGTGCGGTGCGAAAATGCCCATCATCGGCCTGTTTGCGGGAGCGTTGTTCGGCGGCAGCGGCCTTGTGGCTGTAAGTGCATACTTCATTGGTGTGGCAGCTATTGTTATCAGCGGCATTATGCTGAAGAAAACAAAGCCTTTCGCGGGCGAACCGGCGCCCTTTGTCATGGAACTGCCCGCTTATCATGTGCCAAGTGCGAAAAACGTGCTGCATGCCACATGGGAGCGTGGCTGGAGCTTCATTAAACGCGCAGGCACCATCATTCTTGCTTCCTCCGTTGTATTGTGGTTTCTGCAGGGCTTTGGCTTTACGGACGGCTCCTTTGGCATGGTGGAGGACAACAACAGCAGCCTGCTTGCTGTTGTCGGCAGCGCTGTGTCCTTCATCTTTGCGCCGCTTGGCTTTGGTGATTGGCAGTCCACCGTGGCTACCGTCACAGGCCTGATTGCCAAGGAAAACGTGGTGTCGACTTTCGGCGTGCTGTTTCATGTGGGCGAAGAAGTTGCGGAAGATGACGCGAATCTCTGGTCTGCCGTCGCGCTGCATTATACGCAGCTGTCCGCATACAGCTTTATGCTGTTCAATTTGCTGTGTGCGCCGTGCTTCGCCGCTATGGGCGCCATCAAGCGCGAAATGAACAACGGGAAATGGACGCTCGCGGCCATCGGATACATGTGTGTGTTTGCCTATGCTGTTTCGCTCATCACCTATCAGTTGGGAGGTCTTATCACAGGCGAGACTGCGTTCGGGGCCGGCACTGTTGCCGCTCTGTTGGTTCTTGCATTCCTGATCTACATGCTGGTACGCCCCAATCAATACAACGCGGATTATAAGCGCGGTGGGGCAGCCTCCGGAAAGCTGAACGGCAAGATCAATGTTTGATGATGCCGTGTTTTGATTCCGGTTCTTCCGGGGTGCCCGTAAAGGCCGCTGCACGTGCGCTGCGGCGGCCTTTGCTTTGGAAAAGGAGGTTCGTTATGATGACTGCGGTCGTTTTGGTTCTGCTGACATTGTGCGTGTGCTTCGGCATCCGTTCCTATGCAAAGAAACTGCGGCAGGGCGGCGGCTGCTGCGGCGAATGGGAGCGGGCAGAAAAAAAGGTGCGCGTGGCGGACCGGAACAGGAGCCATTATCCCTATCATGCTGTTCTGAAAATAGACGGCATGGTGTGCGCAAATTGCGCGCGCCGTGTGGAAAATGCCATCAACCGCATGGACGGATACTGGGCTGAGGCGGACGTGGCCGGCGCGCGGGCAAACGTGCACTGCAAGAAAAAGCCGGATCTGGGACAGCTGAAAGAAGCTGTCCGGGCGGGCGGCTATACGGTGCTGTCTGCGGAATGCGCCGAAGACGCGCGTCACGCCGGCTAGCATGTGCTGCACACAAAAGATTTTCGGTGTGTTTTGTTTGACTTTTTCGCGGGCTTGTGCTATATATAAAAGGTACAAGGAAAAAGGCGCTGATGGAGACAGTAAGCACCGTGCAAAAGCCAAAGCGAACCGGGGAGAGTGTAAGCCCGGTGCAAGTAGTACTTTGCCGAATATCCCTCCGGAGCTGCAGGCTGAACCGCTAGTAAGCCATGCCGGTTTTTCACCGTTATCGAAAGCGCGTATGCTGGTACGCTGCAATAGGTGGTTCGCGAAGCAATGTCTTCTTCCTGTTCGCAGGACGGAGGCATTTTTTTGTATTTGACAGTGAAAGACGTTTCAAAAGCAGGAACGCATGCGGTAAGCGCCGTCGTGTGTGGTTTCATAAAAAAGCAAACTTGCTGCAGGAGGATTTTGACGTGTTGTATGACAAGGTATCCGCAAATCTGAATTTTATCGAGCGGGAAAAGGCTGTGGAGAAGTTCTGGGAGGACAACCAGATCTTCGAAAAGAGCATCGACTCGCGCAGAAACGGCCGGACATATACATTTTATGACGGCCCGCCGACAGCCAACGGAAAACCCCATATCGGCCATGTGGAAACACGCGCCTTTAAGGATATGATCCCGCGTTATCACGCGATGAAAGGCTGCATGGTGCCCCGTAAGGCAGGATGGGACACGCACGGCCTGCCTGTGGAGCTGGAGGTGGAAAAGCTCCTGGGGCTGGACGGCAAGGAACAAATCGAGGAATACGGCCTGGAGCCGTTCATCCAGAGGTGTAAGGAGAGCGTTTGGAAATACAAGGGCATGTGGGAGGATTTTTCTCACACGGTTGGTTTTTGGGCGGATATGGAGCACCCTTATGTCACTTATGATAACGCCTACATTGAATCCGAGTGGTGGGCGCTGAAAAACATTTGGGAAAAGGGCCTGCTTTACAAGGGATTTAAAATCGTGCCCTATTGCCCGCGATGCGGGACGCCGCTGTCCAGCCATGAAGTGGCACAAGGGTACAAGGACGTGAAGGAGCGCTCCGCCATCGCCAAATTCAAGGTGAAGGATGAAGACGCTTACATCCTTGCGTGGACGACCACGCCCTGGACGCTGCCTTCCAATGTTGCACTGTGCGTACACCCGGATGAGCGTTATGTCAAGGTGCGCATGAACGGGGACGGCACCGTCTATTATCTGGCGGAGGCTCTGGCGGATACCGTACTGGGCGAGGGCGCTTATACGGTGCTGGAGGCCTATACAGGACGCGATCTGGAATATAAAGAATACGAGCCGCTGTTCGCATTCGTACAGCCGAAGGAAAAGTGCTGGTATGTGGTATGTGACGGTTACGTCACGCTGACGGACGGCACGGGCATCGTGCATATCGCGCCGGCTTTCGGTGAGGACGATGCGAATGTGGGACGTAAATATGGCCTGCCGCTGGTGCAGCTTGTGGACGCAAAGGGCGAGATGACCAAAGAAACCCCTTGGGCGGGTATGTTCTGCAAAAAAGCGGACAAGGAAGTGCTCAGGGATCTGGAAACGCGCGGCCTGCTGTTCAGCGCGCCGGTATTTGAGCATAGCTATCCGCACTGCTGGCGCTGCGGCACACCGCTCATCTACTATGCCCGCGATTCCTGGTTCATCAAAATGACGGAGGTAAAGCAGGATCTCATCCGCAACAACAATACCGTCAACTGGGTGCCGGAGAGCATCGGCAAGGGTCGCTTTGGAGACTGGCTGGAAAACGTGCAGGATTGGGGTATCAGCCGCAACCGTTATTGGGGCACGCCGCTGAATATTTGGGAATGCGAGTGCGGTCACCGCCATTCTGTCGGCAGCATCGAAGAACTGAGATCCATGTCCGATAATTGCCCGGACGAAATCGAGCTGCACCGGCCGTATATCGATGCGGTCACCATTAAGTGCCCGCACTGCGGCAAGCAGATGAAACGTGTTCCCGAGGTCATCGACTGCTGGTTCGATTCGGGCGCCATGCCTTTTGCACAGCACCATTATCCCTTTGAAAACAAGGAGTTGTTCGAGCAGCAGTTTCCGGCGGATTTTATTTCTGAATCCGTGGATCAGACCCGAGGCTGGTTCTATTCGCTGCTGGCTATCTCCACGCTGATTTTCAACAAGGCGCCCTATAAGAATGTCGTTGTCACGGGGCTGGTACAGGACGAAAACGGCCAGAAGATGTCTAAGTCCAAGGGCAACGCGGTCGATCCGTTCGAGGCGCTGGCGAAGTACGGCGCGGACGCCATTCGCTGGTATTTTTATACGAACGGGGCGCCTTGGCTGCCCAAACGCTTTTCAGACAAAGGCGTGCAGGAAGGCCAGCGCAAGCTGATGGGTACGCTGTGGAACACCTATGCATTCTATGTGCTGTATGCCAACATCGATGCATTCGACGCTACGAAATATGCGCTGGAATACGACAAATTGTCTGTGATGGACAAATGGATCTTGTCCAAAATGAACTCTATGGTAAAATCCGTGGATGAAAATCTGGCAGCTTACGCCATTCCCGAGGCGGCGCGCAGCTTGCAGGAGTTTGTGGATGATCTGAGCAACTGGTACGTGCGCCGCAGCCGCGAACGGTTCTGGGGCAAAGACATGCCGCAGGATAAGATCAACGCCTATATGACGCTGTACACCGCTCTTGTGACCACAAGCAAGGCTGCCGCGCCCATGATCCCTTTCATGGCGGAGAGCATCTACCAAAATCTGGTGCGCAGCCTGGATAAGGGCGCGCCGGAGAGCGTTCACTTGTGCGGTTTCCCCGAAGCGGACGAGCGCCGCATCGACGCGCAGCTGGAGCGGGATATGGACCTTGTGCTCAAAATCGTGGTGCTGGGCCGGGCGGCGCGCAACGGTTCAAACCGTAAGAACCGCCAGCCTCTGGCGCAGATGTTTGTGAAAGCGGAGGAGGAGCTGGGAGATTTCTACAAAGAGATCATCGAGGATGAGCTGAACATCAAGGCCGTGACCTTCACGCAGGACGTTTCCGCGTTTACCTCGTACAGCTTCAAGCCCCAGCTCAAGACGCTGGGCCCCAAATACGGCAAGCGCCTGGGCGAGATCCGCACCGCGCTGATGGAGCTTGACGGCAGTGCAGCAAAAAAAGAACTGGATGCAAACGGCGTGCTCCGTCTGGAACTGCAGGGGGGAGCCGTTGAACTGGCGCCGGAGGACCTGCTCATCGAGATGACGCAGTCTGACCGGTACTTCACCGTTGAGGACGGCGGCGTGACGGTGGCCATTGATACGGAGCTGACGGAAGCGCTCATCGAAGAGGGCTTTGTGCGTGAGCTTGTGAGCAAATTCCAGACCATGCGCAAGGAAGCGGGCTTTCATGTGGAAGACCATATCCGGGCCTATGCCTCCGGCAACCGAAAGATCGAGGCGCTGCTCGCAGCAAACAGCGCGCAGGTAGGCGGCGATATTCTGGCGGATGCGGTGTGCACAGGAAGCCTCGCAGGCTACACCAAGGAGTGGGACGTCAACGGAGAATCGGTCACACTCGGCGTGGAGCGCATCTGATTTTAAAAGAAAACACCCCGAAAAGTTACAGCGCGCGTTGCGCGCTGTAACTTTTTTGCGTAAAATGGAGGGAAAATTGCGTTTCAACTTGTACAATCGCGCCGTTTATATTATAATAATATCTTGTGCCGGCCTGCTTTTTTGACGTGCCGCACAGTTGAAGCGTTCCGGCTTTGGGGACGCTCCGGGAAAGTATCGCATGAGGGAAATGGACGAGAGAGGGGAAAAGAAACATGGCAGATTATTTTGCTATGGACAGCCGGCAGTGCGCGCAGGAACTGGACAGCCTGCGCAAGATTTATGAGGAGTATGCGGCGAAAGGTTTGAAGCTTGATATGTCACGCGGGAAACCCGCGCCGGACCAGTTGGATCTTTCGATGGACCTGCTTACCATCACGGATTACAAAGGTGAGACGGGGATCGATTCGCGCAATTACGGCAACCTGGAAGGCATGCCGGAGGCACGCCGCTTTTTTGCCGATATTCTGGGCGCACAGCCGGATGAGGTGATCGTGGGCGGAAACTCCAGCCTGAATATGATGTATTACCTGATCGACCTGGGATGGCGCCTGGGCTTTGCCGATAGCCCTGCCGCGTGGAATGCGTGCGGCAGGCCTAAATTTTTGTGCCCTGCGCCGGGCTACGACCGTCACTTCCGTGTGACGGAATATTTCGGATTTGAGCTTATCACCGTTCCCATGCTTCCCACAGGGCCGGATATGGACTGTGTGGAAGCGCTTGTGAAGGATGAGGCGGTAAAGGGAATCTGGTGCGTGCCGCTGTATTCCAATCCGGACGGATACAGTTACAGTGATGAAACCGTGCGCCGGCTGGCCGCGATGGAAACCGCCGCGCCTGATTTCAAGATCATGTGGGACAATGCATACTGCGTGCATCATTTGACCGATACCCATGACGTGATCTTGAACATGCTGGAAGAATGCCGCAAGGTCGGCCATGAGGACCGTGCCTTGATGTTCTGTTCACTGAGCAAGGTGACATTCCCGGGCGCAGGCGTAGCTGCAATGGCCGCCAGCCGCCGCAACATCGACTATATCCTTAAAAACATGTTCCCGATGATCATCAGCTTTGATAAGCTGAACCAAGTTCGTCATATACGTTTTCTGAAGGATATGGATGGTTTGGCCGCCCATATGGAAAAGCACCGTGCGCTTCTGGAGCCGAAGTTCAGGGCCGTGCTCGCGATATTGGACGAGGGCCTCTCCGGCTGTGGAAGTATTGCCCGCTGGACAAAGCCCAACGGAGGTTATTTCCTCAGCCTGTATACGCTCGGCGGATGTGCCAAACGTACGGTCCAGCTGTGCAGGGAAGCAGGCGTTGTGCTGACGGATGCCGGGGCCGCTTATCCTTACGGCGTGGACCCGCAGGACAGCAACATCCGTATCGCGCCCACGTTCCCGCCGCTGGATGAGCTGGAGACCGCTTCCCGGCTGTTGTGCGTGTGTGTGCGTATCGCCACGCTGGAAAAGCTATTGCAGCGGCAGTGATGTCCCGGCGCTTTGCGCCTGGGCCCCGCGCCGCGGTAGGATAGATAATTTCATTTCTGGAGGAACACCATGAAGACAAAAGGGAAACCCTGGCAATTTTTTGTTGTTGCGGTCCTGATCGTCGTGTTCGCGTTTACCGCGTTCCTGGGCATCAGCACGCAGTATGGCGACACAACAAAAATTTGGGTGAAGGGCGCGCAGGACATCCGCTTCGGCATCGACATCCGAGGCGGCGTGGACGTGACGTTCATGCCGGCCGACGGCTATGACGCAACGGACGAGCAGATGGCCGCGGCGGAGTCCGTCATCCAGCAGCGCCTTGTGAACCTGAACATCACGGACAACGAAGTGTATACGGATTACAATAAGGACCGTATCATCGTTCGTTTCCCGTGGAAGGAAGGTGAGACGGATTTCAACCCCGAGTCCGCGATCCAGGAGATCGGCGCCACTGCGGTGCTCACGTTCCGCGAGGGTAAAGAAGTGGACAGCGAGGGCAAGCCCACAGGTGTGACGGCGGAGAACATCATCCTTGAGGGCAAGGACATCAAAAGCGCGACCGCTGCCGTGGACAACAATGCGAACAGCGCTACATACGGCCAGTATTATGTTTCGCTGGAACTCAACGATTCCGGCAAAGAGAGCTTTGCCGAGGCCACCACGCGCCTTTCGGAGTCCAAGGGAACCATCTCTATCTGGATGGACGACACGATGATCTCTTATCCCACCGTTAACTCTGCAATCACGGACGGAAACGCCATGATTACACTGAACGGTTCGGATGACAAGACGCGCGACGAAGCCATCTCTCTGGCAAACAAGATCAATTCCGGCGCGCTGCCGTTTGCGCTTACGGCCGAGAATTACAGCACGATCAGCCCCAGCCTGGGAGCAAACTCGCTGCAGGCCATGGTGATCGCAGGCGTGGTCGCGTTCGTGCTGGTGGCGCTGTTCATGATTGCGAATTACCGTCTGCCCGGCGCGGTGGCGGTTATTGCGCTGTTGGGGCAGACGGCCATGACGCTGGCATTTGTATCCGGCTATTTCTCTGTGCTCAACAGCTTCACGCTGACGCTGCCGGGCATCGCGGGCATCATCCTTGCCATCGGTATGGGTGTTGACGCCAACGTCATCGCCGCCGAGCGCATCAAGGAGGAGATCCGCTCCGGCAAGAGCATCGACGGCGCCATCCGCGCCGGCTTCGACCGCGGCCTTGCGCCGGTCATCGACGGCAACGTCACGGTCATCATCGTCGCGGTGATGCTGATGGGTGCGTTTGGCCCCACAGACGGCTTTTTCGCCAGGATGCTCAAGCCGATCTTCTTTGCCTTCGGCCCCTCTACGGCGGGCACGATCTATTCCTTCGGGTATACGCTGCTGGTGGGCGTGCTGCTGAACTTTGTGTTCGGCGTTATCTGCACGCGCGTGATGCTGAAGGGCATCTCCAAGCTGAAATGCATGCGCAACCCGGTTTTGTATGGAGGGGTAAAGAATGAAAAAACAGTATGACATCGTTGGGAACCGCAAAAAGTTCTTCATCTTTTCCGCCGTGCTGATCGTATTCATTCTTCTGTTCAGCGTGATTTTCGGCGTTGAAATGGATATCCAGTTCAAAGGCGGCGCGATGCTTACCTACAGCTATACGGGTGAGCTGGATATCTCTGCGGTGCAAAAGGATATTGAAAGTACGCTGGGCAGCAACGTAACGCTGCAGACCGGCAGCAGCATTGCGTCCGACGCACAGACGCTGACGATTTCCATGCCGGGCACACAGACGGTGGAAACCGCCACAGTGGAAGCCTTGAGTGTCAGGCTGGAAGAAAACTATTCGGATAACAGCTTTCGCCAGCTTTCGCTGAATAATGTGGACCCGACCATCGGTAAGGAGTTCTTTGCCAAGAGCATCGTGGCCGTTGTGGCGGCTTCGCTGTTGATTTTGGTCTACATCGCCGTCCGCTTTAAGAAAATCGGCGGCTGGCCTGCGGGCAGCATGGCTGTTGTGGCTCTGGTGCATGACCTGATCGTGGTATATGGCGTGTTCGTCGTCATGCGCATCCCCCTCAACGGGAACTTTATTGCGGCACTGCTCACGATCTTGGGTTATTCCATCAATGATACAGTCGTTATTTATGACCGTGTGCGTGAGAACCGCCAGTTGTACGGTAATTCGATGGATTTTGCCACACTTGTGAACAACAGCATCAATCAGAGCCTGCGCCGCTCCATCAATACGACCATTTCCACGCTGCTGGCGTTGGGTACTGTATGCGTCGTGTCTGTGGTGTTCGGGTTGGACAGTATCTTTACATTTGCGTTCCCGCTCATCATTGGCATGATCTCCGGTGTTTACAGCACAATCTGTATTGCCGGCCCGCTGTGGGTGGAATGGGAATTGCACAAAAAAGCGAAGCCCCGCAAGAAAAAGGCCTGAATAGGGAATACCAAGCGGACGTATCTTGGATGCGTCCGCTTTTTGCTTGCAAAAAGGCCGGGACTGTGCCATAATAAGAGCAATCAAGCGAGGTGTTTTGACCATGCAGTGCGGAATATCCACTTCCTGCTTTTACCCGCAGGAAACAGCAGAGGCGCTGTCCGCACTGCGCGGCGCAGGCGTGGAAACGGTGGAGATCTTTCTCAACACATTCAGTGAACTGGAGCTTTCTTATACGGAGCGCCTGCGGTCGGTCCTTCAGGATGCGGGCATGCGCGCCGCCGCTCTGCACCCCTTTACGTCAGGGATGGAAACATTTTTCTTCGCTTCTGAATACGGCGGCAGGTTGGAGGACGGCCTGCGTATCTATCGGCGTTATTTTGAGGTATGCCGTGTGTTGGGAATCCCACGCGTGGTGTTCCACGGCGATTACAGGCAGACGCCGTTTCCGTTTCAAAGGCATTGCGAAAATTATCTGCTGCTGCGCAGGACAGCGCGGGAATATGGCGTTGATTTCTGTCAGGAAAACGTGGTGCGCTGCAAATGCGGCCTGCCGGAATATGTGCGTCAAATGCGGGAATATACGGGGGACGATGTCTCATTTGTTCTGGATGTAAAGCAGCAGCGGCGTGCCGGAGTGCAGTTGGAGGAAATGCTGGATGCGATGCGCGGAAAAATCGCGCATGTCCATTTGAGCGATTATACACAGCAAAACGACTGTACAGCGCCGGGTACGGGCGGCTTGGCACTTGAACCGTTTTTCAGGGAACTCAGGCGCGGCGGTTTTGCGGGAGACATCATCATCGAGCTGTACCGAAGCGGTTTTTCCTCAATGGATGAGCTGCTGGCTTCTGCGGCGATGGTGAACAAAATTTATGCCGGATGCTCCGTAGCATCCGGCTCGGAAAAGGAGCAGTGCCCATGAAATGTCCTTATTGCGGTGAGATAGACTCCAAGGTGATCGATTCCCGGCCGGCTGACGACGGAGAACGCATCCGCCGCCGCCGGGAGTGTCTTGTATGTCAAAAAAGGTTCACCACCTACGAGATCGTGGAGACCGTGCCTCTTATGGTGGTGAAAAAGGATAAGTCGCGTGAAGCGTTCAACCGTCAGAAGCTGCTGAACGGGATGATGCGGGCCTGCGAAAAGCGGCCGGTGTCGTATCAGATGCTGGAGGACGCCGTGGACAATATCGAACAGGCGCTGCTCAATTCCTACGAGCGGGAGATCACGTCCATTCATGTGGGCGAACTTGCCATGCAGGAGCTGAAAAATATCGACGAAGTAGCTTATGTGCGCTTTGCGTCGGTATATCGCCAGTTCGGAGATATCAACACCTTTATGGACGAATTGAAGGACCTGCTGAATAAGCGTGCCACACAGGGACGTGACACCGCGTCAGAAGATGCTGAAAAATAAATGCTCCATGGCATGGATCTGCTCGCTTGCTTTGTCGATCTCGCTGAACAGGTCCTGTGTGGTTTCGCCGTTCGCATAGGCTGACAGGCCATGCAGGCTGACTGAAGCGGATGTGACGGTTTCACGCCGGATGAAGAATTCCAGCAGATGCTGGCGTGTTTCATAGTATTCCAGCAATGCGTCGATTTGGTGTGCGGCGTTTTCGTAATTCTGCGCGCCTGCGGCTTCGCGTATCCCGGAAAGCTGGGCCTGGACAGATTGTGTTACACGAAAAACTGCAAAGTGGCTGGCGGCCGAAAGCGCTGCGGCAAGCAGCAGAATAAAAATCGCAATGCGTATCCTGCGCATGAAAACATCTCCTTAAAAACGATGCGGAAAGCCGGTTTTTACCGGCTTTCTTTTTTTACGATACTCGTCTCTTTGGCGTCGTTGCACAAAAATAAAAGCACGTCCTTCCGTGCGAGCCCCGCATTGCGGCACTGAGCGTCTATCCAGTCCGCATCCACAGAGTAAAGCCGCATATTGACGGGATTCAGCACGCCGTCCACCAGCAAAGGAAGCGACGGCTGCTTTGCCGTGGGCGGTTCAATGTGAAGGTCTTCGTTGCAGGGCGTATCGCGCGGAAACTTTTTCAGCACGCTCACGCTTCCATTGGTTTCCACAATGGCGAAAGCGACATCTGAAAGCTCAAATACGTCCTTGCCCCGCAGCGCTTCCAGCAGGTCGTCCACGGTAAAGCGCAGATCGAACAAAGTGGCTTGGTCGATCACGCCGTTCCGGATGATGACGCGCGGGCTGCCGGAGACCAGCTTTGCAGCGCGGCGGGACCGCACACACAGCGCGGACAGGAGTATTTCCGTTGCGACAATGATGAACACGGGAACCACGCTTCCGATGAGCGGGAGCTCCGGCGATTCAATTGAGATAGAAGCAAGATTGGAAATCAAAATTGTAGAAACAAGCTCGGAGGGCTGCAGCTCGCCGAGCTGTTTTTTGCCCATCAGGCGCATTGCGCCGATAATGAGCACATAAACGAGCAAGGTGCGGAACAGCAGGATTGCCATGGCGGACTCCTTTTCAATGTATTGGCCCACAGCGGGCCGCTGTTATTGAATGTTGCCCGGTTTGACTAAATTTATCCTGCTCCCGCCATACTAAGGGCACGGGAGGGGATGCATTTGGAACAGACATTAACGACAAGCCTTTTGGACAACAAGCTCGCGCTCAAGGGGCTGTTCGGCACAGCGACGGATTTTTATACAAAGGATATCACACTGATGGGATATCCGGCCTGTATTTGCATGTTTGAGGGGCTTTCCAGTATAGAGCGGCTCTGGATCATGATGCTCGACGTTTTGAGTAAGCCGGACGTTCAGCCGGAGACTCCGGAAGAGCTGTTTGACTATATCCTCAAGCAGACGGCCATTCCGCTGGAGAGCAAAAGCGTTGTCTGTGTGGAAGATGCGCGTGCGCAGCTGACGGCGGGCACCAGTGTCATTCTGATCGACGGCGTAGCACGGGGGCTGGTTCTTTCTACACAGAGCATGCAGTTCCGCTCGGTGCAGGAGCCAAGCGGGGAAGGGAATGTCCGTGGCTCGCGGGAAGGCTTTACAGAACCGCTTCGTGTGAACATCAGCTTGATGCGGCGTCTGATACGCAGCGGTGAGCTGATGGTGGAAACGATGACAGTGGGGGAACATACCAAAACGGAAATTGCGCTTTTATACAACACACAGCTTGTCCCGAAGCAGATGCTTTCCACTGTGAAGCGCAGGCTGGAATCGGTTAAGCTGCCGTTTTTGTTCGATACCGGTTATCTGGCGGCGTTTTTGCAGAAAAGCCGATTTTCATTTTTTCAATCGGTAGGATACACGGAACGGCCGGATACTGCCTGCGCAAAAATCTGCGAGGGGAAAATCATTATCATGGCGAATGGAAGCCCTTTCGCTATGATCGTGCCTTATTTTTTCAATGAGAATTTTCAGAGCATGGACGACTATTCCGAAAAAGCATACTTTGCATCGCTTATCCGCATTCTGAAATACTCTGCGTTCCTCATCGCGGTGATGCTGCCGGGCGTATTCGTGTCCGTTGCGAATTTCACGCCGGAGCTGCTGCCGCCGGAACTGCTGTACAAAGTTGCGTCTGCGGAGCTTGCCACGCCGCTGCCGCTGTTTATGGAAGCACTGTTTGTCAATTTTCTGCTGGAGATCGTGCGGGAGGCAGGGCTGCGTCTGCCCAAGCCCATCGGCCATTCGGTGAGCCTTGTGGCGGCGCTCATCGTAGGGGATGCTGCCGTCAGCGCAGGCATTGTGGGCACGCCGGTGGTCATCGTGGCCGCAATGACAGCGATCTGCACCTTTGTAGTGCCATCGCTGTACGAGCCGATCACAGTGCTGCGCATCCTGTATATATTGGCCGGCGGCCTCCTGGGGCCTTTGGGTATCGTTACGCTGCTGTTTTGTATGCTGCTGGGGATGTGCGGTATGAATTCTTTCGGTATCCCGTATACAGCGCCCATCGCGCCGGGCAGCAGTGCATTTTGGAGGGACGGCCTGCTGCGGCGCAACTGGCATACGCTGGCGCGGGCAGATTTTTCCATTGACCAGCTGCCCGGAAAGGAAACGGGGGAGACGCAATGAACGAGCATACAACAGTGAGCGCAAAACAGCTCTGTACACTGGTGTTCCTCTCATTGGCGGTGGATATGGCTGTGCGCCCATTTACCTCCGGAGGCTCGGCGGGCGCGCAGATTGCGATTTTGGCCGCTGTCCTCAACACGGCTGTGGTCAGCATACTGCTTCTGCCCGTGCTGGGGTTGCTGCGGCGCGAAGCCTTCACCACGCTGAAGGGCGGTGTTACGTTTGGGTCCAAGGCGCTGCTCACGCTTTCGGCGGTGCTGTTCGCCGCCGGGGGAGCGGCAGCGATGGTGCGTTCCGAGGCATTTTTTCGCTATGTGAGCGACGAGCCGATGCCGCAGCTGTTGGTATACGGGCTGTTTCTTCTTGTGGTGTTTTATGCGCTGCGGTGCGGGCTGGAAAGCATCGTACGTGTGCTCGGTCTGGCCGCAGGCCTCTTTTTACTCTCTATGGCACTGATGCTGGTCTCCAACCTGGGCGGCATGCATCTGTCGAACCTTACCTTTCAGCCATTTGATTTTCCAGAGGTTTTGCGGACGGCCGCGCGCGGTTTTACGCTGCCGCCGGAATTGCCGTTGTTCTGTCTGCTGAGCCTGCATGCAAACCGGGAGAAGCGCCGGCCTCTGCTCAAAACGCTGGCGCTGCTGTGCGTATTTTATATCGGACTGACGTTCTGCTCCGAGGCGGTTTTGGGTATGAAAGCGCAGCTGCAGCAGCAGACCATCCATACGCTTTCACGTCTGGGCAGCATTTCTGTATTCCGCCGTCTGGATGCTCTGCACATTGCTGCGTGGATGCTGGCGGAGCTGTGTAAGGTAGCAGCGCTCGCCTACGGCGTGCAGAGCGCCCTTACACCGCTGCTGCCCCATAGCCAGCGCGGAGGCAAAACCTGCGGATATGCTGTGGGATTGCTTGCCGTGCTGCTGGCCGTATGTGCGGGCGCGCCGCCTGAGACGCTGCGCGCGGTACTCACGGCAGGTACGGCCGTGCTGCTGGCATGTACGGTGGTGTACGGCTGTGTAATGGAGGGCTTCTATGCAAAAAAACGCGTATAAAATAATTGCGTTGACACTGCTTTTGATGCTGCTGTGCGGCTGTAAGCAAAGCCGCAGTCTGGGGGAACGCGCCATTGTGAAGATGGTGTACCTGGACGAGTCCGGCGGGCAGGTGCAGGCTGGACTGGTGGTGTTCACCTGTGCGCCGAATTCTGATACGGCCTCGGTGGAAGGGCAGGCTAAAATTTATACGGCGCAGGGAAAGAGCATTGAAGAAGCTCTGTACAAGGCGGAACAGCAGCAAAACAAAAAACCGTTTTATGCCCAGAATGAGATTTTGCTTTTGGGGCCCGGCGCCGCGCGCAATGTAACGCCGTACCTTTCTTATTTTGCAGACGAAAACGCCGCGCGTCCAAATCTTGCTGCGTTTTTAACGCCGCTGACGGCGGAAGAGCTGTCTGAATGCGAGGACGTGATCAGCGATGTAGTGAGAGAAGGCGAACGGCTGATCGGAATGGGAGCCGATGAGCAGGATCGTACGCAAAGCATTTTTGAGATCAATCTTTCGGGAACAGGCGGTCTGGACGGATATCTTCCCGTGTTTTCATTTTCCAAAGAAGAGAAGGAGTTTCGCGGGGTCCGGCAAATGGTGCTGTTTCGCAGCGGCGCACCCTATGCTGTTTTGGAGGACGCTGCAATGCAGATGTTTCTTCTGCTGAATGGGAAGGCACGGCAGCTTACAGTGAACACACAGATCGAGGGACGGGTCGTATCATTCCGGACACAGCAGCTGCGGCTTACGCATACAGCTTCCACTGCAGGCGGCGCACCGCATCTTGAAGTGTGTCTGACCGGAAAGCTGGACGATGTAACGGTAGACGGAGCCCCCGTTGCGGACAAAGAAGAAGCGGAAATGACACGGGAGATCAACGCTTACCTGAACCGGGAAGCCGAGATGCTCAACCAAGCGACATTTGCCAGGGGAAACGATACGTTCCATTATGCATGGTGGCTGAAGCTGTATGATACCGCAGCCTGCGAAGCGCTGCTTCGTACGGGGACACTGTACGACATTGCAACGGTGGACTTTTCATCAGAGCTGAAGCCCGTGTAAAGGCCCTGCGCATGCGTCTGTGCTAAAAACAAAAAACCGCCCCGGAATACTCCGGGGCGGCCGCTTTTCTTTTAGGGGCCGGGAAAGGCTTAATCCCGCAGGATCTTATCTGCCACATACAGGCCGTGGGCGGCCGCCTGGCTGAGCGAGCGGGTGAAGCCGGTGCCGTCGCCCACAGCATAGATCTTTTCGCAGCCATCCAGTTCAAAATCGGTGCAGTCGGGACGGGCGGAATAGTATTTGCATTCCACACCGTAAAGCAGCGTGTCGTAATTCATCGTACCCGGCGCGATCTTGTCCAGCGCGGCCAGCGTTTCCACAATGTTGTCCAACTGACGTTTGGGCAGGCAAAGGCTCAGATCTCCGGCGACTGCATTCAGTGTAGGACGCACGGTGCTCTGGGCCAGCCTTTTTTCATCTGTGCGGCGTCCGGCCATCAGGTCGCCGAGGCGCTGCACCAGCACGCTGCCGCCGCTGATGAGGTTTGCAAGCCCTGCGACGCTGCGGGCATATTCGATAGGTTCCTTGAACGGCTCGGTAAACCGGATGGTAGAAAGCAGCGCAAAGTTGGAATTCTGGCTCTTTTTGGCTTCATCCACATAGGCGTGGCCATTGACCGTGAGAACTCCGGAGGTGTTTTCCATAACCACCTGCCCGCGCTCGTTGAAGCAGAACATGCGCGTGACGTCTCCGTACTGCTTGGAACGGTACCAGATTTTTGGCTCGTAGATCTTATGGGAAAAATCATCCCATACCATGCTGGGAAGCTCGACGCGAACACCGATATCCACCTGGTTGTTTTTCAGCGGAATACCGTTTTGAGAACACCATTTGGCAAAAAAGCGGCTGCCCACACGGCCGACGGCAAAAATGATATGCTCCGCCGTGACGCTGTCCTGTACGCCTTTGCCTTCATAATGCACAGTATGAGCGGCTTTGTCCACATCGGTCACGTCGGTATCCGTCAGAATGGTTACATGTTCCTTCAGAAAAGCCGCCATTTTTCGCATGGTTTCGAAATTGGCGTCCGTTCCCAGATGCTTGAGCTGGGCCTGCGCCATATGCAGGTCATACTCCAGGCATTTTTTCTTCAGCTCGTTGTTGGGCATGAAGCGCTCTGCAGGCGCGCCGAAGTGCTGCAAAATACCGTCTGCCTGCTCGATGTAATCCAAAACCTGTTCGGGAGGCAGAAAATCCGGCAGCCAGCCGCCGTATTCTGTGGAAATGACGTATTTGCCGTCGGAAAAAGCACCTGCTCCGGCAAGGCCCTCCATAATGGCGCAGGAGGGGCATTTGATACAGGTAGGGACTTTTCCGGTGACGATGGGGCATGCCCGCTTTTCGATGTCGTGTCCTTTCTCGAACAGAACGACCTTTGCCCCAGGCGCTTTTGTGGCAAGCTCGTAAGCGCTCATCAGTCCGCCGATGCCGCCTCCGATGATCGCAACGTCATAATGCTGCATGATTATCTGACTCCTTTGCTTTTTGCTTTTGCTTTTATCTTCATCTTGGCCTTATATTCGGCCATTGCGCGCTCATATACGTTGAGCACCGCACGGATGAACTCTTTTTCGCCGTAGCGCTGCGTAAACGCTGTTACCTTTTGGCGGCGCAGTGCGCGCTGCTCAGGCGTAAGAGCGGCTTCCTCGCGCAGCAGCGCAGCCATTTCCTCCGCCGTGTTAAAGACGTTGCCGTTTTCGCCGGGGGTGATCTGGTTTTTGTTGTAGATGTCCAGCCGCTGGATCACGTACAGTCCACTGGCCATAGCCTCCAGCATGGAAATGGAATTCATTTCGGACAATGAAGCGGTGGTGAAAAGGTCGCATGCATGGTAATAGGGCGGCAGGAACTGGTGCTCAATGCGGCCAAGCAAACGAACCTGAGCACCTACGCCCAGACGGACGATCTGCCGTTCCAGATTTTCCTTTTCCGGGCCGTCTCCTATGATGAACAGCTTGTAAGCGTCGTCCCCGCGGAAATGCGCGGCAAAAAACTCCACCAGCACGTCGATGCTTTTTTCCTTGCCCAGACGGCCCACAAAACACATGGCCGTATCCCCGTCACGGATGCCCAGTTTTGTCCGGATGGCGGCAACGTCGTCGCGCGAGACGTTTTCGGGCATAAAGTCGGAAAGATCCACTGTATTTGGGATAATATTGATGTGCCGCTCTACGCCGCACCGGCGCAGGAACTCCACTACCTTCAGAGACGGGCCGATGATCTCAGTGGCCTTGTTGGCCACTTTGCGGAAATAAACATGAGCGGCCGGCTTGACCATGTTCTGGAACCGTTCCGGCGCGACATAGAACATGTAATCGTCATACATCGTGTGCAGTGTGTAGACGATGGGCTTTTTCAGCTTGCGCGCGGCAAACTGCGCAAAGATACCCATGCTGAACTCGGTGTGGATATGAATGATGTCCGGGTCAAAATCCTGAATGATGCGCAGGCGCTGGATGTTGACAGGGTTGGACAGTCCATACCCGTAAATGCGTTTGAGGGGGATGGCGGGGCAGTACAAAACACCATCCTTAACATAATGGCATACGGCCTTGGGGCTGGTGGTGACGATGAGCACCTCATGCCCTGCGTGCTCCAGGCTCTCCTTCAACGTCTTGATATGCGTCACGACGCCGCTGATGAAGGGGAAGTAGGTCTCTGTAAAAATAGCTACCTTCATAAATGATTACTCCTTTTGGGTGTGCTGTTCCCATACAATTATCAGTATAACAAAAAATCGTTCGGAAAGAAAGCGTATGGCTGTACAAAAACAAAATTGATATCTCTCTTCCAATCATATATAATAGAATTATCAATGGAATCCTATAGGATAAAGGAGGACGTTCCTATGCCGCAGTTCAGTGTTTCTTTGGACAAGGTCGTGGAAAAGCTGCGCCTGGAAGTGGTCTACACTCCCACGGAGCTGAAAAATATCCCTATCTATACGGCGGATGTGAACCGCCCGGGCCTGCTGCTGACAGGCTATGACGAATACTTTGATCCCACCCGCATCCAGATATTCGGCAACGCCGAAGTGGGTTATCTTACCACGCTGCCGGAAAGCGAACGCCGCAGCCATATCCACACGCTGTTCGCGGCAAAGCCGCCTGCGCTTATCGTAACGCGCAACCTTTCCGTGTTCGACGAGGTGCTGGAGTTCGCTTCCCAGTATGAAGTACCCGTGCTGCGATCCACAGAAAATACATCCAGTCTGATGAGCGCGCTGATTTCGAACCTGAGCGTCGAGGTGGCGCCGCGCATCACGCGGCACGGCGTATTTGTAGAGATTTACGGCGAGGGCATTCTCATCCTGGGCGAGAGCGGCGTCGGCAAGAGCGAAACAGCCGTGGAGCTCGTGAAGCGCGGGCACCGGCTGATTGCGGACGACGCGGTGGAGCTGCGCCGTGTGTCTGACCGCACGATCTTGGGTACAGCGCCGGAAAACATCCGCCATTTTATCGAGCTGCGCGGAGTGGGCATCATCAATGTGGCGCGCGTATTCGGCAGCGGCGCGGTAAAGATGAGCGAAAAAGTGGATCTTGTGGTGGAGCTGGAGCCGTGGGACAAGACCAAGAATTACAGTCGCACAGGCCTTGAGACAGATACGACGGATATTATGGGCATCCAACTGCCCTGCACGGTGATACCCGTAATGCCCGGCCGCAATCTGGCCGTGATCCTGGAGGCGGCGGCCATCAACAACCGCCAGAAAAAAATGGGCTACAATGCGGCGCGCGAGCTGCTTGCCCGCCTGGGGCTGGACGAGGATGATCCGTCCCTGCGCTGAGCTGCTTACATGAATTTAACGAGAAAGAGAAACAAATTCCTTCATGAATATCATTGCAGACCTTCATATGCATACAATGGTATCGAACCATGCGTTCAATACCGTCACGGAGATGGCGCGGCGCGCCTGTGAGCTTGGGATGTTTGCCGCGGCGCTCACCGACCACGGCCCGTCTATGCCGGACGCGCCGCACCCTTGGTATTTTTACAATCTGACAACGCTTCCCAGCCGCATCGAGGGCATCTGGCTGCTCAAGGGAGTGGAAGCGAATGTGCGCGGCACAGACGGCAGTCTTGACATCGAGCCGCAGGAATTTGAGCGGATGCAGCTCGACTGGGTGATCGCGTCTATCCATAGCGATACATTATGCCCTTCGCTTTCTGAGGACGAAGCCACGCAGCTGTGGCTGAACGTTGCGCAAAGCCCTTATGTGGATTGCATCGGCCATTCGGAAAGCCGCAGGCACCGCTATGATTACGACGCCGTGACAAAGGCTTTTGCCCGCTGCCGCAAGGTGGTCGAGATCAACGCGAATTCCGCTGTTGTCCGTCCGGGCAACGAGGAAAACATGCGTGAGCTTGCGCTTGCCTGCAAACGCAACGGCACAAAGATCGCCGTGAATTCCGACGCGCATTCCATTTATCATTTGGGCCAGTTCGATACGGTGCTGCCCATGCTGCGCGAGATCCATTTTCCGGAGGAGCTTGTGGTGAACGCAAGCCGGGAAAACCTGATCACTGTGCTGAAAGAACATCAAAAGCCGGTCGCAGACCTGCTGGAAGGAAGTAAAGAAGAATGAAAATATATACCATCGGTGTCGACCTGGGCGGCACAAATATCAAGGCGGGCCTTGTAGATGAAGCACATCATATCGTGGACAGCGTTTCCTGCAAGACAAATCTGCCGCGGCCTGAACATGAGGTGGAAGCGGAGATCGCCGCGTTGTGCAGCCAGCTCGCACAGCGGGCAGGACTGGACATGGCCACGCAGATCGAATCCGTGGGCATCGGCACGCCGGGCAGTGTGAACCCGCATACAGGCGTCGTGGAGTTCAACGCCAACTTCGGCTACCGCAACTGGCCGCTGGTATCGGCAATGGAAAAGCTGCTGCCGTGCCGCGTGTACATTGAGAACGATGCAAATGCCGCAGCCTACGGCGAATACATCGCAGGTGCGGCGCAGGGAGCAAAGTACGCCATTGCCGTTACGCTGGGCACGGGCATCGGCGGCGGCATCATCATCGACGGAAAGATATTTTCCGGCTTCAACTCCGCGGGCGCGGAGATCGGGCATACGGTTATCGTCAAGGGCGGGCGCCCCTGTATGTGCGGGCGGCGCGGCTGCTGGGAAAAATATGCTTCCGCCCGTGCGCTGGCTGAGGATACACTGGCCGCGATGGAACAGCATAAGGATAACATCATGTGGAGCTATGTGCACGGCGACCCTGCGCGCGTGAATGCCAAGACGGCTTTTGACGCGATGCGTGCGGGCGATGCGCTGGGCACGCAGGTGGTGCAAAACTTTGTGGAATACGTTGCCTGCGGCCTGACGAACCTGATCAATATCTTTCAGCCGGAGATCATATGCATCGGCGGCGGCGTATCCAAGGAAGGCGATACGCTTCTTGCGCCCGTGCAGGCGGTAGTGGACCAGGAAGATTACGCCCGAGAGGGCATGCGGCGTACGAAAATCGTCACTGCAAAGCTGCGCAATGACGCGGGCATTATCGGTGCGGCCGGGCTTGCCACGCAGCATCAATGATTTTGGAGGGATTCCCCATGGAGCACTTGAACGAGATCGCTGCGGCTTTCCGCCAGGCATCCATCCCATGCGCTGCCCGCGAACCGCTTTCGCGCCATACCAGCTTCCAGATCGGAGGCCCGGCGGCTTTGTTCTGTGAGCCGCAGAATAAGCGGCAGCTCGCGCGGGCCGTTGCCGTCTGCCGCCAGGCGGGCGTGCGGTATTATTTGTTGGGCAAGGGCACGAACATCCTGTTCGCGGACGAGGGGTTCGACGGCGTGGTCATCCACATCGGCGAGGTGCTGGGGAACATCGAATGCAACGGGCTCTCTGTGACGGCGCAGGCAGGGGCCGCTCTCTCAAAGGTGTGCATCGCGGCCGCAAACGAAGGGTTGTCCGGCCTGGAATTCGCCTACGGCATCCCAGGGTGTGTGGGCGGCGCCGTATATATGAACGCGGGCGCTTACGGCGGCGAGATAAAGGATGTGCTTGCCTGCGCAACGTTTCTGGATGAAACCGGCGCGGAGCGGACACTTCAGGCCGGCGAGCTGCAGCTTGGATACCGCACATCTGTTTTTGAGCGCGAGCCGTGGTGCATCCTGTCCGCGACGTTTACGCTGCGGGAAGACGACACAGGCCCCATCCGGGAGCGGATGGCGGATTACGCCCGCCGCCGCATGGAGAAACAGCCGCTGGATATGCCCAGTGCGGGCAGCACGTTCAAGCGCCCGGAGGGCGCATATGCCGGAGCGCTCATTGACCAGTGCGGGCTGCGGGGATACGCCATCGGCGGCGCGCAGGTGAGCCAAAAGCACTGCGGTTTTATTGTGAACACGGGCAACGCCACCTGCGCGGATGTACTGTGCCTTGCGGATACAGTGTGCAAGATCGTGACAGACGAAACGGGCTTCCGGCTGGAAAAGGAAGTCAGAGTCGTAAAATAAAAATGGGGTAAAGGGACGTATGAACCTATTGATCGTGACCGGGCTTTCGGGCGCGGGCAAATCGCTGGCAATGCACGCGCTGGAGGACATCGGCTTTTTCTGCATCGATAACATTCCGGCGAATCTTCTGGCGAAGCTGATGGAATTTGCCCAGCAGAGTGAAAATACGCTGGAGCGCGTGGCTGTTGTGTTGGACATCCGGGGCGGAAAATCCTCCGAGGATATTCTAAATGCGCTTGGCCAGCTGAAAGCCGGGCGGGTGAACTATAAAATATTGTTTTTGGACGCGCGCAACGATGTGCTGGAGCGGCGGTACAAGGAAACGCGCCGTCGCCATCCCATCAGCATCGCGTCTCAGGTATCCACGGATGAAGCCATTCTGCAGGAACGGGAGATTCTGGCGCCGTTGTATGAAATGGCGGATTATAAAATCGACACCTCGCTGTTTTCCACGGCTCAGCTCAAGGACCGCGTGGTCTCTCTGTTTGTGAACCGGTCCTCGGACGCGATGGCGCTCACGGTGACGTCCTTCGGCTTCAAATACGGCCAGCCCAAAGAGGCGGATATCGTATTTGACGTCCGCTGCCTGCCCAACCCGTTTTATATCCCTGAGCTGAAAAACAAAACCGGCCTGGACAAAGAGGTTGTGGAATATATCATGCAGTTTGAGGAGGCGCACGGCCTGCTGCAGCGCATGGAGGACCTTGTAGGATACGCACTGCCGCTCTATGTGAAAGAGGGCAAAAGCCAGCTTACTATCGCTGTGGGGTGCACGGGCGGCAAGCACCGTTCCATCGCCTTTGCGGAGATGCTGGCCGCGTTTGTCAAGAAGTTGGGGTACCATCCGGTCGTGGAACACCGGGATGTCCAGCGCACCCATACATAACCCGGCGCAGCCCGGGCAAGGAGGACGCGTCGTGAGCTTTTCCCAGGACGTAAAAAAAGAGATCATTGCGCGCGAAGCGGGCGGCAGCTGCTGCGCCGTTGCAGCTGCCTATGGCTTTGCGTGCTTCGGCAAATATTTTGACACCCGTGGCGTTGTTCTGCACACGGAACAGATCGCCGTAGCGCAGTACGCGAAAAAAATGTTTGCCCGCGCGGGCGTGGCGGGAAAGATTTATGTTAAGGGGAGCGAGGAAAGCCGCGTTTATGAATTCGCGGTGAAAGAGCCGGGCGAGGTGCGGCGGATGCTGGCCCTGTTCGGACATACAGGCGAAGAGCCGAGCCTGCGCATCAACAGCAGAAACTTTACCTGTGAACACTGCGTGAGTGCGTTTGTTGCCGCGGCCTTTTTGTGCTGCGGCACCATTACAAACCCGCAGAGGGAATATAACCTGGAATTTTTATCGGTGCGCTACAACCTGATCCTGGATTTCGAAGCACTGCTGATGGGCCATGGCTTCGCGCCTAAGCACACCCGGCGCAAAGGCTCCAATGTGCTTTATCTGAAAGCAAGCGAGCAGATCGAGGATCTGCTCACATTCATGGGAGCTTCCGGCGCGGCTCTGGAGATCATGAACCTGAAGGTGTACAAGGATTTTCGAAACAAAGCCAATCGTATTACCAATTGTGAAACGGCAAACATCGATAAAACCGTGTCTGCCAGCGGGCAGACGCTGGAGGCTATCGCTTATCTGAAAAAGCGCGGCGCGTTCGAAACGCTGCCCGCGCCGCTTCGGGAAGCCGCCGCCCTGCGGGAGCAAAACCCGGACCTTTCCCTCAAGGAGCTGGCCGGGCTGGTCCGCCCTCCGCTGAGCAAATCGGGCCTTTCGCACCGAATGAAAAAACTGGAGCAAACGGCGGAAAGCCTGAAAGAAAGGACAAGGAATGGCTGAAAAGGCAAGAAACTTTACACATCTGCATCTGCATACCGAATACAGCCTTTTGGACGGTGCATGCCGCATTGAGGGGCTGATGCAGCGCGTGAAAGCGCTGGGCCAGACCGCTGTTGCCATCACCGACCACGGCGTCATGTACGGCTGCGTGGATTTTTACAAAGCCGCCAAAAAGGCGGGGGTCAAACCCATCATCGGCTGTGAGGTGTATGTCGCCACACGTACACGGTTCGACAAGGTGAACCGCATCGACGGCTCCAACCATCTGGTGCTGCTGTGCAAAAACGAGACGGGCTATAAAAATCTTATCAAGATGGTGTCGGTGGGCTTTACGGAAGGCTTTTACAACAAGCCGCGTGTGGACCACGAGCTGCTGGAAGAGTACCATGAGGGGCTGATATGTCTCTCCGCCTGCCTTGCGGGCGAAATCCCTCAGGCTTTATTGGCAGGGGATTATGAAAAAGCCAAGAATCTTGCGCGGTACTATGAAGATCTGTTCGGCAAAGGAAACTATTATATTGAGATACAGGACCATGGGCTGGACGAGCAGCGCACGGTGCTGCCCCTGCTTGTGCGGCTTTCCCGGGAAACAGGCATTCCTCTGGTCGCCACCAACGACGCCCACTATCTTGAAAAAGAAGATTCCAGGATGCAGCACATTCTCATTTGCATCCAGACAAACAAGACGGTGAATGACGATGACGTACTGGAATTCGGCACGGATGAGTTCTACGTCAAAAGCACCGACGAGATGTACGAGCTGTTCAGCGCATGGCCCGAAGCCTGTGAAAACACGAACCGAATCGCAGAGATGTGCAGCTTTGATTTTGAATTCGGCGTGACAAAGCTGCCGTATTTTGTGGCGCCGGACGGCATGGACAACAAAGAGTATTTTGTAAAGCTGTGCCGGGACGGTCTGCTGCGGCGATACGGTGCGGACGTGCCGGAGGATATACGCGCCCGGCTGGACTACGAGATATCCATTATTGACCGCATGGGGTATATCAACTATTATCTGATTGTGTTCGATTTCATCAACTATGCGAAAAGCCAGGGGATCCCCGTGGGCCCGGGACGCGGCTCCGGTGCGGGAAGCCTTGCGGCCTACTGTGTAGGTATCACCAATATCGACCCCATCAAGTACAATCTGCTGTTTGAACGCTTCCTGAACCCGGAGCGCGTCTCGATGCCGGACTTTGACATCGATTTCTGTTACGAGCGCCGTCAGGAGGTCATCGACTATGTGATCCGCAAGTACGGCGCCGACCATGTGGCGCAGATCGTGACCTTCGGTACGATGGCGGCGCGCGCTGCCATCCGCGACGTAGGCCGCGTTTTGGACATGCCCTACGGCACGGTGGACGGTATTGCCAAGCTGGTGCCGATGGAGCCGAAAATGACGTTGACCAAGGCGCTTTCCATCTCCAGGGAGCTGAAGGCGCGCTACGATGCGGACCCGCAGGTGAAAGAGCTCATCGATATGTCCCTCAAGCTTGAAGGCATGCCGCGCCATGCGTCCACGCATGCGGCGGGCGTAGTCATCACCCGTGAGGCAGCGGATGAATACGTACCTCTCGCAACCAACGACGGCAACCCTGTCACTCAGTTTACGATGACCACAATTGAGGAGCTGGGCCTGCTGAAAATGGACTTTCTTGGCCTGCGTACGCTCACTGTCATTGACGATGCGGAGAAAATGATCCGAAAGCGCGAGCCGGGCTTTTCCATGGACGCGGTTCCTTATGATGACCAGCGCGTTTACGCCATGCTCAACGCGGGCGAGACAGAGGGCGTGTTTCAGATGGAATCCGGCGGCATGACGCAGGCGGTGATGGGCCTGCAGTCCAAAAGCCTGGAGGACATCATCGCCATTATCTCACTGTACCGTCCGGGCCCGATGGAGTCTATTCCAACGTATATTGCGAACCGGCACAATCCGGGCAATGTAAAATATAAAACGCCGCAGCTGGAGCATATTCTGGACGTTACCAACGGATGCATCGTTTATCAGGAGCAGGTGATGCAGATCTGCCGTGAACTGGCGGGCTTTTCTTACGGGCAGGCCGACCTTGTGCGCCGCGCCATGAGCAAAAAAAAGCACGATGTCATGGAAAAGGAGCGCCAGCATTTCGTGCACGGCAACACCGAGCCGGGGCACGAGTGCGCCGGTTGTGTGGCAAACGGGATCTCCGAAACAGTGGCCAATGCCATTTTTGACGATATGTCCAGCTTTGCATCCTATGCTTTCAATAAAGCGCATGCGGCGGCCTATGCGGTGGTGGCATACCAAACCGCTTATCTGAAAAGGCATTATCCACGTGAATTCATGGCAGCCCTGCTGACGAGCGTGCTGGACAACACGGGAAAGGTGATCGAGTATACCGCTGAATGCCAGCGTATGGGCATCCGCGTGCTGCCGCCGGACATCAACGCCAGCGATGCGGGCTTTACGGTGGAGGGAAAGGATATCCGTTTCGGCCTGCTGGCGCTGAAAAATGTGGGGAGGAACCTGATCGCTACCGTTGTGCGTGAGCGCAGCGGCACGCCGTACCGCAGCCTGTATGATTTCTGCAAGCGTCTGCATGGCACCGAGATCAACCGCCGCGCGGTGGAAAGTATGATCAAAAGCGGGGCGTTCGACAATCTGGAGGCCAAGCGGCGTTCCATGATGGACGGCGTGGAGGGCATCCTCAAAAGTGTGGAGAGTGAAGCGAGGCGGAATCTGGACGGGCAGATCGATCTGTTCGGCGCTCTGGACGGTGAACAGGAGTCTGGACGGAACGTCTATAAATTGCCGGACAGCGGGGAAGAATATCCTTATGACATCCTGCTCCAGATGGAGAAAGAAGTGAGCGGCCTGTACTTGTCCGGGCATCCCCTGGACCATTACCGTCCGGTGATCGAAAAGGTGTCCACATGCCGCATCAGCGAGCTTGTGGGAGAGAATGCGCATGCCTATGATGAGCAGAATGTGACGCTTGTCTGCACGGTGGTGCGCACCAAGACGATCAATACCAAAGCGGGCGGCATGATGGCGTTCATCACGGTGGAGGACCTGAGCGGCTCCATGGAAGTGCTTGCGTTTCCGAAGGTCCTTCTGGCTGCTTCTGAAGCTGTGCATGACAACGCCGTAGTGGTGATCAAAGGGCGCGTGTCTTATAAAGAAGATGAACCCAGCAAGCTGATTGCGGATTCCATTGTGGACGTAGAGCGATATGAGCCCGATAAGATAAAAACTGACATCAAAAGTACAAAAAACGGACTATGGCTGAAACTTTCGTCCATGCGCAGCGAGAGCTTTGAGGAGACGAAGAACCTGCTCCAGATATTCGAGGGCAATTTCCCTGTTTATATGTACTTCGAGGATACAAAACAGCGCATGCTTGCGCCTAAAAGCCTTTGGTGCACACAGAGCGACCTGTTGGTCTCCGAGTTGGAGCGGGTACTGGGAGCCGGTAATGTAAAAGTAAAATAAGGTGATTTTTTTAACGAAGCGGCTTGAATTTGATGCAACATCTGTTTATAATGGGTAACTAGAGTGTTTGAATATTTGAAGGAGGTTTTTCCATGGCAACCGAAATCAAAACCATCGGCGTGCTGACCAGCGGCGGCGACGCCCCGGGCATGAACGCCGCCATCCGCGCCGTCGTGCGTACGGCGATTATGCGCGGATATAGTGTAAAGGGCATTCGTCACGGCTACAATGGTCTGTTGACGGGAGATATCATTGATATGAACCTGCGCAGCGTTTCCGAGATCATCCATCGCGGCGGCACCATTTTGTATACGGCCCGCTGCCTGGAGTTTAAAACGCTGGAGGGGCAGCAAAGAGCCGCGCAGGCCTGCCGTGACAACGGCATTGACGCGCTTGTGGTCATCGGGGGCGACGGCTCATTCCGCGGCTGCAAAGATATGGCGGCGCAGGGGATTCCCTGTGTGGGGCTTCCGGGCACCATCGACAACGATATCGCCTGCAGCGATTACACCATCGGTTATGATACGGCCATGAATACCGCGGTGGAAATGATCGACAAGCTGCGCGACACCACACAGAGCCACGACCGCTGTAGTGTTGTGGAGGTCATGGGACGCAATGCCGGTTACATCGCGCTGAACACAGGCATCGCGGTGGGGGCGCTTGTAACGTTGATCCCTGAGGTTCCGTACGACCTGGAGCGCGACGTCATCGCCAAGATGAAGGCCACGCAGAAAACCGGCAAGCAGCATTTCATCATCATCATCGCCGAGGGCGTCGGCCATGCGCAGGACCTGGCAAACGAGATCCAGTCCCGCACGGGCATCGACTCCCGCGCTACCGTGTTGGGCCATGTGCAGCGCGGCGGCTCGCCCACACTGCGTGACCGTGTCACGGCCAGCCGTATGGGCTACCATGCCGTGGAGCTTCTGCGCAAGGGAATCTATAACCGTGTGGTCGCAACAAAGGCCGAGTCTATCGTTGACTACGATATTTCTGTGGCTCTTTCCATGTACAAGACCATTGATACAACGTTGCTGGACATCGGCTCCACGATTTCCATTTAATTTGTAAAAAACGGCAAGGGTGCTGCTTTTCGGGCGGCACCCTTGCTTTTTTGCATCAAAAACACGATTTGCCCCCGCCGTGAATATACTGTATTACTGCAACAGGGAAGGAGGGGGCTGAAATGCGGCGTTTTCGGAGGCCTGCTGTAACCGTGTCCAAAAGACGTGTCATACTGTTTCGGCTGTTTTTGGTGTTTTGCGCGGCATTTGCCGTGTTTTCCGTACTGGACAACCGTCTGCGTCCGGTGATCACCACAATGGCGCAGTACCAGTGCCGCGTGGTTTCCGTGCTGGCTATGAACGAGGCGGTGATGGAAGAATTGAATGAGGTGCAGGATATTGAACAGGCACTGGTGGAAGTGGACAAAGCGCCGGATGGCACGGTATCTGCCATCGAAATCAATTCCGTAGAAGTAAACCGCCTGAAAACGCGGCTGACAGACGCCGTGGCCAACCGGCTCCTCTCCGTCCCAAAACAGGATGTGCGCATCCCGCTGGGCACGCTTCTGGGCTGGCAGATCATGGCGGGGCGAGGGCCGGACATCCCGCTGCAGGTGGTGCCGGCATCCTTTGTGCAGAGCACGATCGTGGACACACTGGAGACGGCGGGCATCAACCAGACACAGCACCGCATCTTCATCCGTTTCACAGTGGAAATGAGCGCCATCCTGCCCGGGTATTCCACAAGCGTAACGGTGGAAAATGAAGTGTGCATCGCCCAGACGCTGATCGTAGGCAAAGTGCCGCAATTTTACGCATCCGGTTCGTAAATTTTATCCGTGCGCGCTGTATGCAATGGCGCTGTTTTATGCTATACTATTAACTGTATTTCTATGCGACTGAGGTGGTATCTTGGAGATTGCAGAGGCGCGGGAGCGCTATGCGGCCCTGAAAGAAAAAATCGATTATCACAACCATCTGTATTATGACCTGGATGCGCCGGAGCTGGATGATTATGCGTACGATGCGCTGACACGCGAGTTGAAAGCGCTGGAGGCGGAACATCCGGAATTCGTGAACGAAAGCTCCCCCACGCAGCATGTTGGCGGCGTTGCCTCCGGCCGCTTTGAAAAAGTGACGCACATTGTAAAAATGGAGAGCCTGCAGGATGTTTTTTCACTGGATGAAGTCCGGGAATTCGACGCGCGAATGCGGGAAGCCGGTCTGGCGCCGCAGTATGTGGTGGAGGCAAAGATAGACGGCCTCTCCATCAGCCTGGAATACCGGAATGGTGTTTTTGTTCGGGGCTCCACCCGGGGCGACGGCATTGTGGGGGAAGACGTAACGCAGAATCTCGCGACGATAAAGGATATCCCGAAGCGCTTGCCAGACGGAGCGCCGGACTTTCTGGAAGTGCGGGGAGAAGTATATATGCCCCGCGATGCTTTTTTGAAGCTGGTGGAGGAGCAGGAGCTCAGCGATAAGCAGCCATTTAAAAACCCGCGCAACGCGGCGGCGGGTTCGCTGCGTCAAAAGGACAGCGCCGTCACTGCCGGCCGTGGGTTGTCCGTATTTGTGTTCAATCTGCAGCGTATCGAGGGAATGACGCTGCACAGCCACAAGGAAAGCCTGGACTACCTGGCCTCGCTGGGGTTTCCGGTATCTCCGCGGCATGCGCGCTTCTGTAATATCGATGACGTGCTCCGGGAAATCGAAGCCATCGGCGCGCTGCGCGGTACGCTGCCGTATGACATTGACGGTGCAGTGGTGAAGGTGGACGATTTTGCACAGCGCGATGCGTTGGGAAGCACGAATAAGTTCCCGCGCTGGGCCGTTGCCTTCAAATATCCGCCCGAAGAGAAAGAATCAAAGCTACTGAATATCGAGGTTTCTGTCGGGCGCACAGGCGTGCTGACGCCGACGGCTGTGTTTGAACCGGTGCTGCTGGCGGGAACGACCGTTTCCCGGGCTATCCTGCACAACGAGGATTTCATCCGGCAACTTGGCGTCGGCATCGGGGATGTGATCCGCGTGCGCAAGGCGGGGGATATCATTCCGGAAGTGGTGGCTGTAGTACAGCATGCTCCGGATGCGCAGATGTTCGAGATGCCGCAGGCGTGCCCCTCGTGCGGTGCGCCGGTGTCGCACATGGAAGATGAGGCGGCCCTGCGCTGTACAAACCCCGAATGTCCGGCCCAGACGCTGCGCAACATCATCCATTTTGCCTCCCGGGCTGCAATGGACATCGACGGCTTCGGCCCGGCAGTAGCCAGGCAGCTTGTGGAACGCGGTCTTGTGCATACCGCCGCAGATATTTACGACCTTACAGCGGAACAGCTTATCACACTGGATAAGTTCAAGGAAAAATCCGTTTCAAATCTTCTGGCGGCTATCGCCGCTTCGCGGCGGAATGGGCTGGACAAGCTTCTGTTTGCTCTGGGCATCCGCAATATCGGCAGTAAGGGCGCCGCACTGCTGGCGGAGCATTTCGTTACGATGGAGGCGGTGCAGGCCGCGGCGGAGGAAGAAATCAACGCGATCGACGGCTTCGGAGGGGTGATGACCGAGAGCGTGCTGGACTTTTTTGCCAAAGATGGTACGCAGGATCTGGTGCGCCGTCTGCGGGAGGCTGGCGTCAATATGCGCTACAACGGGCCGAAAAAGACAGACCGTCTGGCGGGCAAAACGCTGGTGGTTACCGGCACGCTGCCCACGCTTTCCCGCACGCAGGCAGAAGCGCTCATCACACAGAACGGCGGCAAGGCGTCGTCGTCCGTCTCTAAGAAAACGAGCTATGTGCTCGCGGGCGAGGCGGCGGGCTCCAAGCTGACAAAAGCGCAGTCGCTGGGCGTCCCTGTTATCAGCGAGGAAGAATTTCTTGCGATGCTCCAAGCGCAGCGCGATACGATTGAAAGCTGACACCTTAAGCGCCGCGCTGTGCGGGGCGCCCGAACAATTCTGATAAAAGTGAGGAATGGAATATGGAAATCGATGTACGGCACATCGCGAAGCTTGCGATGCTGAAGATCCCGGAGGAACAGGTGGAAGCGTTTGAAAAAGAGCTTTCCGGTATCGTTGCGATGGTGGAGAATCTGCCGGAGATCCCCAGTGCGGCCACGCTGCTGGAGCCGGGCAATGTCATGGAGCTGCGCGAGGATGCCGTTGTGCCCTCGTATCCGCGGGATGAAATGCTGCAAAACGTGCCCCAGGCCGTTGCGGGCTGCATCGTCGTGCCGAAGACCGTAGAGTGAGGAGGGCATACAATGGAACTGTATAAAAAATCAGCGGCAGAGCTTTCCGCCCTGCTGCGCAGCAAAGAAGTGACCGCGTGCGAGATCCTGGACGACACGCTCGCGCGCATAGACGCGGTAGAGCCGAAGGTTGACGCGTTTTTGTCCGTAACGGCGGATACCGCGCGTGCGAAGGCAAAGGAAGTGGATGAAAAAATCGCCAGAGGGGAGACGCTGGGCGTGCTGGCCGGCATTCCTGTGGGGATAAAGGACAATATCTGTACCAAGGGCCTGAAAACGACCTGTGCCTCCCGGATGCTGGAGAATTTTGTGCCGCCGTATAATGCGACGGTAGTGGAGAAGCTGGCGGCCGCAGACGCGGTAATCCCCGGCAAGCTGAACATGGACGAATTTGCCATGGGCGGTTCGTGCGAAAATTCTTATTTCAAGCCCACGAAAAACCCTTGGGATACCACTCGTGTGCCGGGCGGCTCATCCGGCGGAAGCGCGGCCAGTGTGGCTGCGTGCGAGGTGCCGCTTTCCCTCGGCTCCGATACCGGCGGTTCCATCCGCTGCCCAGCCGGTTTGTGCGGTATCGTGGGCCTCAAGCCTACATACGGCGCGGTATCGCGCTTCGGCCTCGTAGCGTTTGCTTCTTCGCTGGACCAGATCGGGCCGTTCGCCCGTACAGTGGACGATGTGGCGCTGCTGTTCAGCGCCATCTGCGGCAGAGACGCGGCGCATGATGCGACCAGCAAGGAATATGCTTTCCCGGGCATAACGACGGGCGTTAAGGGCTTGCGCATCGGTGTGCCGAAAGAGTACTTCGGAAAGGGCGTCAGCGCGGAGAATAAGGCCGCTGTATGGAAGGCAGTGGATGACCTGAAAGCGCTGGGCGCTGAAATCGTCGAAATTTCTTTGCCTTCCACGGATTATGCTCTTTCGGCCTATTATATCATTTCCTCCGCTGAAGCGTCTTCGAATCTGGCGCGTTATGACGGCGTAAAATACGGCTATTCAGGCAATCGCGAGGGCAATTTGAACGATCTTTATCTTTCTACGCGCAGCGAAGGTTTTGGCGCGGAGGTAAAACGCCGCATCATGCTGGGCACCTATGTGCTTTCCAGCGGTTATTATGACGCGTACTACAAACGCGCGAAGATGCTGCAGCGGATGATCGCGCAGGAGTTTGAAGATGCATTCCGGAAATGCGACGTCATTGCCACGCCTACTACGCCTACCACGGCGTTCCGCCTGGGTGAAAAGACGAGCGACCCGCTGGAGATGTATGCCTCGGATATCTGCACTGTTACCGTGAATATCGCGGGCCTGCCGGGCATCAGCGTACCCTGCGGGTTCGGCGCGGGCAGCCTGCCCATCGGCCTGCAGCTCATCGGGCCGAAGTTCAGCGAGGCAAAATTGCTGGGCGTTGCGAAAACTTACGAGACTGCCAGGGGCGGTTTTGCGGTAAAGGAGCTGTGACGAGATGATAAACAGGGATTATGAAGTAGTGATCGGCCTTGAGGTGCATGCCGAGCTGTGCACCGAGACCAAGATTTTCTGCGGCTGCAAAAATGCTTTCGGCGCAGAGGTGAACACATTGTGCTGTCCGGTGTGCATGGGGATGCCCGGCACGCTGCCGGTGCTGAACAAGCAGGTGGTGGATTACGCCATAAAAATGGGCCATGCGCTGAACTGCTCTATCAACCGTGTGAGTAAAAATGACCGCAAGAACTATTTTTATCCGGACCTTCCCAAGGCATATCAGATCAGCCAGTTTGACGTTCCGTTGTGCGAAAACGGTTATTTGGACATCCTTGTGAATGGCGACGTACGGCGCATCGGTATCACGCGCATCCACATCGAAGAGGATGCGGGCAAGCTCATTCACGATGATTCCTTTGACGGAACGTTGGCGGATTACAACCGCTGCGGCGTGCCGCTCATTGAGATGGTTTCCGAGCCGGACCTGCGAAGTGCGGAGGAAGCAAAGGCGTACATGGAAGCCATTACAAACATCCTGCTTTATCTCGGCATCTCAGACGCCAAGATGCAGGAGGGCAGTGTGCGCGCAGACGTGAACGTCTCTGTGCGTCCCCGCGGACAGAAGGAATTCGGCACTCGAACCGAGATGAAAAACGTCAACAGCTTCGGCGCGGTGTACCGCGCCATCCAGTATGAGGCGCAGCGGCAGATCGAGGTCATCAGGAAGGGTGGCGTTATCGAACAGGAGACCCGCCGCTGGGATGATGCCAAGGGCAAAAGCTATGTGATGCGCTCGAAAGAGGATGCGCAGGACTACCGCTATTTCCCAGACCCCGATCTGCTCACGTTTGAAGTGAGTGAAGCGCACGTTCAGGAATTGAAGGATTCCATCCCTGAACTGCCAGTGGCTAAGGCGCTGCGCTATGTGAAAGAGTATGGCCTGCTGCCGGTGGATGCGGAACTTTTGGCCTCCAACCGTGCACGTTCGGAGTTTTTTGATGCCTGTGTGGCGCTTGGCAATTGTGATAAGAAGCTCATTTGCAACTGGATGATCGGAGATATTGCAAAGATTTTGAACGAGCGCCGCATTGAGATCACGGATACAGCCCTGACAAAAGAAAATCTGACGGAGATGATCGCTCTGATCGAAAAAGGCACCATCTCCAACACAGCTGCAAAAACAGTGCTTGACGTGATTATTGAGACGGATGTTCCTCCGGCCAAGGTCGTGGAAGAAAAGGGGCTTGCTCAAATCAGCGATTCGGGAGCGCTGGGTAAGATCGTAGACGATGTTCTGGCGAACAACCCCAAGGCTGTGGCGGATTATAAGGGCGGCAAGACCAATGTTGCGGGCTTCCTTGTGGGCCAGTGTATGAAGGCCAGCAGAGGGCAGGGGAATCCCGGCGTTCTGCGCGAAATGCTGCTTTCGGCCATTGAAAAACTGTGATTTTCAGAATTAAGAACAGTAAAAAACGCCCTGCACGGATAAAACCGCGCAGGGCGTTTTTGGTTAGGCGCTATTTCCTCAGGGCGTGGCAATTTTCGCCGCCAGCGTCATGTCGTCCATAAAGCCTTGGAAGCTGAACAGCACAAGGATCTCATCGTAGCCGCCGCGTTCGATCAGACTGTCCACTTTTTTATTGAGATAGCGGAAGTCCACAATCCCGATAGAGGCGTAATCCTCGACGAGATAGGGAATGAAAGCATTGGCATAACTGTCTTTGATGATGAGGATACTGCCTGTGCCGTTGCCCTCCAGAACAGAATAACCGTTGTTGCCGCGCAGGAATGCCTTATATTTGTCCCGTGTTTCAAAATCGGCGGTGTTGTACAGCGGGCCGGTTTCGCCGCTTTCGCTGCCGTCTGCGTTGGCCGTGTAGACAGTCAGCTGGTTGGGCAGATCGTAATACGTGATGGTATCAGGCACCACGTCGTAGTTGCGGGCTTTGGAATAGCTTGTTCCGTAAAAGTTTTCGACCTTTTTTTCATTCGCGGCCGAGCGGTCAAACAGCGGAAGGCCTTTGCTGCCTGCAAACTGTTCATATGCAAGGTAAGCGCCTTCACTTGTCCAGTGATGATCGGTACGGTAGAAAATGTATTCATCACCATGGGCGCGCAGTGTTTTTCGCAGGTCATACACCGCCGCCTGGCCGGACAGCCGTTCGACGATGCTGTCGTGATAGATATCCTCATCCGCAACAGGTGCCTGCCAGGGCAGCTTTTCAGAAAGCACAAGGCTGGATGAGGGCGCGATCATAACGCTCACCTTGCCGGGATGGCGCTGCGCCATGCGCTCAACAGCGTCGAGATTTTTTTCAAAGCGCTCGCCGACGGCAAGAAATTTCGGGAAGAGATAATTGTCTTTGCCGAACCAGATGCCGTTGTTTTCCGTTTTGAGAAGCATTGCCTCCGCGCGGCTTTTCAGGTCGATCCATCCGTCACGGAAAATGAACTGGTCTTTGGTGTATTCAGTATATTTGGCCATCCAGGGATCGTCTTTGGAAAGAACCCCCGCAAGAGTGAGCTTGGGCGGCTGCATCAGCTTCCGGTTCTCCAACTCGGAAAATTCCCGCTTGGGCCAGAGTGCGTCCAGGATGGAAAAGCAGAACAAAAAGGCGAGAAAAAGCAGAACGATGGGGAACTTTTTCAGCTCCTGCCATAAATTGCGGATCATTCCGGGGCCTCCTCGATTTCATCTCGGTTTTGCTGTGCAAAACCGGCCAACGCCGCTCCCATAGGGTATTGGTCGCGGCGCCTCCTCGATTTCATCTCGGTTTTGCTGTGCAAAACCGGCCAACGCCGTTTCCATATGGTTATTGGCTGCGGCGCTCCCTCTTTTTTCAGTGACCGCTTGTCAGAAGCGGAAATATAAGAACGGACTGTTCGTGGCGTCCACCATATAGGCGATGGTCACAACAAAAATCAGCGCAAGAACCAGCCCGCGCATCAGCGTGTTCGTTTTGAATTTTTCATACAGCTTCTGCGGAAGAGGCGTAGCGCACAAAATGCCGACAATGAGCAGAGCGCCGTAGTTGCGCAGGAAGTACAGCGGTGAAACGCCGCCCGAGGGCACGAACAGCTTTTGAAGCAGCAGCCCGAGCGAAACGCCTTTGTCGCTGCCGACGAACAGCGCCCAGCCCACAATGACAAGCAGCATCGTGTAAATGTGCGGCCAGACCTTGCCCTTTTTCAGGTGCGGCAGCAGCCAGATTTTTTCAATCATCAGCAGCACACAGTAATAGAGGCCCCAGAAGATGAAGTTCCAGTTTGCTCCGTGCCAGAAGCCGGTAAGGAACCATACTACAAAAATGTTGAACAGCTGGCGAGTCAGACCCTTGCGGTTGCCGCCAAGGGGGATATATACATATTCCTTGAACCAGCTGGACAGTGTGATGTGCCAGCGCCGCCAAAATTCAGTGATACTGCGCGAAATGTAAGGCAGATTGAAGTTGTCCGGGAAATCAAAGCCCAGCATTTTGCCCATGCCGATGCCCATCATAGAATAGCCGGAAAAATCGAAGTAGATCTGCAGGGCATAGGAAATGATGCCAAGCCACACCAGAGGTGTAGACGCGTTGGACAATCCAACACCTGCTTCCCATACGCCGTTTACATCATGGCCGATCACGTCGTACCAAAGCGCGCTGATACCGTCGGCCAGCAACACTTTTTTGGCAAGCCCGAAGATGAACAGTGAGATGCCCTCGTCGATGCGGTCCATCGTGACACGGCCCTTTAAAATGTGGAGCCGTTCCGCTACATCGCTGTATTTCACGATTGGCCCGGCAATGAGCTGCGGGAACATGACCACATAAGCGCCGAAGTTGATCAGATTATGCTCGGCTTTCACATCGCCGCGGTATACATCAATGGAATAGCTCATCGTCTGGAATGTATAAAAGCTGATGCCGAGCGGCAGAGTCAGGCGCAGGAGGGGAATGGACGTTCCTATTACGGCGTTGATGTTGTTGATGAAAAAGTCGGTGTATTTGAAAAAGAACAGCATGCCAAGGCTGCCGATGATACTGAACAATAAAAAGCCGCGTCGCGCAGCGGCGCTGTCTTTGAAGCGTTCAATGCCAAGGCCTGCAGTATAGTTGATTAGAATGGCGGCTGCCATTACCGGAAACAGGCGTACTTCGCCCCAAGAATAGAACACGAGGCTGCACAAAAACAGAACGGTGTTTTTCAGCCTTGCGGGCGCAAGATAATAAAGTGCCAGTGTGATGGGCAGAAAACGGAACAGGAACAGTACGGTGCTGAAGACCATGCTTTCACTCCTTGTTTGGAAACATTGCGCCGCCGGACATTCCCGCGGCAAAAAGCAAAGCCGGTACCCCGGAGGTACCGGCTTTGCGGGGCCTGTAAATGCTTATTTCAAAGCCTCGTCGATCGCGGCATCGACCTCGGTGTAATCGACGCCCGCAGCCGCGATGGCCAATACAGCGTAATCGCCTTTTGCAACGACGCGGCCGTCAGAGACCTGCTGGTATGCTTCGGGAAAATCATTTTGATAATTCTCGCTCACGGAAACAAGACCGTTTTTGTAATTTTCCAGCGCAGCCTTGATGTCGTCCACGCTGCCCGCAGAAGCCTTCACGACAAGCACCGTACCCGCCGTATTCGCCACGCCCGTTTTTTGGCCGGAAAACTCCTCGACCTTGTCCATATCTACGCCGAACTCATAGGTGAGGTCATCCTCGGTAATGTCCAGCGGATTTTCGATCTTAGCCACCGTTTCAACTGCGGAAGCAACATCGTTCACATTATAATTTGCGCTGCTGCCGCTGCAGCCGGCAAACGCGGCGCCCACAAGGCAAACTGCCAATAAACCAGCAAAAAAACGTTTCATAATCGGTTCCTTTCCTGAGAAAAATTGTTGTTACCATCTTACACGAATCTGGTAATATTTGCAAGGCCTTTCTGGGAGTGTGCGCAGAATCTTTACATTTTATACACAGCAAAACCGGCATGCGGCGGACGCTTGACAGAACGGGCAAACTTGCCTACAATCGTACTATCAGCCAAAGGAGATTCGTATGAAAAAAGCAATAAAAATGATCGCCGGAGCGTGTGCTGCAGCAGTGGTGTGCGCGGGTGGGCTTCTATATTATAATTTGTCCCGGCAAAACGTCCGCCACACTTCGGCGACATTTGTCATGGATGCTGTGGCGGACCAGAAGGTCTACGGTCCAAACGGAGAAAAAGCCATCGCGGCGGCGGAACAGGCGTTTCGTGAGATGGAGAACCGGCTTTCTGTATATAAAGAGGGGAGTGATATTGCACGTTTGAACGCGGCTGCCGGAAGCGGAGAGGCTGTGGCGGTCGAGGCGCAGACATACGCATTGCTCTCGCAGGCGAAAACACTCAGTGCACAGGCGGGCGGAGCGTTTGAACTTACAATCGCGCCGCTTGCACTGGCATGGGGCATTACCACGGATGCGCCGCGGGTGCTGCAGCAGGATGAAATCGACGCGCTGCTGCCGTTGGTGGATGACAGAGGCCTGCTTCTTGAATCCGGAACGGCGCGTCTGCAGCGTCCCGGCCAGGCGGTAGATCTGGGCGGTATCGCCAAAGGAGCAGCCTGTGACGTTGCGAAAGAGGTTTATGACGAATATGGCATCCGTGCGGCGCTGTGCTGGCTTGGCGGGAGCAGCATTTACGCACGGGGCGTAAAGCCGGACGGTGAAGCGTGGCGGCTGGGCTTTCGTGATCCGAAAGAGGAGGAATCGGTCTCGCTGGCGTCATTTGAAATCAGGGATGCGGTTTTCTGCACCTCCGGAGGATACGAACGTTATTTTGAGCAGGATGGTGTGCGGTATCATCATATTCTGGACCCCGCGACAGGGCGACCGGCGCAAAGCGATATCGTTTCCATAGGCATTCTCTGTGAAAATGGTGCGGAGGCGGATTTCTGGTCCACGGCCCTTTTTGTTCAGGGCAGGGAAAAGGCGCTGGAATATTTCGAGACAGGCGGTGAAGGCCTGCTTCTGGATGAGGACAACACACTGTATGTTTCCAAAGCACTTCAGGCTTCATTTGAATTGGCAGCAGAAGCAGAGGGGGCTTACCATGTTGTCTTTTTGTAAAAGCGGTTCGTGCATATCGCCGGAAAAGGAAGGTGAGTGTTCTGCGCAATGAAAAGACGCGCCGCGTGGCGTTGATGGGGCTTCTGTTTGCTCTGTCCGTGGTGCTTTCTTTTTTGGAGGGGACGCTCACGCCGCTGTTGGGGCTGCCGCCTGGCGTGAAGCTGGGTCTTGCAAATGTGGTTGTGATGTATGCGCTGTTCTTTCTGGGGCGCGGCAGCGCGTTCACGCTTGTTCTGCTCAAAAGCTTTTTTGTATTGCTCACCCGCGGTGCGATGGCCGGCGCGCTGAGCCTCGGCGGCGGTTTGTTGTCGCTTGGCGTAATGGCTGTCCTGTGCCTTTTCAGGAGCAGGCCTTCGGTATTCATACTCTCCGTGTGCGGCGCGATCACACATAATTTTGGGCAGTTGCTGGTCATCAATCTGCTGATGACCCAATCTGTTTATACATTGTATTATGCGCCTGTCCTGCTGCTTTCGGGCCTTGGGATGGGGGCGCTGACGTCGGTGGGGCTGAAGGCGCTTTTGCCGGCGCTGGAAAAGCTTGGTTTCCAAAGGTTTCAAAAATAATTGATATTTTTTATCAATAAATACTTGACACCAATTGGGAAGCATGATATATTATAGACACGGCAGCAATGCCTTTCAATGAAACAACAAAAATATAATAATGCTGGAGGAAACAAGTTATGTCTAAGTTTGTTTGCACTGTTTGTGGTTATGTGTACGAGGGTGAGGCTGCTCCGGAGTTCTGCCCGGTCTGTAAGGCGCCGGCTTCCAAGTTTGTTGAGCAGAAAGGTGAAATGACTTGGGCTGCCGAGCACGTTGTGGGTGTTGCCAAGGGCGTCGATCCTGAAATCATCGAGGGTCTGCGTATGAACTTCAACGGCGAGTGCAGCGAGGTGGGCATGTATCTGGCTATGGCGCGCGTGGCACATCGTGAAGGTTATCCGGAGATTGGTCTGTATTGGGAAAAAGCGGCTTACGAAGAAGCTGAGCATGCTGCGAAGTTTGCCGAGCTGCTGGGTGAGGTCCTGACGGACAGCACGAAAAAGAATTTGGAAATGCGTGTAGAGGCCGAGAACGGCGCGACTGCCGGTAAGATGGACCTTGCAAAAAAGGCCAAGGAGCTGGGGCTGGACGCCATCCATGACACCGTGCATGAGATGGCCCGTGATGAGGCCCGCCATGGCAAAGCGTTTGCCGGTCTGCTGGCCCGTTACTTCAAATAAGATTTCAACAGAACAGGCGGCAGAAAATTCTGCCGCCTGTTTTTCTTCTCTTTCGCAACAAAGGGATATTCCAATTGCTGAGGCAGGCTATATGATGGGGAAAACAACAGTACAAGCGGTAAAAAGGAATGACGCGGATGGACGGGGCATATTGTTTACTCAAACATCTCGTGCGCCACGCGCTCCCCGGTGCGGGGATAGACAGCCAGCTCGTTTTGCGCGTTTACGGTAGCGAGAAAAACGTCACCGATCCTTGTCACATGCTGCGCCTCAAGCTGCTTTTTCAGCCATACGTCGTCGTTGCCGGTGTATTTCAGATTTTTCGGAATAACGGTTCCGTCCAGGATGACGTTTACGCAGGGACGTTCCGGATCGGGAGTCATTTGGAGATCCTCCGGCGTAACGGGACGCTGGGCGGCCAGCGGCAAAAAGCTCACCTGGCCGTTGGTCTCCAGAATAGCGGTTTGCAGATCGGCAAGGTCGAAATAACCCGCTGTCCTGCACTGTGTTAGGAACTCATTGATGTCCAGCTTGGCCGCAGCCAGGTTTTTTTCGTAAAGCTTTCCGTTTTCATACAGGACAACGGGCTTGCCGTTGATGAATTTGCGCGCCGCCATAGATTTGCAGGTAATATAGGAGATCAGAGCGGCGGTGACGCCATATACGACCATGGCAGTCAGCGGCATCCAGTAGTCGTCCTCCAGGCTCGTGGCGAACTCCGCCGCGATGGAGCCTATGGTGATACCGTTTACGTAATCAAACATGCTCATTTGGCTGACCTGGCGGTTGCCCATAAGCTTAGCGAGCAGGAACAGTACGATGATGGAGAACAGGCTTGTAAAAAGAATATGAGGGATAACGTTCATGGAGCTTCTTCCTTTGCATTCATGTTTCCGCACGGCGGGCCTGCGGCAGACGCCGCTTTCCCTCAGTATACCCCATGGCACTTTGCTTTATTACCTGCCGCTTTTTTGCACGGAATGGCAATTGTATGTTTGGTATAAATGCGGTATGATGATAATGAAATGTGAGGAAAGGGGAATACCCTGATGAAGCATGTTTTTATTGTGAATCCGGTATCCGGGAAAGCGGACGCCAGCCTTTATCTTGTGCCGCGGCTGATCGACGCGGCGGCCGGTGCGGGTGTGGATTATGCTGTGGAGCTGACACAGCACGCCGGCCACGCGGCTGAAATCGCCCGGCAGTACGGTGATGACGGGGAACCGGTGCGCCTTTACGCCTGCGGCGGGGACGGTACTTTGAACGAGGTATTTACGGGGGCGTATCCCTATAAAAACGCAGAGGTAGCAAGTGTTCCGTGCGGCTCCGGCAATGATTTTGTGCGAAATTTCGGCGCGGCGGAGGATTTCCTTTCCCTTGCGGATAATATCGCAGGCACGGCGGTGCCTGTTGACTTGGTCGCGGCAAACGGCGGGGTCTCTGCGGCAATCTGTTCGGTTGGGCTGGATTCTGAAGTTGCATACAGCATTCCCAAATATCGCCGCCTGCCGCTGTGCGGCGGCCAGATGGCATATAATATTTCCATTGTAGAACGTCTTTTGCAGCCCATGGGACACAGGCTGCGCATTACGGTGGACGACGATGTGCTGGAGGGGGATTACCTCATCGCCACGGTATGCAACGGCGTCGCATACGGGGGCGGGTTCCGCGCTGCGCCCATGGCGGACCTGCAGGACGGAGTGCTGGATGTGATCATGGTAAAGAAAATGAGCCGGATGCGCATTGCGGGAGTACTGTCCAAATATAAAAACGGGCTCCACTATCAAAATGGTCGTGTCGTTCCGGAGCTTTCGGATGTGCTGGAATACCGCAGAGCGCAAAAGGTGTTGATCGAGCCGATGGATGGGAAGGCTGTCATCACAAATATCGACGGGGAGTGCACTCCGGCGGACAGTCTTTCCGCACAAGTGCTGCCTCTGGCAGCGCGGTTTGTGCTGCCGGCTCCGCTGTATGCGCAGTTTGAGGACAGAGCTCCCGCCGTAACGGCGTGACATGACTTGAAGGCAGACAAATATGACAAATACCGGGTGGCTCCTTCGCAGGCCGCCCGGTATTGTTTTGTTTTCGTGCGAGTTCACAAAAAATTTTTATTTTACCCCCTTGATTTTTCCTGTAAATGTGGTTACAATATGTTTAGCACTCAAAGATATAGAGTGCTAAACAAGGAAAATTTAATTTAGGAGGAAAGTTTTATGAAAATCAGACCTCTCGCTGACAGAGTTGTCATTAAAAACGTAGAAGCAGAGGAAACTACCAAGAGCGGCATCATCCTTACGGGCTCCGCCAAGGAAAAGCCCCAGGTGTGCGAAGTTGTCGCTGTGGGCCCGGGCGGCCTTGTGGACGGCAACCAAGTTGAGATGACCGTCAAGGTGGGCGACAGGGTATTGATCGCCAAATACGCGGGTACCGAAGTGAAGGTGGACGGCGACGAGTGCACCATCGTGCGCCAGTCGGACATTCTTGCCGTTGTAGAGTAAGCTCTCAGCAAAGTTGTTTTCATTCTATTTTAAAATAAAAGGAGTCGTTATTTATGGCAAAACAGTTACTCATGGGCGAAGAGGCGCGCAAAGCCCTCTGCGCCGGCATTGATAAGCTTGCCGATACGGTCAAGATCACACTTGGCCCCAAGGGACGCAACGTAGTTTTGGGCAAAAAGTTTGGCGCTCCGGTCATCACCAATGACGGCGTTACCATCGCCAAAGAGATCGAGCTGAAAGACCAGTTCGAGAACATGGGCGCTCAGCTCGTACGCGAAGTTGCCACCAAAACGAACGATGCTGCCGGCGACGGTACCACCACCGCAACGGTTTTGGCACAGGCGCTTGTTACCGAGGGCATGAAGAACGTTGCCGCGGGTGCAAACCCCATGGATCTGAAGCGCGGCATGCAGAAGGCCGTGAAGGCTTCTGTCGAGGCTTTGAAGGCGAACAGCAAGAAAATGGAGGGCTCCGCCGACGTGGCGCGTGTTGCCACGGTTTCTGCGGGCGATGAAGTCATCGGCAGACTGATCGCTGAGGCGATGGAAAAGGTAAGCGCTGACGGCGTGATCACCATTGAAGAGAGCAAGACGGCTGAGACCTATTCCGAAGTCGTAAAGGGCATGCAGTTCGACCGCGGCTATATCACTCCGTATATGGTCACAGACACCGAGCGCATGGAGGCTGTTCTGGATGATGCATATCTGCTCATCACGGATAAGAAGATCAGTGTGATTCAGGATATTCTGCCCCTGCTGGAGCAGATCGTACAGTCCGGCAAGAAACTCGTCATCATTGCCGAAGATGTGGAGGGCGAGGCTCTGTCCACGCTGATCGTGAACCGCCTGCGCGGGACCTTCACGGTTGTCGCTGTCAAAGCTCCCGGCTTTGGCGACCGCCGCAAGGAAATGCTGCAGGACATCGCCATTCTGACGGGCGGCACGGTTGTCAGCGAAGAGCTGGGTTATGAGCTGAAAGACGCCACCGTCGATATGCTGGGCCGTGCCCGCCAGGTGAAGGTAACGAAGGAATATACCACCATCGTAGACGGTATGGGCGACAAGGAAGCTGTCAGCAACCGTGTTGCGCAGATCCGTGCGCAGATGGCGGAGACGACCAGCGACTTCGACAAGGAGAAGCTGCAGGAGCGTCTTGCCAAGCTGTCCGGCGGTGTTGCCGTCATCAAAGTCGGCGCTGCCACTGAGGTCGAGATGAAAGAGAAGAAGCTGCGCATTGAGGATGCCCTGAATGCGGCCAAGGCTGCCGTGGAAGAGGGCATTGTCGCGGGCGGCGGCACGGCTCCGCTGCACACGACTGCTGCTGTTGACGCTGTGATCGACGCTCTCGAAGGCGATGAGCGCACGGGTGCGCGCATCGTGCGCAAAGCACTGGAGGCTCCGCTGCGCCAGATCGCGGCCAATGCCGGCCTGGAGGGCAGTGTCATTATCGACAAAATTATGTCCGGCAGCGATGCCAACTATGGCTTTGACGCCCAGAAAGAAGTATACGGCGACATGATCAAGGCCGGTATCGTTGACCCGACCAAGGTCACCCGTTCTGCGTTGGAGAACGCGGCCAGCGTGGCGTCCATGGTCCTTACCACCGAGAGCCTTGTCACGGATGAGCCGGAAGATCCCGCGGCCTCGGCTGCGGCCAACGCCGCCATGGCGGGCGGCGGTATGGGCGGCATGTATTGATTGCCCGGCTCCTGTTTTCATAAAATTTCCTTTGCCCTGCGGCGTTTTGCCGCAGGGCTTTTTGTATATTTGCGAGCCTTGGAGAAAAACTAATACCATTACAGAAAAGGAGGCAAACCCCATGGAAGAAATCACTGCTGTAGAGCTGGCCGGTTTTTCCGAACTGCTCACTCACGAGGAAAATATCATTAAAAAATACAAATGCTATGCACAGACCTGTGAGGACCCGGCGCTCAAAGAAATGTGCGAGGATATGGCCCAGCGCCATACGCAGCATTATGATGCGATTCTCAGCGAACTGAAATAAGGAGGGGACAAATAATGAATTGCTTTGATGATCAGGCGAAAATGACGGATGCGCTCAATTCCCAAAAATTCATCACGGGGAATTATAATCATTATGCCGGTGAATGCGCCACAAAGGAACGCAAGGATAAGCTGATGGAGATTCTTTCCGAGGAACATGACATGCAGTTTGAAGTGTTCAGCGAGATGCAAAAGCGGGGCTGGTATGAGCCGAAGCCTGCGCCTCAGCAAAAGGTGTGCGAGGCGTGCGAACAATTTGAACAAAAAGAAGGCTCCTTTTAAGATATAAGATAAGGTAAGTATGCTGCTCTATGCCCGTCTGAAGAACAATCGTCAGACGGGCATTTTTGTGTGTAAGCTGTCGAAGGAAAAACTGAAAATATTTGAGATTTTTTTAACAACTTTTTCATTTAACGGTTGCAACCGGGACGGATTTCATCTATAATATAAAAAGATATCGTAAAAAAACAGGGAGGTTATTTCATGGGCATTTCACAGTTCCTTACGGTTGCGGCAAATACTGCATCCGGGAACCCCGAACCGTCCGTCGGCGTGGTTGTGGCAACGGGCCTTATCCTCGTATTCGGCGTTCTGGTGCTGCTCTACCTGCTCATTACGCTCGAGGGCATTATTTTTACATCTGTAGACCGCAAGAAAAAAGGCGCGCCTGCTCCGAAGAAAGAAGCGGCTCCCGCTCCGGTGAAAGCGGCTGCTCCGAAGGCTCCGGTTGTGGAAGCCGGCATCCCGGGCGAGGTCGTCGCGGCCATTGCCGCCGCTATCGCCTGCATGGACGGCGGCGAACATTATACGCTGCGCAGTGTTAAGCGCACAAGAGTGTCCGGGCGCTCCGCCTGGGGGCAGGCCGGTGTTGTGGCTTACACCGAGCCGTTTTGACAGGAGGGGATGAACAGACATGCAGGGCTTTTTAAACGCAGTCACCGGTATTGCCAATGAATCCGGCTTTGTCGGCATCATGGAGAATCCGGGCTATCTGATTATGATTATCGTCGCCTGCGGGCTGATTTATCTTGCCATAGGCAAGCAGTTCGAGCCACTTTTGCTTTTGCCGATCGCTTTCGGCATGCTGCTGGCGAACCTTCCGTTTGGCGAGATTATCCACATGCAGTATTTCATCCCGCCGGAAGGCGCGGACCCTTCGCTGTATCCGATGTTCAGCGAGATCCTGCACCATGGCGGGTTGGCTGATATGCTGTATCTTGGCGTCAAGCTGGGCATTTATCCGCCGCTGATCTTCCTTGGTATCGGTACGATGACGGATTTCGGCCCTTTGATCTCCAACCCGAAGAGCCTGTTGCTGGGCGCTGCCGCACAGCTTGGCATTTTCACTACTTACATCGGAGCGAAGCTGCTTGGTTTTACCGGCCCGCAGGCCGGCGCCATCGGCATCATCGGCGGTGCGGACGGCCCGACAGCCATTTTCGTTGCCAGCAAGCTGGCGCCTGAACTGCTTGGCGCTATCGCTGTGGCCGCGTACAGCTATATGGCGCTGGTGCCCATCATCCAGCCGCCTATCATGCGCGCGCTTACCACAAAGAAAGAACGTATGATCGTAATGGAACAGCTTCGTCCGGTTTCCAAACTGGAAAAGATCATGTTCCCCATTATCTGCACCATCATCATTTGTTTGATCCTTCCCACAGCCGTGCCTCTTGTCGGCATGCTGATGCTGGGCAATCTGATGAAAGAGTCCGGTGTTGTGGACCGCATCAACAAGACGGCGGGCAACGAGCTGATGAACATCATTACGATTTTCCTCGGTGTGTCTGTCGGCTGTACCACAAATGCAGAGACCTTCCTCAACAAGAACACGCTGTTCATCGTGGCGCTGGGCCTGATCGCGTTCTGCTTCGGCACTGCGGGCGGTGTTCTGTTCGGCAAAATCATGTGCTGGGCGACGCACGGCAAGGTGAATCCGCTGATCGGTTCTGCCGGTGTTTCCGCTGTTCCGATGGCCGCACGTGTTTCTCAGAAGGTCGGCCAGCAGGAAAACCCCCAGAATTTCCTGCTTATGCACGCCATGGGGCCGAATGTTGCGGGCGTAATCGGCAGCGCTGTGGCCGCCGGTATCCTCATCAATATGTTGAAATAACGCTTTTACGGAAAAAGCCGTTCCTTTGGGAGCGGCTTTTTCTTTTCAATCAGATGCAAGTATGCTATACTAAATACGATAGTGCGCATGAATAGAATGCGCCAGAATACGACCAAAGGCGGAAAACAATGGAATCCCAATTTGAAACACAATTCCTTGCACTGCGCAAAAAGTATATTGAGACGCAATTCGGAAAGCTGAACCCGGTGCAGCGGGACGCGGTATTTACCACAGACGGGCCGCTGCTGATCCTGGCGGGGGCGGGCAGCGGCAAAACGACGGTGCTTGTCAACCGTATTGCGAATCTGATTCGTTTCGGCAGCGCGCACAGCAGCACATATGCGCCGCAAGGCGCCGGGCCGGAACAGGTGGCGGAGCTGGAACGCCTGCTGCACAGCGGCGGCGAGCCTTCCGAGGCTCTTCGGCCCTTCCTGCGGGAGCACACGGTGCGCCCCTATAATGTTCTCGCCATCACCTTTACAAACAAGGCGGCGGGGGAACTGAAAAATCGTCTTTCCGCCATGCTGGGTGAAGCAGGTCAGGATGTCAACGCATCTACATTCCATTCGGCATGCGTGCGTATCCTGCGCCGGGAAGCCGGCAGGCTGGGGTATCCCCAGAGCTTTACCATTTATGATACGGACGATCAGCAGCGCGCCATGAAAGAAGTATATAAGTCGATGAACATCGACGACAAGTTTCTTCCGCTGAAATCGGCCATCGGCGCCATCGGCCGTCTGAAAGACAAGATGATCAGCCCGCAGGACGCCATGAGCGCGCCCGCAGATACGCGTGCGGGGCTTGTTGCCAAGGTATACGACGCCTATCAAAAACGTCTTTTGCAGGCAGGTGCATTCGATTTTGACGATTTGATTTATGCCACAGTGAAGTTGCTGCGGGATTTTGAGGATGTACGGGAATATTATCAAAACCGGTTCCGCTATATCCTGGTGGATGAGTATCAAGACACCAGCGTGGCACAGTTTCAGCTTGTATATCTGCTGGGCGGCGAGCACCGGAACGTTTGTGTCGTTGGCGACGATGACCAGAGCATTTACCGTTTCCGCGGTGCAACGATTGAAAACATTCTTAATTTTGAACAGCACTTCCCCGGCGCAAAGGTCATTCGGCTGGAACAGAACTACCGCTCTACCTCCAATATTCTGAACGCGGCGAACTGTGTGATCAAGAACAATATGGGGCGCAAAGGAAAAACGCTTTGGACGGAGAACGGAAACGGCGAGAAACTGATGTGCTATGAAGCGGATTCTGAGTTCGACGAGGCGGCCCATGTGGCGGCGGTGATCGGCCAGAACGTGAAAAAGGGCGCGAAGCTGCGGGATCATGCGATCCTGTACCGTATGAACGCACAGTCCGGGCCAATCGAAACCTATTTTGCCCGTGCGGGTATTCCGTATAAAATCGTCGGCGGCCAGCGTTTCTACGACCGTAAAGAGATAAAGGACATGCTTGCTTATATGAGCATCGTCGCAAACGAGCAGGACGATCTGCGGCTGCGGCGCATCATCAACGAACCGGCGCGCAAGATCGGCGCGACAACGGTGCAGAACGTGGCGGATATTGCGGCGAGGCTTGGCGTCTCAATGCTGGAGGTTATTGAGCACGCGCCGGATTATCCGGCGCTGGCGCGGGCAAGCGCGGCGCTTGGCGGCTTTTGGCGCATTTACCGCAGGCTGAAAGAAGCGTACGATACGATGCCTCTGGATGTGTTCGTCAGCGAGATGTTGGAGATCACGGGATACCGCAGTATGCTGGAGGCAGAGGGAGAAGAAGGCCAGACGCGCATGGAAAACATCGGTCAGCTTGTTTCCAGTGTAAAGACCTATGCCGATCAGCGCGGTCCGGAAGCCAGCCTGCCGGGCTTTCTGGAGGAAGTGGCGCTCATCAGTGATATCGACAGTTATGATGAAGGCGCAGATGTTGTCGTTCTGATGACCATGCATGCGGCCAAGGGGCTGGAGTTTAATTATGTGTTCATCGTCGGTCTGGAAGAAGGAATATTCCCCAGCGAGATGAGCCGGTATTCCAATGAAGATCTGGAGGAAGAGCGCAGGCTTTGCTATGTGGGTATTACCCGTGCGAAAAAAGAGCTTTATCTTTCCTGTGCGAACTCGCGCATGCTGTTCGGCCAGACGAAGCATAACCGCCCTTCCCGTTTTTTGGAGGAGATCGACGCCTCTCTGGTGGAGGTAGAGCAAAGCCCGGCTGCCGCGCAGACGAAGGCCATGCGTCAGCGTTATATGCAGCAAAATGCATATTTGCAGCCGGAATATGGCGCGGCAAGCATGCGCTCCACGGTACAGGCGGGATATTCGGCCCGTTACGGCGGTGCTTCCCACGGCTCTGGAGCGAGCGGCGCTTCACGCCCTGCCCGGCAGCGCGCTTCTGTGGGAGGCGGTTTTTCCACGGTTCAGGCGGGCAGCGCGGCCTCCGTTCTGCGAACGGAGGGCAGCGGAGCCTATCGTCCGGGAGACCTGGTGGAGCATAAAGTTTTCGGCCGCGGCGAGGTGCTGAAGGTAACGCCCGTGGCGGGAGATACCATCGTTGAAATTCGTTTTGATACGGCCGGCGTAAAAAAGACGATGGCGAATTATGCGCCGCTGAAACATATTTCTGAGTAAAAACGTCTTTAAGACGGGCGGCGCGCCGGAATTTCCTTTTGTGTTCCGGCCTCCGGCTGAAAACAGGCGCTTGCGGCCACCCGTTCCGCAAGAGGAAACGCAGCGCGGTCCGAAGCCGTCTTTGAAAGGGTTTTGAAGAATGGAAAAAACGCGCAGGCTTTTTTGCGAGATGGGCCCGTGGGCTTATTGGCTCTCCATGAAAAAGTGCCGTTTTGTGCGGCGTGTGCAGGATATGTTTTCCGGTGTGCGTTTTTCCCGGCATCGGCGGTGTGAGCCGCTGCCTGTCGTAGTGTATGCCCATAAGTCACTGATACGGCGCACACTTGGGACGGTGGACCAGAAGCTGCAGGAAAATAAAGCTGTTAATCTATCGCTTGCCGCACCCAGAGTAAACGGAGTGCTCATTCGTCCGGGAGAAACATTTTCGTTCTGGCGGATGGTGGGGCCGTGTACTGCGCGCCGGGGATATTTACCGGGCCTGACAATCAGCAAAGGAGAAACAGCCTGCGGCGTGGGCGGCGGGATGTGCCAGTTTACGAATCTGCTTCATTGGATGGTGCTGCATACGCCGCTCGTCATCACGGAACACCACCATCATGACGGATATGATCTTTTTCCGGATTTCGGGCGGACGATCCCATTCGGAACGGGGACCTCGATCCTGTACAACTATCTCGATTACCGTTTTTATAACCCTACGGAACAAACGTTCCAGATCTTGGTTCATACAGATGAGATTTATTTGTGCGGCGAGCTTCGCGCGGAACATGCGCTCCCGTACAAATACCATGTGCATGCGGAGGATGAATATTTTTCCTGTGAAGGAGAAAGCGTTTACCGCAACAACCGAATATGCCGCTCCCGCATCAACGTGAAAACGGGCGTTTGCGAGGAGCGCACCTGCATAAAAATAAACCATGCAAAAGTGCTGTACGATTCCTCCGGCCTTCCCATCCGGGTGTTGGAGAAATCGACGGCGGGAGAGGACAAGCCATGAAAGTAATGCTGATTGCACACACGCCGGAGCCGGAACGCGTTGTCGCGGCTGCGGCAAAGCTGTGTTATTCCAATGCGCACCTGGACGACCTGTTGGAGGGCCTTACGCCGGAGAAAAGCCGGGAATTTCTTTCAAAGCTCGCCAGCCTGGGGCATGAAAGCCCCACAGAACACGCATCCTTTACGTTTGCAATCGAAGGCGTGAGCCGCGCACTGCTTGCACAGATCACGCGCCACCGTATCGCGTCGTACAGCGTACAGAGTCAGCGGTATGTACGGCTGGACCAGTTTGAATATATTACGCCGCCGGAAGTGGCTCGGGACGAACAGGCCAGAGAGGCCTTTGACGCGGCAATGGCGGAGGAGGCGGAAAACTACCGCCGTATCGCGGAGTTGCTGAAAGACGGGCACATCCGCCGCCTGATGCAGGAGGGAGCGGATGAAAAAACGGCCGCGCGCAAGGCGGAAAAAATGGCCATTGAAGACGCGCGCTTTGTGCTGCCCAATGCCTGCAGCACGAAGATGATCGTTACAATGAACGCACGAAGCCTGAACAATTTCTTCCGGCACCGCTGCTGCCAGCGCGCCCAGTGGGAGATTCGGGAGCTGGCGGACGAAATGCTGCGCCTGGTGAATGAGGTGGCCCCTGCACTGTTTGCGCGCAGCGGCCCGCCGTGTGTATCCGGCGCATGCCCGGAGGGTTCAATGAGCTGCGGACGTGCCGCAGAGATACGGAAGAAATATGCTTTTCTCAAAGGAGACGAAATGGTTTGAGCGGACGTTTGATCGTGCTGGAAGGGCTGGACGGTAGTGGAAAAGCCACGCAGGCGGGGCTGCTCTACGAGGCATTGTGCGGACGTGGAGAACAGGCGATGAAGATCACCTTTCCGAATTATGAGAGTGATTCCAGCGCTCTGGTGAAAATGTATCTGGGCGGGGCTTTTGGACAGGATGTGAATGATGTGAACGCCTATGCGGCGTCCAGCTTTTATTCTGTGGACCGGTATGCAAGCTATAAGACACTTTGGGGGCGCTTTTACCACGACGGCGGAACCGTGATAGCGGACCGTTATACCACCTCCAACGCGGTGCATCAATGCTCCAAGCTGCCGCGCGAGGAGTGGGACGCTTATCTCGCCTGGTTGTTTGATTTCGAATATCGCAAAATTGCCATACCGGAACCGGATACCGTCGTATACCTGGATGTGGACCCGGAGGTTTCCCAGCGGCTGATGTCCCAGAGGTATCATGGAGACGAAGAAAAAAAGGACATCCACGAAAAAAATATGGAATACCTGCAGCACAGCCGCCAGGCCGGGCAATACTGTGCAAAGGCACTCGGATGGAAGCGCGTGGCTTGCACGGAAGGTGGGCGGATGCGCGCTAAGGAAGACATCCATAAGGACGTTTTGGCACTGATTGCAAAGAGGTGACGAATATGGAAGAAAACAAAGAAGGAACCCAGCAGGCCGCACAAGAGGCTTATGTGCGGCAACTGGCCGAGCTTTCGGCGCGCGTGCTGCACATGACGGAGGAGCAAAAGCAGCGCAATGCGGCAAAAATCGAAGAGCTGAACAAACGTGTGGCGGCGCTGCCGCCTGCTCTGCGCGGGCTGTATGCGCAAAAGCTGCGTTCGTTGGCGCCGGAAGCGCCCGCGCCGCAGGCTGCGCCGGTGCAGCAGCCGCCCGCTGCTGATGCCGCATATGAGCCGGAGTATGCGGACGGCTATGAGTATGAAGAAGAGGATGAAGATGAAGTGCCCGCACGCAGACGGAAAAAACGCAAAAAACACGGATGCCTGATCGTGATGCTGGTGTTTTTGATGCTGGCGGCACTGGCGGCAGCAGCAGGTTGGTTCTGGCTGTCCGGCGAGGTGAGCGGCTCACGCGGTGCGGCTGTCACACAAAGCGTCACCATTGAAAAGGGGTCCGGCCCGCTGGCCATCGGCCAGAAGCTGCAGGATGCGGGGATAATTCGCTCGGCGCAGGTGTTCCGTTTTTATGTACGCGGCAAGGACGGTGCGGCGGATACACTGCAATACGGTACGTTTGAACTGTCCTCCGATATGAGCTATGATGAGATCATCGCCGCACTGCAGGTCGCTACAGATGACAGAGAGACGGTTCGGGTCACATTCCCGGAGGGAAAAACGGTGATCCAATACGCACAAATTATGGAGCAGGCGGGTTTGTGTTCCGCACAGGAATTTCTGGACGTGGCCAACAATGGAGATTTTTCCCAGTTCGGCTTCTGGGCCAAGCGCGAGGAAAAGCCCAACCAGTTCATGAAAGCGGAGGGGTATCTGTTCCCGGACACCTATGAATTCTTTGTGGGAGACACCGTGTACAACATGGTTGCCAAGATATACGGCGAATTCGACAATAAGATCACTGCTGAAATGTATGCACGCATGGATGAATTGGATATGACGCTGACAGAGGTTGTTACGCTGGCCAGCCTCGTGCAGGAAGAAGCAGGAAACGAGTACAGCAAAATGGTCTCCGCAGTGTTCCACAACCGCCTTGCCAGCGGCATGACGCTGGGCAGCAACGTTGCGTGGGACAAAGAAAAGGCCGACGACAACAACTATATTTATGACTCCATGGCCGGGCCCTATGGCTATGGCAGCTGGGATGCGATTCCGGCGGAGCTGCGCGAGGCGTACGATACCTACACGCATACAGGCCTGCCTGCGGGACCGGTGTCGAACCCGGGCCTGCTGTCCATTGAAGCGGCGCTGTGGCCGGAGGAAAACTGCGACTACCTGTATTTCCAGACGGACACACTGGGGAATTACCATTTTGCCAAAACAAATGCCGAGCATGAAGCAATCACGGCCGACCTGGAGAGCCAGGGGATCCGTCCGTGATTTTGAAGAAAAGGCAATAAAATAAGCGAAGCAGCCGCACCTCCTGTGTGCGGCTGCATTTTTGAGGTGATTGAATGAAACGGCCCGAAATTTTGAGCCCGGCCGGCGACCTGGAACGGCTGAAATTTGCCGTGCTGTACGGCGCAGATGCGGTATATGTGGGCGCTACGGAATTCGGCATGCGCAGCGCGCCGAAAAATTTCACGATGGAGCAGCTGGCGGAGGGCGTGCGCTTTGCCCATGCCAGAGGGCGCCGGGTTTATCTGACATTGAATACAGTGCCTACCAACGAGGAGATCGCCCGCATGCCCGATTTTATGCGGCGCGCACGGGAAACCGGCGTGGACGCGTTCATCGTTGCGGACCTGGGCGTGCTGGCGATGGCGAAGCATATTGCGCCGGAAATGGAGCTTCACGTTTCCACACAGGCGGGCATTGCCAATTATGCGGCCGCGTCTGCAGCGTATGATTTGGGGGCGAAGCGTGTGGTGCTTGCGCGGGAGCTTTCTCTGAATGATATCGCGGTCATTCGGGACAACACTCCTCCGGAACTGGAACTGGAAGCATTTGTCCACGGCGCCATGTGCATGTCGGTGTCCGGGCGCTGCCTGCTTTCGCATTATCTCACCGGCCGCGATGCGAACCGGGGAGAATGCACGCAGCCCTGCCGCTGGAAATGGCAGCTTACCGAGGAACACCGCCCGGGCCAGGCGTTTGAGGTTGGCGAAACCGAAGAGGGAAGTTACATTCTCAACGCGGACGATTTATGTACCGCGCCGTTTATCGACTTGATTTTACAGGCGGGCGTGGACAGCCTGAAAATCGAAGGGCGAGCCAAAACCTTCTATTACGTGGCCAGTACCACAAGCGCATACCGCCGTGCGGTGAACGCATATCTGGATGCGCCGGACGCTTACATGTGCCCCGAAGACGTGCTGGAGGAATTGACCCGTACATCGCACCGGCATTATTCCACCGGTTTTTATTTCGGCCGAGAAGGTGCGACGCAAAATACAAAGCACGGCGGCTACATTCGGGAATGGGAAGTTGTGGGCGTTGTAGATGAATGGCGCGAAGGAACTGCTTTTTGCACCCAACGCGGAAAGTTCCTGCTTGGAGAGGCGCTGGAAGCGCTTGCACCATCCGGCAAGGTTGTTGCCTTTACGCCGGAATGGATACAAAATGAAAGCGGAGAAGCAATCTGTGCTACGCCGCATGCGATGATGCGGTTCAGCATTCCGTGCACAGCCGCTCTGCCGGAGGGCACCATCCTGCGGCGCAGGGCAAACGCCGCAGAGGGGTGACGCGCCGGATAGGTGCAGAAGGCTTGGTTGATTCCACGATTAAAAACGCGCCCGGGCGGGTTGACGCCGGGCGCGTTTTGCGTTTGTATGCTATTTGGGAAAAGCATGCCTGGAAGGCGGCTCGGCCCAGAAGTCGGCCAGCAGTGCAGAGAGCTGTTCCGCGCTCTCTATCCGCCGCAGATGAGACCAGTGCGGGGGGAACAACCGGCGGTAGCTGCCGGTTCGGTACCGGCTGTCGATGAGCAGCACGAGCCCGCGGTCTGTTTCCGTACGGATAACACGGCCGGCAGCCTGAAGGACCTTGTTCATGCCGGGATATTGATAGGCGTATTCAAAACCCATACCCATTGTGTCTTCGTAGTAATCCCGCAGGGCATTTTGTTCTACGCCAATCTGCGGCAAGCCCACGCCGACGATGATGCTGCCAATAAGACGGTCGCCTGCAAGATCAATGCCCTCGGCAAAAATGCCGCCAAGCACGCAGAAGCCCACAAGCGTTCCGGGCCTGTCGGCTGAAAACTGTGCGAGAAATGCCTCGCGTGCATCTTCGTCCATGCCGTTTTCCTGCACGGTCAATGGGACATCAGGATACATCATCGCAAATTCGTCGCTCACATCCTGCATGTATTTATAGGAAGGCAGAAACACGATATAGTTTCCCGCATGGGCGCTCACGGCCGCGCCGATGAGACGGCACACGGATTCCCGTGTGCGCTCACGGTCTGTATATTTTGTGCTGATCCCGGCAGCGGCGAGGCACAGCCTTTCCTGAGAAAATGGGCTTTGCAGGCGTATCGCTTTGGCGGCCGGGCCGCCGCCCAGCGTTTGAATAAAGTATTCCGCCGGTGATAACGTGGCGCTGAACAGAATGCTGGCGCGGCCAAGCGCCATGGATGCATCCAGAAACGGCGCGGCGTCCAGACAAAGCAAACGGACACAGACCTCCGAACCGAAGGCAGCGAGAAGCGTGGTGTAGTTCGTGTCGTAAAGCTCTGCGATGCGCAGATAAAAATGCACTTCAAAATAGAGCGCGAGCACTTCGGCGTGCAATTCGCCGTCACGGTGTTCTTCCAGCCAATCCTCACAGGCGGCGGACAGACGGGAGAGCAGCTTGTTCAACTCCGGCAAACCTTCCGGAATGACCAGCCGATGTTCATCCGCTTCCTCACAGCGGCGGCGCAGCTCGATCATTTCGCTGTTGACTTTGTTCAGAGCGGCCGTCAGCTTGCGGTGCCCTTTGCCCAGCGCTTTTTTTACGCCATAAACCGCGGATTTGAGCAGCTGTGCGGAATACATATCCCTCGCGCGATCCACCAGATTGTGCGCTTCGTCGATGAGAAAAATGAAGTCTCCGCCCTCGGTGAAAAAGCGCTTGAGGCTTACCACAGGGTCGAACAGGTAGTTGTAGTCACAGACGATGCAGTCGCACCAGTTGGTCAGGTCGAGCGCCAGCTCGAAGGGACACAGCTGCTTTTGCAGGGCAAATGCCTCGATATCCGCGCGGGTGAATTCGTCGGTTTGGGACAAAAAACTGTACAGCGCCGCATTGATGCGGTCGTAATAGCCGTCCGCCCGGGGACAGGCCTCCGGGGTGCAGACGCGTTCCTCCAGCGGGCAGATCTTGTCTTTGGCTGTCAGCGTGATGGTTTTAAGACGCAGCGGTGTGCCGCAGGATGTGCTGTGAACACGCAGACGCGCCAGCGCATCCTCGGCGGCCTGCCTTGTAATGGTTTTTGCCGTCAAGTAAAAAATGCGCTCGCCCTTTTCCTCACCCAATGCCTTTAGAGCGGGAAAAAGAGTGGAAACCGTTTTTCCGATGCCAGTGGGCGCGGCGCAAAACAACCTGCCGCCGCCCGCGATGGTACGGTACACCGCGCCGGCCATCTCGTACTGTCCGGGGCGGTAGGCGGGAAAGGGGAAGCGCAGTGCTTTCAGCGAGGCGTTGCGTGTGGCTCTCCACGCTGCCTCCATGTGCGCCCAAGGCGTATACAAACGCAGTGTATCCGTGAGAAAATCTTCAAGCGCTTCGGCGGAAAATGTGCGGCGGTGGCGGATGATCTCATCCGTGTCGACCTGATAATATGTGATTTGGATGTCCACGCCAGGCAGGCTTTCCCTCTGGCACAGGAACGCGCCGTAGCATTTAGCCTGCGCCCAGTGTAAGGGGTTAAAATCCGCCGTCAGCAGCTCGGCCGGTGCGCCTGTGGTTTTGATTTCGTCGATGGTAAAATGTCCGTCCGGCTCTGTGATAACTCCGTCGGCACGTCCCTCCAGCGTATAACATACGTCGTCTACCGTGCGCTCTGCCTTGAAGGGTACCTCGGCTTTATAGGAATCTCCCGCCGCTTTTTGCAGCTTGCGGTGGATACGGCTTCCCTCGTTGGCGCGGTCAAAGCCGGAAAAGCGGCTGTCGATGCTGCCGCGGCGCAGCACGAATTCTACAAGCTCACGCACAGCGAGACGAATCTGAAGCGGCTCGGTTTCCATGGCGGAGACCCTCCTTCCCTTTAAAAATCGCACCGGTGCATGCGGTTTTGCGCATCCGTCCCGCAGTGTGCAGGGCGCCGCTTCACCGTTCAACGTGCAGCAGGATATGAGACGGTGCTGCGCCGCCGTGCCAGACGGTGTTGTGCGCGACACGGCTTTCGGTGCTGTTGTATGCATCTTTTGTATTGCTGTTGGGAAACACAAAATGCTTGGCGCCCGAAGTGACGCTCACCCGCAGACGGTGTCCGGGCAGAAAACAATGGGATATTTTAGAGGTGCGGATGACCAGTTTTTCTACCTTACCAGGCTCCAGATATTCTGGCGCGGAAAACCCGTTTCGGAAACGCGCGGCGAGAATGCCGTCCGCCAGCTTAACGCTGCGGCCTGCTTCGTCCACATCACACAGGCGTACCATAAAATCCGTATCCGGCGCATCGCTGGAGACATAAAGCGTCACGCGCGCGTCGCCTGTTACCGTAAGCGGCGCGGGCAGCGTGGGTGTGGTATAACATATATAATCCGGACGCTGCTCCTCTTGGGTGTAATCCTCCGGCACCGCGATTTCGTTCTCGCTCATGTCGATGATGTGGGTGCCGGGGTCCTGCGGGTCATAGGTATATCCTGTCCGGCCCTCTCGGCCGCAGATGGGGAACAGCGTTCCGTTTTCACCAAAATAAAACGGAGTGTCATCCGCGTTTTCCACGGGCCAGCGGCTCGCTGTTTTCCAGCGGTTTTCCCCCATCGTATAGTATTCCACGGGAGCGCTCTGTTCCACGCCGTTTTCTTCGCCCCGCAGGAAGTGGTCGAACCATTTCTGATACAGCAGATCCAGATCAAACCGCAGCGCTCCGGCGGGAAAGGATAGGGCGTGCAGGTCGTACCTGCTGTTGCCGCTGTGCTGCCAGGGCCCGAGCACCACCTTGCGCGTGCCCGGCGGGTAGCCGGCGGTGAGGTCCAGCGCCTCTGTGGTGCCCATACCGTTGTCGTCGAACCATCCGCTTTGAATGAGCACGGGAACCGTTTTCCCCGTGCTGCGTTTTGCCCAGTTGCCGCGCAGCCAGAAACTGTCTTCACAGGGGTGGGCCAGCATTTTACGGATAAAGGGAACATCTTCGCCCAGAGCCTTTTGGCCAATGTCCTCCAGCGGGCGGATATCCAGAATTTCATCCCAATCAGCCCGGTCCATGCGCTCTGGCGCGAAGCGGCGCTTTGTCATGGCGAAATTCCAGGCAAAGCCGCCGCTGGAAAAGCAGCCGCCGTGCAGCGGACCATCTGCAAAAGCAGTACCTGCCGTTACGACACTGATCATCGCCTTCAGATGCGGGTTGCCCAGAGCCGCCGCGCACCACTGTGTATATCCGAGGTATGAACCACCCAGCATGCCGACGCTTCCGTCGCACCATTCCTGCGTTCCAACCCAGGTGAGCGTATCGTCTCCGTCCTCCACCTCGTAATAATGGGGCAGCCATTCGCCGCCGCTCTCATTGCGTCCGCGTACATCCTGCACCACCACGGCATAGCCGCGGCGCACATAACGGAAATAGGTCTGTGCGCCGTCATCTTTGTCGTAGGGTGTCCGGACAAGCAATGCGGGAACGGGCAGCGGCGCTCCCTCGGGCAGATAAACGTCCGCGGCGAGCTCCACGCCGTCGCGCATAGGCATGTGGAACGTACCCAGCATGGAAACACCGTAAAGCGGACGGGCGGCATAATCCTTCCACAACGTCAGCGGCGTATATTCCTCGAAGCCGTCGCGCACCAAAAGATTGGCCTGTTCCCGGCAGGGGCAGAGCCATGCGATGAGCCGCCCGTCCCGGAACAGCGCGTCACAGGGAAATTTGACGCCGCGCTGGATGTAATAGAGCAGCCCGTTCCGCTCTGCGCGGGTATAGCGCAGGCCATCGACGGAAAATTCCGCAGGAGCACTGGCTGCTGCCGCTTCAAACTCGGTCCGCAGCGTCAGCAGCCGGTACGGCTGCAGCTTAACGGCGGCATAGTCTGTGTCATTTTGTGCTGTCATGGGCTGCGGCTCGGAAAAATCGAGCCCAAATATATCCCGACTGGAATGTGTAATGTCTGCGCGTTCCGCGGCAAAGCGGGCCAAAGCAATGCCGGAGGAGTAAAGTGTAAACGGTTCTTTCATTTTATAACACCAGCTTTTGGTTGATTTCTTTTACAACGGCCTCATCCAGCTTGCAGACAGCGCGGTCATAAGTGAAAAGGCCGTTTACTTCCAGCTCCACGTCTGTGAGCTGCGTGTAAATGGAAACGCACAGCCCCTTTTTCAGCAGCGGCAGGATCTGTTCTTCATGCAGCTTGCGGTAGGCGGCTGTCAGCGCGGCTTTATCGGGATACATCCGGTAGCCGAAGCTGTTCTCTTTATCCCATACATGACCGTCCAGCACCTGACTGTAACCACCGTATTCCGTCAGGGCGAACGCGCGGCCGTCCGGGTGCGGCGGACGCACCTTGAAGATGTATTTGTGGATGCTTTTGTAATCTCCCGCACCCTGGTCGTGCCAACCGCTGGCGTGGTCAACGGGGCGGGTGGGGTCCAGAGTCCATAGAAGCGCTGTGGCGGCTGCGGCGTCGAACTGGCCCCAGCCCTCGTTGAACGGCACCCAGGTACAAATGCACACGGCATCGGTCAGCGCTTCCACCATCTCTTTCAGTTCTTTGGTGAACTGAAGGCGCGCGGCGGTATTTTCACGCTTGAACCTCTTGTGCTTTTTATCGGATACCTGTACGCCGATATTCGGCAGGGCCACGGCAAGCAGATCCCCGGGGTAAGCCGCGCCGCTGGGCATATCCTGCCATACCAGCATGCCCATCGTGTCACAATGGTAATACCACCGGGCGGGTTCCACCTTGATATGCTTGCGCAGCATATTGAAGCCCAGCGCCTTTGCCTGTTCAATGTCCCGGCGCAGCGCTTCATCGCTGGGCGCGGTGTACAGCCCGTCCGGCCAGTATCCCTGATCCAGAAGCCCTTTTTGGAAGTAAGGCCTGCCATTGAGCAGAAAATACGGTGTGCCGTTCTCATCCGGCTGCACAGCGAAGGTGCGCAGGCCGAAGTAGCTTTCTACCCGGTCAGTCTCACGCCCGGCGCGCAGAAGGCTCAGGCGCACCCGGTAGAGAAACGGCTGTTCGGGCGTCCAGAGACGGGGCGCTTCAAACGAAACCGTCTGGCTGCCGCCCGCCGTAAACGTGTGGGCGGTGATGCATGAATCCTCCTCCAACACTTCCATGCATACGCTGCCGCTTTCGCTGGTCTGGACGAAGACCTCCACGGAATCCAGCGACGGTATGAAGTGAACGGATGTGAAGTGAGCACTGTCCACCTGCTCCAGCCAGACAGTCTGCCAGATGCCTGTTACCGCAGTATACCAGATGCCTTTGGGGTGCAGAACCTGTTTGCCACGTGGCGCGTCGCCTTTGTCGGTGTCATCCGTAACGGCGACCGTCAGCTCATTTTCCGCCGCGCGCACAAAAGAAGTAATGTCCAGCGTAAACGGACAGTAGCCGCCGGTATGCCCTCCGGCTTCCCGCCCGTTTACAAATACTGTGCAGGCATAATCCACTGCGCCGAAATGCAGCAGCGTACGCTTGGCTGCGTCGTATCCGTTGATGGAAAACGTGCGGAAATACCAGAGCGTCTGGCCCGGCAGAACAGGCTTTTCAACGCCGGACAGCGCGCTTTCCGGCGCAAACGGGACGCGGATGCCGCCTTGCCATACGGCCGGCTGCTCCGGACTTTCCGTAACGGCGTACTGCCACAGGCCGTTTAAATTCTGCCATTGCGCCCGGACCATCTGTGGGCGCGGATATTCGTCCAGAGGAGTGTCTCCGACGGGGAAAGAGGTGGATAGACGTTTCATTGTTGCACCGCCGTTCATTTGTGTTGGACAGAGCGCGTTTGCGGCTCTGTACGTATTCAGTTTACCACGGCGCGGCCTGCGGGGCAACTGAAAGCGGCGGCAAATGCGGAGACCGGGCTTTATTGCAATAAAGAAATAAAGTTTTTTCAAAAAACGTTTGACAAATCAAAAAGCCGTGGATATAATAAAATACAATATCCGCTGAAATGCAGTGAAGGGAACGAATAGCGCGTTTGCTCCGCGCACAGAGAACCGCCGGTTGGTGCGAGGCGGCAGGGGGCGCGCGTGAAAGTCTTCCCGGAGCAGCTTCGCCCAAGGGCGCTATGCCTGTGTAAGCGAACGCCGGTTTGGCACCGTTAAAGAGCCTGCGCGCTGCAATGGAGCAGTGCGCGCCGAGCGGCCGCGTTTTGTGCGGCAAACGGAGTGGTACCGCAGAGTGCTTGTGATAGGCCTTTGTCTCTGATGTAAGATCGAGACAGGGGCCTTTTTGTTTATTCGAAAACAGTTCACAGGGAGAATGAGGGAAGAAGGAGGGCGCAGGTATGGTATTGACAGGCGCGGACATTTTTGCAGAAGTTTTGGTGGAACAGGGCGTCGAGACGCTGTTTGGCTATCCCGGCGGTGCGGTATTGAATTTGTATGATGCGCTCTACAAGTACAGCGGCAAGATACGCCACATAATGACGGCTCACGAACAGGGGGCCGCACACGCGGCCGACGGCTACGCCCGCGCCACAGGAAAAACAGGTGTGGTTCTGGCAACGAGCGGCCCGGGTGCGACAAACCTTGTCACGGGCATCGCCACGGCATATATGGACAGCATCCCCATGGTGGCGATCACAGGCAACGTCGGCACCAGCCTCATCGGGCGGGACAGCTTTCAGGAGGTCTATATCGCGGGCATTACGATGCCCATTACAAAGCATAATTTCGTGGTGCGCAAGGTGGATGAGCTGGCGGACATTCTGCGGGACGCGTTCCGCATTGCGCAGACGGGGCGCAAGGGCCCGGTGCTGGTGGACATCCCGAAGGATGTGACGGGTGCAACGGCGGAATTTACCCCTGTGAAACCGCAGATCCCCGTTTACAAGACGGAGCTTGACGGACAGGAACTGGCCCGTGCGGCGCAGGTCATCGGAAACGCGCGCCGTCCCGTCATCTATTTCGGCGGGGGTGTGGCCGCGTCAGAGGCGGGCGAGGAGCTTTATGCGCTGGCCAAAAAGGCGGAGATCCCCGCAACTTATACGATGATGGCAGCCGGCGTACTGAGCTACGGAGACCCGCTGAACCTGGGCCTGCTGGGAATGCACGGCTGCCGCACCACCAACCGTGCGGTGAACGAGGCTGATCTTGTGCTGGCCATCGGTACCCGCTTTTCCGACCGTGTGGCGCTGAATACGGAAAAATTTGCGAAGAACGCGGCGATCCTGCAGATCGATATCGATCCCAGCGAGGTCAACAAAAACGTCGAAGTGGATTACAGCCTTGTCGGCGACGTCAAGCAGATATTGCAGGCTCTTCTGCCGTTGGTCAAAGATGCGAAGCACACGGAGTGGATGACGCAGATCCAGGCATGGCAGGCGCAGGATTACCGTCCCAAGGATGATAAGTACTGCATCCGCCCTCATCAGCTCATCGGCAAAATGTGCGAGCTGGCCGGGCCGGACGCGCTTTACGTGACGGACGTCGGCCAGCACCAGATGTGGGCCACGCAGTACATCCGCCATGTAAAACCCCGCAGTTTTCTGACGAGCGGCGGCCTGGGGACCATGGGCTTTGGCTACGGCGCGGCCATCGGCGCAAAGCTGGCGGTGGGCGAAAGCCGTCCGGTCATCCACATTACGGGCGACGGTTCTTTCCATATGAACCTCAATGAAGCATGTACAGCTGTCAGCTACGAGCTGCCCGTCATCACGGTCATTTTCAACAATACGGTGCTGGGTATGGTGCGCCAGTGGCAGACGGCGTTTTACGGCAAGCGGTATTCCAGTACGGACCCGCACCGCAAAACAAATTATGTAAAGCTGGCAGAAGGGTTTGGCGCGAAAGGCTATCATTGCGAGACGCTGGATGCGTTTTCGGCGGCGTTTGCCGAAGCGCTGAAATCGAAAGGGCCGGTGTGGATTGAATGTGTGATCGATAAAGATGAAAAGGTGCTGCCGATGATCCCGGCGGGCGGCAGTATCGAAGATATGATCATGGATTAAAGGAGGCGGCAGTATGCCCAGAGAAGTATTGAGCATCCTTGTGGATAACCATTCCGGCGTGCTGACGCGCGTGGCGTCCCTGTTTGGACGCCGCGGCTTCAACATCGACAGTCTGACGGTGTCCGCCACGGATGACCCCGCGATCTCGCGTATCACTATTGTGGTGCACGACGACGCCAAGGTGCTGGAACAGATCATCAAACAGACGGCGCGCCTGGAGGAAACGCGGGAAATTTTTCCGCTGGATACCGCCCACAGCCTGCTGCGCGAGCTGCTTCTGGTGAAGGTTGAGGCGGGCGAGGAAAATCGTTCAGCTATACGGGAGATCGCCAACATTTACAAAGCGAAGATCATCGACCTTTCCATCGGCAGTATGGTGATGGAGCTGACGGGCGAACCGGAAAAGATCGACGGCTTTCTGGATGTGCTTTCCCCATACAAAATACTGGAAATGTGCCGCACGGGCATCACGGCCCTGGAACGCGGCGGCGTGCACCGGCACGCGTGAGCGTTGTATCATCCGGCGCGGCACCCAGCCGTGCCTCACGGTAAATAATATATAGAGGGAGAAATGTAAAATGATCAAAAAGTATTATGACACGGACTGCAACCTGGGCTTTCTGGACGGAAAGACCGTTGCCATTATGGGTTACGGCAGCCAGGGCCACGCGCACGCACAGAACCTGCACGAGAGCGGTGTTGACGTTGTCGTTGGCCTGCGTAAGGACAGCGCAAGCTGGGCGAAGGCGGAAGCGGCCGGCCTGAAGGTCATGGAGGTGCCTGAGGCAGCCAAGGCTGCCGACGTTGTGATGATGCTCGTGCCGGATGAGATCGCCGCCGACATCTATAACGAGCAGGTAGCTCCGTACATGAAAGAGGGCGACGTGCTGATGTTCGCTCACGGCTTTAACATCCACTTTCAGTTCGTAAAACCCGCTAAGAACATCGACGTGATCATGGTGGCCCCCAAGGGCCCCGGCCACACCGTCCGCAGCCAGTACGTGGAGGGCAAGGGCGTGCCCAGCCTGATTGCCGTGGAGCAGGATTACACCGGCCATGCCAAGGATATCGCGCTGGCTTACGCCAGCGGCATTGGCGCAGGCCGCGCCGGCATTCTGGAAACCTCCTTCCGTGAAGAGACCGAGACCGACCTGTTCGGCGAGCAGTGCGTGCTGTGCGGCGGCGTGACCGAACTGATGAAGGCGGGCTTCGACACGCTGGTAGAAGCCGGCTATGAGCCTGAAATGGCGTACTTTGAATGTATCCACGAGATGAAGCTGATCGTCGACCTCATCAACAGCGGCGGTTTTGCCATGATGCGCTATTCCATCTCCAACACGGCGGAATACGGCGATTACCGGACTGGAAAGCGCCTCATCACCGAGGAGACCCGCAAAGAGATGAAGAACGTTCTGACGGAGATCCAGAACGGCACGTTCGCCAGTGAGTTCATGCAGGAATTTTCTCCGGCTGGCGGCCGTAAAGCGAAATTCCTTGCTACGCGCCGCGTAGAGAGCCAGCATCTGCTGGAGAAGGTGGGCGCAGAGCTGCGCAAGATGATGAGCTGGCT